>Ga0310690_10011513_pt1 | contig 10908 bp, 10 predicted proteins | sample AusTroGonzalo_MG_2_FD_207661 | JGI IMG/M metagenome (GOLD analysis project Ga0310690, IMG submission 207661) | Bovine rumen microbial communities from tropical cattle in Woodstock, Queensland, Australia - Gonzalo_04 (v2) (version 2) | ecosystem: Host-associated > Mammals > Digestive system >...
AGGGCATTCTTTCGATCGCGCAGATCTTCGGTTATGCCGCAGTTGAAAGCGGTCTTTATCTCAAACAGGCCGAAGTTCACGGCATGAGCCAGCGCGGCGGCGACGTTCAGAGCCACTTCAGAATTTCAGACAAACCGATCTGGAGCGATCTCGTTCCGATGGGAAAAGCAGATATCATTATCAGCGTAGAGCCGATGGAATCTCTCCGTTACCTTCCGTGGCTCAACCCGGAAACAGGCTGGATCGTAACCAACACGAACCCGTTCATCAATATCGACAACTATCCGAATGTTGACGAACTTATGGCTGAACTCAAAAAACAGCCCCGCTGCATCGCGATCGACGGCGACGGCATCGCAAAGGAAGTCAACAACGCACGCGGCATGAACATGGTCATCGCAGGCGCTGCAAGCCTTTTCACCGGTCTTGACATCAACATCATCAGAAAGGGTGTCGAGGTCATTTTCGGAAGCAAAGGCGAAGAAATCGTCAAAGCAAACCTCGCAGCGATCAACGCAGGCTGGGAATTCGCCGAGAAAAACTCGAAATAATCTTTAATGATAGATCTTCATTCACATCTTTTGCCGGGGCTGGACGACGGCCCCGAGCTTGTTTCAGAAACTCTTGAAATTATTAAAGAAATGTCGTCGTTAGGTTACATGGAGATAGTTCCCACCCCACACAAATTCCACTCTCTTTACAATCCGCTGCCGGAAACAGTATCAGAGCGTATCGCAGCCCTGAAAAAGACGATGGTGAAGCGTTTCAGTTTCGAATATGTGTGTAACATTCCGAAGATAAAAGCCCTTTCAGACCACCGCGAGTTTTCGAGGACAAAAGACGGTTACAAAATAATCATGGTCGAATTTCAGCCTCTGGTCGGCAAAAAAGAGATCGAAAAATCCGTCTTTTCGCTCAACGCATCAGGTTTTATCCCGCTTCTCGCGCATATCGAAAGGTATCTGAAGGATGACGAGTTCTGGCTTGAACTGAAGAAAAAATACAAAGTTTTTTTCCAGTCTTCGGTGCGGACTCTCGCAAAAGCCTCTTTCCACATCAAGAAAAAGCAGGTCATCCGCTTTCTGGAAAAGGAAATCATTGACAATCTCGGGACCGATCTTCACCGCGCGTCGCAGCTTGAAAGCGTCGACAAAGGGCTTACTTTCCTCAAAAACAACTTCTCGGGATACGGAAAAGATCTGTTTTCCGATGAATTTATCTTAAATCTCTGACAGGCTGAAAAAGCAGGATCACTCTTTCCACTTCCTGAAGATGAGGGATGTGTTGATTCCACCGAAAGCGAAGTTGTTTGACATGACGTAGTCGCAGTTGATTTCCATGCCCGGGCCTGTGATGTAGCCGAGCGGAGCGCACTGCGGATCGAGGTTGTCCAGATTTACGTTCGGGTGGAACCAGCCTTCGTTCATCATGTTGATAGTGACCCAGCTTTCGATTGCGCCGCATGCGCCCAGAAGGTGGCCGACATAGCTTTTTGTCGATGAGACGGGAACGGGACGCTTGAAAACATTATAAACCGCGGTCGTTTCGGAGATGTCGCCGTAGTATGTCGCAGTGCCGTGAGCGTTGATGTAAGCTATATCGTCAGTAGTCAAGTTTGCGTTTGCAAGTGCCATTTCCATGCAGATGCCCTGAGTGTAGTAGTTCGGGCTCGTGATGTGGAAACCGTCGGAATTTGTGGCGAAACCAGAGATTTCGCAGAAGATCTTCGCACCGCGTTTGATAGCGTGCTCGAGGTCTTCGAGAATCAGAGTTCCGGCTCCTTCGCCGACAACAAGTCCGTCGCGGTCTTTGTCGAAACAGCGCGGAGTTGCCTCAGGAGTCTGGTTTTTGAAGCTTGCCTGGCCCAAAGTGTCGAAAATAGCCGCGTTCGGGGCCGAAAGTTCTTCCGCGCCGCCGCAGATCATAATGTCCTGTCTGCCGTCAGCGATAGCCTCGTAACCGTATCCTATTGCCTGGCTTCCCGAAGTGCAGGCGGTGTCAGTGATTATCATTCTGCCGCGGATCTGGTAGAAAACCGAAAGGTTGCAGGCGTTTGTCTGCGGCATCGCCTTGATGTATGTCTGGGAATCGAATTTCGACGTGTCGCCTGTCGTCATCATCGTGGCAAGCGCATTTACCGCATCCAGGGAACCCATGCAGGTCCCGTAAGCGATCCCGGTGCGGCCGTTTTTGAGTTCTTCGATGACATCTCCTGTTTCAGTCAGAAGTCCTGCAACTCTGAGGGCGTCTTCGGTCGCGACAAGAGAAAGGAGTGCGACTCTTCCCATTCCGCGGATCTTTTTGCGCGGATAGACCGGAAGTTCCTCGGTGTAAGGCGAGGCGAGACGCGTATTCATTTTCGTGAAACGTTCCCACTCGGGCATATATGAAATTCTGTTTTTGCACGCTTTAAGGTTTTCGAAAGCCTCCCCCCAGCTTCTTCCGAGCGAGGAAAGCATTCCGCCTCCGGTAACTACGACACGGCGTTTGCCGTCATGTCTCAAAAAGTTCATTCCATTCCTCCGTTTACAGAGATGACCTGTTTGGTGATATATCCGGATTCCTCAGAGAGTAAGAAAACTGCAAGTGACGCGATTTCTTCAGGTTTCCCGACACGGTTCATCGGTATGCTTTCAACGATCTTCTCATACATTTCGGGAATTATCCCCTTTATCATGTCGGTTTCGATTAGTCCCGGAGCGATGCAGTTTACCGTGATCTTACGCGACGCGAGTTCCATAGCCAGAGCTTTTGCTGCACCGATGATTCCCGCTTTCGCCGCGCTGTAGTTAACTTGTCCGCGGTTTCCGATGATGCCGGTTATCGAAGAAATAACGATTATCCTGCCGCCTCGTTTGTTTGTCCTGCGTGCCATCGGAAGGACAAGCGGCTGGATCACGTTGTAGAAGCTGTCGAGATCGGTCCTGATGACATCGTCCCACTCGTCGCCTTTCATCGCCGCGAAAACATTGTCGCGTGTGATCCCTGCATTGCTGATTATTCCCCAGAGAGGGCCTTTTTCCTCAGTGATCTTGTTGAGGATGTCCCTGCATTCTTCGCGGTTTCTGACATCGAATTTCACGGTCTCGCCTTTACCGCCGGCTTCTTCGATAAGGCACAGAGTCTCCTGAGCTCTTTCAACTCCGCTGTTGTAGTGGCAGATAACGTAATATCCCGCTTTTGCCGCTTCGACCGCTATTGCTCTGCCTATTCCGCCGCTTGCGCCTGTCACAAGCACAGTTTTATCCGAATTACTCAAGATAACGCCCCCTTATTTCCTTCAATTTTTCAAGACTTTCTATTTCTATCGCCGAAATTTTAGCCGTTACTGCCGGTTTTTCGTCCTCGCCGACAACATAAAGTTCGCCGGTGAAGTTGTAAAGCGCCGATTCCTCGTCGCAGTAGTCCTCGGTCATCGTCATTCGTACAGTTCTGCCCGCTTTAAGCCATTCCAGAGCGGTTTTAAAGCCGGTGACTGAAAGGATCATGCCGGGAAGGATCTTTCTGCCGAAAAGTTTGTGGGCGATTCCCGTCAGAGCGCATACGGTCTGTGCCATAAGCTCGAAACTCACCCAGCTCGGTATACCGTCGCCCTCTTTCTCGTAAAAAATGCATTCGTTCGTGATGTCGTATTCGCCGGTGATTATGCGCTTTTCCATGTCATAACTGGTGATGCGCGAAAGCAGAAGCATCTTTCCTCGATGCGGCAAATAGTCAGCAATCTCGTTTTCACCAATGAATTTAGGCACTTCAACAGTCATGAAAACTCCGTTCAAAGGCAGAAATCAAGAGACAGGCACATTTGAAAGTTATTTTTTGATATTTTCAGTAAGGAACGAAACAATCTGTTCCGATGTTGTGCCGGGAGTGAATACGGCTCTGATCCCGTTTTCTTTGAGGAAAGGAATATCGCTTTCGGGAATAACGCCGCCGCCGAAGACAAGAATATCTGATGCATTCTTTTCTTTAAGGATTTCAACGACTTTTGGAAGAAGAGTATTGTGCGCGCCGCTCAGAATCGAAAGGCCGACAGCGTCGACGTCTTCCTGGATCGCCGCGTTGGCGATAGCTTCCGGAGTCTGTCTCAAACCTGTATAAATAACTTCCATTCCGGCATCACGCAACGCTCTCGCGACAAATTTCGCGCCTCTGTCGTGACCGTCAAGTCCCGGTTTTGCAATAAGAACCCTGATTTTTTCGCTCATTTTTCTCTCCTGTAAAAAAGTCAGAACATAAAAACGCCGTTTCTTATACTAAAAGAGTGAAAATGTCCAATTTAAAATGCTGTTTTCGAAACAAAACGGAATTTCCGGGGCAGATCACACTTCGTTTGGTCCGTTGAACATCGAACGGTTGTAATATTGGATCGCCTCGGCTATATGCGATGCGGCGATCTGCTCCTTTCCGTCGATATCGGCTACGGTTCTCGCCACTTTCAGGATCCTCGAATATCCGCGGGTTGAAATTCCGAGTTTTTCCATCGCATTTTTAAGCAGAAGTTCAGCCGCGCTGTCAAGCCGGCAGAATCTGTCGATGTCCGAAGCCTGCATCTTGGAATTCGTAAAAAAAGGCGAATCCTTGAACCGTTCGCGCTGAACAGCCCTCGCCTTCACGACGCGTTCACGGATCTGCCCGCTCGTTTCGCCTGTTCCGCGGCTCCGCAGATCGTCGTAGGAAACCGAATTTACAACGATTGAAATATCGATCCTGTCAAGCAGAGGCCCGGAAATTTTCTGCTGATAGCGCTGAACCGCCTGCTGCGAACAGACGCAGGGCTTCTTTTTGTCGAAAAGATAGCCGCAGGGACACGGATTCATCGAGGCGACAAGCATGAAATTCGCCGGATAGCGGATCGTGCTGGTTGCCCTCGAAATCGAAACATCACCGTCCTCCATCGGCTGACGCAGAACTTCAAGCGCATTTCTGCTGAATTCGGGAAGTTCGTCAAGAAAGAGAACTCCGTTGTGTGCGAGACTCACTTCCCCGGGTTTCGGCGGATTTCCGCCGCCGACAAGGGCGATGTGCGAGCATGACGAATGGGGCGAGCGGAAAGGACGCTCGTTGATGAGCCCGTTACCTGTCAAAAGATTGGAAACGCTGAAAATTTTGGTGGTTTCAATACTTTCCTCACGCTCAAGTTCAGGCAGGATCGTTGGGATACGCCGCGCAAGCATCGTTTTTCCGCTTCCCGGAGAACCCACCATAAGAATATTGTGACCGCCGGCCGCTGCGATCTCGATCGCTCTTTTTGCCTGCTCGTGACCTCTCACTTCGGCGAAATCAACGATATATTTTTTTTCTCCGGTTTTCGGCTCGGAACGGTAAAATTCCCGCGGTCCGTCTTTCAAAAGATAGAAAACATCCTCCAGATTCCTGACCGTAACAACATTTATTTCATTTATGGCAGCCGCTTCATCGCCGTTTCCAGCCGGAACGATTATCCCTTTGAGTCCGCTTTCCTTAGCGGTTATCGCCAGACTCAAAACTCCCGTGATCGGGCGGATGTCGCCGTTCAGGGCAAGTTCGCCGACAATCATGAAACCGTCTATTTTTTCGGTTTCCATGCTGTAGATCGAGGCGATTATCGCCATCGCGATCGGCAGATCAAAGCCGGCGCCCTCCTTTCTGATGCCGGCAGGAGCCAGATTTATTGTGATCCTGTTCTGCGGAAAGAGGTGTCCGCTGTTGATTATAGCCGTTCTCACGCGCTCCTTCGACTCTTTGACGGCATTGTCAGGCAGGCCTACGATCGAAAAGGCAGGCATCCCTTTCGAAATATCGACTTCAACGTCGATTACATTTCCGTCAATTCCGGAAACCGCTCCGCTTTTAATTATAGTAAACATAGTTTTATATCTTGATAAAAAATTAACAAAATTACAGAGATTTTTATAATAACAAAAATTAAAATGTCAAATTTTTATTTACAGAAAATATTTAAACGATTATAAAATGTTGAAAGGTGTTGTAAGCGATCTGTTAGTCTCTGTAACCGCAATCCCAGATTTCGTCTGAACAATAGCTGTAAGCGCAAGTCTGATATGCATCATTACTCGACATTTCGGAACAATATTCACTTGTGCAATTGTAAAGTTTTACGAATCTGTTGTATCCTTCGCTGGAAGCTGCATTTAAACAATCTCCCTGACAATCCTCATCTCCGCTGTCACAATCATTTAAACAACTATAAATGTTCGGACAATCGGTAACTGGGTAAAGAGGGCAGTTGTGGGTTTCATCGTAACAGTAAGTGTCAGCGCAGTTAGCAAAGTCGTCTGCCGCATCAGCGCAGTATGAATTCCAGCACCCGAACATTGTTGAGGCTGTGCTCTGAGCTTCACTTGTGCCTTTGTAGAAACAATTCTCATTACACTCTTGATCTGATGAACTACATTTATTTTGACACTCATAAATCTCTGCACACGACGAATAGGTGCTGCTACCTCCGTTGCCGCTGCCACTGCCGCCGCTACCACTGCCGCCATTGCCGTTGCCGGAATTTGCAGCACCTGTTCTTATGCAACGAACGCCATGTTTACTGGAGTTTTCATTAAACACGGTGTCATTTCCATCACAGCCGCCGTCAAAAGGTACATACCACGCGTAACCATTATAATCTGTTATTTCAGAAGAAGACCAGAGGTCGCTGTCTCCAAGTTTGCTGTAATAACCGGAGCCTTTGCACTCGCAATAGCAGTTAGTATCCATACAACTCATATAAAGACAACCTGGAGATGACAGCCGGCATGAACCGCCTACTTGTGCACCATAACAGTTCTGGATAAGCGTTCTCAGCTCATTTATATCAGGCAGACGCCATTTGGAATCACATTCAGTCAAGTTTGCACAGTAATTTTTAGCGTCAATCCAATTCATTTTGCTTGTTGCGGGCGACGACCAAGTGTTACCGTCAATAGTTTGGCAGGAACCGCCGGGATTGTTGCTACCGGGCTGCTGCTGTTGAGGATAATTGTTGTGTCCACTGTCACTGCCTCCGCAAGAAATCAATGCAAAAATTGTAGCCAGAACAGCTAAAGCAAAAAAAGTTTTCTTCATTTGTCTCTCCCCGAAAAATTGATAATAAAATGGAAAAAACTCCAAAAAAACGAAATATTTTAAAAAAATCTTAATAAATTGCAAACATTTACGGACTATCTGTCGAAAATATTTGTCGAAGCGATATGTTCCCTGATTTCGTCGATGTGGGAGATCCTGACTATTTCCGCTTTGCCTGAGTATTTTTTCTCTTTGTTGCCGCGCTCTACCGGAGCGAAGATCCTGCTCAGACCGAGTCTTGCCCCTTCTTTCAGCATGATATCTAAACCCGGAACTTCGCGCACTTCGCCGCCGAGACCTATTTCTCCGACAAACGCCCAGTCAACGGGGAGCGAAAGGTTCAGAACCGACGAGAAAAGCGAGGCCGCAAGAGGCAGATCAACGCACGGAGCCTTGATTTTAAGGCCGCCGACAACGTTTACGAAAATATCGAAATTCGAGAAGTATATGTCACATCTTTTTTCAAGGATCGCGCAGATCATGGCGAGTCTTCCGCTGTCGATCCCTGTTACGACGCGGCGCGGCTGCGGCAGATTCGAATTCGTGACTAGCGACTGGACTTCGATCAGAAACGGGCGGGTCCCTTCGAGAACAAGCGCTCTCGCCGAGCCTGAGATCGAGCCCAAGTTGTCGGAAAGGAAAAACTGGCTCGGGTTTTCGACTTCGGTGAGTCCGTTCGATGTCATCGTGAAGATCCCGATTTCGTCTGTTGCGCCGAAACGGTTTTTCGAGCAGCGCAGGACTCTGTATCCGAGCGATGGGTCGCCTTCGAAAATAAGCACCGAATCGACCATGTGCTCAAGCAGCATAGGGCCTGCGATCTCGCCGTTTTTGGTGACGTGGCCGACTACGAAAACCGTAATTCCCTTTCTTTTCGCCGTTTCGAGAAGTCTGACGGCACACTCTTTGATCTGGCTCACGGAACCCGGGATCCCCAGGACTGACGGCGAATAGACCGATTGAATAGAATCGCAGAAAAGGACATCGAAATCCTCTTCCTCAAGCTTTGCGCGGAGCTTGTCGAGGTTGCTTTCGTTGGAAAGAAAAAGGCTTCCGCAGCCCTTTTTCCCGGCGAGCCTTTCAAAGCGGATCTTAACTTGCGAAACGCTCTCTTCCGCCGAAAGATAGAGCACTTTGCACTGTTTTGAAAGTTCGAGCGCCGTCTGGAGCATGAGTGTCGATTTTCCGACTCCGGGATGGCCGCTGATAAGGTTGTAACTTCCTTTGACAACGCCGCCGCCCAGGATCCTGTCGAGTTCCTTGTAACCCGTTTTGACTCTTTCATTGTCAACGCTTTTGACCTCTGAAATGTGGGTGTAGACCGCGTCTGGGGAAGTCGCGAAGAGCCTGTGGTTTTCTTCAGGAGCTACAGTTTCATCCTTTTCCACCAGAGAGTTCCACTCTCCGCATTCGGGGCATCTTCCCATCCATTTCGGAGTCGTGTACGAGCAGTTAGTGCATACGAAAGAAGTTCTTTTCTTTACCATTTTTACCTCGTTTCAAAAGCAACATTTTCAACAAATCCATAATACTTATGAATGAATTTATCAAATTTTTATTATTATGCAGACCAAATAAATTCAACCAAAATGTAGAGACGTCATACTATGGCGTCTCCAAGGATAAATAATTGATTTTACAAGAAAATTCTCAGATTTTTATTTGATAGTCTTTGCCAGTTCTCTTCCGATTTTTACCGCGTCCATATTGAAATCTTCGGTTCCTTTCGGCGCAGCCTGAAGAACTGCCTTTTCGAGAGAATCTTCCGAAACGAGTTTCGTGACTTCAACAAATGCGGAAAGCGAAACGATGTTAAGGGCGATGAGTTTGCCCTGTTTGTCGTAGGTCGTCGAAGAAATCGGGAGTTTTACGACTGTGTATTTGTCTGTTTCTGGGACATCGACATAGTCGCTGTCAATGAGGACAAGGCCGCCTTCCTTAAGGTCCGGAAGGTATTTGTCCGCTGCTTTCTGCGTGAGGCAGAGCATGAAGTCGATGTTTCTCGCTTTCGGGTATTTTACGGGTTCGTCGCTGATGATGACGTCTGCTTTCGACGCGCCGCCTCTCGCCTCAGGGCCGTAGGACTGGCTCTGGACTGCGTGTTTGTTCTCGTAAAGAGCCGCTGCGGTTCCCAAAATTACGGATGCAAGGATTACGCCCTGACCGCCGCTGCCTGAAAATCTTATCTCTTTTCTCATTTTGCCCCTCCACCGAAAGAATCAATAAGTTTCTGATATTGTTCGGTAAATTCAGGTTTATCAACATTATGGAGAACACCTGTTACGATTTTGTCCTGAAGTTCTTCCTCGCTCATTCCTGCCGCTTTTTCGATTGAAACCGCGTGGTCTCTCTGCCATTTGAGCATGTCAAGATTGCTTGGACCGTATTTTTTGCGGTTCTTTCTGCCGTGAGTCGTGAAGCAGGCTTCAGCCGCCTCGATTACCGAGAAACCTTTGTGCATGAGACCCTGGTAGATGTAGTTGTCAAGCTGCGGAACGCCGTAGCTCGTGCCTCTTGCTACGAATGTCGCGCCTGCCCCTTTTGCAAGTTCAGCGACGTTGAAGTGCGGCTCTACGTTTCCGAAAGGAGATGTAGCCGTTTTGTCGCCGCTTGCCGTGGTCGGAGAATACTGACCGCCGGTCATGCCGTAAATTCCGTTGTTGAAGCAGATGAGCGTGATGTCGATGTTTCTTCTGCAAGCGTGGATGAAGTGGTTGCCGCCGATAGCGAGAGAGTCGCCGTCGCCCGAAACTACGATGACGTGCATTTCAGGTTTCGCGAGCTTGATGCCCGTTGCGAAAGCGAGAGCGCGGCCGTGAGCCGTGTGGAGCGTGTTGAAATCAACGTATCCCGGAAGTCTCGAAGCGCAGCCGATACCGCTGACAAGAACTATCTCGTCTTTGTTCCAGCCTGCCTTTGCGACTGCTCTGATGAGCGATTTGAGAACTATTCCGTGACCGCAGCCCGGGCACCAGATGTGCGGAAGTTTTTCGTTTCTTAAATATTGCGAATAATCAAACATTTTTTCCTCCCCTAAATATTAAGGTGATTGACGGCCGAAATAATGGTGTCAGGTCCGAGCGGCTCGCCGTTGACAAGGTTTATCGGAATGATCTTCGTGCGTTTTGTGAATCTTTCCGCAACAGTCTTGAGCTGTCCCAGGTTCATTTCGGGAACAACGATGTAGTCTGCGTTTGCCGCATACTTCGCGAACTCGTCCTTCGGGAAAGGCCACAGCGTGATCGGTCTGAAAAGGCCGGCTTTTACGCCTCTTTCGCGGAGAACATTGACGACTTCCTCAGCCGCTCTGGCCGCACTGCCGATAGCGAGGAAAAGAACTTTCGCGTCGTCGCAGTGAAGAGCTTCGAACTTGTCGATCAGATTTCTCTGATGATAGATTTTCATGGAAATTCTTTCGTTTTCCCTTGCTACGATCTTCGGATCCATGGTCGGGAAACCGGTGTCGTCGTGGTTGAGACCGGTGACGTGGATTCTGCTCTTTCCGAAGTTCGGAAGGCATACCGGCTTGTTGAGATCTGACGCATACGGGGTCTTGCATACGCCGTCGTTGTTCGGAAGGCTTCTGTTGATGACTTCGAGCTCGCCGGGTTCCGGAATTCTGATTTTTTCCCTCATGTGGCCGATGATCTCATCGCCAAGGATTATAACGGGGGTTCTGAAGAATTCAGCGAGGTTGAAAGCTCTGACTGTCTCTGTGAACATCTCTTCGACAGAGTTCGGAACGATCGTGATCGAAGGATGGTCGCCGTGGGTTCCCCATTTTGCCTGGAGAATATCGGACTGAGCCGGAGAAGTCGGAAGACCGGTCGAGGGGCCGCCTCTCATTACGTC
>Ga0310690_10011515_pt1 | contig 10907 bp, 5 predicted proteins | sample AusTroGonzalo_MG_2_FD_207661 | JGI IMG/M metagenome (GOLD analysis project Ga0310690, IMG submission 207661) | Bovine rumen microbial communities from tropical cattle in Woodstock, Queensland, Australia - Gonzalo_04 (v2) (version 2) | ecosystem: Host-associated > Mammals > Digestive system >...
TGAGAACCTGATCAACGAGGAGGGCGATAGCAACTTCTACGTGAAGGAAGGTGCTGGTACTACTCCGTACATCCCATCTGGTATCATCAACGTGATCAACGATGCTACAACTGGTTCAAACGTTATATACAACCTCTCTGGACAGCGCGTAACTAAGGACTACAAGGGCATTGTTATCATCAACGGCCGCAAGGTTGTGAATAAGTGAGAATAAAGCAGAGCTTGCTCATGCTTTATCGAGCGTGAACAAGCTCGAGCTTTAGCTCAAGGTTGTGAATAAGTAAGAATAAAGCATGAGCTTAGCTCAAGTTTTAAATAAGTAAGTGAAGTAAGATTTTTATAGAACTTTACATGTGAAGGCTCTGGGCTTGTGAAAGTCCAGGGCTTTTTTATGGCTAAGTAACGTATAAGTGCCTACAAGGTTACATACGGAAAAGTTTTTGAGAGTTACAGACAATGAGAATTCAAAAATCTTTCATACCTTTGCAAACCAAAAAAGAAAATACTAATCATGATGATAATAAAAACTATGAAATTTCTGAAAAACGTAAGCGTCTTATCTTGTACGCTGTTAATGTTGGGTACCACTACTAATGCCCAGGTAAGCCAGAATCCAAACAAATTTTTAGGTAATATTACCACTCGTGGTAGCGTGGAAGCTGGAGGCGGCGTACCGTCGTATTATACGCTTTGGAACCAAATCACCTGCGAGAATGAATCGAAATGGTCGTCTGTGGAAGGCAACAGAGGCACCTTCAACTGGAATGGAGCCAACAATGCTTTCAACTATGCCAAGCAACACAATTTCACCTATAAATTCCATGCACTGGTGTGGGGTGCCCAGTACCCCAGCTGGTTAGAGAGCCTGTCGCCCAAAGACCGCTTTGCTGCTCTCACCAATTGGTTCAACCAAGCCAAGAAACAGTACAGCACCCTGCCCATGATTGACGTGGTAAACGAGGCTGTAGGTATGCACCAGCAGGGTAACCCCATGATGAAGGAGACCTTGGGCGGCGGCGGTAAGACAGGCTACGACTGGCTCATCAAGGCCTTCGACATGGCTTATGAGCGTTGGCCGGATGCCATCTTGATTTACAACGACTACAACTCTATCCAGTATGACATAGACAATTACATTGACCTGGTGCGCACCCTGCGCGATGCCGGAGCACCGATTGATGCCTATGGTAACCAGTCGCATGCAGTGTCCAACATGAGTTCGACCAGCTTGGGTAACGCGTTGAAGAAGCAACAGGACAACCTGAAAATGCCCATGTTCGTCACTGAGTTGGATATAGATATGGCCAACGATGAACAGCAGAAGGCTCAGTATCAGAAGGTACTGCCAGTGATGTGGGAAGCCCCCTACTGCGCCGGCGTCACCCTGTGGGGCTATATCCATGGAGCAACCTGGGTTGACAACTCTGGCCTTTACAGGAACGGTGTAGAGCGACCTGCTATGACCTGGATCAAGGAATACATGGAAACCGATGCTGCCAAGAATGCTGTAGGCCCCTTCCCCGGCACAAAGAAAGAGGCATCCATCTACATCCGTCCTTCAGGCCTGAAGGTCATCGCGGATGACGTCATGCAGATCAAGGTAAGGGCTCGTATGGCTACCAAGACTATCGAGAAGGTGGATTTCTATGTCAACGATGAACTGGTACAAACGATGACTGAGGAACCTTACATTGTTGACTATGTCCCGACCGTTGCAGGTTGGAATAACACGAAGGCTGTGGTTACAGCCACTGACGGTTCTACCTACGAGCGTTATGGACGTTTCTACGCAAAGAAGTCAAAGACTAAGCACGAGCCGTACAATGAAACCATACCACAGATTCCCGGCTCTTTCATCATTGCCGAATATGACAAGGGCACTTCTGAAGTGAACTACTACAATGCTGAGCGCAGTGAGACAAAGACCATGAAGGACGGTCAGTGGATGGAATATACCGTTGACGTGCTGGAGGACGGTTTGTATTCGTTTGACGCCACAGTTGCATCAACAAATGCCAGTGGCAGGTTCCACTTGGCAGAATACGGCCTTGACAGATTGGACTACCTCACCGAATTTGTCGAGGTGCCCAAGACGGGTGGCTCGACCCAGTGGAGGGTGTTGCACGGACTCACGCAGATGGAATTGACTGCCGGCCGTCATGTATTCACCCTGATGATTGACAAGGGTGGCTTCTACTTCAAGGATCTCACTTTAACCCGCTATCAGGAAGCTACGGGCACATGCATGGTGAAATCATTCAGCACTGAATTTGGTATCGGTGATAACATCACACTTGATGGCAAGTTCTCGGCAAGGAACAGCTCCGTCAAGGAGGTAAGATTCTATGCTAACAACCTCTTGGTAGGCACAGCAACTGAGTCACCCTATAAAGTGAACTTTGTACCTTCTGAAATGGGTACTTATTCTATCACGGCTATTATGGTGAATGCTGAGGGTCAGGAGAAAATTTCGAATCCCCGTGAACTGAAGGTCACCAGTTCTACGCCGACAGCCATCCGCACCATAGCCAACGATGCAGTGAACGCTACTGACGGTCCTGCCTATAACCTCATGGGTGTTCCCGTCGGTGACGACTATCGTGGCATCGTGATTATTAATGGAAAGAAAGTGGTTAGAAAGTAAAAAGGTAAAAAAGTAAAAAATAATGAAGAAGACACTTTTTATCATGCTCCTGGGCCTGATGGCCTGCCTCACGAAGGCTAATGCACAAGTAGATCCTAACTTCTATATCTACATCTGCTTCGGACAGTCGAACATGGAAGGCAATGCCCAATGGGAAGCTCAGGATGTGGGCAACGTTGATCCTCGTTTCCAGATGTTAGCCACCTGTAACTTCAGTAGCCCCTCACGTAAGTTGGGTAATTGGTATAAGGCTGAGTGCCCTATCGTCAGCCCTGACGGAAAACTTGGCCCTACGGACTATTTCGGCCGTACGATGGTGCAGGAACTCCCCGACAAAAAGATTGGCGTCATCGCCGTTGCTATGGGTGGCAGTCCTATCGAGATGTTCGACAAGGACCTGTACGAGCAGAAGATGAAGGACAACCCCAGCGAGTGGTGGGTTACGCTGGCCAAACGTCACTATGGTGGCAATCCTTATGGTCGTATTATCGAAATGGCCAAGAAGGCTCAGCAGGTGGGTGTCATCAAGGGCATCCTGCTGCATCAGGGATGTTCGAACAATGGTGATGAAAAGTGGCCTGGCATGGTCAAGAAAATCTATAAAGATATGCTGCATGACCTCGGTCTCAGAGCCAGCGAAGTCCCCATCTTTGTCGGTGAGACGGAGTATGAGAACATGGGTGGTGGCTGTTCTTGGCACAATCATGTGGTTGCGAAGATTCCAGAGGTCATTCCTACCGGTCATGTAGTATCTGCCGAGGGCATTCCCGGCAATGGTACCGACCCCTGGCATTTCTCTGCTGCAGGCTATCGTACCTTCGGCAAACGTTATGCCGCAAAGGTCCTCGACGTAATGAACCATCCGGAACAATACACCAAATACTACACCATTGACGAGCGTCTGACGGGTGTTGCGAAAGACTTGGTCGGTAAGAATTTTGCCATCGTTAACGAGGCAGACCAGACTGCATTCTACTGCCCTTCTGGTCAGCAAATGGCCAACAGCGACTTCAAGACAGCCTTTGATTTATCCAATGAGGGCTATCTGTTCAAGTTAGGCAAGCTCGGCAGTGGCAATTTCTTGAAACTGATTACTCCAACTGGTGATATTTATCAGGTGAACGGCTATGATGCCTTCCTGAACTCGCAGGCTGTTGATGGTAGCTGCTGCTTCTTTAATAACAAGAATTACGAGATTACCAATGGTGCTGTGTGGAAGATTGAGTATGTAGAGGACAAGGGCTGGACGATATTGAATGTAGGTACCGGAAAGTACCTGAAGGATGCTGCTCACCCTGCTATGTTCGACGAACCCACCTACTTCACCTTCTGCACGCTGAAGGAAGATACCTACACGGGCATTGAAGAGGTAAGAATCCTGAACCAGCAGCCCGCCGTGGATGATGCCAGAAACGGATATACCTACAACCTCTCCGGACAGCGAGTAGGTCCCGACTATAAGGGTATCGTCATCAAGAACGGAAAAAAGGTCGTAATTAGATAAGATAGGAGTTAAGAGGAGTTAAGGGGAGTTTGCGAAACTAAAATAAGAAATGAATAAAATAACGAGAAAGTTCATCACACCTTTGGTGTGGCTGACGGCACTGGCAGTGACGGCAGGAGTACTGCTGGTCTATGAGTACCATGTGCTATGGAAGATCCAGGAACTAAACCTCTTTCTCGACACACCCTTGTATTTCCGACAGCAGATGGTGGTGCCTGGAGGACTGCTCACTTACGTGGGTAGTTTCCTGACACAACTGTTTTACTACCCGGTATTAGGCGTAGCCGTATTGTGTCTGCTATGGGGACTACTCATGTGGATGATGCAGCGCACGTTTATGGTCAGCCAACGATGGGCCCTGATATTGATAGTTCCCGTAGCGTTGCTTCTGGCTGCTAACGTGGAGATGGGCTACTGGATATACACCATCAAACTTAAAGGCTGGTTTTTTGATGCCACCATCGGTGTGATGGTGATTGTTGCACTGTTGTGGGCTTTCCGCCTCCTGTCAGCACACAGGTTATGGCGCCGCGTATTGCTGGTGGTGACCTCCATCGTAGGCTATCCGCTCTTCGGCACATACGCCCTGGCTGCGACGGTGCTGATGGCCCTGTGGTGCTGGCGACTCGACAAGAACCGTTGGCAGGCGTTGGCTGACAGCCTATTGGGGGCGTTGACCGTGTTAGCCATACCGCTGTTAGCCTATCAGTATGTGTATTACCAGACGAACATTGTGAATCTATGGTGGATGGCACTTCCTACCTTCAAGATCATTGAGGTTTACGATGAGTACTATACACCCTATGCCCTGTTAGGAGCGTGCCTGCTTATCCTGACCATTGGTAAATGGAGTCAAGAAGAGGTCAAACCCCAAAAGACCCAGAAACCCAGTAAGTCTCAGAAGTCCCCAAAGCCCCGGAAGTCAAGAATCGCGTGGCAAACGCTCGTGGTCATTGGCGTGCTGGCAGTGACGGTGTACGGCGTATGGAAAATGTGGATGAAGGACGAGAACTTCCACCGTGAAGTGGCTATGATGCACTACTCAGAGGAGACACGCTGGGAGGAGGCGCTGGAGGAAGCCGCCAAACAGGAGGATGTTCCGACGAGGGCCATCGTAATGATGAGAAACCTGGCACTGTCGCGACTGGGCCGACAGGGTTCGGAGATGTGCCAGTATGTCAACGGCTCGAAAAAGCCCGACTCACCCTTTGCCCCTCCAGCATCGCTGATTGTCGGCGACATGATATACTACCACTACGGCATGATGAACGACTGCCATCACATGTGCATCGAGGGCGGCGTAGAGTTCGGATGGCGAGTGCAGTACTTGAAATACCTGGCACGGTGCGGACTGATGACAGGCGAAAAGAACGTCATGTACAAATATACCGAGATGCTGAAGCACACACTGTTCCACAGCCAATGGGCAGAGCATCTGGAAGCATTGCAACAAAAGCCTGAACTGATGCGTACCGACAGCGAGACGGGACCCGTGACACACATGCTGCACTATCCCGACATTGTCGGTGCGGACAACGGCTATGCGGAGAGATACCTGATGAACCACCTGGCCGTCATGGACAGTGACGACCCTTACTTCCAGGAACAGTGTCTGCTTGCTACGCTGTGGACAAAGGACAGCAGCCAGTTCTGGCCCAGGTTCATGAAATACCTAAGTCAGCACAAGGGGAAATCCATACCGCGCTACTATAGGGAGGCTGCCTACCTCTATTCCATGATAGAAGAAAACGCCCCCTTCCAGGTACAGGTGGATGAAGCCATGAAGAGAACCTTCGACGAGTTTGCAAAGCTGCTGGAGCAATACGACGGCAGGGATATCGAAGAGGCACGAAAGGCACTCTATCCCTTGTATGGCGACACCTATTTCTATGAATTTTTCCTCATGGAAGGCATTGCATACCTTTAAAAGGTAAAAGGGTAAGGAGGTAAAAAAGGTAAGAAAGTAAGTAATTGAAAAGATGGAACATACAATATTGAAAGAAGTGTGGCTAAAAGGTAAGGTAATAGTTTTTTTACCTTTTTACCTTTTTACCTTTCTACTTTTATCCTGTGGACCACAGGTGCCAAAGGACTATACGTCATCGGATAAACAGCCCGACATCTATCCCGACTACAAAGGGGTGACAGTACCCGTGAACATGGCACCGCTGACGTTTGAAATGGAGCACGAGGCGGAACGCATGGTTGCACGGCTGACGGCCGATGGCGAAGAGCTGCTGTGTGAGGGCAAGAAGATACAACCCGGAAAGGACGACTGGCAGCGGCTCGTGGCCCATGCTACGGGCAAGCGCATCGGCGTTGAGGTCTATGCCTGCTACGACGGCCAGTGGACAAAGTACAAGCCGTTTGACATCTTTGTGTCGAAAGACAGTATCGACCCCTATCTGAGCTATCGTCTCATTTATCCCTCCTATGTGAGCTACGAGGAACTCACCATTAGCCAGCGTTGTCTGGAGAACTACGACGAGAGCGTCATCTATGACAACATACTGTGCAGCGAAGAGGGCAACGGACAGTGTATCAACTGTCATAACTACCAGCAGTACAACCCAGACCGGATGCAATTCCACGCCCGTCAGAACATGGGCGGCACCATCATTTCCTACGACGGAAAGATGAAGAAGGTCAACATGAAGAACGACTCTATCCTCTCGGCAGGTGTGTATCCCGCCTGGCATCCCTGGCTGAAGCTGATTGTCTATTCTACGAATACTACTGCTCAAATCTTTCAGCTCACGAACCCGAACAAGATTGAGGTGTTCGACGCAGAAAGTGACCTGATTGCCTACGATGTGGAGCGCAACGAGGTGACCAACCTTGAGAACGACAGCACGGAACTGGAGGTATTCCCCTATTGGGCGCCCGACGGAAAGTCGCTGTATTACTGTAGCGCACACTTCGAATATACGAATGCAGACCACGGAAAGGATATTATAAGAAGGCGAGAGGAGGTAAAATACAACATCTATCGCAAGTCGTTCGACCCGGAAACAATGACGTTCGGAGAGCGCGAACTGGTGTTCGATGCTGCGGCACTGGGCATGAGTGCTACGCTGCCGAGGGTGTCGCCCGACGGACGCTGGCTGGTATTCACCATGGGTAAGTACGGTGTGTTCCACATCTGGCATCGTGATGCTGACCTGTGGATGATGGATTTGAATGGAGAATCGGCTGCCGCTCGGCCTTTGAGCGAAATTAACAGTCCTGACACGGAGAGCTACCACTCCTGGTCGAGCAACGGCCGATGGCTGGTATTCAGCAGCCGTCGATATGACGGCGAATATACACGACCCTTCTTTGCACACCTCGGCGAAGACGGCCAGTGGTCGAAGCCTTTTGAACTGCCTTCTGCTGACCCCAACTACCACAGGCAGTTCATGAAGTGCTACAACATCCCTGAATTCATGAAAGGACCTGTCACCATACGCCCCCAGCGGTTTGCCGATGTGCTAAAAGGTGACGGAGACCCCGTAAAATATGTACAAAATCTTACCAAATAATAACAAAAATGAAACACTTCCTATTAATCACTACCGTCATGATAGCGGTATGTTCACCATCCAAGGCACAAACGCTGGCAGCAGACTATAAGGGAACGGGTAACAACAATCCCATCAGTGCCAACATCTTCTGCGCCGACCCTACAGGCCTGGAGTATAACGGACGACTGTATGTCTATGGATCGAACGACCACCAGCAGTTCATTGCCAATGGAAAGAAAGGCGAAAATAACTACGGCGAAATCAAATCCATTGTGGTCTTCTCTACCGATGACATGGTAAACTGGACCTTCCACGGCACCATCGACACGAAAAGACTCTGTTCCTCATGGGTGACAAATCCTTGGTACAAGGGTTATGGTGTCTCATGGGCACCGTCTGTAACCTGGCGTCACAATGAGAGTACTGGCAAAGACGAGTTCTTCCTTTACTTCTGCAACAGCAGTCATGGTGTTGGTGTGCTAACTGCTGAGTCGCCCATCGGTCCCTGGAAATCGCCTAACAAGGAGTTGATGATTAACTATGACACAGCAGGTGCAAACCCGTCAGGTACGAATGCCAATTTCGACCCAGGTGTGATGATTGACGACAATGGTGTTGGCTGGATTACTTTCGGCGGTCTTGGTCCAAGCACCATTATGCCCGAAGCTGCCCGTATTGTGAAGCTGAAGCCTTCAATGACCGAGGTCGATGGTTCGGCTGTCAAAATACATGCACCCTACCACTTCGAGGCTAACGAGCTGAACATGATTGGCGGCAAGTACGTCTATACCTATTGCTCTAACTGGGCACAACGTACTGACGCTGACTGGAACGCCTACAAGGCAGAACATGGAATCACCGGCTCAGCACCCAATACCTGCACCATGTGCTATATGGTTTCTGATAATCCGATGGATCCAAACTCTTGGGTATATAAAGGAGTCTATGGACCTCACCCTGGCATGGGTACCAACAACAACCACTCGCACCTGCAGAAATTCCAGGGTCAGTATTATCATCTGTACCACGGCGCTCAGTTGATGTTGAATTGGAGAGATGGTGGTGTCATTGACGGCAATACCAGCATCTTCCGTTCTATCTGTGTGAACAAGGCAACGGTAAATGAGGGTACAGCAACAATCAATCAGGTCACGGAAAACCTTGAGGGAGTCACACAAATCAAGAACCTGGACCCATACGAATGGCAGGAGGCAGAGACCATGGCCAGCTGTGGCGGTGTAGAATACGAGGACTTCACCAACATCAAGAAGAACACCAGAATCAGCAATCTGGGTAACGATGCTTCCCAGAACATGCAGGTAAACATGAAGCCAAGCTCGTGGATTAGCGTACGCAAAGTAGATTTCGGAACGGGTGCCAATAGATTCACCCTGCGCGCCAAGGGAACAGCAACCATTGAATTGCGTTTCAGTCGCGGCGGCAGGCCGACAACGACCATAGAATTCTCTTCGACAGAGATGGAAGAACAGACATTTGAAATCGACGACACTAAATTCCAGGGAGTTAAGACCAACCTCTTCATTGCCGTCAAGGATGCTACTAACTTCTACGTTGATGCCTGGCAGTTCTCATATAAAGACCCCACCGGCATCCATGAGGTGAACAAGGTCGTGGACGAAAGCAACAGCAGCTTCTACGACCTGTCCGGTCGTCGCATAACCGACGGTCAGCACCACTCAGGAATCGTCATTGAACGCAAGGCCGACGGCAGCTATCGCAAGGTACTTCCTCGCCGTCAGTAGATAAACATCCCACATCGAAGGGAACAAAACGGCACCTTCCAGGGATGAAAACGGCACCTTCCAGGGGAGAAGGTGCCGTTTCGTCGGGTATCATGTGCCCGTGTAAAACACTTTACACGTCCGTGACAATCACTTTACACGCCCGTGTAAATCACTTTACACGTCCGTGGAAAACCTTGCAAATCATTTTTAGGGTTTTCTGAAGGCCAAATAAGGGCTCCATCAGCCCGTATGGTTGATGTTGCAAAGATACGCAATTTATGTGAAACTACAAAACTTTTCGGAAGAAATTCTCACATAGAAAACAGCAGCTACAAACACATTCGTTGTAGCTGCTGTTATCAGCTCGAGCAAGCTCATGCTTTATTCTCACTTAATCACAACCTTGAGCCTGAGGCTCGAGCTCGTTTCCGTTCGGAAGAGCTCGAGCAAGCTCAGCTCTTCGCTCACTTAATCACAACCTTTTTACCATTATGTACATAGATACCCTTCTTGGTTGGCTTCGTGTTCAATCTGCGGCCATCCAGTGTACACCAGCCCGTCGTCTCTTCCTTGACGTAGTTTACACCCTCAATAGCGGTGCTGCCATTGTCTATGGTGAAGATAAAGGTGCTCAGGCTCTGAGCAGGCATCTCGTAGAGGTACGAGTCGGTAGGTTCTGTGATGTCGAGGTCTGACTTCTGACAGAGATTGGCGGTCTCGTTGCCCGTCGAAAGCCATAATGTACCGCTTACCACATTGTAAGGTAGGGTAATTTTCACGTCGCGAGTATCTTCCCTTGCATTAATTGCCATGACGATGATCGAGTCGCCTTTGATATATGCCGAGAATTGTTCGTTCTGTAAAATTTCCTCTCTCTCGCGTCCTGCGCTTTCATCTTGTGAGGTTGCCAAGCGGGTAGAACCTGTGACATTCTTCGAGAAGTGTGACATCACAAAGGCACGGGGCAGCAGTTCGTCCTTTTTGTTGGCAGAGCCATACTGCGTCTCGCCAGTACCACAGAAAGCCCAGTGTGCACGCAGATACCAGTAGATGTAACCCGTGCAGCCGGCCAGCATACACTCATTGAGTTCCTCGGCAAAAATCAAGTTATCTTTCCACGTAGGCAGCGCACCGGTATTATCCGTCACCGAGTGCTCCGTCATCCACAATTCCTTGCCGTACTTGAGGGGAAGAACGCCTGCGGGCTTCATGTACTGGAGAGGTAAATGGCCATAGAGGTGACCTGCAACGATATCGACCTGCTCGCGACATGTCGCGTCCTGCATGAGCGGATCGGTATAGTTCTGGGTAAAGCCCAACGGCTCACCGCTGATCAGTTTTACACCAGGGAACTTCTCGCGGTCGAGCATCCAGGCATAGTTCTTGACGAGGTTCACCAGGTCCTGCGGATCGTAGAGGCAGCCTGAATAGCTCACCCACCAGTCGGGCTCGTTCTGGATAGACACGGCATCGACGTCAACGCCATGATCATGCATCCACCCTAAAAACGT
>Ga0310690_10011516_pt1 | contig 10906 bp, 5 predicted proteins | sample AusTroGonzalo_MG_2_FD_207661 | JGI IMG/M metagenome (GOLD analysis project Ga0310690, IMG submission 207661) | Bovine rumen microbial communities from tropical cattle in Woodstock, Queensland, Australia - Gonzalo_04 (v2) (version 2) | ecosystem: Host-associated > Mammals > Digestive system >...
CAAAAACCCCGCCCCCTCTGTGCCCCCACTATGCCCCCCAAAAGAAGGATCCTGGGGGGCGGGGTGGGGGCACAGAGGGGGCGCAGTTTAGGACCAACATAGCCCCCCTTAACCGATTTGTAATCAAACGGATATGGGCATGGGGGGCGCGGGGGGCGCAGTTTTTTGTTTTTAACGCTATGGGAGGAGGACGCAAGGCCGCGATGAGAACGCAACACGTTATGATGAGGAACGCGGCACGTTATGATGCGTGCCGTAACACGTTATGATGGCCAGCATAACAGGCAGCGTTGGAAAGTTGAAAATCTAATTCAAAGACCCGATACACAAAAACATCACAAAAGTAACTCCCAAACAACGTGGTTGCTTTTCCTCGCGTGCAAGAGGAAAATGTTAATAATTCCCCTTCTTTTGTTCAAAAATATCAAAACTTAACAACATTTAACAAATCCAGATGGAGTAATTATCGCAAATAAGTGTATCTTTGCCGCGATTTTCATGCGCGCACATATCACGAGCAATGGAAGTTATAAGGAGTTTAGACGAAAAAATACTAACCAATAAAAAACAATATGAAAGTTAAAAAATTATTAACCTTGTTCGCCGCAGCAATGATGTTGCTGGGCGCACAGAATGCAAATGCCTCAGTTAAGCTTACGGCATTGGACGGTTCCAACCGGAGCCATGCCTCTGAAAGTCCTAAAGCTTTGGTGGACGAACAAACAAATTCCAAGTGGGGTACATGGGATGGAAAATCTGGAAATCCTGTGTATGTTATCATGAAGGCTTCTGCTGCTATCGCTCCTAAAAGCTATGAACTGATTTCGGCTAACGACACTTATAAGAACACTGGTCGTAGCTGGAAGCAGTGGAAGATTTATGGCGGTAACTTTGCATCTGATGCGGAGGCTACCCAAGATGCTTCAGGATGGGTTGAGATTGACAGTAAGGCGAGCCATTCTCTAAGCGTGGGAACAGAGAGTAATCCGTATGCTGTGAATAAACTTGACATTTCAACAACCATTCCCAACGGCACATACTACTCTTATTTCAAGATTGTAGTAGACTCTCTCGCAGGAAATTGGAATGATGATTATTGCCAAATGGACGGTTTCCGCTTTACTAATGTGAAGTTTAAACCACAAGATGTGACATTTACTTATACCAATGGACATGGATACAATGGCAATTCGGCGGAGGGAATGGACAAACTTTTTGACCTTGATTGCAATACTAAGTATTGTGGTAATACTAATGCTCACGATAGCTGTTATGCCCTCGTTACTGCTTCCGAGCCCATTTTTGTATGGGGCTATGACCTTACCACAGCAAACGACAATAACAATGGCCGCAAGGTCTCGAAATGGTCGCTCTATGGTACCAATGATGCTACCGTTGCTGCCAACCCCTATTCTGCGGATTGGGTAACGCTTTCCAAAATTACAAGTGGTAATTATGTTGAAGGAAAGAACTGGTACACACAGCGCTTCTTCTGCGACAAGAACACGATAAGCAATGCATACAAGTATTTCAAGGTCTCTCTTGATGATGGCGGCTTCGTTCAGCTCTCAGAGTTTAGGCTCTGCTATGACACGTATCGCGCTATTGCATATAACCTTAAGTCCGGTCCGGCTAACGCCAGTTCTGCATTCGATGGGCTGCCCAATCCGAAGTGGGAAGGAAACGCCAGCGTATTTACAGGTTCAAGCAATGCAATAACCATCGAGAGCTCTGATGGCAACTCATACGCTGTGAAGAAATACCACTTCACTACCAACGACGATGGCTCTTGGACGGACCGTGCTCCCAAGAGTTGGAAGATAGAAGGTTCCAATGATAACAGCGACTGGACAACGATTGCTGAGGTGGACGACAAGTATGCCATTCATAATGCTAACTACACAACCTATGAGTTCACTCCAGACAACACGACTGATGCTTTCCGTTATGTAAGACTGACCATTAACTCGATGAAGAGTGCAGGCTGGTCGCAGATTGGCGACTTCCAGGTGCTGGCAGTCTCAGATGTCTCTGACAAGGATTATTATACAGGAAGGGTTAATGACACAAAGGCTGCACTGTCCGATTATGCAACACTCATGGGCACAAGCGACCCCTGGTATGTGGAGTACAAGGCTCTCGTGGATGGTTTGGATGACATACTTGATTCTTCCATAAGTTCGGGCAACTATGATCCAATTGCTACGGCATTGCTCAATACAACAAACTTTGCTGCCTTGATGACACCTTTTGCCGATGGCTTGTCGTATTCGGCAATCGATGGCTCTGCCAGTTTTAACGATAGTCCTTATTCCCAACTGTTCGATGGCAAAGACGGTCGTGAAGGCAGGCAAGGAACCAAGTGGGGTGGTAATTTCAGTGGCAATGAAGGTGACCCACAGCATGTGCAATATGTCATCTTCCGTGTAAAGTCTGCTTTCGCACCATACTTCTACAAGCTGGTGACAGGTGGTGACACTCATACTTATACAGGACGTAACTGGAAGAGTTGGAGCGTCTATGGTGCTAACTTCGATCATTTAGCTGATGCAACTCCCAATTCTGCTTCATGGATAGCACTTGATGAGAGAGAAGACATCAGCGAGGCATATCTACCAATGGAGAACAACTATCCTGCTGCATTCAATTTCAATGTAGAAGGCGAGCCATCAAAGCCATACTATTATTATATGGTTAAGGTTTTTGCTGCCCATAATGGAAGTCAGATTCAGATGAACGAGATGTACCTTTGCACAGAAGAAGAGTTTGATGCTGCTCGTGATCCGCTAGTAGCATACTTCGATGACTTCGACAAGACAAGACCTATTGAGGCAAGTAAGAATACGCAAATGGCTGATTTCAATACGCTGTATGCTGAACTGCAAAGCACAGACGATGCCGTTCGTATGACACTTGTGTATAATCAGCTGGTTGCATTGCGTGCAGAGCTTGAGGAATCTATGGATTATCTGGACTTCTATGCAGACAAGACCGTTGACGGCGTGTTCCAATTGGGAACAGCAGATGAGCTTAAGACCTTTGCGGCTGCTGTTAATAATGGCAGACCTGCTTTAAATGCTGTGCTCACAGCTGACATTGATTATCGTTCAAATACAGGCGTGGATGCTATGATTGGTGATAATAGCGACGCAAGATATTCAGGCACATTCGACGGCCAAGGCCACACCGTAACCGTTAACTTCAACAACACTTCTGAAACAAGGATAGCTCTGTTCCGCCAAATCGAAGGTGGAACGATACAAAACCTGAAGGTGGCTGGCACAATCACAACCAAACAAAAATTTGCTGGTGGCATTGCCAGTCGTATCTACGGCTCAGGTACAATCTCTAATTGTGAGAGTGCTGTTACCATCAGTGACACAGGAACTGGGGATGCCACTCATGGCGGTATCCTTGGCTATATAGATAACACTTCAGACGGCGTCCTCATACAAAACTGTTTGTTCTCTGGAACTATAAGTGCCTCCAACCGTGAAGGTTGTGGTGGCATTGTAGGTTGGGGAGACACGAATAATAAGAATGAAGTAAAGAATTGTCTTGTCATTGGTGAAATAAATGTCAAGACAGAAGAAATTACTGCTGCACATGACATTATTGTGCGTGGTGGAACCATTATAAGTACAAACAATTACTATGTTGGCACATACAGCGGCATTCCTGTAACAACAGCCACATCTGCTACTGCAACCCAAAAGACAAGTGGTGAGCTGTGCTATCTGCTGAATGGCAGTGTTGCTGACGGAACAACATGGACACAGACAATTGGCACGGATGCTAATCCAATTCCGTTCTCTGCAAGCCAAACCGTACATCAAGCTTCTCCAAGCGGTTATACCAACCTTACTGTTTCAGAAGGAAAGACTCAAATAGCTAATGGCGCAACCTTGAAGAAGTTCGCTACAGAAGTCAATGCAGGTAACACTAATGTAGATGCCGTACTGACAGCTGACATCAACTTGAATGAGATTGCTTGGACTCCCATCGGCACAGAGGAGAATAAGTACACAGGTGTATTTGACGGAGCAGGAAAAGCTATCACAAACTTCAGCTATACATCTACTGGACACGGTGGTTTGTTCGGCTGGATTTATGGAGCTACTGTCAAGAACTTCAGCATTGGCGGTACACTTACGGTAACTGGCGGTTCTGGCTCTGGTGTTATTGGTACGGCTGGAGTCGAAGGCTCTGGGTACACCGTAGGTACCATCTCTGGCATCCACTCCACTCTGACTGTCAATGTCACCCAAAGTGGTGTACATCATGTTGGCGGTATCGTAGGTTGGGCTTATGGCAGCATAGACATCAACAGATGTTCATTTGCTGGTTCTATGACAGTAGCCAATGGCAACAACGACTGCTTTGCCGGCTTGGTGGGTTACACTTTCTGGAACACTATACAAAATTGTGCAAACTATGGCAACATCACCTTCCAGCAGGCTGACTGCAAGGCAGGCGGTATTTTGGGTTACACGAATAATACTACAACTACTATAAAGAATTGCTTGAACACGGGTACAGTTGCATACGATGGTGACGGCGATGCTACATATGGCGGTGCTATCATAGGTCATTTGAATGGCCATGATGCTGCAAAACTGACGAACAACTACTGGCTTGAGGGCAGTGGCAATGGTGCGAGTGCAGGAAACGTGTTGTCAACTGAGACAAATCCAAGTGTGTCTTCTGCACAGCTTGCAAGCGGTGAGGTTGCTTATAATCTGAATGGAAGCACTTGCTATGGTGTTAACTGGTTCCAGAACCTTACTGGCACAGCTGATGCTAATCCTGTTCTGTCTAACACACATGGTATTGTGAACAAGATTTCATCTGTTGGCTACACCACGCAGTACATTCCATCTACAGACGTGACAATCCCCACAGGCGTTGAAGTTTATGCGGGCGAGATAAATGGTAATTGGCTCAGACTTGTGCCAATTGAAAATGGAATCTCAAAGGACGATGCAGTTATCCTAAGGGGCGACGAAGGCTATTACAGCTTCGTTCCTACTACTGGCGTAACCAAGGCAACAGGCAATGTCCTGCTCGGTTCTGATGGAACTATCACAGGCGATGGTGAAAGCTACTATGCTCTTTCAACCCTTGGAGGATCCGCACCAATTGGTTTCTATCCTGTAGGCAATGGTATTACTATTCCTGCTGGCAAGGCCTATCTCTATGATGGTGCAGGTGTCAAGGGCTTTGCGTTCCTCTTCGATGATGATCCCGATGCTATCAGCTCACTCTTAACCTCTCCCGAGGAGGAGGGACAGGTTTACAACCTGGCTGGTCAGCGCATCCAGAAGATGCAGAAGGGCATTAACATCGTAAACGGCAAGAAAGTTCTCCGTTAAATTAAATGAAGAGAGAAGAATGAAGAGTGTTCCACGACTACAATCGCGCCTTCTTGCGCTCCAAAGGTGCTCAGGCGCAGGCGGAAGGTGCTAAAGCATCCAAGAAGGATTTGCTGCCGCGCTTATTATTTACTTTTCATTCTTCCCTGTAAAATAGCCAAATCGGAAATAAATTGTAAATAGTAAATTGTCAAATAGTAAATAACTATGGTGAAAAAGATATATAATCAACCAACTTGTTTTGTTGTTCAGCTTGGCACAATGCACATGATGGCAGAGTCTCTGTTTGTTGACAGGAGTGGCACAAATAAGATTACTGATTCCGAAGAAATCCTCGTTAAGGAATCCAACACAGCAGATGTCAACCTCTGGGACAACGAGTGGTAAAGCCATTTATTAAGCACAAAGACTGACTATCAGTTATAACTACGAGTTGCTCGAATTGCACGAACAAGCTTTGCCCCTGACAGTAGGGGAAGGCATTCGTGCAGTTCGAGCAATTTTGTTGTTGATGGTGTTTGCCTAAAGGTGTGCTCCAATAATTGACCTCAAATCCGTTAAATCGGTTAAATCCGTTGTCGGGTGAGGATTAATAAATATAGTCTTTTGGTTAAACTTGTGGTAATATGTAACTTTTCTGCCTTGTTTGTTTGACAAATTGAAATAAAAGCAATACCTTTGCGCAGAAACTTGAAAGACATACCGAATAAAACAAAGGTAAACAATGAGCAAACTCTTGAAGCCTGCCAACTATACCGCACTGCTGGACTTGAGCCAGACGGAGCAGGCAATTAAGAAAATAAAGGACTTCTTCCTGTGCAGTCTCAGTACGGAACTGCGCCTGAGTCGTGTCACAGCCCCTCTCTTCGTGTTGCGAGGTCTTGGCATCAATGATGACCTCAACGGCGTGGAACGTCCCGTCAGTTTCCCCATCAAGGACATGGACGATGCTGTGGCTGAAGTGGTACATTCGCTGGCTAAGTGGAAGCGACTGACCTTGGCTGAGTACAAGACAAAGCCAGGCTTTGGCATCGTGACAGACATGAATGCCATCCGTGCTGACGAGGAACTGGACAACATACATAGTCTCTACGTCGATCAGTGGGACTGGGAGCGTGTGCTCTTGCCAGAGAATCGCAACGAAGCCTATCTGCGTCGCATTGTATCGAAGATATACAGTGCCATCCTTCGCACGGAGTTTTATATCTGTGAGACCTATTCGCAGCTCAAACCTATTCTGCCTGAGGACATTCACTTCATTCATAGCGAAGAACTGTTGCAGATGTATCCCGACAAGACGGCTAAGGAGCGTGAGCACCTTATCTGCCAGAAGTACGGAGCTGTATTTATAATAGGTATAGGCGGTAAGCTCAGCAATGGCGAGGTACACGACAATCGTGCCCCCGACTACGACGACTGGAGCACGCCAGGCGAGAACGGCTTTATGGGACTCAACGGCGACTTGCTTGTTTGGTATCCTTTGCTTGACCGCAGCATCGAGCTTAGTTCGATGGGCATCCGTGTGGATAAGGAGTCGTTGCTCCGTCAGCTTGCCTTGCAAGGTAAAGAGGAACGCAAGGAATTGTACTTCCACCAACGTCTGCTGAACGACACTCTGCCTTTGACCATCGGCGGTGGTATCGGTCAAAGCCGTCTTTGCATGGTGCTCTTGCATAAGGCACATATTGGTGAGACGCAAGCCAGCATCTGGCCCAACAGCATGAGACAGGAATGCAAGGAAGCAGGCATGACGCTTATTTAATGAAGAATGAGGAGTAAAGAGTGAAGAATGTTCCGCCTGCGCCTGAGCTTTGCGAAGAAGAATTTGCTTCCGCACTCAATGTTCAATAGTAAAAAGTCAATATCCAGTGGCGTAGTCAGGTGGCGGCAGTTTACCCGCAAGGGGTATGCTGCCTTTGCCAGCTTGCATCGTGTGATTTGCATCGGTGTCCTTAGTGTCGCGACGCTGGCTGCCTCCCCCATCCCCTCCAAGGGAGGGGAGAATTGTCTGACGGATTCGTTGTTCACGCCTCCTTCGGAGGAGGCGGAAGAGGCCTTGGCCGAGGTGACGGTAAGCGCAGCGATGGCGCCGCTGACCCAGTTGCAGTCGGCTCGCATCGTTGCTGTCCTTACCCGTCAGGACATAGAACAGGCGGCGGCGAGTAGTGTCAACGACCTCTTTAAGTTAGTCACCGGCGTGGATGTCCGGCAGCGTGGTGGCTTTGGTATTCAGGCGGACATCAGCATCGATGGCGGTACTTTCGACCAAGTAACGCTTCTGCTCAATGGCATCGACATCGGCAATCCCCAGACAGGACACTTGTCTGCAGACTTCCCCATTAGCATCAACGACATAGAACGTATTGAGGTACTCGAGGGGGCAGCCAGTCGTGTCTATGGCGGACAGAGCTTCGGTGGGGCCATCAACATTGTTACAAAGCATGACCAGGGGCAAAGTATCGAGCTGGCAGGCCGTGGCGGTTCCTTCGGCACGGCAGAGGGCGAGGCACGTCTTGCGCTTACAACAGGTAAGTTTTCGAACCGCTTTAGCGGTGGAGGTGGCAGGAGCGATGGCGGTACACTCAATAGTTCCTGGGGGAAAGGTCAGCTCTATTATCAGGGCGACTACGAGGATGAAGCTCTGCGACTCGACTGGCAGTTCGGCTTTTCAAAGAAAAGTTATGGTGCCAACACATTCTATAGTGCCAACTATCCCGACCAGTATGAACGAAACCAACGCCTTATGGCAAGTGCCAGTGCTGAGACAAAGGGACGTTTTCACTTCACTCCACAAGTCTTTTGGAACCGTTCTTGGGACAACTTCGAGTTGATTCATGGCTCAACCTTTGGCGAGAACTTTCATCGGACGGATGTTTATGGTCTCAAGGCAGGCGGCTATCTTGATTGGCAATTCGGCAAGACTGCTCTCTCGGCACTGCTTCGACACGAAAGCATCCTCAGCACCAACCTCGGCAAGAACGTGCTCCCTAATAAGGGGGAACAGGGGGAATATCTCTTTTCCGACAACCGCACGACGGTTTCCTTCAGCCTTGAACACAACATCCTTCTGAAGCATTGGACCATCTCGGCAGGCCTCATGGCAAGCATGACTTCGAGCATCGACCATCGTTTCCGTTTGTATCCGGGCATCGACATTGCCTATCGTCCTTCAATGCGCTGGAAGTTGTTGCTTTCTTATAACAAAGGTTTCCGCCTGCCGACCTTTACTGAGCTCTACTACAAAAGCCCGACGCACGAAGGGAACCGAGACTTGAAGCCCGAGCACAATCACTCTGTCTCGCTCGGATTGCAGCATCGGTGGAGTGGGGCAGAGGTGTCGGCAAAGGCTTTCTATCATCGTGGCACGCAGATGATTGACTGGGTAATGTATGCACCCGACGACATTTATCACACAGCAGCCTTTGGTCTCGATAATGTAGGCGTGCAGATTCAGGGGAAGATTGCTCCTCCTGAAACCTCCGAAAGGAAGAATTGGTTTCGCTCATTCAGCTTTGGATACACCTTTATCCACCAGACGAAACACGATGCAGAAGGCGTCGTCAAGAGTAATGTCGCGATGGAATATCTGCGACACAAGGTTGTGGCAAGCCTGACACACCGCATCGTCAGCCGGTTGTCAATGACTTGGGATTTCCGTTGGCAAGAACGAGTAGGCAGTTATCTGAGTGGCGGCGAGCTTGTTCCTTACCGTCCTTACGCCATGCTTAATGCCAAGTTGCAATGGGATGCCCAGCGTTACCAGCTTTATGTTCAGGCGACCAACATCACCAACCATCGCTACTACGACCTCGGCTCAGTGCCTCAACCCGGCATCTGGCTCATGGCTGGAACCCGCTTGAAGTTACTTTAGGCTCGCTTATGCTTGAAAAAGGTTAAATATATTTGACTTTTTGCCCGCATACTTGCAGCCTTCTTAATTAATTTGTACCTTTGCAACGGACAAACACTAAATAGATATGAAAACCAACACTAAACCTATACTTGCCAGACTCCTTGCCGTGGCTCTTATTTTTGTTGTGGGATGTAATACGGCATCCGCGCAAGCGCTCTATACAAACCCTGATACTATCCAAAAGTATCTGAAGGACCGCATCAGCGAAACTAAGGAGCAACTGAAGGAAACACGCGCCAAACTCAAGGAGGAAGAAAGGACGTTGCGCACACTGAACCGTGACCTTACCAAGTCACGTGCACAGGCTCAGAAGGACAAGATAAAGCTTAAGGAGGCAAAACGCAACGGGAAGTTCTATCAGGTGAAACCTTATATCCCCGAAGAACTGCAGGGTGATGTGGAGGCAAAGATAAAGGCTGCAAGGGAAGCAAAGGCAGCTAAGGTACGTGAACTCAAGCAGAAAGAGGCTGAGAAGAAGGCTGCAGAGAAGGCAGCTAAGGAGGAAAAGAAGCAACAGGCAAAGGAGGCTAAGGCTCAAGAGAAAGAACAACTGAAGGCATCGGCCAAGCATCAGTCGAAGCGAGCCAAGGAGAAGAAGGCAGAGCTCAAGGCTCAGGAAGGCAAGGAACAAGCGGCTGAGGGTGAAGAACAGGAGGCCAAAGAGGTAAAGGACGCTAAGCCAGAGCCCAAGGCAAAGACGCCTGCTGCCGTTCCTGCCAAGCCTGATGGCAAGGAGAAAGCAGAGAAGAAAGTTCCCAAGGGCAAGGATGAGAAGGTGAAGACCGAGGAGGATTTGGAGAAAGAGGCTGAGACCAAAGAGAAGGAGGCCGAGGCTAAGGAGAAGGAAAAGCAGGCTGCGGTGAAGGCAGCCGTCAAGGATGCCGAGGCAAAGGCCAAGGAGGCTGAGCAGCGTGCCAAGGAGTCGGAAGCCAAAGCAAAGGAAAAGATGAAGAGTCAGGAGCAGAAGGCAGAAGGTAAGGAGCAGGACAAAGAGGAGAAAGATGCCGAGGAAGTGAAGACTGAAGAAGAGGAGTCGAAGCCCAAGCAACGCAAATATACTGTCCGCACTCAGCGCGAAAAGGCTGCGAAGAAGGATAAGGAACCAGAAGAAAAGAAGGAAGAATCCTAAAAATCTCTATATGCAAACACTTATTATTCCACGTCTGGCAGAGAAAGTATCCTCTGCTGCCGACATCCCTGCCGCAATGAAGGCCGCAGGAACTACCTATACTTCCGTCGCTAATGTCAACTGGCCAGAGACTTTTCCCTATAAACCCAAGGTGGAGTTTGCAGCCGTCCATACAGGCGACGCCCTGTTGCTGCACTATCGAGTCGAGGAACAAAGCGTCCGAGCTGTTGCCCTTCAGGACCACGAACACATTTGGGAAGATGCCTGTGTGGAGTTCTTCTGTATGCCTGCAGGCGATGGTATTTACTATAATGTAGAGTGCAATTGTACGGGAAAGTTGCTTGTTGCAGCAGGAAAAGACCGCCATACGCGCCAGCCGGCACCTGCCGAGGTGATGCAAAGCATAGACCGTTGGGCATCGCTTGGCACGGAGCCATTCGACACGCGCCAGGAACCTACGTGCTGGGAGCTTGCCCTGCGCTTGCCAATCGG
>Ga0310690_10011517_pt1 | contig 10906 bp, 6 predicted proteins | sample AusTroGonzalo_MG_2_FD_207661 | JGI IMG/M metagenome (GOLD analysis project Ga0310690, IMG submission 207661) | Bovine rumen microbial communities from tropical cattle in Woodstock, Queensland, Australia - Gonzalo_04 (v2) (version 2) | ecosystem: Host-associated > Mammals > Digestive system >...
GGTCGATGCTGGGGTAGCTTATCATAAAAAGCTGACCCGCCAGCTCCTCGTCGCTCATTGCCAGGAGCAGCTGCAGCTCAAGGGAGCCGCTCTCATCCTCCTGCCAGAAATCCACATTTTGGGCAGCAATTGAGAAACATATAAGAAAACAGAAGAGAAAAGAGAGAAGAAGCTTTTTCAGATGTAAGCCTCTCCCTTGAGCTCATCTACAAGTATTCCGGCATAGTGGGCTGCAACTGCTCCGTCGGAGCAGGCGGTCACCACCTGGCGGAAGGGGGAGGTGCGGACATCGCCCACAGCGAAAAGCCCCTTTAGGGAGGTCTCCATGTGGCTGTCGGTCACAATATAGCCGGCATCGTCCATGTTGACCCCTTCTGCCAGCTGGTTTGAAGGCAGTATGCCGGTGAAGATGAATACTGCATCGGTGTCCTGCTCATATTGGATGCCATTCTCCATCAGCACAGCAGACTCCACCTTGCTGTTTCCTTTGATCTCGGTGCAGGTGGTGTTGAAGCGCACCTCTATATTCTTGTTGTTCATCACACGGTCGGCCAGAGCCTTCTGTGCCCGGAAACGGTCCTTCCGGTGTATCATTATTATCTTGTCGCTAAGATTGGCCAGGAAAAGGGCTTCGGAGCAGGCTGTGTCACCACCGCCTACCACGATAATCTTTTTACCTCTGAAGAAGGCTCCGTCGCAGGCAGCACAGTAGGAGACGCCCCGGCCTACAAAATCATCCTCTCCCTTGGCACCCAGCTTCCGGTGCTTGGCTCCGGTGGCCAGGATTACAGTGTATGCAGTGAACACACCGCTGTCTGTGGTTATGTTGAATATATCATCCTGCTTAGAGATGGACTGTACAGAGGCGGCCAGAAAATGGGCTCCGAACTTGTCGGCCTGGGCTTTCATCCTGCTGCAGAGCTCTCCTCCGCTGATGGGATTCTCAAAGCCAGGATAATTCTCCAGGTCTGTTATGTTCAGGCTCTGGCCTCCTACAGAGGCTTCCTCGATAAGCAATGTCCTTAAGTTTGCCCGGGCTCCGTATTGGGCTGCTGTAAGACCTGCCGGTCCTGCCCCTATGATGATGAGATCAAAAGATGTCTCCATGTTCCCCTCCGATTTCATGATACCGAAATTTTCTATTGTCTGCAACCAAAATCATTAGTATTTTTTAGGTATACCAGAACAATTAAGAGGCACAAAATGAATCAGGAAAAGTTTACAGTCAAAACTCAAGAAGCAATTATGGAAGCTCAGCGCCTTGTGACCAAATACAATCATCCGGTCCTGGAGCCCGAGCATCTGCTGCTTGCCCTCCTGACCCAGCAGGATGGCATTATTCCCCCTCTGGTGGACAAGCTGGGAGCAGGAAAAGATTTACTTATATCAGACACAGAGCGCCTTATACAGCGTCTTGCCCGTGCTTACGGCGGAGTAGCCCAGGTAAGCCTGAGCAACGCCTCATATCAGATTCTTAACGAAGCCGAGAAAGAGGCAGACAACCTTAAGGATGAGTACATAAGCACAGAACATATCTTTATGGCAATCGCAATGTCGGACACCGAGTGCGGACGGATGCTCAAGGGCCGTGGCATAACCAAGGACTCAATCCTCAAGACTCTGGTGGCTATCCGCGGTAATCAGCGGGTCACTGACCAGAACCCGGAGGGCAAGTTCCAGACCTTGGAGAAATATTGCCGTGACCTTACCGAGCTGGCCCGGCGTGACAAGCTGGATCCGGTTATCGGCCGTGATGAGGAGATCCGCCGTGTCATGCAGGTCCTTTCAAGACGTACTAAGAACAACCCTGTGCTCATCGGAGAGCCAGGTGTAGGTAAGACTGCAGTTGTAGAGGGACTTGCCCGCCGTATCGTGGCAGGGGATGTTCCAGATTCTCTCAAAAATAAGAAGCTGCTGGCTCTTGATATGGGAGCTCTGGTGGCAGGTGCAAAGTTCAGAGGTGAATTCGAGGAGCGGCTTAAGGCTGTCCTCAAGGAAGTGACCGAGAGCAACGGCAATATCATTCTCTTTATTGATGAGCTCCATACCCTTATGGGTGCTGGTGCCGCAGAGGGGGCAATGGATGCCTCCAACCTGCTTAAGCCGGCCCTTGCAAGAGGCGAGCTCCGCTGTATTGGTGCCACTACTTTGGATGAGTACCGGAAGTATGTGGAGAAGGATGCGGCCTTCGAGCGGCGGTTCCAGACAGTTTATACAAAGGAGCCTTCTGTTGAGGATACAATCGCTATTCTCCGCGGTCTAAAGGACAGGTACGAGGTGCATCACGGTGTACGGATCAAGGACGAGGCTATCATTGCATCAGCTGTGCTTTCCGACCGCTACATCACATCCCGGTTCCTGCCGGACAAGGCTATCGACCTGATGGACGAGGCTGCCAGCAAGCTTAAGATGGAGATTGAGAGCCAGCCTACCGAGCTGGATAAGATAGAGCGGAAGATTCTGCAGCTCAATATTGAGAAACATGCTCTTACACGGGAGACTGACGATGCCTCCAAGGAGCGGCTTGCCAACATCGAGAAGGAATTGGCCGAGCTTAAGAACAGGCAGGATGCCATGAAACTCCAGTGGAAGAACGAGAAGAGCGTTATCGATGAGATCCGGGGGCTTAAGGAGAAGCTGGAGCAGCTTAAGAGCGAGGAGGCCAAATACGAAAGGGAAGGAAACCTGGCCAAGGCCGGCGAGATCAAGTATGGCCTTATTCCACAGATCGAAGCCCAGCGGAAAGAGAAGACAGAGCAGCTTCAGAAGATACAGGGAGAGACCAGCATGCTCCAGGAGGAGGTGGGCGAGGAGGATATTGCCCGGGTTGTATCGGCCTGGACCGGTATTCCTGTCTCCAAGATGATGGCCTCCGAGATTGAGAAGTACATCAACCTTGAGTCTATATTGAGTAAACGTGTGGTAGGGCAGGAGAAAGCTATCAAGGCTGTATCCGATGCCATCAGGCGTAATAAGACAGGTCTTTCGGAAGAAGGTAAGCCTCTTGGCACATTCATCTTCCTGGGACCTACCGGTGTTGGAAAAACCGAGCTGGCAAAGACACTGGCCGACTTCCTCTTTGATGATGAGCATGCCCTTACCCGTATTGATATGAGTGAGTATATGGAGAAGCATACAGTCTCCAGACTTATTGGAGCCCCTCCGGGATATGTGGGCTACGACCAGGGCGGCCAGCTGACTGAGGCAGTGCGGAGAAGGCCTTATTCTGTAATCCTGTTTGACGAGATTGAGAAGGCCCATCCGGATGTATTCAACATCATGCTCCAGCTTCTGGACGATGGACGGCTTACCGACGGTCAGGGACGGGTAGTAGATTTCAAGAACACCATTATAATCATGACCAGCAACCTGGGAAGCGAGTATATCCTGCAGGTGGACGACCCTGAGAAGGCAAGGCCCCAGGTGGATGCACTCTTGAGACAGACCTTCAAGCCTGAGTTCCTGAACCGTATTGATGAGATCATCATGTTCAACAGGCTGGGAGAGGAGCATATTGGCAAGATTGTGGATATCGAGCTTGAGCATATTGCCAACAGGCTTAAGGCACGGAAGCTTGGTATTACAGTTTCCGACGCAGCCAAAAAGCTGTTTGTCAAGGAAGGATACCAGCCACAGTTCGGTGCAAGACCTCTCAAGAGGACTATCCAGAACATGCTGCAGAACCAGCTGGCAAAGCATATTCTGGCCGGGGAGTTCCCAGAAGGCTCCACTATTGCAGTGGATGCCAGGGATGGCCAGCTGATCTTCGAAAAAAAGTAAAATATAACAAAATATTAGGGGCTTTCGTTAAGAAAGTCCCTTTTTTTTTGCATTTGGATTCTATATACTGAAGCCAAGATGAAAAAAGAGCTTACCGAAGGGAAGATGCTTCCAATCCTCATAGCATTCTCTGTTCCATTCCTCATCTCCTGCTTTCTCCAGACTTTCTACGGACTGGCAGACCTTTTCATAGCAGGGCAGTTCAACGGTGCCTCCACCATCACTGCCGTAGCAGTGGGAAGCCAGGTGATGCACATGCTTACTGTGGTCATTGTGGGGCTTTCCATGGGAGGAACCATTGCCATCGGAAGGGCAGTGGGAGCCAGGGATTCACAAGGGGCGGCAAAGAGTGTGGGAAACACAGCCACCATCTTTCTGGTATTCTCTGTTCTGGCATCGGTTATCCTTATTTTTGCTGCTGACGGCATAATCAGCCTTATAGAAACACCACCAGAAGCAGTGGCTGAGACCAGACATTACCTTATCATCTGTTTTATCGGAATTCCATTCATCACCGCTTATAATGTGATAAGCAGCATATTCAGAGGCTTTGGTGACACTAAGACTCCCATGTACTTTGTACTGGTGGCTGGCATTGTGAATATTTTACTGGACTACATACTTATCGGCCCGCTGGGGATGGGGGCTGCCGGTGCTGCACTGGCCACTGTGGCATCCCAGGTGCTCAGTGTGCTTATGGCCTTTGTAGTGCTTAAGAAGACCGACACTGGTATCTCGGTGGTAAAGAAAGATTTTGTCATAGACAGGGCAGTTTTCTCTGCTATCCTTAGAGTAGGCGTTCCGATTGCGATACAGGAGGGTTTTATCCAGATATCCTTCCTGGTCATAACTGCCATAGCCAATACAAGGGGTGTCACTATCGCGGCCAGTGTAGGCATTGTGGAAAAGCTTATCTGCTTCTTCTTCCTGGTGCCGTCAGCCATGCTGTCATCGGTATCGGCCATTGCTGCCCAGAACGCAGGGGCAGGGAAGGACAACAGGGCAACCAGAGTCCTTGTTTATGGTATTGTGATATGTGTCTGTTTCGGAGCTGTTATTTTCACTATATGCCAGTTCTTTGCAGAGCCTATAGTGCGGCTCTTTGTAAAGAATGATGAAGGGGTCGTCCACTACGGAGGCCAGTACCTGCGCTCCTACACCATAGACTGCATGCTGGCCTGCATCCACTTCTGCTTCAGCGGCTATTTCTGTGCCTATAACAAGGCATTCTACTCATTCATACACAATGTGCTTTCTGTAATATTGGTGCGTATTCCAGGCACTTATCTGGCAGTCATTCTCTGGCCAGAGACATTGTATCCGATGGGACTGGCCGCCCCGGCAGGCTCCCTCCTGTCCAACCTTATCTGCGTTGCATTCCTTATCCATTTGTGGAGAGTCAGAAAGCAGGGTGATATTACTCTTCCTTCACCACAGTAAAGCTTCCGCTGGAGGAGCCTGCCGGACAGTCCACGGTTATTATGATGCCGGAGATTCCTGTCTTGGAATCAATATTAGTAGTGCTTGTGTAATAATTAGAATTTGGGAATTTTTCATTTTCTGTTGAGTTCTGGCCGTTGCCACTTGGATTTATAATATCTCCATTATTATTCTCTTCCTCATCATCGTAGCTACCACTACTGCCACTACCATTATCGCAAGCCATGGCACAGGCCATGAGGCAACCTGCTAATGCCAGTGCTATAAGCTTTTTACGTCTGCTTTGGAGCAAAATAAAAGATGTTACTGTGGCAGTGCCACCAATAATTAAGGCTATGCCGGTCCAAGGATTTCTATTATAAGCCACTGCTGCAGTATATGGTTTTAGAATTGTCTTGGTGTCTGCCCTGAAACAGGCTTTGGTTGTCATGGGACTGAAAGAGTCTGCCCATAGGCTGCCTAGGCCTGTGCTGTCATAGTTGTCTGACACAGCCTCCACTATGTTTATTCCATGGGGTCTGGACTTGGTGTTGTTAATATCATCATACCAGTAAGTATTTAAAATTCCATCATGGATGTGAGTTATCAGAAGACCGCTCTCCAATGTGGCTTTCCCTGTTCCTGACATATTGGCTTTTTTTCCTTCCAGGAGCAGATACTGGCTTCCGTCGTCTGTAAGATTTATCTTCCAGGCTTCTCGGGATTCTTCTATGTCAGAAAAATGGAAAGTCTGATGCTCTGCTGAAGGAGTAATTGTGGTCGGAGTAAGCCATCCAAGATAGTACTTCTCCCAGGCTAAAAGGGGCATTGGGTCATCTCCTGGGGTAGATCCTCCGTTTCCGTTGGAACCATAGGCTCCTACATCCATAACGCTCCAGCATCCAGTTCCTGCCGTTGCATATGTAGTGTCGTACAGATCTCTTAGACCCAGAAAATGCCCAAATTCATGGCATAAAGATCCTATTTCTGCTTCTCTTGTTTTTTCTTTATATTCTGGTACTATTAAAAAATTATTAAATATTTTGCCTTTTGCAGTTTTATATGCCGCAGAAATAGTCATAAGCCGTTCATATAATTCACTTATGAGATACCCGTCTTCGAATTGAGCTGCACTGTACAAGTTCCATTGACTTGACCAGATTGCATCTGGTTCTTGGCCGTTATATATATCCTCTTCTGCCTTTCCTGGGAAAATGACAATAACTGTATCAATATAGTTATCTCCATTGGTATCCCAGCTGTTGTTCCAACATGCAAGGATATCAGTTTTTACAGAATCCATAAGAAGAAGTTCAGCAAGTAATCCACCGACATGTCTGTCGCTATTACTTTTGTTTGGATCATTTCCTCCATAGTAAGCTCTTGTATTTGCGACATTGTATGGCCCAAGGACAGTAAAGGAAAGATTAAGTGCATTATCAGACATATCCTGATAATACTTGGTTGCTGTCAGATGGTTGGGATCGGTCTCCAGCTTTTTCTTATAATAAGCCGCATCATGGGCAGGCAGAAATGACAGATCAGTGAAATTGGCCAAAAGCACTAAAAAATTCCTATCACCGCTTTTTGGCGCTGGGGCTATTCTTTTGGGCTGGCTTATCCTGGCATTTTTGAGACGATTCATTGAGGGCTGGGTATCTGCCAGAACAGGATGCTGGCTTCCATCATGGGTCGGGTATGATCCCGGAGATGGCGGCATTGCATAAAGTGCAGCTGCTATGAGGCACAATATTACAATACAAATCAGTTTTTTCATTTCAGGGCACTGTCCTTCTTTCTCTATAATATATCACTGCACTATGTGGTGGGCAACTGTAAAGTTTTATTGACCACCAACTCGGTTTAGAGTATGATTTTAGGCAATGAAACACGGATACGACACAGAAGAGCTTATCGCCGCACTGGCTACCCCCTGGGGGGAGAGCGCCCTTGCTGTAATCCGTACCTCCGGTACCGGCTCTATTGAGAAGATAGCCGCTATTTTCAAAGGAAACAAAGATCTGATTGCACTCCCCGGCTATTCCCTGGCATATGGCATGCTGATGGATGGGGATAAGGCTGTGGACCAGGTAGTTCTGGGCATATACCGGGCTCCCAAAAGCTATACAGGGGAGGATATGGTGGAACTTTTCTGCCACGGAAGCCTGCCCGGAATACAGGCCGTCATGGAACTTCTTTATAAGACAGGCTTCCGTGCCGCCCAGCCGGGGGAGTTCACCCTGCGCAGTTTTCTGAACGGCAAGGTGGACCTGACCAAGGCCGAGGCTGTGAACGAGCTTATACTTTCCAAAAGCCGTCAGGCCCAGACCCTGGCCCTGGACCGGCTTTCCGGCAGCATTTATGATGCCATCGACCAGGCCAAGCACCTTCTTGCCGATATCCTGGCTGCGGTTGAGATACAGCTGGACTACGCCGAGGACGAGGCCGACCCTGCTGCCGGATTTGATATGGATAAGCTGGACAGGGCTGCCGATATCTTGAGCCGCCTTGCCACCACCTATCAGGTGGGCAAACTGTATAAAGAGGGTATCCGCATAGCCCTGGCCGGGCGGACCAATGCAGGCAAATCAAAACTTTTCAACCTTTTCCTCAAAGAGGACCGCTCTATTGTATCCGACATAAAGGGAACCACCCGGGACTACATAGAATCTTCCGTTGCAGTCAAGGGTATTCCGGCTGTGTTGATAGACACCGCAGGGCTGCGCACATCAGATGACCCGGTGGAGGCCGAGGGAATCCGCCGTAGCAATATGGTTATAGAGAATGCCGACATAATCCTCTATCTGGTGGACAGCACCGAGGGACTTTCAGATGAGGATAAAACTTTTATAAAGGCTCATCCATGCATACCGCTCTGGAACAAGACTGATATCACCGAGGCAGCTGCTCCTGAGGGGTTTGTACCCATAAGCGCTGTCACCGGCGCCGGGTTCGGAGAGATGGAGGAACTTATCTTTGCCCGGGCAATGGGTGGCCGGAAGGTGGACACCGGCGAGGCTGTCATCGATTCCCAGCGGCAGAAGGAACTTATAGACAGGTCCTTGGAGGCAATAGGAAAGGTCAAGATAGGAATGGCTGCCGGCATGCCTCTTGATGTGGTAGCCGTGGATCTGGAAGAGGCGGTAAACGCTCTTGGTGAGCTGACCGGCGAGATAACCAGCGCCGATATTCTGGAGAATATGTTCTCCCGTTTCTGTGTAGGTAAATAGAATGGATTTTGATGCGATAGTAATCGGTGGCGGTCACGCCGGAATAGAGGCATCCCTTGCCCTTGCCCGGCTTGATTTCAATACCCTGCTTATAACTCAGAATATAGACACCATCGGCAAGCTCTCCTGCAACCCGGCGGTTGGAGGCCTGTCAAAGGGAAACATAGTGCGGGAAATCGATGCCCTGGGAGGGGAGATGGCCCACCTTATCGACCACACCATGATCCAGTTCCGGATGCTGAACAAAAGCCGGGGTCCTGCAGTGCAGGCTCCCAGGGCACAGGCCGACAAGTTTGCATACAGCGCACTGGCCAAATATACACTGGAGCACCAGAAAAACCTGCACCTGTTCCAGGATACGGTGACTGATTTCATCCTCTCATCAGATGGCCATGCCATTGAGGGAGTCATAACCGAACGGAATATGCGCTTCACCGCCCGGGCTGTGGTTCTTACCACCGGCACCTTCATGGAGGGGCGTATCTTCATAGGCCCTTATTCCAAGGTCTCCGGCCGTATAGGGGAGCCTGCTGCGGAAGGGTTGGGAGTAAGCTTGAGACGCATGGGCTTTGATGTAGGCCGCCTTAAGACCGGCACCCCGGCCCGGGTTAAAAAGAGCTCCTTAGATTACGATAAAATGGAGATGCAGCCCGGAGATGAGGAGGTGCTCCAGTTCTCCTTCTTCGGCGAAAAAGTAGTGCGCCCCAAGGTGCCCTGCTGGATCACTTATACAAATGAAAAAACACACCAGATAATAAGGGACAACTTCCACTGTTCTCCTTTGTTCTCCGGCAAAATAGTAGGTACCGGCCCCCGGTACTGCCCATCTATTGAGGACAAAGTAAAACGGTTCCCAGACCGGCCCCGGCACCAGATTTTTGTAGAGCCGGAGGGGCTGGATTCAGAGGAGATGTACCTTAACGGTATCTCATCCTCCCTGCCGGAGGAGGTGCAGAACCAGTTCCTGCACACACTGCCCGGCCTGGAGCATGTGGAGGTGGTGCGTCCCGGCTATGCTGTGGAGTACGACTATCTAAACCCCCTGCAGCTTTATCCTTCCCTTATGACCAAGCGGCTCAAAGGGCTTTTCATCGCCGGGCAGACCAACGGTACCTCCGGCTACGAGGAGGCAGGGTGCCAGGGGCTTATGGCCGGTATCAATGCAGCAATGTATCTGCAGGGAAAGGCTCCGCTGGTGCTTTCCAGGACCGAGGCTTACATAGGTGTCCTTATCGACGATCTTGTAACACTGGGTACAAAGGAACCTTATAGAATGTTCACCTCCAGGGCAGAGCACCGCCTTTCCCTGCGGCACGACACTGCCGACTTCCGCCTCTTGGAGAAGGGCTGGCAGGCCGGTCTGGTGCCGGATGAAGTGCACCAGCAGTTTGTGGAGAAGCGCACCAGGATAGACGAAGTAAAGGAACTCTTATCCCAGCGGCACCTTGGAGCAAAAGAACTTGAGAAAATAGAGCAGGAGGAGCTGGTGAATACGCTCCGTCACCATATTGGCAAGAGTTTCGATCAGATAGTAAGAGATCCGGAGGTCAATCTTGATCAGATTCTGGCACTTGATCCATCCATTGGCAGCGGGGTGCGCAAGGAGTGGCTGGACCAGATAGAGCTTGATATAAAGTACGATGGCTACATTGCCCGTCAGGAGCGGCAGAACAGCCGCATAGAGCGGATGGAGAAACTGCGGATTCCCGAAGGCTTTGACTACGATGCGGTGGAAAGTCTTTCTGCAGAATCCCGCCTTAAGTTCAAGCAGGTGCTTCCTGCCACACTGGGGCAGGCCTCCCGCATATCAGGGGTACGGACATCTGACATAGCAATCCTTATGATCCATCTGGGGAAGAAGAATGGAAACACTGCTGGATAAAGGCCTTTCTGAGCTGGGCATCTCCCTTTCAGCTGAACAGAAAAAGCAGCTTGATACATACTGGTCTGAGCTGGCTCTGTGGAACGGCAAGTATGGCCTTGTGAACGCCTCCGGCGACCAGCTGGCAGTTAAACATTTCCTCGATTCCTTTGCTGCAGTTCCTGTGCTTAAAAATATGCAATTTGACACAGCCTGCGATGTGGGCTCCGGGGGCGGTTTCCCGGGACTTGTCCTTGCAATCGCATTCCCTGATAAAAAGTTCACCCTTATAGAACGCTCCGGCAAAAAAGCCCTGTTCCTTGCCAATACAGCAGTTATGATGCACGCTTCCAATGTGGAAGTTAAATCAGAGGATGCAGATCTGGTCAAGGAGCAGTTCGACCTGGTTTTATTCCGCGCCCTGGGGCAGTTCACCCAGTATTTTCCCATTCTGTATCGGCTTACAGCGGAAGAGGGGCATCTTTTTGCCTTCAAAGGAAGACAGGAAGAGATACAGCACGAGATTCAGACCCTTGATGCAGAGATTCAGAAAAAGACAGATATCAGATCTGCCCATGTTCCATTCCTGGAGGATGAGCGGAACTTTGTGATTATA
>Ga0310690_10011518_pt1 | contig 10906 bp, 8 predicted proteins | sample AusTroGonzalo_MG_2_FD_207661 | JGI IMG/M metagenome (GOLD analysis project Ga0310690, IMG submission 207661) | Bovine rumen microbial communities from tropical cattle in Woodstock, Queensland, Australia - Gonzalo_04 (v2) (version 2) | ecosystem: Host-associated > Mammals > Digestive system >...
GCCCAAAATGGTGATGTGGATAAAGTCAAATCGTTGCTGGACAAGGGTTTTGGTGTAAATGCAAGGGATGAATACGGCGACACGGCTTTGGTGCAGGCTGCCGAAAAAGGTCAAACGGAAGTTGTGAAAGTATTGCTGGAAAACGGTGCTAATGTCAATGCAAGGGATGGATACGGCAACACGGCTTTGGTGTGGGCTGCCTTTTATGGTCATACGGGAATCGTAGAATTGTTGCTTGAAAATGGTGCCAATGTAAATGCAAGGGATGAAGATGGCCGGACGGCTTTGGTGCTTGCTACCAAAGAAGGACATACTGAAGTCGTTAAATTTTTGCTGGAATACGGTGCCGACGTAAATGTAATGAAAGACGGCGACACGGCTTTGGTGTGGGCTGCCTTTTATGGTCATACGGGAATCGTAGAATTGTTGCTTGAAAATGGTGCCAATGTAAATGCAAGGGATGAAGACGGCCGGACGGCTTTGGTGCTTGCTACCAAAGAAGGACATACTGAAGTCGTTAAATTGTTGCTTGAAAATGGTGCCAATGCAAATGCAAGGGATGAATACGGCAACACGGCTTTGATGAAAGCTGCCAGAGATAATCGTACGGAAATCGTAGAATTATTGCTGGAAAATGGTGCCGATGTTAATGCAAGGGATGGATACGGCAACACGGCTTTGAAATGGGCTGCCGAAAAAGGTCATACCGGAATCGTAAAAATGTTGCAGAATAAAATGAATACGGCTTTGATGAAAACTAACCGAAATAATCCTAATGCGAATAAGGCAAAATCGTTACGGAATGAGAGTGTTAACGTAAATGCAAAGGATAAAGACGGCAAAACAGCTTTGAATGAGGCTGCTGAAGGTGATTATGAGGAAGCTGTAAGATTGTTAAACTATGGCGGGGATTAAGTAATCAGGAAAAAACATCTTTGGTGAGGGCTGCCAGAAATGGTCAAACGGAAGTTGTGAAAGTATTGTTGGAAAAGGGGGCTGATGTAAATGCAACAAAGAATGACGGCGACACGGCTTTGATGTTGACTTCTGAAAAAGGTTATACTAAAACCATAGAATTGTTAAAGAAAAACGGTGCCAGGTAGGGACATCGTCATAAATAACGTTTAAATATACGGAGATGTGCAAATGAAAGATGATTTGGATATTAACTTTTTTATAAATGCTGCCGGAGTAGGTCATACTGAAGACGTTAAATTATTGCTGAAAAAGGGTTTTGATGTAAATGCAAAAGCTAAAGACGATGCTTTGGTAAAAGCTGCCGAAAGTGGTTATACGGAAGTCGTCAAATTGTTGCTTAAAAACGGTGCTGATGTGAATGCAACAGCTTATGACGGCGACACGGCTTTAATCTTGGCGGCAAGAGATGGTCGTACGGAAGTTGTCAAATTATTGCTGAACAAAGGTGCCGATATAAATGCAAAGAATAGGCGTGGCTGGACGGCCTTGATGGAAGCTGCCAGGGGTCGTACGGAAGTTGTCAAAGTATTGCTGAAAAAAGGTGCTGATATAAATGCAAGGGATAATTTCGGTGATATTGCTTTGATGAAAGCTGTAAAATATGGTCATACGGGAGTCATGAAAGTATTGTTTAAAAATGGTGTTGATGTAAATGCAAAGGGTGAAGCTGATTATACGGCTTTGATGTTTGCTGCTGAAAGGGGGTATGCGGAAGTCGTCAAATTGTTGCTTAAAAAGGGTGCTGATGTCAATGTAAGGAATAAAGACGGGAAAACGGCTTTGATGTGGGCTGCCCAGTGGGGTCATACCGAAGTCATAAAATTATTAAAGAACAGCGGTGCCCGATAAGGGTGTCTTTATAATAATAGATAACGTTGCTTGCTTATAAGTGATTGAAATATAATAATAAGAAAGATTTATGAAAGGTTTTTTCAGAGTATATATTTTGGAACATCCAAGATACAAATAAAAAAATAGCAAGCTATTTTATCGTAAAAATTTTTGTGGTACAGTGGGCTTGTAAACTTTAAGTAAAGGGAGATTGTTATGAAAGCTTATTTACAAGAAAATTACAGGGAAGAAATACCCGCTTGGCTTGCCAATCATAAGAAAGGCGAAAAGGTTGATGTAAAACAGGCTTTACAATCACGCATTGTCTATTATCCCGGCTCGGGTAACGACTGGCAACCTGTTCATACTTTTGCCTCTGCCCACACGGCTCACGTTTTCTTTTATGTGGATTACGGGCTTTCCAAAGAGGAAGCACAAAGACAAATTGAAATCAATGGCTTTAAGGGTTATCACCTTTTTGATTCAATCAACATATCAAAAGAGGATTTAGCTCCGAACGGGTGGACTCAGCATGTGAAATTGTCGCCAAGACAAATGGCAATGATGGGTTCCTTTGCCAAAAAAGGTATGAAAGATCCGTATTGCCTTTTGATGATTTTTGAGCGTGACGAAGATTATACGGATGAGCACGGAGCAAAACGCTTTGCGGTATTTTTCCTTTGCGGAGACGGCATAGCTTCTTATGATGCTTTGTTCGGGAATAAGAATGTTGACGCACCTTTCTGCCTTATCCTGCAGGATCACGGCTTCGGCGGAAATTATGACAGCTTCGGCAAAGGCGGTTTGATGGATAAAATCGCAAAGAAGACGGGAGTGTTTCCCGAACTGATATTGGCGGCGGTCGGAGACAGCACGAAAGTTTGGGACGGCTATACGCAAATTGACGACGTTCCCTATGTTGTCGGCGGTATGCACCATAACCATCGCTACCTTTTTAAACGTAACGTTTAAATATATGGAGATGTAGAGATGAAAGATGATTTTGATATTAACGCTTTTATGGAAGCCATTCGCAGCGGTAATGTGAGTAAGGCAAAATCGTTGTTGGAAAAGGGTGTTGATGTAAATGCAACAAAGGATGAGTACGGCTGGACGGCTTTGAGGTACGCTGCCGAAAGTGGTTATATGGAAGTTGTAAAATTATTGCTGGACAATGGGGCTGACGTGAATGCAAAGACTTATGGCGGCTGGACGGCTTTGATGGAAGCTGCCACAAATGGTCAGACGGAAGTCTTGAAATTGTTGCTAAAAAACGGTGCTGATGTAAAAACAAGGAATGAAGCTGGCCGAACGGCTTTGATGTTAGCTGCCGCCGAAGGTGATACTGAAGGCGTCAAATTGTTGTTGGAAGACGGTGCTGATATAAATGCAAAGGATGAATTGGGTTGGACGGCTTTGATGTGGGCTGCCCAGTGGGGTTGTACGGAAGTTGTAGAATTGTTAAAGAACATCGGTGCCAGATAAGGGCATCGTTATAAGTAACGTTTTTTGCTTATAACCGATTGAAATATAAGATATGCGGAGGAAATGAGCAAATTTTAAGCCGCACATTGAAAAGGCAAAAATTTTTGTGGTACTGTGTACCTGTAAACTTTAATTAAAAGGAGATTGTTATGAAAACTTATTTACAAGAAAATTACAAAGAAGAAATACCCGCTTGGCTTGCCAATCATAAAAAAGGGAGAAAGGTTGATGTAAAACAGGCTTTACAATCACGCATTGTATATTACCCCGGCTCGGGTAACGACGGACAACCTGTTCATACTTTTGTATCCGCTCATACGGCTCACGTTTTCTTTTATGTGGATTATGGGCTTTCCAAAGAGGATATCCAAAAGCAGATTGCTGAAACAGGACCAAGAGGCTATCACACTCTTGACGTTATAGACGTTACCGAAAAAGAACTTGCTCCGAAAGGGTGGAGACCTCATATTACTTTGTCGCCGGATAAGGTAAGATATTCAGGACGAAGGGACGGGATTGAACCGTATTGCCTTTTGTTCATATTTGAACGTAATGAGGGTTATACTGATGAGCACGGAGCAGAACGCTTTGCGGTATTTTTCTTGTTCGGAGATGGCATAGCCTGTTATGATGCTTTGTTCGGGAACAAAAATGCGATAGATCCTTTCTGCGTTATTTTGCAGGATCACGGCTTTGGCGGAAATTATGACAAGTTCGGCAAAGGCGGCTTGATGGAACAGATTGCCATAAACTCCGACTCTTTCCCCGAACTGATATTGGCGGCGGTCGGAGACAGCACGGAAGTTTGGAACGGCTATACGCAAATTGACGACGTTCCCTATGTTATCGGCGGTATGCACCGTAACCACCGCTACCTTTTTAAACACAACGCTTAAGATATATACGGAGATGTGCAAATGAAAGATGATTTGGATATTAACGCTTTGATGAAAGCTACCCTGAATAATGATGCGGATAAGGTAAAATCGTTACTGAGCAAAGGTGCCTATATAGATGAAATGGGCGAAGACGGTGATACGGCTGTGATGATGGCTTTTACCTCGGCTATAATACTTGGTCGTACGAATATGGTAAAAGTGTTGCTGGACAATGGTGCCGATGTAAATACAAAGGATAAATTCGGCGATACGCCTTTGGTGTATGCTACCGATTTTGTTCGTATGGATGTGGTAAAATTATTGTTGTGTAAAGGAGCTGATGTAAATGCAACCGATAGATACGGCAATACGATTTTGATGAAAGCTGCCAGAAGCGGTAGTGCAAAATTTGTAGATTTGTTGCTGGAAAACGGTGCTTTTATAGATGCAGCGAATAAACGCGGCAGAACGGCTTTGATGTTAGCTACCAGGAATGGTCGTAGAGAATTTATAAACTTGTTGCTGGACAAAGGGGCGAAAGTAAATGCAAAGGATAAATACGGTAGAACAGCTTTGATGATGGCTGCCGAAAACGGTTACACTGGAATTGTAAACTTGTTGCTGAAAAAGGGTGCCAATGTAAATGCAACGGATGAATACGGCTGTACGGCTTTGATGTGGGCTGCATGGGCCAAAAATAAAGATGATTACAGTAAAATCGTAAAATTATTGCTGAACAAAGGTGCCGATGTAAATATAATAAATAAACATGGTAATACGGCTGTAATGATAGCTGAAAATATGCACCGTTCTGGGGAAATTCTGAATATATTGCTGGATAAAGGTATAAAAGTGGAATACCCCCGCAAGACAGCTTCGTTGGCTAATTCATTCATCCGTAAAAAGCTGAATTTTATACCACGTTTGGAAAAAAACAAAAAAATAGACTTCGCAGATGATCTGTTAAAAGCTATCCGTGAGGGCAATACGTATAATGTAAAAGTGTTGCTGCAGAGGGGGGCTGATGTAAATGTAACAAATAATAACGGCTTTACGGCTTTGATGGTTGCTGTCAATAACGGTTGTACCGAAATCGCAAAATTGTTGCTGGACAAAGGGGCAAATGTAAATGCAAAGAATAAAGACGGCAAAACGGCTTTGTTGATGGCTGCCGAATATGGTAATACGGAAATCGTAAGTTTATTGTTGAGAAACGATGCCTATATAAGTGTAGAGAGTACAAAAGGCGAGACACTTTTGATGAAAGCTATCAACGACGGTTATACGGAAATCATAGAATTGTTGCTGGAATACGGTGCCGATATAAGTGACACAACTGTATCCAATATTTTGATAAAAGCTGCCCGAGAAGGTAATAGAAAAGTCGTAAACTTGTTGCTGGAATATGATGCTGATGCAAATGTAAGGGATAAAGACGGCAATACACCTTTGATAAGAGCTGCCTTGGACGGTGATGAGGATATGATAAAATTATTGCTGGAATACAATACCAATGTAAACGTAAATGCAGTTGATAGATACGGCAACACGCCTTTGATGACGTATGTTGCCGCCCATGATTATAAGAAAATTTATGAGAAAATCTTAAAAGCGTTGTCGGAAAAGGGTATAGATATAAAAGCAAGAGGTAAAGACGGCGAAACGGCTTTTATAAGGGCTGTCGATAAGTATAAGAAAGTTTATGAGGAAATCGTAAAATCGTTGTTGGACAAGGGTGCCGATGCAAATATAAAGGATATAAACGGCAATACACCTTTGATAAGAGCTGCCTTGGATGGTAATGATGAGATGGTAAAATTATTGCTTGAATACGATGTAGATGTAAATATCAAGGATAAATACGGCGACACGGCTTTGATGACGTATGTTGCTGCCGATGGTCATAAGGACATCATCAAATTGTTGTTGGACAAGGGTGCTGATGTAAATGCAACAGATAGAAACGGCAATACACCTTTGATAAAAGCTGCCTTGGATGGTAATGATGAGATGGTAAAATTATTGCTTGAATACGATGTAGATGTAAATATCAAGGATAATTACGGCAACACGCCTTTGATGATGTATGTTGCCGCCCATGATTATAAGGAAATCGTAAAATCTTTGCCGAAAAAGGGTGTGGATATAAAGACAAGGAGTAAAGACGGCAAAACGGCTTTGATAATGGTTGCCGATAAGTATAAGAGAGTTTATGAGGAAATCGTAAAATCTTTGATGGACAAGGGTGCTGATGCAAATGTAAAGGATGAAGACGGCAATACACCTTTGATAAGAGCTATCTTGAACGATGATGATGAGATGGCAAGATTGTTGCTGGACAATGGTGCCGATGTAAATGCAGAAGATAAAGACGGCTGCACGGCTTTGGTGAGAGCTGTCAATCAGAATAATACGAGATTCGTCAAATTGTTGCTGGAAAACGATGCCTATGTTGATGCAACGGATATCAATGGCTGGATGGTTTTAAGGACAGCTGCCTGGCAGGGTCATACTGAAATCGTCAAATTGTTGCTGGAATACGGTGCCGATGTCAATGTAAGGTGTAAAGACGACAACCACACACCTTTGACGTTGGTTGTCGATAGAGGTTATACCGAAATCGTCAAATTGTTACTGAACAAGGATGTTGATATTGATGCAAAGGGTGAAGCTGATTATACGGCTTTGATGGCGGCTGCCTGGCGGGGTCATACCGAAATCGCAAAATTGTTATTGGACAAGGGTGCTGATACAAATGTAATAAATGACGGCTGGACGGCTTTGTTGTTGGCTGTCAGCGAAGGTTATGCGGAAATCGCAAAATCGTTGCTGGAAAATGGTGCCAATGTAAATGCAAAGAATAAATTCGGTGAAACGGCTTTGTTGATGGCTGCCAGATGGGGCTATACCGAAATCGCAAAATCGTTGCTGGAATACGGTGCCGACGTAAATGTAATGAAAGACGGCGAAACGGCTTTGTTAATGGCTGCCGAAAACGGTTATACCGAAATCGCAAAATCGTTGTTGGAAAAGGGTGCCGATATAAATGTAATGAAAGACGGCGAAACGGCTTTGTTGATAGCTGCCAAAAATTCTCATGTAAAAATCGTAAATTTATTGTTGGACAGAGTGGACGATGTAAACGCAAGGAATAAAGACAGCTGGACGACTTTGATGTATGTTGCCCGAGATGGTTATACAGATACGGTAAAATTATTGCTGGACAAAGGGGCAAATGTAAACGCAAGGAACAAAGACAGACGGACGGCTTTGGTTTATTCTGCTGCCAATGGTCATATTGAAATCGTCAAATTGTTGTTGAACAAAGGTGCCAATGTAAACACAATCGGTAAAGACGGCAAAACGGCTGTGATAGAGGCTTCCCGTTATGGTCATAAAGAAATCGTAGAATTGTTACTGGAAAACGGTGCTGATGCAAGTTTAAAGGACAAAAACGGCAACACGGCTTTAATGTTAGCTTCCGAAAATGATCATTTTGAAACCGTAGAGCTGCTGGAAGAAAAAGGTGCCGATATAAATGCAACGAATAAACGCGGCAAAACGGCTTTGATGGATGCTGCCGAAAAAGGTCAGATGGAAGCCATAAAATTGTTGTTGGAAAACGGTGCCGATGTAAACGAAATAAATGAGGACGGCAACACGGTTTTGATATGGGCTGCTACGTTTGGTTATATTGAAATCGTAAAATTGTTGCTGGACAAGGGTGCCGATATAAATACAACAGATAAAGACGGTAATACGGCTTTGATGAAAGCTGTTGCCAACGGTCATACCGACATCATAAAATTGCTGCTGGGCAAAGAAGTCAATATAAACGAAAAGGTTGAAAAGAGTCCCAATGCTTTTATAAATGCAACGAATAAACGCGGTAAAACGGCTTTGATGGATGCTGCCGAAAGAGGTCATATAGAAGTCATAAAATTGTTGTTGGAAAGCGGTGCCGATGTAAACGAAATAAATGAAGACGGCAACACGGTTTTGATATGGGCCGCTACGTTTGGTTATATTGAAATCGTAAAAGTGTTGCTGGAAAAGGGCGCCGATATAAGTGCAACGGATAAAGACGGTAATACGGCTTTGATGAAAGCTGTCGCCAACGGTCATACCGAAGTCGTAAAATTGTTATTGGGCAAAGAAGCCAATATAAACGCAAAGGATGAAAAAAGCTCCAAGGCTTTGGGAGAGGCTGCTCAGAACGGTCGTGCGGAAGTCGTAAAATTTTTGCTTGAAAATGGTACCGATGTAAATGCAAAGGATGAAGAAGGTAACTCGGCTTTGATGAAAGCCTCTTTAGACGGTCATACCGAAATCGTAAAATTTTTGCTGGAAAACGGTGCTGATGTCAATGCAATGAATAACGGCTGGACGGCTTTGATGTTAGCTGTTGACAGAGACCATACCGAAATCGCAAAGTTGTTGCTGGAAAACGGTGCCGATGTCAATGTAAAGGATAAAAGCGGCAACACAATTCTGCTGAAAGCTGCTTTTTGGGGTAAGCAGGAAGTCGTAAAATTGTTGCTGGACAAGGGTGCCGATGTCAATGTGAGGGACAAAGACGGCTGGACGGCTTTGATGGAAGCTGCTCGTTATGGTCATAAAGAAATCGTCAAATTGTTGTTGGACAAGGATGCCGATACGGACGCAGCGGATAAATACGGTAATACGGCTTTGACGTTAGCTGCCGAAAGGAGCTATATAGAAATCGTCAAATTGTTGCGGGATAAAATGGAAGCGACTTTGATGAAAGCCGACCGAAATAATCTTAATGCGAATAAGGCAGAATCGTTGCAGGAAGATACAACGGACGAAGACGATGATGCGGCTTTGAAAGCTGCAATAGATGATTCTATGAGGTTCTTGAACTTTTTGGAAGCAGCCACAACGGACGAAGACGGTAATACGGCTTTGATGCGGGCTGCCAAAAGCGGTGATGCGGATAAAGTAGAATCGTTGCTGGACAACGGTGCTATTGTAGATACAAAGGATAGTGAAGGCTTGACGGCTTTGATGATGGCTGCCAGAGATGGTCAAACGGAAGTTGTGAAAGTATTGCTTGAAAACGATGCTGATGTAAATGCAACGGATAAATGTGGCTTGACGGCTTTGATGTATGCTGCCGAAAATGGTCATATCGAAATCGTGGAGTTTTTGCTTGAAAACGATGCTGATGTAAATGCAGAGAATGATGATAGCCAAACGGCTTTGATGTTAGCTTCTGAAAAAGGTTATACTAAAACCATAGAATTGTTAAAGAAAAACGGTGCCAGGTAGGGACATCGTCATAAATAACGTTTTTCGCTTATAAGTGATTGAAATATAATAACAAACAAAATTTATGAAAGGTTTTTTCAGAGTATATATTTTGGAATATCCAAGATACAGAGAAAAAAGCGGGAAAACTTTAGGATAAGAATTCCCAATGGCAGAAATTTCTGTATTTAATGTACTTGTAAATTTTGTTTTAACTTTAATTGAAAGGAGATTGTTATGAAAACTTATTTACAAGAAAATTACAGGGAGGAAATACCCACTTGGCTTGCAAATCATAAAAAAGGAGAAAGGGTGGACATAAGCGAGGCCCTTAAATCCCGCATTGTCTATTACCCCGGTTCGGGTAACGACGGACAGCCCGTTCAAACTTTTGCCTCTGCCCACACGGCTCACGTTTTCTTTTATGTGGATTACTGGCTTGCCAAAGAGGATATTCAAAAGCAAGTTGATGAAACGGGATTCAGAGGTTATCACACCCTTGATATTATAGACGTTACCGAAAAAGAACTTGCTCCGAAAGGGTGGAGACCTCACGTTATTTTGTCGCCGGAGGAGGCAAGGTATTCCAGACCGAAAGACGGTATTGAGCCCTACTGCCTTTTGTTCATTTTTGAGCGTGATGAGGGTTACACAGATGAACACGGAGCAGAACGCTTTGCCGTATTTTTCTTGTGCGGAGATGGTATAGCTTCTTATGATGCTTTGTTCGGCAATAAGAACGTGGCAGCTCCCTTCTGCCTTATTTTGCAGGACCACGGCTTCGGCGGAAATTATGACAGCTTCGGCAAAGGCGGCTTGATGGAAAGAATTGCCAAGAAATCTGACGTATTCCCGGAACTGATATTGGCTGCTGTCGGCTGCGGTACATATATTTGGGATGGATACAACCAAATCCCCAACGTTCCCTATGTTGTCGGCGGTATGCACCATAATCATCGTGTCCTTTTCAAACGAGGATAAATTGCGTAAACAGAGGTAGAGTTTAACGGCTTTACCTCTGCTTAAAAATAAATTTTGCTTGTTTAAAAAATTTCGGAATTGCCCTTGATTTTTAAAAACAAGCATAACATTCGACAAATGGTGATTTAGTCCTACTTGTTGACCATTTTAAACAAACAACTAAAACGGAGATGAAAATGAATTTAAATGAATATCGTCAGCATTATGCTGATTTGCAAGAAAAAGTAACCGCAGCACAGAATGAACTTGATTCTGCACTTGTTGTAACGCAAAAAAAGTTTAACAAGTTATACGCACATCAACAAATGCTTGATAAAAGTTGGTTTGTGCGTAACTTGTCTTTTATACTGAAGCACAAGGAATTTTTCAAAAAAGGTATTACGGGAAATGTCGTGGTGGATTTCCTTACCCTTTATCGCAGTGCAGGTATGATGGCAGGTGCAGGTTGGAGCTCGTCCGTTGAGTTTAAAGTGTAGTTGAAG
>Ga0310690_10011519_pt1 | contig 10906 bp, 11 predicted proteins | sample AusTroGonzalo_MG_2_FD_207661 | JGI IMG/M metagenome (GOLD analysis project Ga0310690, IMG submission 207661) | Bovine rumen microbial communities from tropical cattle in Woodstock, Queensland, Australia - Gonzalo_04 (v2) (version 2) | ecosystem: Host-associated > Mammals > Digestive system >...
CCGGATGGACGGGCTCATCGCTCCGCACTTCCAGTATTCCTCCGGCCGGCTTCCGGAGGCGCTCTCGGAGGAAACGGCCCGGAAGGCCGAACGGCTTTTCGAAGAACGCTTCTCCCAGGTGGACGACGGAATGCTCATCCTGGCGGGAGACCTGGAGCCCGCTGCGGTTAAAAAGATCCTGCTGCAATACCTGGGGGCTTTCCGCACAAGCGGTTCCGGCTCCTCTTCCCGGAAGCAGGTGCACTTCCGCACCCTTTCCGGGGTAACCACCTATTCAGAGGAAGGCTACGACCGCGGCCTGTACGTACTGCTGGATGCCGACTGTCCCCTCACGGCCTTGAATTACCTGTCTTCCTTCGTGGTGACGGAAGCCGTCCGCAGCGCCCTGGCCACCCATCTGGCGGGAGCGGGATTATCGGCCGACGTCCAAACCTCCTTCCTGCCACATCCCCAGGAGCGCCTGCGGATGCTCATCAGCTGCTCTCCCACCGGGGAAGGGACGGACCTGATGCCCGCTCTCACCGCCATCCGTGCCGCATTGAAGGAGGTGGCCTCCAAGCCGGTGTCGGCTCAAAATCTAACCGCCTGGAAACAATTGACAGAGAACAACTTGAAGAGGGAGCTCCCTCGCCCGGAAACGGTGGTGTCCACTCTTCTCACCCGATATGCCCTGGGAAAGGACCTTACTTCCCGGTATTCCGAAAACATCAAAGCCGTCACGGCAGACCGCGTGGACGAAATGCTCCGGGCCCTTGCCGCAGGCGGCCGGATAGAATTCATTGCACCATGAGCGCGTTCGGTACTCTCATAGAGATAGGGGATATCCTGGTTTCGGAAGACGTGGTCCTGGAATACTTTGCCTGCGACTACCCCGTCTGCAAAGGCTGCTGCTGTATCATCGGAGACAGCGGTGCTCCGCTCAAGGAAGAGGAACTGGAGCCGATAGAGGCCAACTATGAAAAATTCTCGCCCCTGATGACCGAAAAGGGAAGGGCGGCCGTGGAGGCCAAGGGTTTCTTCGAGATAGACCGGGACGGAGACCTGGTTACGCCCGTGGTTCCGGGCAGCGAGGAATGCGCTTTCTGCCATTTCGACGGGGACGGAAACTGTTTCTGCGCCATCGAGCGGCAGTTCTGCCGGGGGCTTTCCACTTTCCGCAAACCCATCTCCTGTTCGCTCTACCCCATCCGGGTGGTGGAACTGGGCGGCGGCCGGCTGGGCCTGAACCTGCACCGCTGGCACATCTGCAAGGATGCCTACGCCAAGGGCAAAAAAGAAGGGATCCGCGTGTATGAATTCTTGCGCGGACCCCTTACAGAGGCATTCGGAGAGGAGTTCTATTCGGCCTTGTCGGCTGCGGCCAGAATGCTCATCGCCGCTTCGTAATCGCTCTCGTTCACTTTCACCTCGATTCCCCTGGCATAACCCAGGGAAGGGTAGGAAGAGTCGGCGCCGAAGACACCGGCCGGAATACCGTTCTCTCCCAGCATTTCCACGCACAGTTCGGCCTGAAGCTTTTCCACGAAGGTGGCGACGGTCTTGAATTTTTGGGTGTCAGTTGTCATAATGGTGAATTTTATGGTCGATGGCCATCACCACGCGGGAGAGGTCCCGGATGAGGCCTTCCGCCTCGAATCCGCCCAGAACCGGCGTGATGGTAACCGTGTCTTCGTACAGACGGGCCAGCCGGCTGACGGAGGATGTGAGCTGGAACTTCATTTCCCCGTCCTTTTCGGAGGCCAGTTTGTATCCCCGGCCCTCCAGGGCTTCCTGGATGGCGCTCCGGTATTCGGCCGGGTCTCCTTCCGCGCGGATGTTGCGCTTGCCGTAGCCGAAGAACGGATAGGCTGCGCTCATGGCCAGGAAGGCGGCCAGGATGTACCAGACCGATGTCCAGCCTTTCTGGAAGGCAACGGCTACATCTTTGGACACCAGGCCCGTGAGCATGAGTGCCGCGATGATCACGACGAACAGGAACGTAATCTGAAGGAAGTATTTGAGGGCTCTGCGAAGGTATTTCATACTAGATGAGTTCTCGGATAATCTCGTCGGAAACAAAGAAATGGTCTTCCGGAATGCGGTATCGCCGGCCTTCCAGGCGAAGGGCGCCCGCCTTTTCCAGCCGCCGGATGTCTTCTTCCCGGCAGTTGCCGCGAAGGAAATCCATATCCACGCCCTTGGCGGTGCGGAGAGCCAGCATAAGGGTTTCCACCTTTTCGTCTTCCACGGAAAGCGATTCTTCCGTGTGCGAATAATCCGTGAGGGCCGATTCGTTCCAGCTTCGGCCGCGGCCGCTGAAGGAGTGGGCGGCCGGCCCGAACCCCACGTAAGGACGGCGGCTCCAGTAGCCGCTGTTGTGCAGGGTTTCGAACCCTTCCCGGGCAAAGTTGGAAATCTCGTAATGCTTGAAGCCCGCAGCGGCCAGCTTGCGGCAAAGGGTGTCGTACTGCTTTCTGCAAAGCTCTTCCGGGGCTTCTTCGTATTCTCCCGTTTCCAGCATGTGGGCCAGGGCGTTGTCTCCCTCTATGGTGAGCTGGTAGCAGGAAATGTGTTCCGGCCCCAGGGCCACAGCCTTGTCTATGGTGTCTTCCCAAACTTGGTCTGACAGGTTGGAAAGGCCGAAGATGAGGTCCAGGCTGATGTTGTCTATGCCCGCCTCCCGGACAATATGGAAAGCCTGCTCCGCCCGTTCTGCATTGTGCCGGCGGTTCATCCACCTGAGCAGATTGTCGTCAAAGGACTGTACGCCGATACTGATGCGGTTCACCCCCAGGGCCTTGAGGCTTTGGACATAGGGGAGGCCCTTCTCCACGATGTCTTCCGGATTGACCTCCAGGGTGAACTCCGTGTAGGGGCCCCCGTGCCCGCACTCCTCCAGGGTGAGAAGGATGCGGGAAAGCGAGGAGAGCGGCAGCAGGGAAGGCGTTCCCCCGCCGAAGTACAGGGTTTTCAGGGTGTCGTCCACTTCCCCGGACCGCTTCCGGATTTCTGCGCACACCTGGTTGGTGTAGGCGCTGAACGGGGAGTTGTCCGTTGCCATTTCCGAGTAGAAATCGCAATACGTGCAGAAACTTCTGCAGAAGGGGACGTGGATGTAGATCATATTATCGGAGCAGGCACTCTGCGCGGCCCAAAAGACCCTTTTCCGTATAGGCTTCCAGTGTGTAGATGCCCTTGGTGAACTCTCCTGTGTCGTTGATGTAGATAGAGAGGTCTACCTCCGTGCCTTCGTAGTCCACTTCACGGGAAGCAGTGGCCTGCATGGTGACCCCGTTCACCACAAATTCTGTGGACTCGTTGTTCATGAGCAGGACTCCCTCCGGGTCTTTTACCCGCACATACACGCGGACCGGACCGCGTTCCGCCAGGGAATTCTCCAGCAGCGAAAGGTTGGCCATCATATAACGCACCCGGCTGTGGCGGTCTCCCGCCTTGTCGTTGCTGTAGTGGGCGGTGAGGGTTACCCCGCGGGCCTTGAGCACCTTGCCGGCATTCACCTGCTCCGAGAGGTTGCTTACCTGCTGGGTGAGCTCCTCGTTGGCGCGGCGGCTTTCGGCGGCCTCCCGGCGGGCGGCGGCAGCGTCTGCCGTAAGCTTCTTGTTAAGGGTGTTGAGCGAGTCTATCTGGACAATGTAGCCCTTCATGATGGTGCGGAGGGTGCCCAGTTCTTTTTCGTACTGCCGGATTTTGGCGCGGTTGGTTGCCTCTGTCTTGTTCAGTTTCTCTATCAGGAGGGCCACCTGTTCACGGGAGGTGTCCAGCTGGTGGTTGATGTTTTCGTAGTCCGAATTGAGGTTGGCGAAATCTGCCTGTAAATCTGTCATCTGCTGGGCCAGTTCCGCTTTTTCTCCTTCCAGCTGGCTTACCAGGCTGTTGCGCTGGTACAGCATATAGCCAAGGCCAAGGGCCAGCGCCGCTGCCACGCAGGTAAGGATGGTGAGGGTGGTGCGGAGGCCGCTTTTCTCTTTCCGTTCACGCTCTTGGCGTTCTATTCTCTCGAGGGGATCTTCTGCCATAGTTCCAATGGTTTTAAATTAATGCAAATATAGCTATATTTGTCAAAAATCGTGCTATGGACAATATCTTTTCTGCCAGAGTGGAAGCCGTGCGCGGCCTCATGCAAAGCTGCGGCTGGGACATCCTTGTCCTCACCGGAAGCGACCCTCATGCCAGTGAGTATCCTGCACCCCGCTGGCAGCAGGTCCGCTGGGTGTCCGGCTTCACCGGAGAGGCCGGAGACCTGGTCATAACCCGGGACCATGCCGGCCTTTGGACAGATACAAGGTATTTCATCCAGGCCAACCGGCAGCTTTCCGGAACGGGGATTCAGCTGCATAAGATGCGTGTTCCGGATCAGGTTCCCATCCCGGAATGGATTGCTTCCCTGGAGATGGATGCGCCCGTTGTCGCCATCGACGGGCTTTGCCAGACCGTGGAAGCCGTGCGGGCCCTGCAGGACGCCGTTCCGTCGACCGTTATCGAGGCCATCCCGGACATTCTGGCACCGCTCTGGGAGAATCGGCCTGCCATACCCGTCTCGCCCGTTATCACGCTGGGGGAAGACCTGGTGGGGGAGGGCCGGGACGCCAAGCTCCGCTGGCTGCGCAAGTGGTTGGTGCTGCAGGGGGCGGACGCCATTCTGCTTTCCCAGCTGGACCAGATTGCCTGGCTGCTCAATGTCCGCGGGGCCGACATCGACTATAACCCCTATGTGATTTCCTACCTTCTGGTAACCCTGGACGACGTTTTCTGGTATGTCCGCAAGGATGCATATGCCGATGTAGATTCCGAAACCGCAGCCAGTTTCGACGAACTTTCGGCCGACGGCGTTACGGTCCGGGATTACGACCAGCTGGCCTTCGACCTGGCTTCCCTCCGGCTGAACGGCGTGGACAGCATCTGTCTGGATCCCTCTACACTGAATGTGTCTCTCCGGGAGGCCCTGGACGAGGGAGACAGTGCCCCGTCCGTGAAGGAGTGTGCTTCTCCGGTACCGCTTCGCAAAGCCGTGAAAAACGCCGTGGAGATAGACGGAATGCGGGAAGCCCACCTGGAAGACGGCCTGGCCGTAGAGCGGTTCCTGTACTGGGTGGAACAGCACGCCGGCCGCGTGAACGAATGGGAGGCTGCCTGTGAACTGGGCCGTCTCCGTTCCCTCATTCCCGGTTATCGGGGAGACAGTTTCGAAACCATATCGGCCTATGGCCCTTCCGCGGCCCTGCCGCATTATGTGACGCCGCCCGAAGGTTCCGCCCTGCTGGAGCCGCACGGACTGTACCTGGTGGATTCCGGCGCTCAGTATCTGTTTGGCACCACGGACATCACCCGCACCGTTCCCCTGGGCCCCTGCACGGCCCTGGAGGTGGAAGACTATACTCTGGTACTGAAAGGGCATATTGCCCTGGCCATGGCGCTGTTCCCCCGCGGGACGGCTGGCTGCCAGCTGGATGTACTGGCCCGGGAGCCGCTCTGGAAAGCCAAGCGCAATTTCGGTCACGGCACGGGCCACGGCGTGGGCTTTTTCCTGGGCGTGCACGAAGGCCCTCAGGATATCCGCCAGAACTTCAACCCGGTGCCTCTCCAGCCCGGCATGATTACTTCGGACGAGCCCGGCCTGTACCGGGAGGGCATGCACGGCGTCCGCCACGAAAACCTCATCCTGTGCCGCTCGGTGGGAGACAACGAGTTCGGCTCCTGGCTGGGATTCGAGCCGTTAACCCTCTGTCACTTTGATACTTCCTGCCTGGATGTCTCCCTTCTCACGGCCGATGAGCGGGAATGGCTCAACGCCTACAACGCCCGCGTGTTCCGGGAACTCTCCCCCCGCCTTTCCGCAGAAGAGGCCGCCTGGCTCCGGACCAAAACCCAGCCGGTGTAACGCCCTCCTTCGGCCCAGAGCTAGCTGGCTCGTCGAATGGAAATGTATCATTATCAGAGATTTGTATAATCATGTCTAGGTAAAACCGCCTAGACATGATTATGTAATCAGCTTATAATCAACCATTTCCATTCAACGGCTAAAATATATCGAAAAGTATTTCGTTTTTTCAGTAAAAAGCCCGACCTTAGCAGTCAAGGCTCGTTTCGAGCCGATTAATACTGTGAGAGCTATGAAGAGTCGGATTTTTTCTAGGGACATACTCACTCACTGTTACCAGAGGACATCAGATAAAGGTGTTCTGTTTTACTCGTATGGAGACTGCCTGGAATACTTCACTCTCTATTGTGTTCTGGCAAAGAAATACAACATTCGGGTCTCGGCTCTCTGTTTGATGCCGGATCATGTCCATGATGCCATTTCGGCACGGAGACAATCAGAGATGACTGGATTTAAAAGAGACTTGAATACCCAGTTTTCCAAACAGTATAATAAACGGTGCGGTACCAAGGGGCCTTTGCTGGAGGGCCCGTATGGCAGTGCGGTAAAATATGGGCCTAAGAAAGCTCGGACCAATATCATCTATATTGCCAACAACCCTGTTGAACGGCAGCTTTGCTCTCTGGCCGAAGAGTATCGTTGGAATTTTGTGGCCTATGCTACAAGCCCCCATCCATTCTCGGAGAAATTGGTCATTCGGAAGGCACGCTGGCCTCTCCAGATGGCAGTCAAAGAAGTAAAGCGGCAGTATAACAAGGGCCTCCCTCTTAATTATGCCATGTTGCAGCGGTTGTTTGAAAAACTGAATAATAAGGAGTGTCAACAGTTGGTAGACTTTATTATTAGCACCTATAATGTGATCGATTACAACGGAATCCTCAAACTATTCGACAACAGTATAGATGCCATGCTTTCAGCCATCCACTCAACAACGGGTAGCGAATATGATATCAACGAACCTTTCTTGGGGAAAACGGACAGGCCCTATGCCACAATGAGTAAGATACTGCTTTCAGAAGCGCATTTGAAAGACATTCACGATTTCCTTTCCTGGAACCCCGCGCAGAAATACGACTTATTCGTCCTTCTACGTAAGCATACGGACGTAATGGGGGAGCAAATAGCCAAATACCTGCATCTTCAAATGAAGAAGGGCATAGAAGGACCAGATCCACCTCTTGAGGCGTAGAATGGAAGCTATTGATTATAAGCCGATTATGTAAACATGTCCGGGCAAATAAGCCTGGACATGTTTATGTAATTAACTGTATATGAGGTGATTCCATTCGACGGCCCTGTGGGGGGGGGGGGGGATGTCCAGGTCATCATTGTTGGCTATTTGTCGGTGATTTGTTATCTTTGCAATAAACGCTTATTATGAAAAGAATCCTCCTCTCTTGTTTATGCTTTGCAGTGGCTTTGTCTGCCGCTGCGCAAAGCCGGATAGTCACCGACAGCATTCAGAGCCAGACGCTTAAGTGCATCCAGAAGTATAACGTTTATCTGCCGGACAGGTACGATGCAAACCGGGAGTATCCGGTGGTGTATCTGCTGCACGGGTTGTATGGCCGGTATTCGGACTGGGTCCGGCAGGGGAACATGAAGGCCGTGGCAGACCCTCTGATGGCCAGCGGGGAAATCTGCGAAATGGTTATCATCATGCCCAATGCCGGAGACTTTGATGTGCACCATTACCAGAACGGCTATTTCAACATGCCGGACTGGCCGTACGAAGACTTTTTCTTCCAGGAATTCCTGCCGGAGGTGGAGCGGAAGTATCACTGTGGCGGGTCTAAAGACAAAAGGGCCATTATGGGATTGTCCATGGGCGGAGGCGGCTCTATCGTTTACGCCCAACGCCATCCGGACCTCTTTTCCAGCACCTATGGAATGAGCGCCTGGCTGGACAACAAGCACCGGGAGGTGCGCGGTTCGGACATGCCCGGCAGCAAGCTGGCCATCACGGACCAGTCTGTCCGGGAACATTCCGCCCTGGACTTCATGGACCGGGCCGATGAAAACACCATCGGCCAGTTGAAATCCGTGAAGTGGTTCCTGGACTGCGGCGATGACGACACCCTGATGCCCCTTTCCGAGGAGCTGCACCTGAAGATGCGGGCCGCCGGTATCCCCTGCGAATTCCGCGTGCGGGACGGCGCTCACACATGGGAATACTGGCACACGGCCCTTTATCTGGCTCTCCCCTTCGCCAGCCGCAATTTCCGCTGAAAGCATGAAAACCGTTGACGTGCTGATTACCGGTGCCGGCCCTGCCGGAGTTGCCTGTGCCCTGGACCTTCACAGGCAGGGCAAGGACTGCCTTCTCATCGATGCCGCGGAATTCCCCAGGGACAAAATTTGCGGCGGCGGTCTCACCCCCAGGGCGTGGAAACTTCTGGAGAAACTCCTTCCTGGCCTGGAATATGAGTATATCCCAGTGCACCGCCTTAAGCTGTTTATGGACCGCAAGTACAGGGGAACCTATTCCATCTCCCAAGAAATCCGCGTGGTAAGGCGGAAGGCTTTTGACCACCTGCTCCTGGAACAGTACCTGAGAATTGGCGGAGCCTTTCAGAAGGACAGGCTGAAGGGGATTCGGGAGCGGGAAGACGGTCAGATTGAAGTGACTACGGCCTCCGGTGAAACCATCCTGTGCCGATACCTGGTTGGCGCGGACGGTGCCAACAGCCGTGTCCGGAAATACCTGAATCCCCAGACAACGCCCGGAACCTTAATCCTGGAGCAGTATCATGAACGCTCCGGAGTAGATGAAATCACCTTCGACCTGGGCCGGGATTATGACCGGGGATATTTCTACATTTTCCCGAACGGGGCCGTGGATGTGGCGGGCTACTGTGAACGGAATGCCCGGAGAGAAAAACTTTCCTCGGCCCTGCAAGCCTTCGGCCTGGAGGATCTAAAGACTTTGGGCGCGTTTATCCCCACGGAAATCGACTATCCGTTCCATCCGAAGATTCTCCTGGTGGGAGATGCCGGCTGCTGGTGCGACTGCCTCTCCTACGAGGGCATTTACTTTGCCCTGGCCACTGGCCGGAATGCAGCGAAGGCCATCCTGGAAAGCCGCCCCTTCGCGGAAATCAATAGGCCGATAGCCGAAAGCAAGCGGCACCGGATCCGGGCCGCCCGCCTGCTTTACAACCCGTTAGGCCTGACTATGGTGAAACTGATTGCCCACAGTCAAAAAGCCACAGAGCGCATTCTGAACCATTATCTTCAATAAAGGTAGCCGATTATTCCGCAGCAGCTTCGGTCATGAGCGCTTGAACCGGGGTTTACGGATGGACCAGGGTGCCCACCTTCTCTCCGGCGAGGAGACGGGTGAGGTTGCCGCTATGGTTCATGTCAAAGACGATGATGGGCATGTTGCCTTCCGAGCAAAGGGCATAGGCGGTCTGGTCCATAACCTTCAGGCGGCGGCGGATGGCCTCCGAGAAGGTGATGTCTTCGAACTTGACGGCATCCGGGTACTTCTCCGGGTCTGCGCTGTAAACGCCGTCCACGCGGGTGCCTTTCAGAAGGGCGTCTGCGCCGATTTCCAGGGCGCGCAGGGCCGCACCGGAATCCGTGGTGAAGAACGGGTTGCCCGTTCCGCCGGCGATGAGGGCTACACCCCCGCTTTCCAGAACCTTTACGGCGTCGTCCCTCATGTAGTACTTGGCTACCGGTTCCATGGGCGTGGCGGTGAACACCCGGGCGTCTACGCCCTCTTCCTTGATGAACATGGAAAGGGCAAGGGAGTTGATGACCGTGGCCAGCATGCCCATCTTGTCTCCGTCCACCCGGTCGAACCCTTTGCCCACACCCTGGAGGCCGCGGAAGATATTGCCTCCGCCGTTGACGATGGCTATCTGCAGGCCGGCCTTGGCCGCCGCTGCGATTTCCTTGGCATAAGCGCTGAGGGCATCTGTATCCAGTCCTTTTCCGGCAGGACCGCCGAGGCTTTCGCCGCTGAGTTTGAGAAGTACTCTTTTGTACATGGTTTCTGTTTTAAAGTGTAACAAAAGTATCGAAAAATTGGGGAACTTCCAAGAAAGATTCTTATATTTGTATGTTTAGATAATTATCAAATCAACTATAATGGCTAACTTTTTAACCTCCTCTATCGGCAAGAAGTTCATCCAGAGCATCACCGGAGCTTTCCTCATTGTGTTCCTGCTCCTGCACGGCACCATCAATTTCTTCTCCGTCATAGATTCGTTCAACGGAACGTTCGGCGCAGTGGCTGCGGATGACACCCTGTTTTCTACCGGAGACGGCCTGTTCAAACTGGGTTGCGATTTCATGTCCACCGGTTTCATCAGCATCATGGTTCCCATCCTGGCGCTGGGCTTTGTCATCCATATTGCCTATGGTATCTGGCTCACCGTAGAAAACTACAAGAAGCGTGGCGGTATCAAGCGCTATGAGGTAGCCTCCAAGGCCAAGAACGACAGCTGGAGCGCCAAGAACATGGCCATCCTGGGCATTCTGGTGCTGGGCCTCCTGGCCTTCCATCTCACCCATTTCTGGGCCAAGATGCAACTTCCGGAAATGTTCGGAATCGGCCAGTACGAAGACAACCCTTATACCCTGCTCATGGCAACCTTCAGCAAGTGGTGGATCGTAGCCCTCTATATCGTGTGGTTCGTGGCCCTGTTCCTGCATCTGGAGCATGGCTTCTGGAGCATGTTCCAAACCATCGGCTGGAACAACAAGAAGTGGCTCAAGCGCCTTAAGGTCATCGGCATCATCATCAGCGCCATCATTGTCCTGCTGTTTGTGAGCACGGCCGTCAACGCCTACATCCAGGCAGCCGCTTTATAAATTTTTTCATTTTTTCTTGCATATTCCATTTCCCTTTTGCATCTTTGCAACAGAATGAGAAAGAACAATAATAACTGGTGGCGCCCTTACAGCTCAGTCCTGTAAGTCGCTTCGCCGTAACATATAGTATAGAAGGCCTGCTGACTTACAGCAGGCCTTTTTTGTGTGAATAACAATAAATTATAAATACTTACCATTATGAAA
>Ga0310690_10011522_pt1 | contig 10903 bp, 17 predicted proteins | sample AusTroGonzalo_MG_2_FD_207661 | JGI IMG/M metagenome (GOLD analysis project Ga0310690, IMG submission 207661) | Bovine rumen microbial communities from tropical cattle in Woodstock, Queensland, Australia - Gonzalo_04 (v2) (version 2) | ecosystem: Host-associated > Mammals > Digestive system >...
AGCGCCGAAATACCCCCGAGGAAAACGGGAAGGCCGGAAAGGGCACAGGAAAAATACCAGGGCGCAGGCCGCGCGCGGGAAACGCGCCGCGATCGCGCCAGCGCGGGAGGCCCGGGAGGCCCAGGAGGCGCAAATGACCAGAGAGCAGAAATACATCGAGCAGATGCAGCGGCTCGGCATCTATGACGAGATATTCGAGCCGGAGGTGCACACACTCTGCATCATGGAGCGCGACCTGCAGCGCCTCACCAAGCGCTGGAAGGAGGAGGGCTACCGGACCGTGGAGAAGAACGGCCGGGGCCCGGCCACCACGGACAAGAACTTCGACGCGATCATGACGCTGCGGCGCCAGATCCTTTCCATGAAGGACGCCCTCGGCTTGACGCCGAAGGCGCTGGCCAGGCTGAAGGGCAAGCCAGCCGTTGAAGCGACCGACGAGGATGAAGACCTGCCGAAGGTGACGGTGCTGGGCTTTGTCCAGGATAAATACGCATGATCGGGGCGCAGACACCGCGGATCAGCGTGGAGCCGCCCAGGATCAGCACGGACGGCGAGGGAGCCGCCATGCTCATGGCCGAGTACGGCTTCCCGCTGGATCCCTGGCAGCGGATGATACTGGACTGCTGGTTAGGGCGCGACGAGCGGCGGGAGTACACCGTGACCAGCGGCGGGCTTGCCTGCCCGCGTCAGAACGGGAAAAACGGCTGCCTGGACAGCCGGGAGCTCTATGGGCTTTCGGTGAAGGGCGAAAAAATCCTTCACACAGCCCACCAGACCGCAACAGTCAAAAAGTCTTTCCGCCGGCTGGAGTCCATTTTCACGGACCGCCGGCATCCGGAGATCTGCGCCATTGTGAAAGACATCCGCTACACCAACGGCGAGGAGGCCATCTATCTCACCAACGGCGGCGGCATCGAATATTCCACGCGGACGCGGCAGCGGGCCCGCGGCTTTGACGGCGTCTCCCTTGTGGTCTTTGACGAGGCCCAGGAACTGACGGACGACCAGGTGGACGCCATCATGGCCACACTGGCCGCCAGCAGCACGGGGACGCGGCAGATCCTTTACACCGGCACCCCTCCCTACCCCGGGGCGCCGGGCATGGTGTTCCGGCGGCGGCGGGCGGTCTGCCTCACCAATCCGGGCGCGCATGACGCCTGGCACGAGTGGAGCATCGAAGCCGAGAGCGTGGAAAAAATTAACCTGACCGACCGCAAGCTCTGGTATGCGACAAATCCGGCGCTCGGGATCCGGCTCACGGAGGCCTTCACCGCCGAGGAGCTGAGCACCCAGAGCCCGGACGGCTTTGCGAGAGAGCGGCTCGGCTGGTGGAGTCCGATCCTGACACAGGAGGCGGACTACGCCATCGACACCAAGGCGTGGGACGCCTGCCGCAGCAAAGCGCCGAAGCCGGAAGGCAAGACCGCCTACGGCGTCAAATTCAGCGCCGACGGCGCGGAGGTTTGCCTCTGCGGCGCGGTCGTTCCACAGGACGGCCCGGCGCGGGTCTCCATGATCGAGCGCCGGCCCACGGGCCGGGGCATCGCATGGCTTTCCGAATGGATCAATGAGAGGAGCAAGGCGGCAAGCTGCGTCGTCATCGACGGGCGCAACGGCGCCGACCTGCTTGTGGAGAACATTAAGGACACCTGGAAGGCGAAGGGCGCGGTGATCCGGCCCAGCTCCAGGGACGTGATCGCGGCGGTCAGCACCCTTACAAATGCCGTGAACGAGCGCACCGTCACCTGGTTCACCGGTCAGCCGGCGCTCAGGGACAGCGCCGTGACCAGCGTCAAGCGGCCCATCGGAGGCGGCTGGGGCTTCGGCGGTGACAACAGCATCCCCATCGAGGCCGCGGCACTGGCGCTCTGGGGCGCGAAAACGAGCAAGCGCGACCCGACGAGAAAGATGAAAATCGGCTGACAATCCCTCAGTCGGCTACGCCGACAGCTCCCTTTGCACAAGGGAGCCAAAAAGGAAGGAGTTTTATAAATGGCGCTGAAAATGGATCCGTCGAGTATCGGCGGGCTGACGGACAGAGAACGGGAGCAGCTGCGGCAGCTGCTGAAGGCCTACACCGACCATCACAGCAAAAACGTCGAGAAAAACAAGTATTACGAAGGCAATATCAGCCTGGACAGCGTCAACCTCGGCATCGCGCTCCCGTCCGGCATGCGCGGGCTGGAGATCGGCTGCGCGTGGGGCGCGAAGTGCGTGGACGTGCTGGCCGCCCGGTCGCAGTTCGACGGCTTTGTCAGCGTCCAGGGCCAGACCATCCCGGAGCTGGACCGGATCGTCGAAGGGAACGACCTCGTGACGCAGTACATGCCCGCCACGCGGGACGAGCTGAAGCTCGGGTGCACCTTCGCCACGCTCTCCGCCGACAAGGACATCGGCTGCAAGATCCGCTTCCACTCGCCGCAGACGGCGGCGGGGCTCTGGAACGGCGCGAAGGGCCGCATTGATTGCGGTTTCGCCATCATCGACACGGCCCCGGACGAGAGCAAGGTCACGGACTGGACGCCGTCCGTCGTCAACCTTTACACCGACGACGCGATCATCGTCCTCGTGCGCAACGGCAACAGCTGGACCGCGACGCGCCACCCGAACAAAATGGGCCGGCCTCTCATGGAGCCAATGATCTGGAACGCGACCAGCGACAAGCCCTTCGGCCGGTCCCGGATCAAGGAGCCGATCCGCCGGCTGATCCAGGGCTACGTCCGCACCATCGCGAACGCGAGCATCGGGCTCGAATTTGCGACAAGCCCGCAAAAGTACCTGCTGGGCGTGACCGACGAGCAGTATGAGGTGCTCATCAATCAAAAATTCAAGCAGTACGTGGGCAGCATCCTGGCTTCGACGACGAATCCTGAAACGGGAGAAAAGCCCACCTTCGGCCAGCTGACGCAGGGCAACATCTCCCCGCACGTGGAGATGGTCCGGATCCTCGCCACGCAGTTCTCCGCGGCGACGGGGCTGACCGTCACAGACACCGGCGTCGTCAGCGAAGCCAACCCCACCAGCTCCGACGCCATCCTGGCACAGAGCCAGACGCTGGTGGCCGCCGCCGAGCAGCTCAACCGAGGCAACGGAAACAGCCTCCGGACAATCGCCCTCATGGCGCTGGCCGTGGCGCGCAACGTCACCATGGACGAGCTGACCGATGACGAGCGGAACATCGTTGCCCACTTTAAGAACCCCGCAATGCCCAGCGTGGCCGTCACGGCGGACGCCGCGATTAAGATCGCCAGCGCCAGACAGAGCTTTGCGGAGACGGACACCTTCCTGGAGATGATCGGCTTTGACCAGGCAGACATCCGGCGCATCCGGGCACAGGAAGCCAGGGCGCGGGGGCAGGCATATCTACAGGAGATGGGACTTTGATCATCGCCGTGGACTATGACGGCACCCTTTTTGACGCAGGCAAAATCAACCGAGGGCTGATCGCGCAGCTACGGCAGGCACAGCGGAACGGCGACACCGTGATCCTCTGGACCTGTCGAGAAGGAAAACGCCTCACGGAAGCGCTAGACGCGCTGCACCGGGCCGGTTTCCATCCGCAGTTTGTAAACTGCAACGCCCCAGAGGCTGTCCGGAGGCTCCACCACGACCCCCGGAAGATCTTCGCGGATCTGTATATCGACGACAAGGCGGTGCAAGCGTGGAAATCAGCAAAACGAGCTGGCAGCGATACTTAAGCGGGCTACGCAAGATAAACGACACGGCCACGGCCAAAATGCTCTACTATATCGAGCAATTCGGTATGCCAAAAAATCAAGATGACCTGGCGGATTTTATCTGGGTTGCTTTCAACATCTCCACCAAATACGGAGAGGCTGCGGCTGCTCTGGCGGCGGAAATGTACGACGCCGTCGCGCTGGCATCGGAGGTCAGCGTGGCCGCCGCCGAGCTCGCGCCCACGCCCACCATCGAGGAGGTGGCCAAGGCGGTCAACGGGACGCTGAAGACAAAAAACCCGAAAATCGTCTCCGAGGCGGTGGGACGCATGGTAAAGATGACCGGCGTGGACACCACGATGAAAAACGCGCTGCGGGACGGCGCGGAATGGGCGTGGATCCCATCCGGCGACACCTGCGCCTTCTGCATCACCCTCGCTTCCCGCGGCTGGCAGCGGGCCAGCAAGGCGGCCATCAAGGGCGGGCACGCGGAGCACATCCACGCGAATTGCGACTGTACCTACGCTGTGCGTTTCGACCGGAAAACGAATGTTGCAGGGTATCACCCGGAGGAATACCTCGAAATGTACGAAAATGCCGAGGGGCAGACGTCCAAGGACAAAATCAACTCCATGCGGCGGGAGTTCTACGCGGAGAACGCCGAGGAGATCAACGCCCAGAAGCGGGACAATTACGAGAAGCGCCGGGAGCGCGAAAGCTCCGCGGCGGAGGAGACCGAGGTATGAGCTCATACGACTACGGAAAGCCGGAAGTCTGCGCCTGGATCCGCCGGCACTTTCCGCCGGAAACGACGATCCTGGACGTGGGCGCCTGCGACGGCAAATGGCGGCGGCTGCTGCCGGAATATCCGAACATGGACGCTGTTGAAGCCTTCGAGCCAAACGCAAAGCGCCTCCAGGGCTACCGCGACGTTTTTCACAGCGACATCTGCGACTTCGGATACGAGTGGTATGACCTGGTGATCTTCGGCGACATCGTCGAGCATCTGAGCGTGGAGGCGGCAAAAAACGAGCTGGAATACGCCAGGGATCGCTGCAGGGACATGATCGTCGCCGTGCCGTTCCGCTATGAGCAGGACGCGCTTTACGGCAACCCCTACGAGGTGCACGTCCAGCCTGACCTGACGCCGGAAATCTTTGCAGAGCGCTATCCGGGCTTCGAGGTCCTTCTCCGGGCCCGCGACAACTATTGCTATTACCACAAAGGAGTAGAGACATGAAGGTGCTGATCCACGCCTGCCCGAAGCGCATGTGGTACGTCGAGGGCTGGCTCGTGCCGGAGCTCCGGCGCCAGGGCGCGGACAGCGTCGAGGTCTGGAACGACACCGACGGCGCCGGCAACCTGGCCGCCTGCATGGCGAGCTTTAAGGCCCGCAGCGGCGACGGAGGCACCTGGCACATCCAGGACGACGTGATCCTCGCCCGGGATTTTGCGGAGCGCTGCCGGGAACATGACGAAGGCGTCGTTTACGGCTTTTGCTGCGAATACTTCACCGACGACCCCAAGCAAACCGGGCGCGTCAGCGTCGAGGACGCCTGGCACAGCTTCCAGTGTGTCCGGATCCCGGACGCCTACGCCCGCGAATGTGAGCAATGGCTCCACGGCGAGGGCAGGAACAACGAAAATTATCCCCTCTGGATCCGCAGCGGCAAGATGGACGACAGCGTCTTTCGGACGTTTCTGATCGAAAAGCACGGGCGGGAGACGGTGGAAAACTTAAAGCCCTGCCTCGTGGATCATGTGGACTTTATCCTCGGCGGCAGCGTCCTCCACCCATGGCGCGGGCATCTGGCCCGGGCGACCTTCTGGGAGGACGAAGACATCGTCCGGGCGCTCAAAGAGAGCGTCAAGGGCCATGTGCAGTATGTTTGAGATCAATCGCGCCTTAAGCGCTTTGATAATTTCGCCGGCGGGCGTCACAACGCGACGGTGAGGGACGCGACCCCGTAAAAAGCGTAGCCGAAAGAAAGGAATGAGCCATGCAGAGAAAAGACATTACCGACCTCTGGCCTGACGCCACCAAGGAGCAGATCGACAAGCTCATGAGCATCAACGGGGCCGACATCAACGCAGCCAAGGGCGATATGGCAGGCCTCCAGACGCAGCTGACAGCCGCGCAGAGCGAGCTTCAGAAGCTGAAGGACGGTGCCGCCGGAAAGCCCGACGAGCTGAAGGAAGCGAAGGACGCCATCGCGGCGCTGACGAACGAGCTGAACGGCATGAAGCACGCCGATCAGGTCCGGCAGGTGCGCGAAAAGGTTTCCGGCGAGAAGAAGGTCCCCGCTTCCCTGCTTACCGGCGAAACCGAGGAGGCATGCACGGCTCAAGCCGACGCCATCCTGGCCTTTGCCAAATCCGGCAGTTATCCGGCTGTCCCGGACGGCGGCGAGGCAAGCCCCAGCAGCACCGTCGCCACGCGCGATAAATTCGCAAACTGGGCGAAGGACAACCTTTAATTTTCTGAAAGGAGGACATGCACAATGTCCGGTATCTCTACCAATCGCTCCAACGTGACGCTGCCCGCAGAGGTCTCTCAGGAGATTCTCCAGAAGACCCAGGAAGCCAGCGCCATCATGCAGCTGGCCCGTCAGATCGCTCTGCCCGGCCGCGGCGTGCAGATCCCCGTCATCACCTCCGATCCCTCCGCCGGCTGGGTCGCTGAGACCGGCGCAAAGCCCGTCAGCAATCCCGGCCTGAGCACCAAGCTCATGCAGGCCTATAAGCTGGCCGTCATCGTCCCCTTCTCCGACGAGTTCCGGCGCGACGCCGCCGCCCTCTACGACGCCCTGGTCGCCCGCCTGCCCCTCGCGCTGGCGCAGAAGTTCGACCAGACCGTCGTCGGCGCTGTCGCCAAGCCCGGCGAGAACTTCGACAACTTCGCCGCCTGCACCGCGCAGAGCCTAATCGCGACCGAAAGCCCGAAGCATTCCACCTATGACGGCCTCGTCTCCGCCTATGAGGACATTGCTACGGCCAACGGCAGCCTGAACGGCTTCGCCCTCTCCCCTGCCGCCATCGGCATCCTGCTCGGCGCTACCGACACGACCGGCCGCCCGATCTTCATCAGCTCCACCGCCGAGGGCGGCGTGAACCGCGTGCTCGGCGCCCGCACCCTGGAAAGCCGCGGCATCTACAAGGCCGGCTCCGCCGCCGCCGACAGCACCGCCGGCACCCCCGCCATCGTCGGTATCGCCGGCGACTGGAGCCAGGCGATGTACGGCACCGTCGAGGGCGTCCAGATCCGTTTCGCGGATCAGACCGGCCTGACCATCAACAGCGAGCAGGTCAACCTCTGGGAGCACAATATGTTCGCCGTCCGCGCCGAGATCGAGCTCGGCTTCCGCGCCGACACCGCGTGCTTCAACCTGCTGACCGGCGCCACGCCTGCGGCCTGACATGCTGAAGCTCATCAACACCCGCGGCGGCGAGACGTGGGTCCATGAGTCCCGGCTCGACGAGTATCTCGCCCGCGGCTTCAAATTCGCCGCGCCGCCGATGCCGGCACCGCCTGAGCCGAAGGCTGCGTCGAAATCCGACACGCCGAAGAAAACCGCCAAGAAAGCGAGGTAAAACACTATGGCTGCCTATGCAACCGTCCAGGACGTCCAGGACCGCATGACGCGGACCATGAGCGCCGACGAGGAGGCCATGTGCGGCACGCTGCTGGACGACGCCGCCGTCATCATCGACACATTCAACGTCAACGCCACGGACGACGCAAAGAAGATCGTCTCCTGCCGCATGGTGATCCGCGCCATGGGCAACGGCGAGGACAGCAGCGTCCCGCCGGGCGCCACGCAGGGCAGTCGAAGCGCCCTCAGCTATTCGCAGAGCTGGACCATCGGCAGCGGCGGCGCAGTCGGCGAGCTTTACCTCGGCAAGCTGGAGCGCAAGCTGCTTGGCTGCGGAGAGCAGATCGGCAGCTACAGCCCCGTGCAGGAGCTCGTCCCGACGCCGATCCCGGAGGTGCCGCAATGAGAGGCGTGACCGTTACGCTTTACCAAAAGACCGGGACGAGCGAGACGGACGCTTTCGGAGCGCCGATCTACACAGAGACCGCCGTCACGGTGGACAACGTCCTCATCGGCGAGCCGACGACGGACGACATCACGACGGCGACGGATCTGTACGGCAAGCGCCTGGCATGCGTGCTCGGCATCCCGAAGGGCGACGCCCACAACTGGCGCGACGCGCGCATCGAGTGGACGGACGCCTACGGCACGACGCACAAGCTGCGCTCCTTCGGCTTCCCGATCACGGGCGTCGAAGCGCTCGTGCCCGGCCCGTGGCACATGAAAGTGATGTGTGAGGAGATTGAGTAAAGTCCGCATCGAGCTCAATCTTCCGGGCATCAACGAGGTCATGAAAAGCGAGGCGATCCGGGAGACGCTCCAGCAGGCCGGGAACAAGGTCGCCGCTGCCGCTTCCGCGATGGACGGCGCCGACTACGCCGCGACCACGCAGACGATCAACTGGATCGCCGTGACCAACGTCTTCCCAAACTCGAAGGAAGCGGCGCACAAGAACTTCGAGAACAACACGCTTTTGAAGGCGATGGGAGGCTGACATGATCGAAAAAACCGTCCTCGACTATCTGAACGCGCTGTCGGACGCACCGGCGCCGGCGCTGATGGAGGTCCCGGAAGGCGGGATCACGCCGCCGTGCTGGATCATCGAGCGCACTGGCGGCGGGACCCTGGAAGGCCACGTCGGGACCGCGACGCTCGCGATCCAGAGCTACGGCGCCACGCTTTACGCCGCCGCGGCGCTCAACGAGCGGCTCAAAACCGCCATGAAGGAAATGCCCGCGCTGGACGACGTCGCATCCGTCCGGCTCAACAGCGACTACAACTACACCGACACGACGAAACGGCTTTACCGCTATCAGGCCGTCTTCGACGTTATTCACTACTAAGGAGGGCAAGCAATGTCCAAAAACGCAGAAAACGTTTCCGTCGGCAAGCCTGCCGTCGCCGGCGCGGTTTTCAACGCACCGGCCGGGACCTCGCTGCCGACTTCCACGTCCGCCTCGCTCAACTCGGCCTTCAACGACCTCGGCTATGTCAGCGAAGACGGCGTCACCAATTCGACGAGCCTTACCGCGGAGCAGATCAAGGCCTGGGGCGGCGACGTCGTCGCGGTCCCGCAGACTGAGAAGGTCTCGACCGTGAAGCTGAAGCTGATCGAGGCGACGAACACCGACGTCCTCGGCGCCTACTTCGGCACCGCGAACGTCAGCGGCACGCTCCAGACCGGCATCACGGTCAACGTCAATGCCAAGGAAATCCCGGAAAGCGCGTGGGTCATCGACACGATCCTCCGCGGCGGCACGGCGCAGCGCCTCGTGATCCCGCGCGGCAAAATCAGCGAGCTCGGCGACGTTGTCTACAAGGACAACGAGGTCATCGGCTACGAGCTGACGCTGACCTGTCTGCCGGACAGCTCCGGCAACGCGCAGTACATCTACACCAAGGCGCCGGCCTCGACCTGATCGGAGGCGCTGAGAGATGCTGACTGGAACCACGTCCACGGGCTTCGCCTGGAAGGTCGAAGAGGAAGCGCTGGACGACATGGAGCTGCTGGACGCGCTCGTCGCGTGGGACAACGGCGCCGGCGAAGCGTCCTCGACGGTCTGCCTTCACCTGTTGGGGAAGCAGCAGCGCGCCGCGCTCTACGATCACCTGCGCGACGAAAACGGGCGCGTGAAGCTCACCGCGGCCGTGGCGGCGGTCAACGAGATCCTCGCCGAGATCCGCGACGGAAAAAAATCCTAGCCCTCGCGCACATGGCGGTCGCGGATGAGGATGCGCTGCGCTGCGACTTCGCGCAGGTCTATCACATCCTCGATTATCGACGGCTGCCGCTTCGCACGGCAGCCGTTTTTGCGTGGGGGCTACCAGATGACAGCCGCATCAAGCGCGCTCTGACCGGCGCGCGCCTCAACATACAGACGGCGCTGCTCGCGCGGATCTTCGACGGCGTGATGCTGCTGATCTGGCAGCGGACGGACGACGGCGTCCACGGCCGCAACCGTCCGAAGTCGCTGTTTGACGCGCTGACCGGCTCCGCGGACGCGGAGAAGGAGATGCGCTACGCCAGCCCGGCGGATTTCCGCGCGGCCTGGCAGGAAATCACCGCAGGAGGTGATAAGAATGAGTAATCTTGCAACAGCTTATGTCCAAATAGTTCCGACGATGAAGGGCGTGAAAAACGACCTGACCAACATGCTTGACGGCGTGGGCGGCTCCGCCGGCGCGTCCAGCGGCAAGACCTTCGGCGCCAGCTTCGGCAAAGCCGCGAAGGGCGCGCTCAGCTTCGCCGGAAAGGCGGCGCTCGCGGGCGTGACCGCCGCCGCCGGCGCGGCCTCCGCCGTCGCGAAAAACGCCATCGAGAACTACGCCGACTTCGAGCAGCTCTCCGGCGGCATCGAGACGCTCTTCGGGAGCAGCGCGCGCACGGTCATGAAAAACGCCGACGCCGCCTTCCAGACGGCGGGCATGTCGGCCAACGAGTACATGGAGACGTCGATCTCCTCCGCCGCCGCGCTCATCAATTCCCTCGGCGGCGATCAGGCCGCCGCGGCGAAGCTGATGGACATGTCGATCACAGACATGGCCGACAACGTCAACAAAATGGGGACGAGCATGGAGGCCGTACAAAACGCCTATCGCGGTTTTTCGCGCGGGAACTTCACGATGCTCGATAACCTCGCGCTCGGCTTCGCCGGGACCAAAGAAGGCATGCAGGAGCTCCTCAACAAAGCGCAGGAGCTCTCCGGCGTCAAGTATGACATCAACAGCTATGCCGACATCGTCAACGCGATCCACGTCGTCCAGGACGAGATGGGCATCACGGGCACGACCGCGAAGGAGGCGTCGGAGACGATCTCCGGCTCCATCGCGTCGATGAAATCGGCCTGGCAGAATCTCCTGACGACGGTCGCCTCCGGCAACGGCGACGTCGCCGGCCAGACGGCGAAGCTCGTCGCCTCCGTCAAGACCGTCGGCAAAAACCTGATCCCGGTCGTGAAGGACGCGCTGAAGGGCTTCACGTCCGTTGTGAAGGAGCTCGCGCCCGCGATCGCGCACGAGCTGCCCGGCCTCGTCAACGACGTGCTGCCGGATCTCGTGACCGCCGGCGTCGAGCTCGCGGTCGGCCTCGGCGAAGCCCTGGCCGAAAACGCGCCGCAGATCATCGCGACGCTG
>Ga0310690_10011525_pt1 | contig 10901 bp, 8 predicted proteins | sample AusTroGonzalo_MG_2_FD_207661 | JGI IMG/M metagenome (GOLD analysis project Ga0310690, IMG submission 207661) | Bovine rumen microbial communities from tropical cattle in Woodstock, Queensland, Australia - Gonzalo_04 (v2) (version 2) | ecosystem: Host-associated > Mammals > Digestive system >...
TGACTCATCTTTAAAAGTACAAGTAATTTTATATTCCTTTTCTTTTTCTTCAGCTTCTTTTAAACATTCATCTGTTTCTTCAGTTTCTGGTTTTTCTGGTTGATGATCTTTTTCATAACCATTACGGTAGATTACAATTCCACCAATATCTTCGGCTGCTTCTCTTGCAGGTTTTTCATCTTTCCATGCACCCCAGAACCAAAGAGAATCGTAATCATTAGCATATCTAGCAACTATGTAATTATACTTATCTGCATAGTCAGGAACATTATGGACTAAATAACCATTAATACCTTTATCAGAACCACTTTCAGTTAATTCTTTTCCATATTCCTCTAATAATGCATCTAAGCCGTTTGCAATATTATAATATTCATTTAATTTACTCATTAATAAAATCTCCTTTAATTTAATAAGTTTACAGATAATTTAGCAGAAAATAACTATTCAAAAATAAGAGTTTTTTAATTGTAACTGGATATTTTATCAGTTTATAATAAAAAGCTCAAAATATTGAGAATTTTGAGCCTTATAATCAGATTTAGTATCTTACATTAAAATCTAATACTTTTTGTTTTGTCTTTAATTCAATTGCTGACTTAGTATACTCATATATTTTTTCTATATCCATAAAATCACAGTCAGGAATTGTTACTCTTAATGTTGAAGGACAAATATCTAATGATAGTAAGGCATCATCTACATCTCCAGTTTGCTCTTTTTGTCTTTGATAATTAAGTAAACTTTCAATGCCTGCAAAACCAGATATTTCCCAAACTTTTGTTCTTTGTTCATATTTAATATTAAATGCTTCTACTGTCATAGTTCTATTTTCCTTGTATTAATAAGTTATTAATATAATCGATAATTCTATCTTCTATGATATAGAATTGGTCTCTTTGAACAATGCGGTAAATGCTTTCTGCACCTGATTTTACATAATCCATAAACCTAAAAACATCACCGTCCCAAACTACTTTAAAAGATTTATTATTGAAGTAGAAATAAATAGTATGTAAATTACAATATGGATTTACTTCTACATCGTGCTTTACTTTATTTCTTTTAAAAAACTTAACTAATGGTTTAGTAATTTTTAAGAATTCTTTACTTGTCATTTCCATAATTCCTATTCATCTCCTTAAATATATTATACAATATAATTTAGACAATATTATAGTTATATGTTAAAAAAAGAAGCTTCCGAAGAAGCTCCTCTTTTTATTATTAATCTTTATTAATAAGTTAATACTGCGTTAGCAACAGCATATTTGTTGAAGTCTTGAGTAACTTCACCCTTAACGATCTTACCACCAACAACTAGGTTTTCGTTAAGTAATGCTTTACCATACCAAGTACTGAAGCCTTGTGCTAAACCACCATCTGGAGTTCCTAGTAATTGAGTTGGAACGATAGCCATATATGGAGCATATACAGCAGCTGAACTCATCATATCAGATCCATTTAGACCGAAGAAGAATTCACCTCTCTTAAGAGCTGGAGATACATAAACGCCTAGACCGTTTAATTCACCTGCTTTGTAAGGACCATTCATCTTAGGGTTCTTAACTGCAGTATAACCACTTACGAATGCTAATACTGTTAATACGTCTGGAGCACATACCATGTAGTTAGCACTGAACTTCTTAGTTCTGTTATAGATAATAGCTTTAGCGGCTTCAACGATTTCAAGGAATCCGTTGTAGTGTTCAAACTTAGAAACACCTACTGGAATAGTCTTGTCCCAAGTTAAAGCTTCAACATCTTCAGCTTTAGCGAATGCTACACCATAAAGCATCATAACCATTTCAGTATCGATTTCATATACTAATTCACCACAAGCTTGTTCAGCGATTTGCTTATCTAATGAGAAGCCATAATCAGTCTTAGCTTGGAAAGCAGTGATTTGGTCATATCTTACAGCGATACGTCTTGGTTCAGCAACTAATGGAATGCTCTTTAATACTGGTCCAATAGTAGGAATATCTTGAGCAGGAACATGTTCCATTTGGAATTCTTCTGAGAAGTAAGCAACCTTAGAATCAGCATCTAATCCACCAGCGTTAACTTCAGCAGCTGTTAAGTAAGTAACGTTACCATTCTTATCAATAACTTTAGCATCTTTTCCAGTTACACCTTCTTTTAAATCTTCAGCAGTTGCGAATCTGTTAGTTGCCATAGCTGTTAAAGCTACTTTTCCATCAGATCCTACAGTTTCAATGATAACTTGGCTAGTAAAGTTAACTCTAGCTTCAGTCATATCACCTAGACCGAATACACCGTTGAATAAATCACCCTTCTTAACATCACCCTTATTAGTTCTTGATTGATATTCTAAGTAAGCAACAGCTCCACTGTAAGAAGTCATTGGGTGAACGATAACTAAGTCATTAGCAATTAATGAAGGAACTGCAATGTTAGTTAAGTTTAAACAGAATTTCTTGTAAGCACCTAGGTCAGCTCTTTCAGTTGCCATAGTGTTCATAGATTCAGTTAAGAATCTGTTAGTATTATCTAGTAATACAGCAGTAGTTAATGCCATATTGTTAGACATAGATTTGCCATAGTTCTTTTGAACATAAGCATCAGCGACTTTTAATTGTCTACCATAAGCTTCTAATAAATTTTTAGCCACGATTTTTCTCCCTTTTAGATTATTATAATTAGTTTAATTTTTTATTTTAAAATGTACTTTTCTTTAATCCTGCTAATTCAAGTAAGTCATCATCAATATCATATCCATCACTATTATATCTAGTGTTATTATTAGATTTAGCGGTATTGAATTTTACTGACTTTGCAGTATTAAAAGGTAATCTGTTTACTGTTGATTCAAGTAAACCTTCACATACAGAATCAATATCATCTAATGTATAATGTTCATTTAATCTGTTTGTGATTTCTGTAGGCTTAACTCCTAAAGCATCAGCTTTTGATTTGATGTAATGTTCAACAACAGTATTTAACTTATCTCTGTAAGCTTTAGCTGCGTTTAGATTAGCATCGGCTTTCTTTTTATAGCTTTCACATTTAGCTGTTAGCTTAGCTTCATTTGCTTTAGCCTCATCAAGAGTATGATTTAATTTTTCTTGTAGTGAATTAACTTCACTCTTAGAATTATTCATACTTTCTTTTAATTCTTGAGCTTTTTTAAGTTGCTCTTTTAACTTTTTGTTTTCTGCACTAACATTTGCTAAAGATTCTTCAAGTTTAGCTGTCTTATTATTACTAGCTTCATTTTCTTTCTTAATCTTATTAGCATAATTTCCTAATGACACAAAGGCATTCTTATACTTTTCAGATTCCTCAGTTAATCTCTTAACTTCAACATCATTGACTGCCATAGCTTCCTTTAGATTCTTTAAGTCTTCAGCTTGCTTCATGTTTATACGAGTAAGTTCTTTGACACTTTCAACTAGCTCATCTGATCCATTATCAATAGCTTCATCATCTGTTTCAGTTTCAGTAACTTCTTCAGCATCAACACTTGTATCTTCGGCTTCTATTTCTTCAGCTTCTTCGGCTGGTGTGCACTTAATTGCAATTGAACAAGTATCTTCTGTAGTATTTACATCAACTGCTGATATTTCATAATCAATACCATCAATTGAAATAGGAGTAAATACAATATTTGTTCCTTCATTACATACATCTAATAAATTCTTTAATTCATCAGTAGAAATTAATTCTTTAGGTCCAAATTCTTCTGGATCATCAATTTCATCTACAGGTTCTTCTGCTTCTACTTCAGCTTCAATTTCATCTTCAAAGACATCTTCATCTTCGTTTTCAATATCATCTTCTAAATCTTCTTTTAATGATTCTTCGACGAATACTTCTTCTTTCTTTGAAGCAAATGTTGGAGAAATTGTAATTTCCCATTCATCATCTTCATCAACTGCTTCTACTAAGTCTTCAACTAAACTTTCATTTGTAATCTCAGTTGCTTCTGCTTTTAATTTATTATATAAGTCATCATCACTTATAATATTATTTTTATTCTTGTATGCTACTAAATCTCCATTAGTATAAATACCAAGCATATTTGCATATTCAATTAATTCTTTAAATTGATCAGCTGTTAAGCTTTCTTTTAATTGAGCTTTTAAGCTTTTCTTAGGTGGGATAATATTTAAATTTACTAATGATTCTTGCATAATTTTTCTATCCTCTTCATTTGCATTGTTTAAAGACTCAACTAAAACATTTTTTAATTCTTTTTTATTTGCTTGGAATGATTCACATACTGCCATTCTAGCTCTCTTTAAAGCAGGAAGTTGAACTATATCCCAAGTTTCAAGATAGAAAGTTTCAGGATCTACTTCATTATCCATATCTACATCACCTGAACCACGTGAACTAATTCCAGGAACAAATCCATAATCAATTAAAGTCTTTAAGATTTTTCCATTAGGTGTATCTAATATATCTACATAAGCATATAAATCACCATTTACAATTTTTGGCATTTCAGGAATACAAGCACATACTTTTTCCATATCTGTTTCTTCTCTGTCTGCTGGATGTCCTAATTCAAGGAATAATGATTTATTTGCAATTTTTTCTCTAAATACTTCATCACTTAATGCCTTTTTCCAAAGCTCACCGCTATAATGTCTTTCATTACGAGTGTTTTCTTTACCAGTAGCAATTGGACCATATAAACGGCCTAATATATGTCTACGAGTTTTTTCTTCTTCGGATAATGGTTGTATTTGTAATGTTTCTAATATTTGTTTATTATCCATTATTAGACCTCCTTAAATAAATAGTCTAACTTTAAATCACTTAATTTAGCGGATATTTTATTATATTAATTTAAAAAAATTAGATATGCCTCAATTTTCCATAAAAAAAGAAACTATAATTTAATATAGTTTCTAATTTTAATTATTTTATTCAGCTGAAAGTTCTCGTTTTCCATTAATATATTCTAATACTAAGAGATCAGCTTTTATTAAATTTAATAGTTTAAATACCATATCTGCATTATTTTCTGTGAAATATTTATTAAGTGTAGCAGTTATTTCATTTGCTCTAATTTCTTTAAAGAATAAGTCTGGAGACTCTAATTTACTTCCATACAAAGAAACTTGAGTTAATAAACTAGATAATGTAATTAATGCCTCTTTTACTGAATCTTGACCTCTTAATATATTAGTATATAAAGGAGATTTATTTTTATTATGATTCTTTCTTAGCATTTCATAAAAGTTAACAGCTTCAAGTCCTCTATTTGCTGCAATAAATTTTAATACATCAAATGGAACCTCTTTTGAAATAATTAGTTGTTTAACATATTTATTAACATCTATACCTTCATCTTCTAGCTTAACTAGAATTGTCATACAATCATTTTTAGAAATCATTTTTTATTTTCCTTTCTATTTAATTACTAAACATTTTTAGTAAAATCTATATCTTTATTTAATTCTTCGGGTGTTGGTAGATCATCGTCTTCTGTTAGACTTTCTAGGTCAGGAAGGTCTTCAGTTAATAAGACCTTTCCGCCATTAGTTGTAAAGCTTTCAGTTGCTTGTTCCTCAGTAGCTACAGATGACATTCCTAAATCAAATTCATCTGTTGATGGTTCAGCTGATTCTTCTGGTTCAGAAGCTCCACTTGTGTCAAATGACATATCAGCGCCTCCTCCACCATTATTAGCTGCTTCTTCCTCAGCTTGCTTAGCTAACTCATCTTCTTCAGCTTTTTTCTTTTGAGTTTCAGCATCTTTGATTTCACCATCAAGTTCTGCTGTAATACCATCACCATAATTTAAAGTAGCAGTTAATTCTTTTAATATTCTTAATTTTCTTGGTTTATCTTCTACATCAGCAAATAAACTATAGAAATTACTTACTGCACTTACTTGGTTAGTTAATGATTCTCTATAATCTTTTTCTTCTTGAGTTACTGGAGCTTTCATTTTTAATACAAATCTATTAATATAAGAAGGATATCCTTTATCAATTAAGAATAGATTAATACAGTCAGTAATTGCTTGAATTAAAGCATTTTGAACTCTTTTAACACCTTTTGAATAAACACTTGAAATAATACTTAATGATGAACCACCATTAAAACCAGCTGCATCATCAGTATATCCAAAATATTGTTTAGGAATACCATAAGCAGAATAGAATTTATTAGTCCAGTTATCTAAGTCTGCTAAATCTTTAATATTGATATCTCCACCAATTGATTCAACAGAAACTGCTCCTTGTCCACCATGAGTTGTTAAGTATACATAGTTTACAATAGCACCTGGATTTGTATATTCAGACATAGATGAATTTGGATCAACTGTTGTCTTTTGTTCAAATAATTGTTTAATATTTCTTAAAGTGTTATGTGCTTTTTCTTTTGACATATCGCCAACTTCTACTTGAACTTTTTGAATTAAACTTGATCTTGTAATTCTTGTTAATAGAATAGCAGATTCAAGTAATGTTTTTTCTCTCCATACTTTATATGAATCATAAAGCATTGATTTACCACGTCTTACAGTGTAAGAATAATTTTTAGTATTAGTATTTTCTGGATCGTCATCACTAATAATATTTACTGTTTCTGGGAAACGAGAAGTATTATCTGCTAAGTAAGCATGAACGAAATCATCAGCTTGGAAAATATTAATATCATTAGATTTCATCTTATAATTTGCTACTGTAGCTGTATTTTGTCCAGTCATATTAGTAGTTTCAAGGAAGTTCATAGCAATATCTGTATTTGGTGTTTCAATATAACCATGAGTCTTTCCTAATTTAATTAATTCATACATTGTACTTGGATCTGGAACCATATCTACAAAATAACTGTAGTGATCTGATATAGGACGAATATTCATTTGAATACTTTCATTTAATTCATCATCTTTTTCATCAAAGTCTTGATTAAAAGTCATATCTTCATTTAAAATATTTCTTGTAGAATTTACTCTATTGATTCTATCAGACTTAAAGAATTTGTCTTCATTATCAGATTCTCTATATAATCTTAAATAAACATCACCATATTCAATTAATGAATAAGCCCATCCAAATAATTTTTTATCAGCATTAATTAAGTCAAGTAAATAGTTAACAAATTTACTTACTTTTGGATCTGCAGATTCTGCCCAGATAACATGTCCATTATCGGCTGTTTCACAAACATCTTCAGCATAAGTTCTGACAATTGCAGATACTGAAGAATCTTGCATCATAGTATCTATCATTTGATAAATTTGTTCTCTTACATTAGACATTCTAGTAAAGTTTTCAATTTCACTAGTATCTAATTTATTTGATAAGCCTGCTTCAATGATAGTATCCATTAATTCTTTATTAGTATCAATATCAATTCTAGCAGAGGTATCTAATACTGTAGGCTCTGCTATACTACCAATTAAAGGACTTTTTTCTAAATTCTTTTTAACTTTAGTTTCTTCATTAGCCATTAACTAATCTCCTTAAATTACAATTATACCATCAAGTAGATCTTGATAGTAATTATATTCATCTCTTCGTTCTTGTCTTATTTGTTGTTCATTATTATTTAATTCAGAATATATTGCAGTTAATTCTTTTTCGAATTCTGCAATCATCGTTCTTTTTTTATCTTCATCACTTAGCTCATTGTTTATTTCAATAAAGTTATCTAAGTGTTCGCCATAATCAAAAGCATATTGGTCAGCAAATAAACTTGCTGAATAAACAGATCCTGCAAGACCGTCGGCAGCATCCTTAGATCCATTTTGCGGGTGGTCTACTTTACCATTAGAAGCTTTTTCTAAGTTTACTAACTCCTCAGTTAATAAATCACATTTTTTAAATAATTTAATATGTCTTTCATTAATTGCTGTTTTTAGATATTCATAAGGAATACATTGTTTAATAACTCTTCCTTTTTCATCTTGTGCGTGTGTAGGAGTTATTACGTCGACAGATAACTTATTTGCATTAAATCCATCTGATAATAATTCTTGATACATTTGAGCACTTTGGAAAGTATCCATTGAAACACTCTTAATAGAAAATCCTTGTTCTCTAAGCCAATTAATAAATATTCTAGTTTTTTCAAAAGATATTTGATGGCCTTTAGGAGCTTTAACAGATGTTGCAAAAGCTACTTTATAGAATAGTGTTCTTGAATTATCATCACCTTCTATACTTGGTCTCTTACCTTCTATCCAAGTTCCAACAATACCCGTTTTATCTCCTGAAAAAGACATGTCGAGATGTATAAATAATGGTTTTGACATATCGCTTGGTTTAACTCTTGATAAATCAAAGAAGTTAGCATATTGTAAGAAATCATCAGGACCATTACCTACTTCAATAATATCTTTAGTAAATAGATTAAGATAATCATCTACTTTAATCGCATTTAATTTAACGCCTGAAATAAACTTAGTTGCAGAAGCACCAGATAAACCAACAATATCCATTAAGGCTTGATCTAAGTTATCTTCAAAAGTTTCTCTATATCCAGGTGGAACTTTAATCATTGAATAACCTTTAGCTCTATAACTTTCAACTAATTCTTCAGAAGCATCTTTTGGTAATAATTCATTAGTTAAGAACTTATTACCTACAGCAACCCAGAAAGCACCGGGATCTTCTGGAGATCCTTTTCTTGGATCAACGGTCCATTGTGATTCTTCAACAATTAAAGAGGTTTTGCTTTCATTATCTCTTTTTCCTTTGATATAACCATCAAGGAATGCTTGTTCACTATCTTTAGAAGAAATGATAATATTTACTGTTGGTAAATAAGTTCCTCTTAAGAAACGTGAACGCATACGAGCATCAATTTGAGCAATTAATCTTTTTAATTTTTGTTTATGTTTTTCTACATTATTTCCCATTGCTGAGAAGTTAACTTCATCAGATATATTACAGAATAATGCACGACCTATAACGTGATTATTATTAGAACCAAAGATCATTTCTATTCCTTTAGGCGGTTGCCATTGAGGATTTGTTCTACTCATATTTAAGTTACCATGATCCATAAACCATGGAGAGATTTGAAGCATTTGTTGTGCTTTATCCCAAGCAACACCTTTAGCCGCATCAATAGTACAGTTTAACATTGAGAATGTTAATTTGTCAATAGGTGTCATTCCATAGTAAGCATAAGGGTCTTTTAAGCAAAGCATTCTATATAATAAATATAACATTGTTATAACTGCTATTTGAGTTTTACCAAGACCGATAGCTCCAGTAAGAATTATGGTATTATATTTAGTTGTAAGATTATCTGGAAATATGTCTTTAAGTTTCTCTCTCCAATATGGCCATAAAGTACATTTACGTTCACCAGTTATTGGATCAACTTCCCAAAGAGCTTTACCTAAATAATAATCACTATCTAGAAACTCTTCAATATCTACGGGAACTTCTTCAAAATCACCATAGGTTAATTCTTGTAAAATGTCTGATTGACCTTCTTTTACAAATTGTTTTAGAATATCTAAAGCAACTTTTCTTTCTTCTGGAGATAATCCTTCAAGCATTGATAAATCAATGTTTTCTTGGTTGTTAGACATCATCTAGTCAACCCTCCTTGATTAATTATTATTCCATAATATATTATACAATATATTATGATTTTTCAGTTTTTTCCTCATCGTCAGTTTTTTCTTCATCTTTTTCTTTATTCTGTTCTTTTGATAATCTATCTGCTTGAACAGGGTTTACATTTGAACCTTTCTTAAATTTACCTCTATCCTTAGCCCAATTATTAATAACTTCAATAATATCTTTAGTTGTTACTAAATCAACATCTTCAGGAATAATATTTTGTTCTTGTGCCTCCTCAGCAGGCATTCCATATAGTCTAGGGAAAATGGCTTTCATAAAGGCTTTTTGCATGTGTTCTTCTGCATAATGTATATAATTATTAATAACAGATGCAACCTTCATTAACCAGTCACCATTAGCTAAAGTTAATAAAATATGTTTACAGCCTCTACCTTGATCATCATTAGGATTTGCTATTCCTTTTCCTGGACCTGGATCATGCGCTGTATCATCAACTGAAACATTATTTATAATATTCCAGTGAGCAAAACGATATTTAAAGTCATCACAAGTACACTTAGTATAAATATCAGCAGTATTAAAAGTTTTAGTTAGTGCTTGAATAACATTTTTAAATTCTAACTTGTTATTATTACTTTTAATACTCTTTGCTAATTCTGAACATACACCTTCCATTTTAATAGTTACTGTATAATTATCTGTTTCACCCATGACTGGAATTGTAACTATTAGCGTATCTTGTTTAAAAAACTCATTCATATCAATTTTATTATATTGTTGAACTGTTTGAGCTAGTTTAGAATATTTCTTTCTCTCAAATCTATTCTTTCCATATTTTTGATTTTTATATGCACCTACATTTTGAGATTTAGAAATTAATGCAGTTCTTTTATCTTCAAATAATCTTCCTAAATCTTGTTTACAAGTATTCATATAAATATTTAAACCATCATCAGAATAAGGTTTGAATCCAAGAGATTTATAGAAATCGATTAAAGATGTTTTACTTTTATTTACACATAATCTATTTCCTTTAAATCTTTTCATAAGTTCATCTACTAATAATGTTCCAAAACCTTTATGTCTAAATTCAGGCATGATATAAACATTATTTATATAACCATCATCTAAGTATCCGTAACCAATTACAATATCAGACATATCTAGCATAATTAGTCCTGTATAATCGTGATCTGGAGCCAGATGGATTCTAGATAAAAGACCTAGATTATGTAGATTTTCTTTAGTAAGAGATACAAATTTATAATCATTATTTACAGCGGATATTAAATTATTATTCATAATTATTCTCCTTTGCTAAAAATTGCATTGCGTATAATTTAGCAAATAAAATGTTATTTAGAGTATAAAAAA
>Ga0310690_10011526_pt1 | contig 10901 bp, 6 predicted proteins | sample AusTroGonzalo_MG_2_FD_207661 | JGI IMG/M metagenome (GOLD analysis project Ga0310690, IMG submission 207661) | Bovine rumen microbial communities from tropical cattle in Woodstock, Queensland, Australia - Gonzalo_04 (v2) (version 2) | ecosystem: Host-associated > Mammals > Digestive system >...
TTATGAAAAGTATCTCAACGATGAGATAACTGCGACCATAGACTGCAATGATTTTTACGGTGCAGACTACGGAGATGTCAAGACTATCTCGGAACTGGTATACGGCGAGGGAGATGAACTTGGGGAATATTTCCTCAACAATGTCTATTACGGATATATCGACTGCGGCATGGACGGTGAAGATGAACTGCTCGTTGCAGCCGAATTCATCACACCGGGCGATACGGATTACATCGAAGAACAGTTCATAGTAAAAGCCTTCGGACAGGATCTCAAGGTCCTGTCGATGGATACTTCCGGTGCACGCTATATGACAGCCATAACCGACACAGGCTATATTTATTATGAGGGAAGCGGCGGCGCAAGCAGCTTCTATACAGAGCACAGCTATATGAATGCCGAGGGCAGGAGAGTATTCCTGTATTCGGCTCAGTTTGAATATGAACTTTCCGGGGCCATCATTCCTGATTCCTTCCTTCCCTCTGGTGTACAGAACGAGAGCGCCTGGGACTATCAGGAAGACGGCTACGAGGTCGATGTGTATAACTTCAACTATCTCGGCCCCGAATATGATGACAGGTGGGATGACTACTTAAGAGAGTCCTACTTCGTATTCTATTCTCCGGACGGCGAAAACATCATGCCGGAAGAACCGGAAAAGTCTATCTACGAAACATACAAGATCAAAGCTGTAACAGAAGATGATCTTTACACGGAGTTGTATAAACATCTGGAGGATCTCGGTGTTACAGAAGAACTGGTGGACGGTGAGCCTGCGGATCTCGAGCTCATGGATTCCGAAGCAGTCGAGTGGCTGCCTAAGGGCTAATACGAACAAACGAAAAACCGCTGAGCGATCAGCGGTTTTTTATGTACTATCATGATCAAAATATGTATTAAAGTTCTATTCCGATCCGGACATCGCTCTCACGAAATCGATGAATGTCTCTTCGACCGTCGGCAGGGGGTGTCCCTTTCTCCATACGAAGAGGTAGTCGACCTTTCTATCCTTGCCCTCGATCTCCTTTGAGACAAGCGAGCTGTTCGGGATATAGGCGGTCTTGGGGAATATACTGATGCCCAGGCCTCTTCCAGCGAGGGCTGCCGCATCAAGGTAGTTGTCCATTTCGCATATGATATTGGGTTCCGACTTTATGCCGCGGAACCATTTATAGATCAGGTCTATCGTTGCCCTGCGCGAGGGGACGATCAGGGCCTGATTTTTCAGTTCGCTGACACTTATAGTTGATTTCTTTGTGTCCGCAAGAGGGTGGCCCGAGTTCATGAGGGCTACCATCTTTTCGCTTCCGACCTTGAAACTGTTGAGCAGTGACTGATCATAGGGCGCCGTGATAACGGCAAGGCTGATAAGGCCGCTCCTCAGTTTTTCTATAAGTTCGTCGCTGTTTCCGTCTATGATGCGAAAATGTATGCCGGGATGTATCTTGAGGAATTCCGCGAACCATTCGCCTGCGATATCGGGGGCCATACCTTCGACGAGGCCGATAGCTATAGTTCCGGTCATTCCCTTGTTCATCGAAAGAATCTCCGATTCAGCTTTGTGGGTGAGGTAGAGTATCTCTTTTGCTCTTCTGTATAAAAGCCTTCCCGATTCAGTCAGCTGCAGTCTTCTTTTTCCCCTGATGAAAAGCACAGTCTCAAGCTCTTCTTCCAGCTTTTTGATCTGATTCGAAAGGGGAGGCTGGCTCATGTTGAGCTTTGCCGCAGCCTTGGTTATATTGAGTTCCTCCGCAACGCTTACGAAGTATTGTAATTCTCTCAGGTCCATAGGGTGTACCTCATGATTTATCATATCTCAAAAATATAATACACCTAAAATTATACGTATTTTATTTCCGTGATTCAAGCGTCTATAATTATATTGTTTTTTATTTATTTATCCCGGAAAGGAGAAAAAACATGGGTATTGGTGAAATGGAATACGGTTCAATGGTATTCAATGACAAAGTCATGAAAGAAGTATTGCCTCCCGATGTATACGGCTCACTTCGTATGGTCATCGAGGGCTGCGATCAGATGGATATCGGCCTTGCCAACCAGGTAGCTGATGCTATGAAGGAATGGGCTATATCAAAAGGTGCAACACATTTTACTCACTGGTTCCAGCCTCTGACCGGGATCACTGCAGAAAAGCATGACAGCTTTATCGAAAAGGCCGAGGGCGGAGACGTCATAGCGGTCTTCAGCGGAAAAGAACTGATCAAGGGCGAACCCGATGCATCGTCCTTCCCCTCAGGAGGACTCAGGAGCACCTTTGAAGCGCGCGGATATACAGACTGGGATCCCGCCTCATATGCCTTTATAAAAGGAAAGGTTTTATACATACCGACAGCATTCTGCTCATACAGCGGCGAAGCTCTTGATAAAAAGACTCCGCTTTTAAGATCTCTTGATGCGCTGAGCAAACAGTCTGTCAGAGTGCTTCGTCTGTTCGGAAACACCGACGTAAAGCATGTCAAAGCCAACGCGGGCGCAGAACAGGAATACTTCCTGGTAGATAAGGATCTTTACGACGAAAGACCCGATCTTATCTTCAGCGGCAGGACGCTTTTCGGAAACAAGCCTCCCAAGGGCCAGGAGATGGACGACCACTATTTCGGCGCCATCAAGCCCAGAGTTCAGGCCTATATGGATGAACTCAACGAAGAGCTCTGGAAGCTCGGTATCCCTGCCAAGACAGAACATAACGAGGTCGCTCCCGCTCAGCACGAGCTTGCCTGCATCTACGAAGAAGCCGGCATAGCCTGCGATCACAACCAGCTTGTAATGGAGCTGATGCAGACTATCGCTTTAAAACATCATTTCGTATGTCTTCTTGCGGAAAAACCCTTTGCGGGCGTAAACGGAAGCGGCAAACACAACAACTGGTCTATTGAAACGGATACGGGAGTCAACCTGCTTTCCCCGGGAGATACACCTTATGAAAACGCACAATTTTTGCTTTTCCTCTCCGCAGTCATCAAGGCAGTAGATGATTATCAGGATCTGCTCCGTTTCAGCGTCGCATTTGCCGGAAACGACCATAGGCTCGGCGCAAACGAGGCACCTCCCGCGGTCATCTCCATTTTCCTTGGCGATGAGCTTACGGCCATACTTGAGGCTATAGAAAAGGATAAGCCCTACAACGCAGCGGAAAAGAAGATAATGAAGCTCGGAGTAGACAGCCTGCCGTCATTTGCAAGGGATATGACAGACAGAAACAGAACGTCACCTTTTGCATATACAGGAAACAAGTTCGAATTCAGAATGCCGGGTTCGTCTCAGTCGATCGCCGATGCAAACACCATGATCAACAGCGCTGTTGCGGATACTCTCCGCAAATTCGCTGATACGCTCGAGGAAGCATCCGACTTTGATGCGGCTCTGCACGAACTCATCAAGACCACGATCACAGAGCACAAGAGGATAATCTTCAACGGCAACGGCTATGAAGATGCCTGGATCAAAGAGGCCGAAAAGAGGGGACTTCTCAATCTTAAGACCACTCCCGACAGCATCCCCGTTCTTTTATACGAAAAGAACAAGAAAATGCTGACAGGGCTTGGTATCTTCTCTGAATCAGAGTTAAAATCAAGATATGAGATCTGCCTTGAAAACTATATCAAGACAGTATGCATCGAGGCCGAATCCATGCTTTACATGACAAGAAAGCTGATCATGCCGGCAGCGGCCGAATATCTTGACTACATAGCCGACACCCTTGTCACCAAGGAAAAGGCTCTGGTCGGTCTTGAGATGAAATATGAAACTATGCTGCTGGACAAGCTTTCAAAGGATCTCGGCGGCATGGCAGAGCTGAGCGAAGCCATAGAAAAAGACCTGAAATTAAAAGACGGTCTTTCGGAGCTTGACTGCGCTATGTTCGTTAAAAACCGTCTTATCCCAGAAATGTCGGAACTCCGTTCATATGCGGACGAGGCGGAATTATATATCCCGGACAGCATGATGCCGTATCCGGATTACAGTAAGTTATTATTTTCAGAGCGATAACTCTAAAGAGCAGTTTTAAAAGGAGGGCTTTAAAATGTCTAATTGTGCAGTTGTCGGAATAAATTGGGGCGATGAAGGAAAGGGGAGAATGGTAGATCTCCTGACGGAGGATTACGATATCGTGGTCCGTTATCAGGGAGGCGGCAATGCCGGACACACTGTTATGAACAAGTTCGGTAAATTTGCCCTTCACTTGCTGCCTTCGGGTATCTTCAGGGAATCTGTCGTTAATATCCTTGGGAATGGAGTTGCTTTAGATCCTCAGAATCTGTGGAGCGAAATACTGGAGATCCAGCAAAAGGGGCTGGCCATAACACCCGAGAATCTTAAAATCAGCAGTCGCGCTTCACTTCTGCTTCCCTGGCACAGGGATCTCGACGCCTTGGAAGAACAGAGATTAAAGGACAAGAAATACGGCTCGACCAAACAGGGCATTGCCCCATTTTATTCCGACAAATACCAGAAAAAGACTGTTCTTGCCGGAGAATTATTCTATCCGGAAGAATTCAGAGCTCACCTGGCAGATCTGCTCGAATACAAGAATATCATTCTGACAAAGGTATACGGCGCAGAGCCCTATACCATGGATATGCTGGAGGAATGGATAAATGATTACTGCGAAAAGATAAAACCCTATGTAACGGATACAAGGGTATATCTGCGCGATGCCGTAAAGGACGGAAAGAGGATACTCTTTGAGGCCCAGCTCGGATCACTGCGCGATCTTGACAGCGGCATTTATCCATACACCACATCCACAAATACCATCGCATCCTTTGCTCCGGTAGGTTCAGGCTGCCCGTCAGCAAAGGTAGACCGCATCTTCGGCATAGTAAAGGCTTATTCAAGCTGTGTAGGTGAAGGCCCCTTCGTAAGCGAGCTCTTCGGTGAAGACGCAGACAAGCTCCGTGAGGAGGGTTCCGAATACGGCGCAAAGACAGGCCGTCCCAGAAGAGTGGGCGCGCTAGACCTTGTTGCAACAAAGTACGGCGTAGAAGTCCAGGCAGCAACAGAGATCGCACTGACAAAACTCGATATATTAAGCTACATGGACAAGATCCCCGTATGTACACATTATGATGTAGACGGAACTATCACCGATGAATTCCCCTTCCCGGCAGCTCTTGCTCATGCAAAGCCGGTCATCGAATACTTCCCCGGCTGGAAGTGTGATATCTCAAAGATCACAAAGTGGGAGGATCTTCCCAAAGAAGCAAAGGACTATGTCGATATGATAGAAAAGGCTATCGACTGCCCGATCACATATGTATCCGTAGGTCCCGAAAGAGACAGTATCATCTATAGAGAAGCCTGGGCAAAGTAGTCTTGTGGAGGGCAAAATGACAAAGTATATTTTTGTTACAGGAGGCGTTGTATCAGGCCTTGGAAAGGGCATCACTGCGGCATCGCTGGGAAGACTGCTGAAGGCAAGAGGCCTTAAGGTAGCCGCACAAAAGCTCGATCCTTATATCAATGTAGATCCGGGCACTATGAGCCCCTACCAGCACGGAGAGGTATATGTCACCGAAGACGGCGCTGAAACAGACCTCGACCTCGGACACTATGAACGTTTCATAGACGAGGATCTTAACAAATATTCGAACCTTACGACGGGCCGTGTTTACTGGAACGTTCTGAACAAGGAAAGAAGAGGCGAATACCTCGGCTCCACCGTTCAGGTCATTCCCCATATCACTAACGAGATCAAGGATTTCGTTTACAGGGTAGGCAAAAAGACCGGCGCCGATGTCGTTATCACAGAGATAGGCGGAACGATAGGCGATATCGAATCACAGCCCTTTATCGAGGCAGTGCGCCAGATATCACTTGAAGTGGGAAGGGAGAACTCCCTCTTTATCCATGTGACTCTGCTGCCTTTCCTTGCAGGTTCACAGGAGCACAAGACCAAACCGACCCAGCACTCCGTAAAGGAACTGCAGGGCATGGGCATCAGCCCCAATATCATAGTTCTGCGCTGCAACGAGCCTCTTGAAGAATCCATATTCAGAAAGATCGCTATGTTCTGCAACGTAAAAGAGGACTGTGTTATCGAAAACATCACGCTGCCCTGTCTGTACGAGGCGCCTCTGATGCTCGAGGCATCGAATTTCTCCGACGTAGTTTTAAGAGAACTCAACATCGAAGCTCCCAAGCCCGAACTTTCCGACTGGATAGACATGGTCGAAAAGAGCAAGGAATTCAGCACTACAGTAAAGATAGGACTTGTCGGAAAATACGTTGCCCTGCATGACGCCTACCTTTCCGTTGCGGAAGCCCTAAGGCATGCGGGCATACATCTTGATGCACACATCGATATCGACTGGATAGATTCGGAACATCTGACAGAAGAAAACGCTGATGAGATACTGGGCGGTCTTGACGGCATCATCGTCCCCGGCGGCTTCGGTGACCGCGGGATCGAAGGTATGATAGTATCCGCAAAATATGCAAGAGAGCATCATATCCCGTATTTCGGCATCTGCCTCGGCATGCAGATCTCCGTCATCGAATTCGCAAGACATGTCTGCGGCATTGAAGACGCAAATTCGGGCGAGTTCGACGAAGTGTGTAAACACAAGGTCATCGACTTTATGCCCGGCCAGAGCGACGAGATAGATAAGGGCGGAACGCTACGTCTCGGAAAGCATCCTTGCCACATCATGCCCAACACGGTAATGATGCGCTGCTACGGGGAAGAGATGATAAGCGAGCGTCATCGTCACCGCTACGAATTCAACAATGACTACCGCGACATCGTGCAGGAAAAGGGCATGATCTTATCCGGTCTTTCGCCGGACGAGAGACTGGTCGAAACAGTAGAGCTCCCGGGACACGAATTCTATCTGGGGGTCCAGTTCCATCCCGAATTCAAATCGAGACCCAACAGGCCTCATCCTTTATTCATGGGATTTATCACAGCGGCAAAGAACATGCATAAGGGAGGACAGGCTTAATGTGCGGTATAGTCGGTTATATAGGAAACAGTGATGCATCCCCTGTACTGCTCGAAGGTCTTAAGAGACTTGAATACAGGGGCTACGATTCCGCAGGCATCGCTGTTCAGTACGAAAATGAAATAAAGATGATAAAGGCAAGCGGCAAGGTCGCTGAACTCGAAAAGAAGCTCAGCGAAACGCCGCTTTTGGGCTTTTCGGGAATAGGGCATACGCGCTGGGCAACTCACGGTGCCCCGAGCGACACCAATGCTCATCCGCATATGTCACAGGACGGAAAGTTTGCGATCGTTCATAACGGCATCATAGAGAATTTCTCTGAGCTCAGAGCCGAGCTCGAGGAAAAGGGCATAGAGTTTTTGAGCGAGACCGATACAGAGGTCATAGTGCAGTTACTCGGTTATTACTATGACGGCGATGTCAAAAAAGCCCTGATGAAAACTGTATCAAGACTCGAGGGGTCCTACGCTCTCGGCGTGATCTGCTGTGACAAGCCGGGCAGCATCTATGCTGTAAGAGTTTCAAGCCCCCTCATCGTAGGCCTCGGAACAGACGAGAACTTCTTTGCATCCGATATCACGGCTCTGGTCAGTCACACCAAGAATGTGATGGATCTTGATGACGGCGAATTCGCGGAGATCACAAAAGACGATGTCTCGGTATTCGATTTTCACGGCAAGCCCATCGAAAAGGCAGTCCGTCGCATAAACTGGGACGTTGCCGCAGCCGAAAAGAGCGGCTACGAGCATTTCATGCTCAAAGAGATCAACGAGCAGCCCGCGGCGCTTAAGGCGACGATAGACCCGAGGATCAAGGACGGACATGTTGTCTTCGATGAGATAGATCTTGATATCTCAAAATACAACAGAGTACTGCTCACCGCCTGCGGTTCGGCCTATCATGCCGGCGTAGTCGGGTCATATATCATAGAAAAACTCTGCCGCATCCCGACGGAGACGGAACTTGCGAGCGAACTGCGTTACCGCGACGCCGTTATTGATGACAAGACTCTTGTCATCATAATCAGCCAGTCGGGCGAAACAGCGGACAGCATAGCAGCTCTGAAGGAATGCAGCGAGAACGGTGCAACAGTACTTGCGATAGTAAACGTAGTAGGCAGCACCATCGCAAAGATGGCTGACTATGTCATCTATACCTGGGCAGGCCCCGAGATCGCTGTCGCAACGACCAAGGGCTATACGACCCAGGTCGCAGTACTTGCCATGCTTGCGATATACTTCGCGGAAAAGAGCGGTCAGATCGGAGAAAAGAGACTTAAGACTCTGATCAGCGAGCTTAAGAAGCTGCCCTCAAAAGCTCAGCGTGCGCTGGACTTAAGTTCCCGCGTCGACAGATTCGCAGAGGAATATCACAATATGACATCTCTCTTCTTCATAGGGCGAAATCTCGACTATGCGAGCTGCCTGGAAGGTTCTCTGAAATTAAAAGAGATATCATATATCCACTCGGAGGCATATGCTGCCGGCGAACTCAAGCACGGCACCATAGCCCTGATCGAAGAGGGAAGGCTGGTCGTTGCTCTCTGCTGCTACGAGGCTCTCTTTGACAAGAGCGTGTCGAACATCCAGCAGGTCAAGGCGAGGGGCGCAAAGGTCCTCGCCCTCGCAAACGAAGGCAACCGCAGGATATATTCCGAGGCGGATGACGTTCTGCTGGTCCCCAGGACAGATCCCGTGCTTCTTCCGATAATCGAGATCATCCCTCTGCAGCTTTTCGCCTACTTCGTTGCAAAGAAGAACGGATGCGATATCGACAAGCCCAAGAATCTTGCGAAATCTGTTACAGTTGAATAAATGTAAAACACCAAATGAGTTTGGTGTATCCCATGCTTTAAAAGCCTCGTTTAGGGGATACCCCAAACTCATTTTTAATTGTTTGCGTAATATTGGTTTAAAAATGCTGGCGCGATTTATGGTATAATAAATGATTATATCGGTCGTTGAGCACGGTATTACAAAAACTGCGGCCTTAATTTTAAAGGAGATTAAAAATGAAACGCAATACTATATGTATACAGGGAGGATACACTCCGCAAAACGGTGAACCCCGCCAGATCCCCATCATCCAGAGCACTACATTCAAGTACGACACAAGTGAAGATATGGGAAAGCTTTTTGATCTTGAGGCAAGCGGTTATTTCTACAGCCGTCTGCAGAATCCGACCTGCGATATGGTTGCGGCAAAGATATGCCAGCTGGAGGGCGGATCTGCCGCCATGCTGACAAGCTCGGGCCAGGCCGCCAATTTCTATGCGGTATTCAATATCGCAAACAACGGCGATCATGTAGTTTCCAGTTCATCGATATACGGCGGTACCTATAATCTCTTTGCCGTCACCATGAAAAAGATGGGCATAGATTTTACCTTCGTTTCTCCCGACTGCAGTGAGGAGGAACTCAGAGCTGCATTCAGACCCAACACCAAGGCACTTTTCGGTGAGACCATAGCAAACCCGGCCCTTACCGTTCTTGATATTGAAATGTTCGCAAAGGTCGCTCATGAAAACGGAGTTCCCTTCATCGTTGACAACACCTTTGCAACACCGATCAACTGCAGACCCATAGAGTGGGGCGCAGATATAGTAACGCACTCAACGACAAAGTATATGGACGGCCACGGATCTACTGTGGGCGGTGCCATCATAGACTCCGGCAAATTCGACTGGTTCGCCCATGCGGATAGATTCCCGGGCCTCACCACTCCCGACGAAAGCTATCACGGCATCACCTATGCCGAAAAGTTCGGCCTCGGCGGTGCCTTCATCACAAAGTGTACGGCTCAGCTCATGCGCGACTTCGGATCCACCCAGTCGGCGCAGAATGCCTATTATATCAATCTGGGGCTTGAGAGCCTGCATGTGCGCATGAAGAGACACTGCGAGAACGCCCAGGCAGTTGCCGAATTCCTTGAAAAACATCCCAAGATCGAATGGGTAAACTACTGCGGTCTTCCGGGGAACAAATACTACGAAAGAGCAAAGAAATACATGCCTGAGGGTTCCTGCGGCGTGGTCAGCTTCGGCGTAAAGGGCGGAAGAACTGCTGCGGAAAGCTTTATGAAAAAGCTTAAGGTCGCAGCTATCGAGACCCATGTTGCTGACGCGAGGACCTGCTGCCTGCATCCCGCAAGCGCAACTCACCGCCAGATGAATGATGAAGAGCTTATCGCAGCCGGCGTTACACCCGATCTTGTCAGATATTCCTGCGGCATCGAAGATGCCGAGGACCTGATCAGCGATATCGCTCAGGCTCTTGAGGAGATCTGAAAAACATGCCTATCAAAATATCGAAAAACCTGCCGGCATATGAGGCCTTAAGAAAAGAAAATATTTTCGTCATGGACCTTGAGCGTGCCGCGACTCAGGATATACGTCCGCTTGAGATTGCGATAGTCAATCTCATGCCGACAAAGCTCGCAACGGAAACACAGCTTCTAAGACTTCTTTCCAACAGCCCGCTTCAGATCGATCTTGAGCTGGTACAGATGAAGTCCCATGAATCGACCCATGTGCCCGACGGTCACATGGCAAGGTTCTACAAGACCTTTGATGACATAAAGGAGCGCCGCTTCGACGGCATGATCATCACCGGTGCTCCGGTCGAACAGATGCCCTTTGAAGAGGTCGAATACTGGGAAGAGCTCTGCCGCATATTCGAGTGGACCAAGACGAATGTCTACAGCACCTTCCATATATGCTGGGGCGCTCAGGCCGGACTTTATTATCACTACGGGATAAACAAGTATCCTCTTCCCGAAAAGCTTTTCGGCGTCTATCCGCATAAGCTGGAAAGACAGAACATGAGGCTTTTCAGAGGCTTTGACGATGTCTTCATGGCGCCTCACTCCCGCCATACGAGCGTAAAAAGAGAGGATATCGAAAACTGCCCGAAGCTGCGCATAGCCGCAAGCTCGGAC
>Ga0310690_10011527_pt1 | contig 10900 bp, 6 predicted proteins | sample AusTroGonzalo_MG_2_FD_207661 | JGI IMG/M metagenome (GOLD analysis project Ga0310690, IMG submission 207661) | Bovine rumen microbial communities from tropical cattle in Woodstock, Queensland, Australia - Gonzalo_04 (v2) (version 2) | ecosystem: Host-associated > Mammals > Digestive system >...
GCGCCCTCATCGAACACATCAAGATTGAACTGAAGCACACGGACAAGTCCATTGCTCAAATATCAGACGAGATGGACTTTCCTAATCCATCCTTCTTCAGCAAATTCTTTAAACGCCTTGCCGATAAAACGCCTTTGGAATACAGACTCTCGAAATGATATGAGAAGGACGTTGTTATGTGCGGAAAGCGCTGGGTTTCTGACCTAAATTGTTCTGCACAAAGCGGGAGAAATGGCTTTGCGACGAGAAATTGTACATGTCGGAGATGTCTGTCAGCGAAACGCAGGTATCAGGTCTGCCCCTGCTCTTTACCCAGAAATAACCACATAAACACCCACATAAATTTAGGATAACTACACACATGAAAAAGTAGCCGAGGGCACATTTTCCCCCGGCTACTTTCTATTCACATTTCTCATCTTTCATCTCTCATCCGACATCATCCATCCGACATCTTCCATCTCACATCTTACATCATCGCGCCCATGCACGATGTAGTGCCCTCTGGCATCTAAATGGCATACACAGGACGTTTCGGACATTAAGCTTGAAGAAGCTTATTTTTCATACAAATAAAACATACGTTCCATCATCTGCCACTTTTCGTCACTGGTAGCTCCTTCAGCGCATTGTTGGAAGATGGCCATGTAGTCTTCCCACTCCTGCTGACGAGGTAATGTGGCAAGACGGGTCATTGCTTGTTCCCATTCGAAGTCTACAGGAGTTTCGACAATCATAACCAACCGGGTGCCCAGTATGAAAATCTGCATGTCGAGAATGCCGATCTCTCTGATACCGGCCAGGATTTCTGGCCACGCCTTCCCCTGACTATGGCGTCGCTTGTACTCCGCGATCAATTCCGGGTCATTTTTCAAATCCATGGTCTGGACATACCGCTTTATAGGCTGTCCGTACTCTTTTACATGATATCCTTCTGTCATTTTATCGCGATTTTGAATACTAATGAAGTGGCTAAATCCAGTTTATCTGGGCAGTTGATGACGAGACCTTCTGCCGTTTGGTACCATTTCAGTTTGTTGTCGCACCCTAACAATGATACGCTCTTGACTTTCTCCTGTCCTTTCCTTAAATGATGGATAGTGACCTGACTGCCTGCCTCGGGTACAGCCAAAGTGAAGGCATAGAGGCTGCCGTCCTTACCTACGGTGAAACGAATGTCCTGAGGCGTGAACTTAAAGTCGGCATGACGTTTACCCAATCCACCGCCAGGTAGCTTCTTCAGTTTACCATCTTTCATCTCACCTTCACCTAGCGTGCGCCACGCCTTACTGCCATACACGGCTTCGCCATTGATCTGCATCCATTGTCCCACCTCTTCGAGCATAGTGACACAGGCATCCTCGATGCTGCCGTCAGGACGCATGGGGATATTGAGGGCGGCATTGCCGTCGCGGCAGATGGCTTCGATGATGAAGCGTATCATACTGCCAGAATCGTAAGTAAATCCGGGGGCATAGAACCAGTCGCCCACAGGTGCCTCTCGAATCCAAGGCTGTGAGGCATTGATGGTGTCTGGGAAGCTGAACTCGGCGGTATTTACAGCCCCATTTGTTGGTTTGCGGAACTTGATGATGCTGAAGGCATCCACTTTGCCACGCTTCTTCAACAGACGGTTGTAGTAGTCGGCCATCACCGTCTGCATGGCGTTGCACTTGTAACCTGTGCCAGTGCCGTTACCCGTAAATGGTCCCTGCACCGTACCGTCGGTATAGATGAAGTCGGGGTCGTAGTTGGCGCAGACATCCATCATGCGGAGCGCCCATTGTGTGGCGTACCACTTGCAATAGTCCAGATGTCGGCTGAAAATGCCTGCATTAGCAGGCGACCAGCCTGTATGAGCCTTTTCGTCAACTGACTCGTACTCGCGCAGGTCGATGCCGTAGAGCAGGCGTGGGTCATAGCCTTCCCACCATTTCCCTTTTCCATCTGCGAGTGTCAGGTGTCCGTCGTAAGGTGTTCCTGCCTTCTCACCCGATTTGTCAGAGCCGAAAGCCGTCTGCCACCACCACCAAGTATATTCGTGGTGGAAGGTCACGCCATAGCGCATATTGTATTTATGGCAGGCATCCACCCATTCGCGCAGGATATCGCGCTTGGGTCCGATGTTTACCGAGTTCCAAGGCTGGTACTGCGAGTTCCAGAGGTCGTAGTTGTCGTGGTGAACGCCCTGAATCATCAAGAAGCGTGCACCAGCTTTCTGGTAAAGTTTTGTCAGATATTCTGGGTCGAGCTTCGTGGGATTCCAGTCGCGCAGCACCTCCTTGTAACCCACCTCTGAGGGATGTCCATAGCGCTTCAGATGGTTCTTATAGGCCTGGTGTTCCTCCTTATATAAATTTCGTGCATACCAGTCGCCACTCTCTCCGGCAGCCTGAGGCCCGAAGTGTACCCAGATGCCGAACTTGGCATCGCGAAGCCATTCGGGCGTGCCCGGATAGTTCTGTTCTATTGATGCCCAATTGGCTTTGTAAGGCCCGTCGGTAATGGGGATGTCGAGCTGCACTTCTTCAAACGATTCACTGTCACCCATCGGCACAGAGCCTATAGGCATCTTGGCGGGAATCTCTGGGAAGACGGGCAATTGAGGCATCTGGCCCTCCCTTAATGTCTGCTGCGCACTGCTGCCATATACCGTGCAAGCCAGCACCATAGTCAAAAACCATTTCATTTTCTTCATTATTTCGAATTCTGGTGCAAAGGTATACAATTATTTGTAAATAGTGGTTCATTATATTACAAAAAAAAATCGGGTCGGTTCTAGATGATCCGTAACAAAGACTTACTTCATTCGACTTTTCAAGCAGGAATTCGGCATTTCTCCCCTCCAGTATATCAACAGGAAAAAGGTGGAACGGGCACAATTGCTGCTCTTCACTACCGATAGATCTGTAAAAGAGGTTGCCTACATGCTGGGCATCAGCGATCATAGTTATTTCATCCGTCTCTTCCGCAAGGTGACAGGAGTTACTCCCCAAGATTATCGCAGGCAACTAAGAGCTTAAAATAAATGTTTCATAAAGAAATTATCCATAGAAACGGGAAGCAGTTAGCATATGTATGTGACAGGGGGACAGTCCCTTGTCACCACGTATGACTGGCCTGCGGGTTGCTGCAGGCACAAAAGGACTGCTGATTATGGGCGGGAAGAAAAGAATCTTTAAATAAGGAGAGCCAGGCTCTCTTTTTTGATTATTTTTTCGTAACTTTGTTGCCAAAATACAGACCTATGACAAATTTATGTAAACAGATAGTAGCTCCGATATTGCTGTCCGTGCTGGTAATGACGGCATGGGCGCAGGAGAAAGTTTGCGGGCCGGTGCCAACGGAGAATCAACTGCGGTGGCAGGATATGGAGATGTATGCTTTTATACATTACTCGCTGAACACCTATACGGACCAGGAATGGGGCTTCGGCAACGAGGACCCGAAGTTGTTTAATCCCTCGGATCTCGACTGCCGGCAGTGGGCGAGGGTGTGTAAGCAGGCGGGGATGCGAGGGATTATCTTTACCGCCAAGCACCACTGTGGTTTCTGTATGTGGCCATCGGCTTATACGGAGTATAGCGTAAAGAACTCGCCATGGAAGAATGGTAAGGGCGATGTAGTGCGCGAGTTGGCAGATGCCTGCCACGAGGAAGGACTTGAGTTTGCTGTGTATCTGTCACCGTGGGATCGTAATCATCCTGAGTACGGACGTCCTGCTTATGTGGAGTATTTCCGCAACCAACTGCGTGAATTGCTGACGAACTATGGCGACATTTTCGAGGTGTGGTTCGACGGGGCGAATGGTGGTGACGGCTGGTATGGTGGTGCCAACGAGACGCGCAAGATAGACCGTACCACCTATTATGAATGGCCCGAGACATACAGGATGATCCGCCAATTACAACCCCAATGTCTGATATGGAACGACGGCAGCGACCGCGGTGACCTGCGCTGGGTGGGTACCGAGGCTGGCAATGTAGGAGAGACCAACTGGAGTCTGCTGAACCACGACGGCGAGGTGACGTGGCCCATGTTGCACTACGGACTGGAGGACGGCGACTCATGGGTGCCTGGTGAGACGAATACCAGTATCCGTCCGGGCTGGTTCTACCATGAGACGGAGAACGCTCACGTAAAAAGCCTATCGAAACTGATGGATACCTATTATAAATCAGTGGGTCGCAACTCGACGTTGCTGCTCAACTTCCCCATTGCGCCGAACGGACGCATTCATCCTACGGACAGTCTGCGCGGTATCGCTTTTAAAAAGATGATAGACGAAGTGTTTAAGACTGACCTCACTAAGAAAGCCAAAATTAAGACGCAGGGGAATGAGACTCTCATTGATTTTAAGGAGCCCACAGCCTGTAACCGTTTCCTTGCCGAGGAAGACATTGCGCAAGGGCAGCGAGTAAAGAAATTTGCTTTAGAGGCAGAGGTTGACGACCAGTGGATGCCGTTGAAAGATGAACTGGTGGAGAATGGCGACGGGCTGACCACTATCGGCCACCGACGCATTATTTGCTTCCCTACCATTAAGGCCACAAAGCTCCGCTTTACCATTACTGACAGTAAGTGCGCACCGATGATCAAGAGGCTCGGCGTGTACCTCGCTCCAGAGCTTACCGCCGACATCCCAGATAGCGGCGAGAAGAAGTCGTCGGTGCTCCATTATTTCTTCAGCACGCCCACGCAGATGATGATTGACTGGGATACAGAGCAGACATTGACAACGTTCCGATACTTACCTCCCCAAGACACAAAGGCAGGCATTGTCACGCATTATACCCTTTGGGGATCTACCGATTGGGCAAACTGGACGAAGTTGGCCTCTGGCGAGTTCTCAAACATCGTGAACAACCCTATCTGGCAAACCATCAAGTTTCCTGCGACAAAGGTTCGCATCCTTAAATTCGACGCCGACCACCTAGCAGAGGGCGACCGCATGGGATATGGAGATATTGAAATCAAGTAAGATATGAAAAGAAACTGGCTTTTAGCTTTTGGCCTTTGGCTCATGGCTTTTGGTGCTTCCGCACAGACACAGCGGCAGTTATTCGACAACGGCTGGCAGTTCACACACGATGGCAAGACCATCAACGTAGATTTACCTCACGACTGGGCTATTGCCTATGCCCCTGACCCTGCTACTGGCACCAGCGGCACCGATGGCGGTTGGTATCCTGGCGGCAAGGGCGAATATCGTAAGATGTTTGCTACACCCAAGGGCGAGGTGGTAAAACTGCACTTTGAGGGTGTGTATCAGAAGGCTGAGGTGTTCATCAACGGACAGAAAGCTGGACAGCACGCCTATGGCTACACGCCATTCACAGTCGACGTTACACCTTATTTATATAGAGACAAACGACTGAATGAGGTGCTGGTAAAGGTTGATAACTCAGAGCTGCCTAACTGTCGCTGGTACACCGGCTCAGGCATCTATCGCCACGTATGGCTGGTGTCAAAAGGTAAGCAGTATATTGACGAAGAGAGCCTTTGCGTTACTACGCCAGATATCCACACAGTAAACATCAAGGCCGAGGTGGTCATGAATGATGGTTCGCGCAAACCGATTTCTAAGACGCTGCATGTGGAGAACCCTCACCTGTGGTCGCCTGACGATCCTTACCTGTACCATACCACTATCGAAGCCGAGGGTGATGTGCTGCCCGTTACATATGGCATCCGTACCATAGAGTATTCTGCCGAGAAGGGTTTTATGTTGAATGGTAAGCCTCTGCTCATCAATGGAGCCTGTGTGCATCACGACGATGGCGTGCTGGGGGCTATGGCCTTCGACGCTGCCGAGATCCGTAAAGTGCATCAGATGAAGGATGCTGGTTTCAACCTCATCCGTACCTCGCACAATCCCACCACCCGTGCCTTCCTCGATGCTTGCGATTCAATAGGTATGCTTGTTATCGGCGAGGCCTTCGACGGATGGCGCACAGCCAAAAAAACATACGACTACTCTACGCTGATTGACTCTTGCTATCAGGAGGATATCCGTGCAATGGTAGTGCGCGACCGCAACCATCCTAGCATCATCTGCTGGAGCATCGGCAACGAGGTCATCGAACGTAAGGACATCCGTGTGGTTCACACCGCTAAGCTGTTAAAGCAGGCAATACTTAAACACGATGCCACACGCCCTGTAACAGAGGCCCTGTGTGCTTGGGATAGCGATTGGGAAATCTTCGATCCCCACTTTGACGTACTCGATATCGGTGGTTATAACTACATGATTCATAAGCATGCTAGCGATCATCAGCGCAATCCTAAGCGAGTGATGTGGCAGACTGAGAGTTATCCGCGTGATGCTTTCAAGAACTGGAAACTTGTTCACGACTATCCGTATGTCATTGGTGACATTGTGTGGACAGGTCTCGACTACCTTGGTGAGTCTGGTATTGGCCGTAACTACTACGATGGCGAGACTCCAGGCGAACACTGGCGCGATGGTGGTGTGCCCGAGTGGCATGGTGCCTATTGCGGCGATGTAGATATCACTGGTTGGCGCAAACCCATCAGTCATTATCGCAAGATGTTGTGGACTAATACAAAGAATTTATATATGGCCGTACGCGAGCCCGATGGCTATCGTGGCAAAATAAATATGACATCATGGAGCGTATGGCCCACTTGGGAATCATGGAACTGGCAGGGATGGGAAGGCAAACCCATCGAGGTCGAGATTTACACTAAGGCTCCTGAGGTAACATTGTATTTGAACGGTAAACAAATAGGTAAAAAGAATGTTGATCTCAGCACAGAATTCAAGGCGGTGTTCAGTGTGCCTTACGAGGCAGGAACACTGCGTGCTGTGGCAGGAGGCAAAAGCGTCACACTGACTACCGCTGGCGAACCCGCACGCTTGCGACTGACAGCCGAAAAACCTGCCCTTACTGCTGATGGTCAGGACTTGGCCTACATCACCATCGAGGTTGTCGATAGCGAGGGACGTGTCTGTCCCGATGCCGCCATCCCCTGCGAGGCTATCGTAAAGGGACAAGGTCAATTGATGGCTTTCGCTACTGCCGACCTGCAAGACCGTGAGCCTAAGACTTCACCCCGCGTAACTACTTGGAAGGGCCGCGCCCTGCTGGTAGTACGTAGCAATAAGAACAAAGGCAAGGCAATAGTAAGCATCAAAAGCAGTCTGTCCACCGCTAATCTTACCATCAAATTGAAATAATCATGAAAAGAATTTGGCTTTTGGCTATTGGCTGTTGGCTTTTGGCTTTTGGTGCTTCGGCACAAACGAGAGACTGGGAGAATCCCGCAGTGCTCGGTATCAACAAGTTGCCTTGCCATGCGACGCTACAGCTGCCGTCGAAATGGAAAGAGTGTAAGGAGATTGTGAGTCTCGACGGACAATGGCTGTTCCATTGGAGTAGGAATCCAGAGGAGAGGCCTGCGGACTTTTATAAGGAGGACTACGACGTCAGCGGTTGGGGCGAGATTGCCGTGCCGGGCAACTGGCAGACGCAAGGCTACGGTACGCCGATATACATTAATATCAATTACCCATTCGTGCGTAATCGGCCGAGCGTGACCACCGAACCACCGAATAATTGGACGGCCTATGAGAATCGCAACCCCGTGGGTTCGTATGTGACGTTCGTCGATGTCACGAAGGAGATGCTTTCGAAGAATCTCATCCTGCATTTCGGCGGTGTCCATTCGGCGATGTATCTGTGGATTAATGGACAGCGGGTGGGCTATAGTCAGAACTCGATGTCGCCGGCTGAGTTCGACGTGACCAAGTATATGCGTGCCGGCAAGAATAAGATTGCCGTTGAGGTCTATCGCTGGTGCGACGGCTCGTACCTCGAGGATCAGGACATGTGGAGACTGTCGGGCATTTTCCGCGAGGTGCAGTTGTGGGTGCGTCCGCTGGTACACATCGCCGATTACCGCGTGACGGCCGTGCCTAACGCTGACTTTTCGCAGGCGGAAGTGACAGCAGTCATCTCTATATGCAATACAGGCAAGAAGAAGGCTACTGTTTGTCCTGTCATGATGATAGACGAACTATCTGCCGGCATGGCAGAAGTGCAAGTCAACGCCGGCGACACCACTAATTATGTATTCCATTACACACTGGAGAATCCCCGACTTTGGTCTGCCGAGAAGCCTAACCTCTACCCCTTCAGCGTGGAACTGGAGGACAAAAAGGGTAACACCATCGAGCACTTCGACTACCATTTTGGCGTGAAGCGCGTGGAATGTGTTGGCGAGGTGTTTAAGATTAACGGCAAGAACGTGAAACTGCGTGGTGTCAATCGTCACGATCACCATCCCCGCACAGGGCGCTACGTCGACGATGCGACTTACGAACAGGACCTTCGCCTGATGAAGCAGGCCAATATCAACTTTCTGCGCACCAGCCACTATCCCGACCGCGAATACCTCTATGAGCTTTGTGACCGCAGGGGCATCTATGTCATGGACGAGGCCAATCAGGAGTCGCACGGCTACGGCTATGCCAATCATGAAATGGGCGAAGACCCAGCATGGCGCGACGCTCATGTGGACCGCGCGGAGTCATTGGTCAAACGCGACTTCAACCATCCTTGCGTCATCCTATGGAGCCTCGGAAACGAGGGTGGTGTAGGACCTAACATCCAGGCCATGTACGATACAGTCGTAGCCCTTGATAGCACCCGTCTGCCTTTCTACGACTGCCATCCGCGCTACTCAGCCCTTCACGACTTCGGCTATCCCACACCCGACGTGCTCAAGGTTGAGGCAGAGAAGGAAACCGAAAAACCGCTCATCGCCCGCGAATATGCCCACGCCATGGGCAACTCAATGGGAAACTTTCAGGAGTACTGGGATGTCATCTATGCCGACTCCAGCATCGCTGGTGCCGCCATCTGGGACTGGGTGGACCAGGGGCTTGTCAAGAAAAATAATGGTATAGAGTGTTGGGCATACGGTGGTGACTTTGGAGACCAGCCCAACGACGGGAACTTCAACATCAACGGCCTCGTTGCGCCTGACCGCAAACCGCATCCTCATTACTATGAGGTGCAATACGTCTACCAACCGATCACTTTCAAGCGCGACGAGCACGATGGTACGATCCGCATCATCAATCGCGACAGCTTTACCGTCCCCAGCGAGTATGACATTACTTGTGATACCGTTACCTATGGCTCAGAGCGTCTGCTCAATGTCTATGCTCGTCTCAAAGAAGACAAGCCGTGGGCAGAGAAGGGTTTTGTAGTGGCCCGCGAGCAGTTCGTGCTGCAGCCTTATGAATATCCGCTCTTGCCTGCTAAGAAGTCTAATGAAAATGCAGAGGTTACTATCAACGGGAATACGCTCTCTTCTTGGATAGTCGATGGCCGCGAGGTGCTACAAGGGCCTTTGGAGCCCTACTTCTGGAAGCCAGAAAACGACAACCAGCGCGCTGCCCATTTTGCTGAGCGCACCGCAGAATGGAAAGAGGTGAAGGACGTCACCGTCAATTACACCATCATCGACAACCACACGATTCTCGTCGAGATGGACTACCAACCGACAGCCACAGACCGCCCCATTATCCCCAAAGTCGGCATGCGGATGCGTCTGCCTGCCGACTACACCCACATACGCTACTATGGTCGCGGCCCATGGGAAAACTATCCCGACCGCAAGCACTCCGCGTTCCTCAGTGAATACGAAATGCCGCTCAGCGATTACGAAACGGAATATATCCGTCCGCAGGACAATGGTAACCGTTGCGATATCCGTTGGTTCGAAATATCATCGGCCGAACAGAGGTTGCATATCGACGGCCTCCAACCCCTCTGCATCCGTGCCTGGGACTATGGCGAGGAGGATCTTGATGCCGCTCCCCGCCATCCCCAAGACATCCAGCGTGGCGATTTTGTCAATCTCAATATAGACCTCAACATCCACGGCGTGGGTGGTGTCGATACCTGGGGCCAGCGAACTTTGCCCCAATACACCATCGATGGCAACCAGCCCTACCACTATGCCTTCATTCTAAGGTTATGTCGTCCGAGGTAAATACCAGATAATGTGATTGCCGTTGCTTTTTGAATTCACCTCTCCATAAAATTTTAATATTATCGGACACCAATAGATAACTACACACATGAAAAAGTAGCCGAGGGAAAATTTTCCCCCGGCTACTTTCTATTCACATCTCTCATCTCTCATCTCTCACCCGACATCATCTCTTTACACCTTTCCCGTCGTGCAACATCGGACATGCCTTTGCCCCTAAGCAACACGTTAGCGGAAGTTTCTACCTGTCGCCATCTGTTGGAGTGAGCTACAAGCTGAAAGGCGGCCAAAGCCTGTCACTCGCCGTTGGCTACCATCACCAAGAGTACAACCAGTTAGCAAGCTTCGAAAACACTATATTCCTCACCCAATATGTCGAGGAAATCAGTAGCCATGCCATCACAGCAAGCATCGGCTGTTCTTTCTAATTGCCACATAAAGCGTGCCATTCGTCACAAAAACATGCAGAACATCCCAGATATTTGGCCGTATCCGCAACTTTCTGTACTTTTGCATCGTCAAAAGATAAAAAAAGAAGATGGAGGAAGTGGGTTCAGACTGCCCTGTAAGAATTATGAAATTGATAAAGAAGTAGTATGAAAAGAACTGTTTTTTATTTGTTTTTTGCGCTGCTGTTGGTCAACTGTGGCAACCAACCGCAGACACTCAGCGAACTGAATTCTGAATACGTAACTATCGACGATAGTGTTCGCGTACATTATAAAATATGGAATGAGTCTGCTGGCGCTGATGCTAAGACCATCTGTTTCGTTCATGGCTTCGGTTGTGACATGAACACCTGGGAGAAGCAGTTTGAGGCCTTCCGTGATACCAAAGACCTACAACTCGTATTCATCGACCTGCCTGGATACGG
>Ga0310690_10011529_pt1 | contig 10900 bp, 6 predicted proteins | sample AusTroGonzalo_MG_2_FD_207661 | JGI IMG/M metagenome (GOLD analysis project Ga0310690, IMG submission 207661) | Bovine rumen microbial communities from tropical cattle in Woodstock, Queensland, Australia - Gonzalo_04 (v2) (version 2) | ecosystem: Host-associated > Mammals > Digestive system >...
GAAACAACCCGTCGGTGCCCGTCCCCTTCAGTGGGGGGAGCACCTCGAAAGAAAACTGCCGCTCCTGCTCAGGCTGACTGATGAGTTTTGCTACTGCCATTCCTTACTCCTTTCTCCTTACTCCTTACTCCTTTCTCCTCGCTCCTTACTCCTAATCATTCACATAGACCTTCCTGGAAGATCCGTCGGCATGTCGCTCAATGCAAAGGCCGTGAGGGGTATCAAGCCGGCGTCCGTGCAGGTCGTAATAGACGGCAGGGCCTGCATCTACGGTCTGATGCTGGTCCTTGATGGCTGCACTGCCCTGGTCGATCATGAAGATATAGGTGTTCAGGCTGCGAGCAGGCATGCTGAGTACGAGGTTATCCGTAGGCTCGTCAATGACGATGGGCTGTTCCTGACAGAGGTTCTCTGTCTCATTGCCGGTGGAAAGGAGATGCACGCCGCTGCTCACTTTCATGGGCAGCGTGAGTTTCAGGTCGTAGGCCGTCTTGGTGGTGTCGATAGCCATGACGATGAGCGAGTCGCCCTTGATATAGGCTGAATACTCCATGGCAGCACCCTCTCCGGTCAGTTTGGTCGGAGTGGTGGCAAGACGGGTGGAGCCTGTCACATGCTTGGCGAAGTGCGACAAGACATAGGCTCGGGGCAGCAGCTTGTTCTTAGTATTGCCAGGGATGCTGACTTTCTTGCCATCAATCTCGATAGGCTCACCTGTACCCACGAAGGCCCAATGGGCGCGCATATACCAATAGATATAACCCGTACAGCCTGCTAACATGCACTCGTTCAGTTCTTCGGCGAAGATGAGCTGCTCGTGCCAGCTGGGCAGACGTGCACCGATATTATCAGTTGTAGAGTGCTCTGTCATCCAGATCTCCTTGCCGTGTCTGTTGGCGAGGACGGAAGCACTCTTCAGGTTGCCCAAGGGTGGGTGTCCGTAGATGTGACCCGCTATGATGTCGATTTGCTGGCGAGCTATGCTGTCGTTCAGCAGTTTGTTGCTGTACTTCGGGTCGAAGCCTAAAGGCTCGGCACTGATGAGGCGCACGCCAGGATAGGTCTCGCGGTCGAGCATGTGGGCATTCTCCTTCACCAGCTTCAACTGCTGCTCGGGGGTGTAAAGGCAGCCAGAGTAGCTGACCCACCAGTCGGGCTCGTTCTGGATGGACACGGCATCAACGTTGACGCCGTTCTTCTTCATGTAGGCCAAGAAGGTGTTCAGCCAGGGGAAGAACTTGTCGTAGCAGTCTTCGCGCAGTTCAGCCCTCACTTTCCCCTGATCATCGGCGTTGCCACCCTGAGCCGAGCCGTTGGTCTTGTATTCGCCTGGGGGTGACCAGGGGGTGCCAAAGACAATGCCGCCACGCTGCTTCACGATCTTGGCCGAAGGCAGCGAGCCTTTCCAGTCGTAGGGCGAGTCCCAGTTGCCCCACTCAGGCACGACGACGTCGCCAATGAAGTTCGGCGAGATTTCCATACGCATGATGTTCAGTCCGATCTTCGACGTAGGCCCATAGAGCAGTTTCACGGGGTTCGTGTCGTTGCCAAAGGGACACATGGCTCCGTCGCAGCAGGCAGCGCCGAAACCGGTCACCGTCTGATAGCGCGTGTCTTTCACCGTAAGCGTCACGCTCGCGGCGTTGATGGCTGTGGTGGCAGCCAGCGCCAGAATAGTTGTAATTACCTTGTTCATATATTAAAAACTAATGTTACCAATTCGTGTGCCAGGTTGCGATTACGCCGCAAAGTTACACATTTTTGTCCGTCCCTGCAAGTTTTTTCCTTTAATTCGTCATACTGCCTGCGCCCTGAATCATCTCGCCCTGTGATTTCTGCTCGATGAAGTCGCTCTCGACGCGCGTCTGGCGCTGCATCTGCTGTTGCATCTGGCGCTTCGTGTTGCCGAAGGAATAGCTTACGGTGAAGGTAAGGCTGTAGATGGGCACGCTGATATTGGTGTGGTTCACAAAACCCTGACCGCGACTCATCGTCTCAATCTTCAGACAGCCACCGTCGCTGAGGCCCGTCAGTCCCTGCAGACCCAGAGTCAGCTTATCGTCGAAGAAGGTCTTCGTGAGCATGCCGATGAACAGATCCATACCGCCCGTCCATCCCTGCAGGGTGTAGGTCTTCGACTGGCTGATGAGGTAGGTGCCCAGCGTCATGCTCCAGGGCAACGTCTGCTGCACGCCAGCCACAATATTGTACTGCCAACCGTTGTTCTTGTGGTTTAACTGGTCAGAGCGCAAATCCACATAGCTCATGCCACCATTCATGAACACACGGGTGTTCTTATGGGCCAGCCAGTTCACGTAGCCGTTGAGGGCCGTCTGGTGACGCTTCACGATGTTGCCGTAGGTGGTGTTCAGGTACTGTCCGTCGTCGAAGGTATATTGCTCGATGGCATTATCGGTGAAGTTATGGCTCAGGTTCAGGTTCATCATCAGCTTCGAGCTGTACTGGTTGAACACCATTGCCACGTTGTGGGTCTTCTCCACGTCGAGGTCGCTGTTACCGTAGGTCAGGGCTGTGGGGCTCGAACGATCGACATAGGGGTTCAGATAGGTGATGCCAGGACGCGAGATACGCATGTTGTAGGTCATGCCGAGGTTGGTGGTGGGAGCCAGCGAGTAGCTCAGGCTGGCAGAGGGCACCAGGTTGCCATAGTCGGTGGTGAAGTCCTGGCCGTTGCCCAGCTTATATGCCACGTCTATCCAGGTATGCTCGTAGCGCAGTCCGGCCTTGGCACCGAAGCTGCCCCATTTGCTCTCATACTCGGCATAGGCGGCACCGATGCGGTTCTTGTGCTCGTAGTCCATGCTCAAGGCCTGATTATAGACATCGGCCAGGTAGTAGCTGGCATCGCTGGTGGCTCGGCGCAGAATGAACTTGGCACCGAGGTTTAGGGTGTTCGTAGCGCTGAGCGGTGTGGTATAGTCAGTCTGGAAGGTATGCTCGGTGGTCTTCTCATGGTCGTCGGAGAAACGGTCGGTGATATCGATGGGCAGACCGGGAACAGCATCGAAGTCATTACGCTGCTCGTTGTGCGTGGGGCTGTAGCTCAGCTGATAGGTCAGGGCGAGCCAGCTGGTGCGCTCAGGATTGAAGAAACGCTGGTAGTCGAGGCTGCCGCTGAATTGTGTCTGACGGTTCTTCATGATGAGGTCATTGCCGTAGGAGAAAGAGTTGTTGCCAACGTTGAGTGACGTGACGGTGCGTCCCGTGTTCTTCATGTCCATGCTGGTTAGCTCGGCCGAAAGGCCTAAGGTGCTCACAGAGTCGATGTCATAGCCCAGCGAGAGGCTTCCCATGGTGAAAGGCAGTTTCGTCTCGGTACGGCTCTCGGTGGTCTGGCTCATGCCTGCCTGTTCCATCTCGATGTTCACCTTCGGCGTACCGGGCTTCATATAGCTTTGCATCACATTGGCACTATACGAGAACTTACCCTGCTGTCCGCTGAAGAAGCCACCAGCACCCCATCCGGTGGTGCCTGCCTGTGCACGCAGGGTGCCGTTGTAACCGTTCATGTTGGAAGCACCGGCTCCACCACCCATGGCCTCCTTGTTGAGCACGATGTTGAGCACACCGCCTGCGCCCTCGGCATCGTACTTGGCGCCAGGATTGGTCACCACTTCAATACTCTTCACAGCCACAGCAGGCATGTTCTTGAAAATCATCGAGGGGTTCGACGAGAACATCACGTTGGGCTTGCCATCCACATAGACCTTGAACGACGAGGATCCGTTCACGGAGATATTGTCCTGTCCATCAACGGTAACCATAGGCACCTTGCGCAGCATGTCGAGCACGGTCGAGGCCTTGGCATCGTCGTCTTCGGCCACGTTGTAGCTCATCTTGTCCACCTCCATCTTTACCAATGGTTTCTGGGCCACAATCTCCACGCCTTGCAAGGCTGTGGCGTTCTCTTTAATATATAATGTGTCGAGGTTGAGCGTGCCGCTACCCGTCAGTTCAATGCTTCGGTGCAGGTCTTCTTTACCTACGCTGCTGAACACGATGTCATATTTGCCACGACCATTCACCTGGTGGCTGAAGCGTCCCTCTACATCGGTGAGGAAAGCGGCATCTGGCTTCTCGCTGCCCTCTTTGATAATGCGCACAGTGGCGTAGGGCTCACCCTCGCCAAGTGTCTGATCTACAAGTACGCCCTTCACTGTGGTCTGGGCGTTGATGGCCGTTGCCGAGAGGCAAAGGGCCAAAGAAAGGATAGTCTTTTTCATGATTGCACTTTTAATCTTTTTACCTTTTGGCCTGCAAGGCTGCGATTCAGCGAGGGCAGAAGAGTTTACTCAATTTGCCGAGCGTAAGCAGACTCGCAGGCTTTTGGCCTTCAAGGCTGCGGTTCAGCAAGGGCAAAAGAGTTTGCTCAATTTGCCGAGCGTAAGCAGACTCGCACGCAATTTGCGTGCAAAGTTACACAATTCTTTCCTTTCTGCAAAATGCCTTTCGTTTTTATAGAAAGAAATTTAGGGAAATTATGATTAATTATTTCAAGATACCACCATGCGCAACCAAAATCTCTCCTAATTTCTTTCCTAAAATAGAGCAGAATGTAGCAAAAATGATTTAGGAGGCTCCAAAACGAAAAAAGCACGTCGCTCGTCGAAATTAGCGCCCTCCTAAATGAAAATAGCGGCTCGCTCGTTTGAGAAAGGAGGCAGCCGACCATTTAACACAAATTACGGATATTTAACTTATAAGCAGATTGTACGTCAACGCCCCCAAAAGCCGCGTCCATCTGTGCCTATATTTTATGTCAAGGTTATCGTCAGCGTTGTCAATCCATGCCAAAAACAAAAATCAGTCTTAATTCATCCTAATTTCTGTCCTAAACCTCTGTAAAATTTGGCAGACTTGGAAAATTTGTCTAATTTTGCAGCGCCATTCCGTAGATTCGTTCTGCATCTTGGCATCATGTCGTATGAATAATAAGGTAAAAGATGGAACAATTTGATGACATCGATCTGCAGATACTTCGCACGTTGCAGCGCAACGCGAAGCTGACCACGAAGGAGTTGGCTGATGCCGTACACCTGACGCCTACGCCAGTCTTTGAACGGCAGAAGCGGATGGAGCGCAAGGGCATCATCCGTAAGTATGTGGCTGTGCTCGACCCCGACAGGCTGGGGCAGGGACTGCTGGTTTTCTGCAAGGTGAAGCTGAAGCAGATGAACCGCGAGATAGCCGAGGCCTTCGTGCGTCGCATCCAGCGCATTCCTGAGGTGACGGAGTGCTACAACACCAGTGGCGAATACGACTACCTGCTGAAAATTCGTGCCCGCGACATGAAACAGTATCAGGAGTTTGTGCTCAATAAGCTGGGCGCCATCGAGAGCCTGGGCTCGTTAGAGAGCACTTTCGTGATGGACGAGGTGAAGAACGAACATGGCATCAATATTTAAGTATCTGCTGAAGACATACTTGGTGACGGTGCTGATCTTCATCGTGGCCAAGGTGGTGTTCGTGCTCTGCAATGGAGCAGGGCACGAGGTTGCTTTCTCAGATATGCTGGATGTGTTGAGACATGGCCTGTCGCTCGACCTCTCCACGGCCCTTTATTTCCTCATCGTGCCTTTCCTCGTCTGCATGCTGTCGGTATGGGTGAAGGTGCCCGGATGGGTGCTGAAAGGCTATTACGCCATCGTGGCCTTTGCCTTTGCATTAGCATTTGTCGCTGATACCAGCCTCTACGAGTTCTGGGGCTTCAAGCTCGATGCCTCCTGCCTGCAATACCTCAGTCAGCCCGAGGGTATCACGCAGAGCGTCAGCGTGGGTTACCTGCTGGTCAGACTATTGGCATTGGCAATAGTCACGATAGGTGTCTATTTTATTTACAGTTTGATTAATAGAAAAAAACTCTTCAATCGCCAGTCGTTCGGTCGAAAAGTCGCAGAAACAACATTATGGATGCTATTTGTGCCCTTGATGGTTATCGGAATCCGAGGTGGACTGAGCGAATCGACAACGAACATCGGACAGGTGTATTACTCGCAGAACCAGTTCTTGAACCATGCGGCAGTAAACCCCGTTTTCAGCTTCCTCTACTCTGCCAGCCACCAGCTGGGCGACGTGTCGCAATATGACTTCATGGGCGACGAGGAGTGTCAGCAAATAGTAGGAAATATTTTTACAACAGAGTCGCTTGATTCTGACACTTTGCTCACCACACAGCGCCCTCACATTGTCATCATTCTTTTGGAGAGCGCAGGCGAGCAGTTCGCCAATGTGATGCCTCACCTGCAGGAACTGAAACAACAGGGCATCTGCTTCACCCAGTGCTACGGCAACTCATGGCGTACTGACCGTGGAACCGTCTGTGCATTAAGCGGTTACCCGTCGTTTCCCAATGTCTCGGTGATGAAGATGCCCGAGAAGAGCCGCAATCTGCCCAGCATTGCCCGTACGCTGAAGGCAAATGGCTATCACACCAGCTACCTCTATGGGGGCGACATCAACTTCACCAACATGCGCAGTTACCTCATCTCTACAGGCTGGGAGCACCTTACCGGCATGGACGATTATGATGCCGCCGACCGTAACAGCGCCAAATGGGGCGTTCGTGATGACATCACCTTTAAGACATTATTGTCGCAAATCGAGGCTCTTCCCCCCTCCCAACGCAGGGAGGGGATGGGGGAGGGTCTTCTTGGTTTCTCCACCCTCTCCAGTCATGAGCCGTGGGACGTTCCCTTGCATCGCTATGATGACGAGATTCTCAATGCCTTTGCCTATTTAGACGACTGCCTGTTTGATTTCATCAACCAGGTACGGGCGACGCCCGCTTGGCAGAACCTGCTCATCATTCTGACGGCCGATCACGGCATCAACTATCAGCAGATTGATCGGTCTCATCCGCAGGAGCGAAACCATATCCCCATGCTCTGGATAGGAGGCGCTGTGCGCGAACCACGCACCATCGATGTCATCTGCAACCAGAGCGACCTCGCTGCCACCTTGTTAGGACAGTTGGGCCTGCCTCATGATGACTTCACTTTCAGTCGCGATGTCCTCTCCCGTACCTACACCTATCCTACGGCCGTCCATAACTATTACAATGCGCAATGGCTCATCGACTCCACCGGCCATGTACTCTATGATTTCGATGCCCAGCGCTTCATCGTCACCCAGAGCCCAGATGCCGATCGCATGCTTCAGGTCAGCAAAGCCATGCTCCAGCGTACCATGAACGATTTGAAAGACAGGTAAGTCCTCGTTCTTGTTTTCCGTTTTTAATATAAAAATCAAAAAAATACTCATTATATATAAGGTATGTGAAAAAAAAATCGTACCTTTGCACCCGATTTCGCGCGCATGTATATAAATACGCGTAGGATGCGTGTGTATCAAGACAGGTAAACCAGCCTCGGAAGAGATGCTTCTCAGTAAGTTTCTCAGGACTCCATCAAGGTGTTGGTGCCATTGGACAAGATGTTTGTTTTCAAACATTTAAACTGTGTTATTCCGCCAGATTGCGATTTGGACGGGCAAGGAGAAGAAGTATCTATGCATGAACAGATAGACAACGAAACGAACAAGGATCAGCGGTGGTATGTGATGGTACATCTCAAGCCCAGCTGGATTGAAACCATGCTCCATCGTGAGAGCCGTGGAGAGTTGAGGAGTAGGGGAGAACGGGAGACGACAAGTGCCCCTGAGCCCTTCGAGTTCTTTGTCCCCTTCTTGTTCATGCGTCCCGATGTGGACAGTGAAGTTCGCAGCATCTTCCATCACTTCGTGTTCATCAGAGCCTCTGAAGAGCGACTCCATGCTATCCTGAAGTCTGAATGGAACAGGACGTCAAATATTCGTCTTCGTCACTATCGTGACAGGGGTGGTAAGGAGATCATGATTTCCGACGAAGAGTTTCAGCAGCTTCGTGCCACCATCATGAACCGCCAGTTGAAGGTGTTCTTCGGCATGCCGGTAGAGCATCTCGGCGAGATGGCGGTTGGTGACCGTGTCACGCTGCTCATCGATGATTGGCGAGGCAAACAAGGCAAGATAGAACGCATCCGCCTGAAGAAAGGCAGGGTGTCGATGGTCGTAGCAGTCAATATCCTGGGACAGACCAAAAGTGTCAATTTCGAGGATCTGCACGATGGTGACGTCATCTTTGCCGATAACGACACCGAGCGGCTTCTCACAGGCAATCTCATCAGCAATATGGAGAAACAGGTGGCGACCATCCTCGGCCATTATTTCGAGAAGAATGTCGCTGAGAAGATGCGCCATAACTATCCCCGTTTGAATCGTTTCCTTGCTTACGCCAATATTCAGATAGACGACGAGGACGACCGCCAGCGCTTCACCTCCCTGATGCTCATCTGTGCCACCATACTTGGCGAGACTGAGTTATGTGAGCACTATCAATCGCTGTTGATGGGGTGGTCGAGCGACGAGGAGTCCGACACACAGGCATATATGAAGCTTGCTTTGTTCGTCTATACTCGTAATCCCCGCTTCCGCGATGCCGCTAAAGCCTATCGGAAGACACATCCTGACTGTCCAGCCATCCTTGGCACCTTCATCAATAAGGTCCGCGAAGCCAAAACCAAGAAGCCTGTCACATAGAAACATAAAGCATCCGTGAAATCCATGCCATCTGCGTTCAAAAGACGAATGCATGGAAAAGATATCATTAGATCATCAAGTCATTCTGGTCACCGGTAGTGCTGGCTTCATTGGCAGCAATCTGGTGAAGCGCCTGTTGCAGGACTTACAGGGTGCCACCATCGTGGGCATCGACAATATGAATGCCTACTATGATGTGTCCCTGAAGGAGTATCGCATCAAAGAAATTGAGAATATAAGTTCTTCAAATTCGTGGGTGTTTGTCAAGGGTGACATCGCTGACAAGCCAACGGTTGATGGTCTTTTCGAGCAGTACCACTTCGATGTGGTGGTGAATCTGGCGGCTCAGGCGGGAGTAAGATACAGCATTGAGCACCCTGATGATTATATGGCGAGCAATGTCATAGGCTTCTATAACATCCTTGAGGCTTGTCGTCATCTTTCCTCTAAGCAGGAAAACCGAGGAGGACTTAAACATTTGGTTTACGCCAGTAGCAGCTCCGTCTATGGAGGCAACACGAAGGTGCCGTTCAGTGTTGAGGATAAGGTCGATAACCCCGTGAGCTTGTATGCCGCGACGAAGAAGACCAACGAGCTGATGGCGCATTGCTATAGTAAACTCTACAACATCCCCACCACAGGTCTGCGTTTCTTCACGGTCTATGGCCCTGCTGGTCGTCCTGACATGGCGTACTTTAGCTTCACCAACAAGCTTTTGAAGGGCGAGACCATCCAGATATACAACTACGGCAACTGTCGCAGAGATTTCACCTACATAGATGACATCGTCGAGGGTATCGTTCGCGTGATGCAGGGTGCTCCTGAGCGCAAGGAGGGCGAGGACGGATTACCCATTCCTCCCTATGCCGTGTATAACATCGGTGGTGGCAAGCCGGAGAACCTGTTGGATTTTGTGAACATCTTGCACCAGGAATTGCAAAGGGCAGGCGTCTTGCCTTTAGATGATGACTTTGAGGCGCATCAGCAGCTCGTTCCCATGCAGCCTGGCGATGTGCCCATCACCTTTGCCGACACCTCCGCCCTCGAGCGTGACTTCGGTTTCACTCCGAAGACCACCCTGCGTGAAGGCTTGAGCGCTTTCGCTCAGTGGTATAAGGAGTACTACGGATAGCTGCGAGAAAATCGTTATGTCAGTAGAATGAAAAAACGCAGTAAATGGATGTCCTTTGTATAGAGGCTTTTTATGTCGATAGGGCGCTTACTTTCTTCAGTGTGAAATGAAAATGTCATCAATAACAGCCAGTTTAAGGGATCTAATAAAGCATAATATTAGGATTGTTCAGAATACTGGATACCTCACGATTATTGAGTGTGTCCACCTAATTCTGCCCTTTGTGGCTCTTCCTTATATTATTCATACGGTAGGAATGGATCGATATGGGATGGTAGCTTTTGCACAAACAATAATTTTGTATTTCAATATTTTTATAAATTTCGGTCTTAATATATCCTCTGTAAAGGAAGTAGCAATTTTGAGAGACAATAAAAAGGAACTCAACAATCTTGTTACATCTGTTCTTACAATCAAGGCATTTCTTCTACTACTATCATTTCTTGTTTTGATTCTTAGTATTGCCTTCGTTCCAATATTGTATGAATATAAAACACTTTTGCTGTATTCTTTTTTGTTGTGTTTATCAGAATTCTTATTTCCTGTATGGTATTTCCAAGGGGTAGAAAAAATGAAATATATAACATTTGTAAAATCTTCGTCTATTTTGTTATATACGATATCTGTTTTTCTTTTTATCCATACAAAGTCAGATTATGAATATATTCCTTTATTACAATCATTAAGTTTTGTTTTAACAGGTTTAATAGCTTTCATTTGTTTAATAAAAGTAGAAGGTGTAAAGTTATGTGTTCCTTCATTGAAGGATGTGTTGTTGGTTTTTAAGAATGCTATACCATTCTTCTTTTCTAGAGTCTCTGTAGTCTTTAATGCTAATATGGCAAAATTGGTTAGTGGCTTATTCTTATCAATGGAAAGTGTTGCTGCTTTTGATATAGCCCAGAAGCTTTGCCAGTTTGTAATGATTCCTGTAGAAATGTTGAATCAAGCCACTTATCCTCATATTTCACGAACCAGAAATAAAATATTTATTACTAAGTACTTGTTTTTTAGTGCTATTTTAGGGCTTTTATTGAGTCTTGTTTTGTTTGCTATTGCTCCATTACTGATTAGCTTCTTTACAAACGAAAATGTTGCCGAGGCGACTACAATTCTTCGAGTGCTTTGCCTCTTTACTTTCTCAGATACAATTACGATAGGCTTGGGCGCATG
>Ga0310690_10011530_pt1 | contig 10900 bp, 17 predicted proteins | sample AusTroGonzalo_MG_2_FD_207661 | JGI IMG/M metagenome (GOLD analysis project Ga0310690, IMG submission 207661) | Bovine rumen microbial communities from tropical cattle in Woodstock, Queensland, Australia - Gonzalo_04 (v2) (version 2) | ecosystem: Host-associated > Mammals > Digestive system >...
CAATCAAAAAGATAGCTATGTTACAGATTATTTTGATAAGCACGATATAAAATGGATTCGTAACAAATTATATGCAGGTGATGTCAAGTTATTAAATGACACGAGAGTTATTATAGACTTAAAAGCCAACGTGGAAGAAATAGCTCACAATTTATGCAATAGTATGGAACACGAGCGAATCAAACGTGAGATACAACGTGCAAAGGAAATTGGGTGTGAGAAATTTATATTCCTTATCAAGTCAAATATAAAAAGTGTGGATGATTTAATCAACTGGCAGTCAAAACGCACGAAGGTAAAAGGCAGTGTACTTATGAAAGTGATGTCCACAATGAAAGAACGATATGGATGCAGATTTGTGTTTACAACACGAGCCAACGCACCAAAAAAAATATTAGAATTGTTGGGAGATGATAATTAAATATGAAATCTTTAAACAAATCGATGAAAAATAAAAATGATGAAAGGTTTACCCCACCGATATTAGTTAAACCAATATTAAAGTATTTAAAACCCAATTCAACTGTATGGTGTCCGTTTGATACTAAAGATAGTGAGTTTGTTATATTATTAAAACAAGCAGGGCATAAAGTTATATATAGCCACATAGATTTAGGGCAAGACTTTTTTGAATATGAGCCAAGCGAAAGTTATGATTATATAATATCAAACCCACCATTTAGTAAAAAATTAGAAGTATTAGATAGATTATATAAATTAAATAAGCCGTTTGCCATGCTTATGAATATAGAATGCTTAAATTATCAAGTTGTTGGGGAGTTTTTCCTTGATAAATATCTGCAGTTGCTAATAGTGGACAAAAAGGTTTCATTTGATGGCAACACAGCAAGTTTTAACACAAGTTATTTTTGCAGGGATATATTACCTACGCAAATTATATTTGAACATTTAGAAAACAATAATACAGGGATTAATTTTATTGGTTCAAGAATGATAGAAAGTGAAGTGAATTAGATTTATGAAATTAGAATTTAATTATAGAGATTATGATGATTACAAAGAATGGTTAGACAGGGTAATCAACACTTTATATGAAGATAATAATTATTTAAAAAATGAACTTATAAAAGAAAAAGGGAAAAATATTAAATTAAAAGAATACATAGAACAATTAGATAAATTAGAAGATAAAATTGATGATTATGCTATTAGTAAATATGTAAAGAAAGACCTTTTAGATATTTTAGAAAGTCAGGTGTAAATAGAGATATGGAAGATAAGAAAAGTGATATATATAATAAAATTTATAATTCTTTTATAGATTTAGATAGTGGTATATTGGATAAAGTAATTATAACACCAAATGAAATGGTTGAATTAGGCTTTATAACGCCTCATAATGAAGTTATATGTGATAACAATGGGAATTTTGTATGCAAATATATTGATACAAGATATTGTAATTATGCAGATATTCTTAAAAAACACTTTGGAGATAGATTAGTTCAAAATATAGATATAGCAACAGGCAATTATATATTTAGAAAATATAATAAAGGAGATTAAATAGATTATGAAAAGATTATACGAGTTACCAGAAAATCAAAATATTAAGTTATATTTTGATGATGAAATTGAAAATAAAAATGATATAGTTGTAATATTTGGACATTTAGATGGATTATATTCTTATTGTTGGCTAGAAGAGGATAAAACAAAGTTAGTACATATAAAAGCGACTACTTTATTTAAAAAATATAAAGATGGTTATAAATATGTTGAGGAGATTAAATAGATATGTTAAAGATATTATATGAATGGATTACAAAACCTTATATTCAATGGAATATTATTGATAGTATTATATGTTGGCTTGAAATAACATTATTATTTGCATTAGGCATATTTATATTCAATACTATTCAAGACAAAAGAAATAAATAAATTAAAAGTAGGTGATGAGTAAATGAAAGCAAATATATTAGGAACTGAATATAAAATACTTATTAAAAGTTCAGAAGAAGAACCTAGATTAGTTAAAAATTGGGGTTTTACTGATACTTGCACAAAAGAAATAGTAATAGCAAGTGATTGTGAAAAAGAAACTGACGAAACTTGTAGAAACCTTATAGAATTTAAAAATAAAGTAATTAGACATGAACTATTACATGCTTTCTTATATGAAAGTGGTATGAAAGAATGTTCTAGTGCTACTCAAAGTTGGGTAGAGAATGAAGAAATGATAGATTGGTTTGCAATTCAAAGCCCTAAAATATTTAAAACATATAAAGAACTAAATATATTGTGAGGTGATAATGATGAATAATGATATAAAAGAAATATTAGATGATATAAAAGAAACTGTTAATATTTATTTTGAAGAACTTAATTATAAAGAAGATGACATTATTTACGATGAAGTTAATTTTAGTGTAAAACAATGGAAATTATTATTAGATTACATAACTAATTTACAAGAAGAAAACCAAAGCCTTAAAAAATCAATTAATAAATTAGAAAAATATTTTTTAAAAGAAAAAAAGAAAATTTACGATGAAATAGGCAAAGATTTTACGACTGTTGGAGAAAATATATGCAACAATGTTTTAAATAAAATAAACGAATTGAAAGGAAGAGATTAAATAATATGCTATATATATTAGCTTGGATTATATTTATATTATTGCTCGGGTGCGGGATATTATTTACTTACATTGCTCTTTTATTAAATAGCAGAAAGGACGAAGAAGAAAATAACAAATTAAAATAATTATGAAGCAGACAGAAAGAGACAAACTTATATTAGACAACCTTGGTTTAATATATAAATGCATATTTAATCTACATTTGTTATATATTAATGAAGAAGAATTTGAAAATTTATATTATTATGGTATTCGGGGTTTAATGAATGGTATTGATACTTATAATGCAGACAAATCATCACAAAGTACATATTACTACACTTGCATAAAGTATAAAATATTACAATATTTAAAGAGCAAAGAAACGAGCAAAAGAAAAATAGACAGCATTCCTAAGATTTCTCTAAATATGAAAGTAAAAAGTGAATGTGAAGCATCATTACAAGAAATTATACCATCAAACGAAAAATTTGAAGATAAAATAGAAGAAAAGATACGCATTGAAAAAATAATACAATTTTTAGAAAGCAGGTATTCTAAAAACGACGTTCTTATTTTTAGATTACATTTTGGCTTATGTAATAACGACCCGATGCCAGCAAGGGAACTATCCGAGGTATTTAATATACATCAAAAAACAATAGAATCAAAAATAGCTAAAATGAGGCAATTGTTAAAAAGGCATAAAAACAACTTTTGACAATTTGCTTTTTTTATGCTTCTGTGTTATAATTATATTGTGATACAAAATATCACGCACCCCTTTTTATTCTTTTTGGGAATAGGAACGTCAAATGCTCTCCTATTCTTTTATTTGTAAAATTCAAAAAAACTCCACATTGTGAAGTCTTATCCGTGAACAAGATAAGTATATCATATTTGTGAATTTTTTTCAACTTATTATCATTTATCTTGACATTTATTATATTATATAATATACTTATAATATAAAGAGGGTGTAATAATGATTATGCTATTTAAAAATCTTTTTCATAACCATATTTTTTTTAATACTTATTGTATTTCCTTGGGCATAATATTCTCTATTACGCCCTTTTTTATGCTTTAATGGAGGTGTGTGATTGTGAAAAAAGGCGTTGACTATTCTATTTGTGAATTTATTGAAACACAGATGTGGTTTGTTACATACGAAGATTTTTGCGACCGTAGAACTGGTATAAAACGTTTGTATGAGCAGATGACTACTGATGCACAGATATTTTACAAGTGGTATGTTTACTCCAATGTTCACTGTAATGAATGTTACAAAAATGCAATCTGGGATTATTTGAATTTTGATGACATAGAGTATGAATCCGAGCTTACCAGATTAAAAAGACTTTACAAAGTTAAATAGGAGGAAACAATGGAAGAACTTTTAGAAAAATTTGAAAAATACTTGCAATTGAAAAAAAGGCCTTATATAAAAGGCATAATGAAAGATTTAAACTTACAAGAATACGAAGTTTATGGTTTGGTAGAGCTACTGAAACAACGTGGCTATTTGTTTGATATAATCGACGGCAAAGTTGTTAAAGTAAAACCAGTTAAGGAAAACGATGTTTACGCTATACCAAACAGCCTAGAACACTTGAAATTACTTTTAATAAGTGATACTCATCTTGGAAGTAAATATGACAGATTAGATATATTACGCTACTTATATCAAAAAGCAGAAGATAATAATGTGGATTATGTCTTACATTCCGGAGATTTAACTGAAGGTTTATCTGGCAGGCCACAACAAATATATGAAATAAAAGAACCGTCATATACAGGCCAACGAGATTATGTTATAGACAAATATCCTAAAAGTTCTATACCAACATATCTAATAGCAGGAAACCACGACCTTTGGTGGGTAAAACAATGTGGTGCCGACATTTGCAAGGATATATCTAATCAACGCCCAGACTTACACTACCTAGGAAGTGATTGCGAAGATTTAATGATAGGTAAACTTCGCGTGCGTTTATATCACGGCAAAGGTGGAAGTAGTTATGCTCGCTCATACAAACTTCAAAAATACTTCGACACAATTCCACTAGAAGAACGCCCACACATATTACAAACAGGGCATATTCACCAAGCGTTCTATATGAAGCAAGACAAGACACACTGTTTCCAAACGTCATGCTTACAAGACTTAACGCCGTTTGAGCGTTCAATGGGCTTTAACAATGACAAAAGTTGTTGGTGGGTTGATGTGGATATGAATGACAAAGGCGAACCAGTTTTAATAAAACAAGAGTTAGAAACGTTTGGTAAGAAGTTAGTCAAAAGAAGGTAATTTTGTATAATTGCCTTTTTTATGATATAATTTTATTAAATTAAAAGGAGAAAATATATGGAACAATTAAAAATTGAATATGTTGATATTAATTCAATAAAACCATACAATAAAAACGCTAAATTACATCCACAAGAACAAATTGAACAGATTAAAAAGAGTATTGAACAATTTGGTATGGATGACCCGATAGGAATATGGAAAGACGAAATAGTTGAAGGACACGGTAGACTAATTGCTTGTAAAGAGTTGGGCTATACAGAAGTACCTATTATTCGATTAGACCACTTAACTGATGAAGAACGCAAAGCATACACACTAGCACATAACAAACTTACAATGAACAGTGATTTTGATATAGATATTTTAAATGATGAACTTATGAACTCGTTTGATACTATTGATATGTCAGATTTTGGCTTTGATTTAGATTTTGATGTTGAAGAAGAAACTGAAATTATTGAAGATGAAGTTCCTGAAGTTCCTGAAGAACCAAAAGCAAAACTTGGTGATATATACCAATTAGGAAACCATAGATTAATGTGTGGAGATAGCACAAGTGAAGAAGATGTTAGTAAGTTAATGAATGGTATAAAAGCAGATATGGTATTTACTGACCCACCTTATGATATGAGTATGGGGGGGCAAGGATGCTTTAAAAAATCAATGGATAATTGCAAAGAAAGAATAGATAATATAATTAACTTTGACCCTTATGTAATTAGTTATTTAGCAAATATGGATATTCCTACATATTATATATGTACATCAAAAGATGGAGTGCCAAAATATATGGATATATTTAAAGAACATAATTTTAATATATTAGTTTGGTGTAAAACAAACCCAGTGCCATTTACTGCAGGAACATTTCTTCCTGATATTGAATATATTATGTATTTTAGCAAAAAAGGAAAAAAAATTTGGAACAATTCTTTAAAACCAACAGATACATATAAGAAGTATTATATATCTAAAAAACTACAAGGAAGAGAAGATGCAGGAGAAGATTTACATCCAACAATAAAACCAATAGAATTAATAGCAAATAAAATTAGAATATCTAGCAATGAAAATGGAGTAGTATTAGATATATTTGGTGGAAGTGGAAGCACACTAATTGCTTGTGAACAATTAAATAGAAAATGTTATATGATGGAACTAGACCCACATTATATAGACGTAATAATACAAAGATGGGAAAACTTTACAGGAGAAAAGGCGATTAAATTAAATTAAATTAGAGGAGGTGATATAGTGGCTAGTAATAACGAAGATAATCTTATTCCTTTTACTGAACGAACAGAGAATGAACAAAGGGAAATAGCACGTCAAGGTGGAATTGCTAGTGGCAAGGCTAGGCGTGAGAAAGCCACTATGTTATCCACACTTGAATCACTACTTGATGAAACAAATAAAAAGACAGGCAAAACTTACCGAGAACTTGCAACATTAGGGCTTATACAAGGTGCAGCCAAAGGATATGGTACTAATTATAAAATAATACAAGACTTAATGGAAAAGAAAGAAAAGAAAGACGAAGAACAAAATATCTTTATCGTTCTACCAGCAAAAGATATATCAAGTTCATTTGTAGATATTAACCGAGCAATAGATGACCGAGATTATCGTGAGTATTATTTAGAAGGTGGACGTGGTTCTACCAAGTCTTCATTTATAAGTGAAAAGATAATTGAGTTACTTGAAAATAACCCTAAAATGTGTGCTGTTATCTTGCGTAAAGTAAAAGACACATTAAAAGATTCAGTATTTGCACAATTAGAGTGGGCAATAGACACATTAGATGAAACATATCCAGGTTTAAAAGATAGATGGAAACTGACAAAATCACCGCTTGAAATGACTAACTTAAAAACAGGGCAGGTTATTTATTTTAGAGGTGCTGATGACTATGGAAAGATTAAGTCATTAAAAACGCCGAAAGATATGTATGTAGGTATTACATGGTATGAAGAGTTTGACCAGTTCGCTGGTATGATGGAAGTACGTAAAATAAATCAGTCACTTATTCGTGGTGGTGATGACTTTATTCAATTCTATTCATACAATACACCGGCAAGTTCACAACACTTTGTAAACATTGAAAAGATAATACCAAAGGAAAGCAGATTGGTACATTTAAGTGACTATCGTACAGTGCCTAAAAAATGGTTGGGTCAAGCGTTTATTGATGAAGCAGAGTTTTTAAAAGATATAAACGATAAACTATATCGCAACGAGTATCTAGGCGAGATGACAGGCGTAGGTGGTAATGTATTTGAAAATGTCGAGCTTCGCGAAATAACTGATGAAGAAATAAATAACTTTGATTATACATACCAAGGACTTGACTTTGGTTGGTTTCCAGACCCACTTGCTTGGACTAAATCATGTTATAACCCAAGCACACGAACACTTTATATATTTGATGAGTTTGTTGTTAATAAAATGAGTAATGCCGATGTATGGCAACATTTAAAAGACGAGAAAGGGGTGACAGAAAACGACTTAATAATAGCCGATAGTGCTGAACCAAAATCAATAGGCGATTTTAGAGCTTACGGCTCATGTATGCGTGGTGCTGAAAAAGGGCCGGGTAGTGTTGAATATTCTATGAAGTGGTTATCATCACTTGCAAAGATAGTTATAGACCCATCAAGATGTCCTGTGTCGGCGCAAGAATTTAGCACGTATGAGTTTGAACAAGATAAAGATGGTAATTATATTAGTGGCTATGTTGACGCAGATAACCACTGTATTGATAGTATTAGATATGCGTTAAATAATATATGGAAAAAGAAAGGACAATAAAATTATGTTAAGTAAAATATGGACATGGATACTAAATAAATTATTCCGTGTTTCTACTGAAACAAAACAAAAAGAAGTAGAAGATAATGCAAAATATGCTGTAATATACGAAGGCATAAATGATATAAACTTCGCTAGCATATTTTCAAATAAGCTTGCTAATTATACAATTAGCGATAGCAATATGAATATTAAAGGCGATACGCCAAGAGCAGATTTATTAAATAAAATAGGAACATCAATGTGGAAACGAGGTAAAAAGATTATTTCAATGTCATTTGGTTATGGTGGACTATTCCTAGTACCTTATGTTAAAGGAAATAAATTATATTATAGCTTAGTTCCGCAAAGTAGAGTTACTATTGACAGCACCGAAGGCGACTTAATCACAGGTGCTACAATACTTGCAGAGCGCAAAGAAATAACGAAAACAGTTGGCGATACTAAAACATACATACGTTGGACTAATTATAGACTAGAAAATGGCAATTGTATTATAGAACAAAAGTTTACTGATGAAACAGGCCAAGAATTAAAAACTGTTCCAAAATTTTGGGAAAATATCTTATTAAAGCAAATAATAAGCAATGTTGACAGAGTATTATTGGGCTATATTAAATCGCCTATTAACAACCGTAAAACACTCGATAAATATGGTGTGCCAATTACCTATGGTTGCGAAGCAACTATTCTTGAAATAAAACAAACAATGAAGCAGATGATTCGTGAATATGAATTAAAAGAATGTTTCGTTGGTGCAGATTTAACAATGTTTAATGGTGATAATGCATTGCCTTTAAATGGTTTATTTAGAAAAGTAAATGCCGATGGTGATGATTTTTTTGAAGTGTTTGACCCACAATTTAGAGATTATACAACTAGATTACAAGAACTATATAAGAGATTAGAACACGAGGTAGGAACTTCTTATGGAATATTAAGTGAAGTAAATAGCGTAAATGCTACTGCTACTGAAATTAAGAAAGCAAATTATGACACTTTCTGTATAACAGATGATATGAGGAGTAATGTGGAAAAAGGTATGGAAGATTTCTTCTATGCTTGTAATGTACTAGCAAATGCTTATAACTTATCACCACAAGGCGAGTACGAGTTAAATTTTGAATGGAGTTACAGTTTACTTGAAGATACTGCAACAGAATGGTCACAATTAACATACGGTCAAAACAAAGGTATTATTAGCAAGGTTGAATTAAGGCAATGGTTAAAACCTGATGAAACACTTGAAGAAAGTGAAAAAGCAATTAAAGAAATAAAAGAAGCAGAACCTAGTTATAGTGATATGTTAGGAAATAGTGAAGAAGAAAACGAAGAATAGGAGATATTATGAAATTAGAAAAATTTGAATGGATAAAAAACAATGGTTTATATGTAAACAACAAAAAATATGGTTTTGGTATAACAAAACTTGAAATTGATGGTACAGACATAAAAATTTACATAAGCAAAAAAACAGCATTAAATTTTGATGAAATGATAAAAAATAATAATGCAGAAGATTTTTGCAATCCTTATGAATTAAAAGAATATGAAAATGTAAAAATAATTGAAGAATAGTAGGTGAGTGCCTATGGCAAAACAAATAACCGAAGAACAAGTAGAAAGAATTATAGAGAAGTTAGTTGACAGAATAGAACAAGCCAATACCCAGTTTTTAATGAGTATTGGTTCTTCTGTTAAGAAAATACGTGAATTAACACCAACACAAGCACAACAATTAGTTCAAATTCTTAAATATGGTGGCAATTATGAAGATATTATTCGTGAAATTGCTAAATATACCAACTTGAATATTAAAGACATAGATACAATATTCGCTGAATACGCTAAAAAAGACGCGCTGTTCTACGAAAAGTTTTATCAGTATAGAGATATACCCTTTACGCCTTTCGAGGCAAATACAGCCCTTAAAACGCAAACTATGGCATTGTCTAATGTTGTGAAGAATAAAATGTATGATTTTACACGTTCAAATGTGTTGGGTTATACTATAAGAGATATAAATGGTAAAACACAATTTCTGGGTTTAAGAGAAACATATAATCGTGTATTAGATGAAGCGTTGCTTAATGTTAGCCAAGGTAAGGAAACATTTGATAGTGCAATGACTAGAATTATGAAAGATATTGGCGGGTCTGGTTTAAAAACTATTGATTATGCCAGTGGTAGGTCAATGCGGCTTGATAGTGCCGTGCGAATGGAACTTAAAAGCGATTTAAGAGAGTTACACAATGAAAACCAAAAACTATTTGGTGAAGAATTTGGTGCTGACGGTATAGAAATATCAGTACATATAAATCCAGCACCAGACCACGCACCTGTACAAGGTCATCAATTTAGCAACGAAGAATATGGCAAATTAAATAGTGGATTAGATGCGAAAGACTACAAAGGTAGAATTTATACACTAGACCACGATGACAAGAATGGTTACCGTCCAATTAGTGAGTTAAACTGTTACCACTACATATTCCCTATTATTCTTGGTGTTAGTGAACCCGAATATAATCAAAAACAATTAAATGAGATAAATAGTAAAAACAATAAAGGCTTTGATTTTGAAGGAAAACATTATACAAACTACGAAGGCACACAACTACAACGTAACCTTGAACGTGCCATCAGAGAGCAAAAAGATACACAAATACTAGCAAAAGCAAGTGGCAACGAGCAATTAATTGCTGACTCACAAGAAAAAATCACAATATTAACTAATAAATATAGAGAATTAAGCAAGACAAGTGGTTTACCTACAAAAGCAGATAGACTACGTGTAACAGGTTATAGAAGAACGAAAGTGAAGAAAAATGGATGATATTACAAAGGATATACAGAAATTAATAGATAAACTCGGATGGATTATAGACAGAAACAAAAGCGTGGAATTAACCAAAAGAGATTACAGAATGATAAGGTTAGCTTTGACTGGCTATTTAGAGATACGAGAAGAAATATATAAAAGTAAAGAGCATAATTTATAAAAAATGCTCTTTTTTTGTTGACTTTTATATGTACATATGTTAATATGTATTTATAAGGAGATGATGTTATGAAAAAAGTATTTGTGGAAGTGTTAAATTTAAAGACAAATGCCGTTTTTAAAAAATACTTCACAACAGAGTTTGAAAGGGACAAATTTGTTAGAAGGTCGAAGTTCTTTAAAAATATCAAG
>Ga0310690_10011531_pt1 | contig 10900 bp, 8 predicted proteins | sample AusTroGonzalo_MG_2_FD_207661 | JGI IMG/M metagenome (GOLD analysis project Ga0310690, IMG submission 207661) | Bovine rumen microbial communities from tropical cattle in Woodstock, Queensland, Australia - Gonzalo_04 (v2) (version 2) | ecosystem: Host-associated > Mammals > Digestive system >...
CAACTTGATTTACGCGCCGCCGCGCTGCCGACCCCGTCAGGGTACAATCCAACACATACAGTCACGCTACGACACATTATAACACAGCCTATTGACAGTGTCTATACTATTTTTTCTATAAAATACCACATCTATGCACGCTACATTTTGTTGATAATCCTAAAAGGAAGAATACTTCAATAAGTGAAAAAAGAAGTCTTCGGAATTTTTTGAGTTTTTTTTAATTTTTCGCTTGCATTTTGATTTGGAGTGTGGTAATATGTTCGGGCAGTCAAAAAACTGCGTATGCGCTGGTAGCTCAGCTGGATAGAGTGTTTGGCTACGAACCAAAAGGTCGGGGGTTCGAGTCCCTTCCAGCGCACCATAATCCTCCGTTCGCCTGATGACGAACGGAGGATTATCTTTTACCCTACAGTGCGGTGGAAGGGACTCGAAGGCGAGCGTCCCAAGGATTAAGCGTCAGCGCAATCCGCCGGGGAAAACGCCACAGTGTGGCGTTTTAAGTGAGAGCGTAGATTATACCTATGTCGCTCGCTGGGCGCTCCTAAGACGAGGTAGATGCTAAGCGACAAATCTAGCATACTTCCAGCGCACCACGATAGCTCCTGATACATTCGTGTATCGGGAGCTATCACTTTTTGCTCAGCTTTGGCTTAAACAATGGGTTTTTTTGGTGTTCAGCTCGTTTGATTATTTGTTTTTCTCTATGAAATCAGCTCAAAAAAGCCGTCAGATTTAGCCCAAAAAATTGTGGTCAAACCCGTTTTTGACCACAATTTGACCACAACGCAAACAATCCATAATTCGTTCTCAGAATATTCATAAAGATTTTGACCGCTTTTTTGCAAAAGATTTCGGCAGGATCTCTCCTGCCGATTTGCTTTTTCATCTATATTACGCCGGGAAGTCCACGACTTTCTTTCTCTTGTCATCTTTTTTCGCTGTCAGCAATCTGCCCATCGTGTCTGCCACGTTCTGCTGCATAGCGTCGGTCACGTGCATGTATGTGTTCATCGTGAATCCCGCGTCCGTATGACCGAGCATATGCGAGATCGTTTTGATGTCCATACCTTGCTCGATGGAAAGCGTTGCGAAGCTGTGTCGGAGGTCATGGAAGCGTATCTGCGGTACGCCCGCTCGCTTCTGTATCCTGTGCAGCCTGTGCGTTATCGTCTTGGGGTCGTAATATGTCCCGCTGACCGGTGACGGAAACATCAGCTTTGTCCCTACCGGCACCCTGCTCTTCAGCCCCTTCAGTAATCTGAGACATTCATCGCTGATGCTGATTGTCCTTATTGAAGCCTGGGTCTTCGGTGTGGATACCTCCAATCCGTTCTTCGAACGTCTGACTTGCTTGTTCACGCGGATGGTTTTGTTCTTCTCGTCGAGATCAGCCCATTCGAGGGCGAGTATCTCGCCTAAGCGAAGTCCCGTGGTGATCTCGAGGAAGTAGAATTCATAGCAGTCCGATTTGATCGTTTCGTTGAGAAAGGCGCTGAGCTCATTCAGCTTGAGCGTCTGCATTTCCTTCTTTTGCAGCTTCGGGAGCTTTACGCCCTTTACCGGATTCTTTGGGATCAGATCCTCATCCTCTGCCTTTTGCAGGCAGGCTTGGAAGGCGATCTTGACGTTCTTGACTGTTTTCAGGCTGTAGCCTGTCCCTGCTTTGCCTTTTGAGGTATCTATCAACCTGCCTTTGGTATACAGATCCATCAGTACCTGCTGGCACATGATGGTGGTCAGGGATCGGAGCTGTACATCGCCGATCCTCGGGTTCAGATACCGCTCGAAGAAGAACTCATAGTTCTCGTATGTCGAATCGCGGATGATGCCTTTGCAGTAGGAGTCCAGCCATATCCGTGACCATTCACTGAGGGTCGGGTTAGGGTTGGTGAGGAAGGTACAGCGTTCAGCTATCTCACGGTCTTTCTCGTATTCTTCAATCGCCGCCTTGAGCTTTTTATCGCACTCGGCTTTGGTCTTGGCAAGAACGTATTTGACTTTTTGTTTACCGTTCTCGTCGACTCCGGCGTTGAAGCGACCTTCCCATCTGCCGTCCTTACGTTTTCGTAATGTGCCTTTTCCGTTTTGTCTTTTGGACATAAATTCTGGTTAAAATGATTCTAATGTAGAATTATGCACTGCATAAAGACAGGCGACTCAGTGAATGAATCGCCTGTATTTAATTACTTTTCGGTTTAATCAGAAGTTTAAGGTAACAGGATCGGTTTTTTCTACGATGACGTCGCCGGTGTCTGCGTCTGATATTGAAAACGACAGTGTGAAGGACTCGATCTTCTCAGGTTTTTCTTCACCGTCAAAAGTGTAAAAGTCATTCTCCATTTTGGTTAAATAGTTACATTGAAAAAAGACAGGCGACTCTGTGGATGAATCCCCTGTCTTTGATTGTTTTAATGATTTACTTTGTACAATAGCAGATTGTCTTTTTTTATTATACGAATGACTATTCTATTTCTGAACTTCTGTAGGTTTATTCACCCTTAATGGTGTTGAATATCATCCTGCGGCTGCCGCCTCTCTCATCGGACGCTCCGCTTCTCGCCATGGCAACCAAGATTACGAACAGCAAATCGAGGTTCTTCTCACAGGTGCGGACACGGTAGAAGCCCTGAATGGGGATGTTGCTTGCGACCTTATGCGCCTCTTCATCCTCCTCATGGACATACTGACTTGTGTTTTCAACATGCGCCAGCTCTTCGCCGTCCCTGCTGATAGTATAGCTGGGCATGATGCCTTTAGCCTGACCGAAGCGGGAGTCTATCTTTACGCCGAGCTTTCCGAGCTGCTTCCATACATCCTTGCCGTCAAAGGTAAAGGTGTAGTTGTTGTCGATCAGTAGCGAATTCCAATCGGTTTCTTCCGCATGACCGAGCAAATGATGGACGGTCTTATTATTCTCATGATCGATAAAGTCAAAATCAAAAGCGCTCAACGGAGAGAACTTCGTCATCTTTGCTTCATAGATGACCTTGCGGTTTTTATCTTCAAGGTGATGTCCGACCTTAACGGTACCGAGATCAGTGAGGAAATAAAGATAGCGTTCCTCTCCCTTTACAGACGGAGCGAAGTTAAACTCACCGTTTGTTTCTTTGATCTTCTTAACAGATAACTTTTCCTTGATTGTAACAAAGATTACGAGCAGCAGGATCACACCGCCTGCGATCATGATGTAAATACCGAAGCCGAAGCCCGATGTGAGCTTTGTGGGGTCTTTGGGATCGTACTTGATTGCAACCTCACCGCCAACCTTATAAGACGGGTCATAGGAGTTCAGCCTTGAGGTGTATTCCTTGCCGTCGACTGTGTACTTTCCGGTCACGATATACTGCACATCGTTCTCGGAGTTGGGATCGGGTACATAATTCGGATCTTCTTCGATAGAAACGATGGTAGCAGTACCGTCAACATATCCTGCTGACTGGAAGAAGGTAAAGTAGATGCCTGCTCCCAGAGCGATAACGGCGATGATCGCCGCAAATATTCTCAGTCCGGGTCCTTTGATTGAAATCATGATGAAATCTCCTTTTTCTTTTGATCCTTTATCAAATCAATAGCCGAAGGTTACTACCTCCCAGCCGCCGTCATCGGTACGCGCCAGCCACCACTGATAATCCGTGTAATCGGAATCCGCGTTGAAGGTCATTTCTCCGACATCATCAGGCGTATGGAAATCCATCAGGAATTCGGCGACCTGTGTATAGTTAGCGTCCGGATTGATCTCGTTCATCCACTTAAGGTTTTCATCTGTAACAGATTCATCTCCGGCGTATTTGATTCTCTTGAGATCAACGTCGCCCCAGAAAGCGAATTTGCACTTGATCTGGATAACGGCGTCTTTCAGTTCATCCTCTGTGTAAATATCGGAGGTACCGTAGTCGATGCTTACTTCACCGCCGGTGTATGCGCCGAGGTATTCTTCAAAGGTGAGTCCTTTCGTAGTGATCTTCTTCGCTACATAAACATTGTCGATATAGCGGATATGCCACGGCTCATAGCCGTAGCCGGTGATATGCTCCTCGCCGTCGAGATAGCGAAGGATGAAGCCGTAATCCGCGAGCTTCTCATGGATCTTTGCCCAGATCTCGGGATACTGAATCATTTCCTCATTCAGAACGACGTCCTTACCGTCGATGATCAGATACAGGTCAAGCGCGAGACCGGTGTGGTGCTCTGAGTAACCGGGTTTTGCGACGGTCTTTGCTGCATAGTCCGCGCCGTACTTCTCGGTGAAGTCGTCCATGATCCTCTGCTGTGCCTCAACGCTCCGGCGAGCGGAGTCGAGGTCAACATAGATGTTCTCGGCTTCAAGAGCCGCCTTGAGCTCGAGATAAGCATCATAGGCTTTCTTCTCAACTTCGACGTCATCGCCGACCGAGTTGGTCATGTGGACGGTTTTGAGCTTTTCCTCCCAATCATCGGGCAAAGCGTGGGTCTTGTTGACCAGCGCCATATAGTCGATGCCTTCGGCAGCGGGTGCTTCAGTCACCGCTTCTGTCGCCGCCTCAGTTGAATCAGATGGAGTTGTAGCGCTGCCGCAACCGGTCAGGACTGAGGCAAAAACCAAACACAAACAGAGCAGTAAGCAAATCACAGAAATCTTTTTCATAATTATTTTCCTCTCAATCAAAGTTATTTCTTGGTAACGCCGTCGCCGTAGATGGTCGTCCAGTCGTCCTTCATCGAAACGGTGGTGTAGCCGTTTTCTTCACAGCTTGCGCGCATTTTATCGGCTTTTTCAATATTGCCGTTCTCGCGCTCGGTATCATCGCAGCAGAGCATGAATGCCGCCGCTTTATACTTATTGTTATTAATGGTGAAGTTTGCCATCGCGGCGTCTCCGGAGCTGTTGCCGAAGCACAGCACAGGCTGAACGCCGATTTCCTGCTCGATCACGGTGACCTTGTTGGTCTTGAGGTTCTTGATGAGGAACTCGCCGCCGGTGACGACCTTATCGTCCTTCGAGAAGGTGTAACCCAATCCGTCCTCGTCCCCCTGACCGCTTGCGACAAAGCTTTCGTCGGAACCAATCATCTGAGCGAGAGGGATATCGATAACGCCCTCCGCTAATCCGCGTGTGATAAGTCGATCGGTGCCGCTGACGATATAGACCTTGAAGTCGTTAGCCTGTAAAAGGTCGACAACCTGCAGCATCGGCTTATAGAACGCCTCGCCGTTGGTCAAATTGGTATAGCTCTCCATCGGCTCGTCCCTGTACGCCTTGACATAAGCGTCGAACTCTTCGGGAGTCATGCCCTTGAAGGCGGTCGCGACCGCTGTGCCGTGCTTGACGTCCAGACCGCTCGGATAGCTGCCGGTATCAAAATACTCTTTGATGATAGCGGCTGTCGCTTTTTCTTCATCACTCGCTTTGTCCTTGTAGTCGGGATCTTCCATGACGCGATGGTACAGCAACTTGTGATCAAAATAGCCGGGATCGGTCTCACAGCAAAGCGTACCGTCCATATCGAATACGGCGATACGGTTTTCGACCGGGATGAATTCCGCGCTGTTCTCGTCGGTGACCGCCGCGATATAAGCGGTCAGTTCTGTTTTCAGAGGCGCGTCATCCGTCCAGAGCGAGAGGGCGTCGACTTCCTGTGCCTGCGTAGTTCCTTCGGCTACGTCAGCAACGGCAATATCGCTCGCCGGGGCCAATGTCTGTCCGTTATTCGCGGTGACCGCCCATGTACAGCATACAACAATCAGCGCGACGGCTAAAACCGCCGATACGATTTTCCACGGCGTTGCAGTTTTATTGTTTATGTTTTTCATTTTTATCTCTCCAAACTTAATGTACCAATCCGTAACGGAATACGGCACATATTTTTACATAAATAATTATACTACGAAACAAGGCTAAAGTCATTCTCCATTCTGGTTAAAATGATTCTGCTTTGGAATTATAAGCAAAATAACAGATGACTTTTCAAACATCATTTGCTATAATCTTGTTGAAGGTGTGATACTATGAATCTGACTGTTCTCGATTTTATCGCTTACAACTATATATCTCTTATTCTTCTGTTCGGCATCGCTCTGACGGTACTGCTGAACCGTAAGGTGAATATCCCAGCAAGCAACACGATCTGGCTGATCCTCGGGCTGGTGTTCTGTATCTTAGTCGTGAACTTCATTTCCGAATGGGCAAATCAAGGCGCTGACCGCCAGACAGCAAACTATTGGACAACGGTGCTGAAATATGCCCTCAATCCTTTTATTATCTGCCTTGAGGTCGTCCTCCTTGTCGATAAGCCGTTGAAAAAACTGCTAATAATCCTGCCCGCCGGTATCAACGCCTTCATGATGCTCATACTGCCGACGATCAGCGAGTTCAGCGTCGTTGGATATGATGAAAACAACGTTTTCGGTTATTCGAGCTGGCGCTATACACCGTATGTCGTGACCGCGTTTTATCTGATCCTCTGGATGGTCCTCACCTTCACCTACTTCAGACAGTACAAGGATCGGCGCAGTATCGTCGCGGTGTTCATCGTAGTTGTCACGCTGCTGACCATGTATCTGGAATACCAGAATATTCTCTCGGATTATTTGGATGAGATCACACTGATCGACATCTATCTTTACTACTACTATCTTTCGACAGTCTATCAAAGGAAGATCAATGATAAGGTACTGCAAAAAGAAACAGAGCTGGCAAGAGTCAAGGTCAAGCTCCTGCAGGATCAGATTTCGCCGCATTTCATCTATAATGCTCTTGCTATTATCAAGTCGCTGGTATATGAAAACCCCGAAAAGGCGGCGCAGACGATCGACGATTTCTCCACCTATCTCAGGCAGAATGTCAACGCCCAAAAGCACTCCGAAAGCACGATCCCTTTCACCAAAGAGCTGGAGCATATCAAAGCGCTCCAGCGCATCGATGAAGCAGGGAAAGGCAAAAGCACCGACGTCATCTATGATATTCAGGAAGAAAACTTCCGCGTACCGCCTCTGACGATCGAGCCGCTGTTTGAAAATGCGTTGATTCACGGGATCAGTCATCGAAAGGACGGACAGATCCGGATCATTTCCCGCTGTGACGGAAGGCATTATATCGTACAGGTCATTGACAACGGTACGGGCTTCGACCCAACCGCTAAAACGACCGGCGTCGGTATCGATAACATCCGCACAAGGCTCGACTATTTCTGCGGCGGTACGTTGGAGATTCAAAGCAGCCCCGAAGGTACGCGTGCTACGGTATATATCCCCAAAAAGGCAGGTGACATTAAATGAAGATCATCGTTTGTGACGACTATTTGCTGATAGTTCACGCACTGATACGCGATATCAAACGAATCGAGCCGCAGGCGGAATGTGAGGGCTTTTCCGACGCTGCCGAAGCACTGGACTATATACGGTCTAATCCTGTTGACGTCGCCCTGCTCGATATAGATATGCCTGAGATCAACGGGCTGACGCTCGGAAAAGAGATCCTCGACCTTTATCCGAGAGCGAACATCATCTTTGTCACCGGTCATCCCGAATACGCTCTCGAGGCGCACGAGCTGTACGCAAGTTCCTTCCTTGTGAAACCCGTCACCTTTGACGCGCTGAAAAATGCCTTTGAGCATCTCCGCAATCCGGTTGCGGAACTTAATGAAGAGACCGTTGCCGAATTTTACACCGGAAAAGGCAATCTCGGTCAAAACATCCGCAATCTGAGGGTAAAGCACGGCCTTTCTGTTCCGCAGCTCGCCGAAAAGCTGAATGTTACTGTTCAAACGGTTTATCGCTGGGAAAATAGCGAGCGCACACCCGATATCGTGAAATTTGTCATGCTTGCCGATCTGCTCGGCGTCGATATGCATGAGCTGTTGAGTTGATACACTTTTCAATTAAATGCTGATATAGCAACAGGAGAATGCCGAGTCAGGCAGCCTCCTGTTTATATACTCTTATCATCGATTCATCTTATTCTGATCTAACGTGTGATCTGTTTTATCAATGCGTATATCCCATATCCTATGATGACGCCCAGCGCATTCAGAATCAGGTCGTCGATATCCGATGCTCTTGACGCAAAAGGCAACTGCAGAATCTCAATGCAGAGCGATATCAGCGCTCCTGCCGCAACTACTTTGCCACAGCAATCCAGCTTCTTATATACGACAGGCAGTACGATACCGGTCGGGATGAACAGCGCCGTATTTCCGACCACATTCCAGATAATATCCCGCGCGTTATCATAATCAAACAGATGCACCAGCGGCACGAAGTTCACCCTCAGCGGGAATACTGCCGCCGCCTCGAACACTAAAGGCTGGATATATCCGTCCGCCAGTTCTCTCGGGAAAAAGATAAAACGTATCATGACCGCGAGATCGATATACAGCAGAAGCAAAACGGCTTCCCGCTTCCATACGCTACCCTTTTGCTTGATCCATACAGCGGCGCGTATGAGCATCCAGATCACCGTAAAAGCCAGCTCTACCGCAAGAAAAGATATCTCAAACATAAACTTCTCCTGTTAAACTATTCCATGATGCTTATACTGAGATATACTAAAGGATGTCAAACAGATACATGTACGGGCAGCCCCGCAAGCCGCCTTTGAATGTTGGTCGCATCGAGGATAGTCACCTGACCGTCGCCGTCTGCGTCAGCTGACTCGATCTGATCCTCTGTCAATTCAGCGCCGGTATAAGCGGAGCCGTCCATATCACACAGCTCGGCAAGCCAGCGCTGGATACGGGTCGCGTCAAGGATAGTAAGCTCACCGTCGCCGTCCGCGTCACCGGTCACAGTATCATCACTGCAGTACGAATCCATCGCCTTGACCAGCGCCCAGTTGGTCTGGGGATAGTGCTGCTGTAAGATCGCTTCTCTGTTGAGGAAGAGAGTAGCGAAGTAATACAGATTCAGTTCCTCATAGTATTCGGTATATGACCGATAATAACCGTCGTAAAATGCACTGTAACGGTTGTGATACCCCTCTAGATAATCCTGTGAATAAGACGTGCCGTCCTCCTTTGGAACGGGCTCCTCGTTGTAGCTTGCCCGATAACTTTGTGTCAGCGCGTCCTTCTTTGCGTCAATACCCACTTGATCGTCGGCGTCATTTGATCCGCGATAATACTCTTCGCTATGCTCCGGATGCGCCTCACTGTAACCATATCCATAGGCAGATTCGTAAGCGCTAATATATCCGTTTCGGTAGGCGTCCAGATATTCCTGCGAGCGGCTCTCGGCGTCCGCAGACAGCGGCGCCTCGGTGAGCGGTTCGTTCCCTGCCAGTCCGTCCTCATAACCCCTGTCATATCCGTCGTTTCTGCCGTCGTCTTCACCCAGTTCGGCGTCTGTCGGCGGTTCTTCGGGTTCTTCGGGATCTTCGGTCCAGTTCTGCTCCGCCTCCACATACTGGTCGTAAGTGAAAACCTTCTCCTCGGCGGTCTGAGGGTCATATGTCGGATCGTCATAGTCTTCGGGCAGCGCCGTGCTATAGTCGACACCCACCTTATACTTATAATCTTTTACCAATACCGGACCGAGCGTCCTGATCAGAGGATAAATACTGTCAAGCATCTCCTGATACTCTTCGGCAGAGATCGGGAGCTGATCGGCAGGGACGAGCTCCTTGAGCAATATTTCCAGTTCGTCAGCGATTTGACGGTACATCGCGTCGCTGTTGTGGAACATAGCGCCGCACTGCACTTCATCGGTAAGGATATATCTCGCGCGGGGATTGTTGATTATTTCCGACAGAGAGCTGCTTAAGGAATCGAAAACGGCGTTCCACGCTTCAGACGATTCACTGAAATACATCTCAAGCAACTTGGCGACCGCGCCGTCGAACTCGCCGGAGAACTTCTCACGCGTCAACTCATCCGCTAGGAAGCTGACGAGATCTTCATTGAAAGTGTCCATTGAAACAGAACCCAACGATACGATCTTTTCATAACCCACTGCATCGAACTTTACCTTATTGACATTCAGATCTTCACCGATCACGATCTCCTTGCCGTTCGTGTACAGTCCCCACGATTCGGGATAGACATAGGTAATCAGGTCGTTCTTATTCCGAATACAGAAGATATTATCATACACCTTATCGCTCGTGCAGCAGCGGGGAGCCTCGAAGCAGTAGACAAACACGTCATCCGCCGCCGTATCAAATTCATTCAGGTGTTCATTGATATAAACGCCCGTGAGATCGGCAACAGAACCGGCTCTCGAATAACCCGCGATCCACAGCTTGACGTTGCTGAGATGATGCGCGTCAATATAATTTTTGATTCGGGCAATGACCAAATCAGTCGGATCCTGAAAACCCTTGATATTGCCCGTCGTACCCGCTGTCAGATTCGCAGCCCATTCCGCACCATACTTGTTGCCGCGGATCGAGACCGCTATTACGTCATGTCCGTCGATCTTCTTGTGAGCGATCGCCGTACCGATCGTATCCGTTGTCGGTGTGACCGTCATATCGTCTGTTTGTATATCCGTATAACCGATATCATTCAGCAGGGCGGTAACATACGAATCGCCGCCGATCTCCATCGAAGCGAGCGCCAGCGCCATCGACATGGTGAGCAAATGCTGATTCTGCTGTGTTGACAGCGCTGTAAAATATCCGTCGCTGTAATAATAGGTATCTGTTGCAGGTTCGTCAACAAATGACGGCATATAGGTAAATTGTCCCGTGATGATCTCGCTCTCAGCCGAAGCGCCTAGGGGAAGCATCTCGATCAGAAATACCGCAGCAATTATTATGCACAGAATACGAAGAACAGATCTTTTACGCATATTACCCTCCCTGTAGATTTACTTTACCTTAAATATTATAGTTTATCTATCATCAATAGTCATTCTCCATTTTGGTTAATCCGTCATTATATGCGATGGTTCTTGTTGGTTTGTTAGACAGCTTACTCTTTGA
>Ga0310690_10011534_pt1 | contig 10897 bp, 8 predicted proteins | sample AusTroGonzalo_MG_2_FD_207661 | JGI IMG/M metagenome (GOLD analysis project Ga0310690, IMG submission 207661) | Bovine rumen microbial communities from tropical cattle in Woodstock, Queensland, Australia - Gonzalo_04 (v2) (version 2) | ecosystem: Host-associated > Mammals > Digestive system >...
GAAACACCGCGCTGTTCCATGGTCCGATAATTCGCAAGCATTTTCAGCGTCGTCGGAAGATAATAATTCATAAATTTCCTGACCTGAGGCGCTTTGGAAGGTGATTCTGAAACCGTGCGGAAAATCTGCTCGCATTTGATGCTCAGATCATCCATCTGCCTGGAAAGCTCCTGATCAGGGATCGCGGCATTTTCCTTACGGATCGTTTCAAGCATATCCTGCCCGGTTGTAATCACCTGATCAGCAATCTTGTCGCCTGTAAGGGGAATACGCCTTGCGTTTTCCTGCTGCTTTATACGGGCTTCCTTTTCGGCCTGTTCACGCTGGGCCTGTTCAAGCCGTTGCTTCTCGGCCTGTTCACGAGCTTCTCTTTCCCGGTCACGCCGGTTATGGGTGGTAGTATCCAGCCCACTGCCCATGATGCTTGCAAGCTTACCGATACCCAGGCCAAGAAGAACGCCGGCAATAATACCGCCGATATGGAAGTTGAAAACGGATGAACAGATCAGCAGCGTGATAATAAAACCGAGACCGCCGGATTTTTTGTTGCTGTTAGGATTCTTGCTGGACACAGTCAATACAAACTCCTTAATAATGATCTTAAAAAGTATATCACAACAGGTATTGAAAAGAAAGAAAAAACGGATTAAAAAATTCTGAGAAAACGATTATCAATCATCTTTGCTGCTGACAGGCTCTTTCTGCCACAGATCATAATGATCCTGCCTGAGCGCGTGCAAAAACCGTTCATTGATGTCCGGATACAACTGCCGTATGCTGCGGAGCAGATCCTTCATTTCTTCACGCCGTGTTTCACCGTTTGCAGGGCAGGGTGAAGAAACAACCGGCAGATTAAGCGCATGTAGCATATGTTTTACATGACTTTCGGGAAGGTAGATAAGCGGGCGGATTACGGTAATGCCTGTACGGCTCATGGTTGTTTTCGGATGAAATGTATGGAAGCGGCCTTCGTATATTAATGACATCAGCAGCGTTTCAATGGCGTCTTCCCGATGATGCCCGAGGGCCAGTTTATTATATCCTTCCGCTGTGCAGGTGTTGGCAAGGACGGCACGACGCATTTTGGAACAGAGAGAGCACGGATTTTTCTCTTTCCTGAATTCAAAAATAATACGTCCGATATCCGTTTCCCGTACAATATAAGGGATATCCAGGCTGTTACACAGCGTTCTTATACCGGTAAGATCAAAAGGTTCAAGGCCCATGGAAACCGTAATTGCAAACAATGAAAAATTTTTATGTGAGAAACGACGGTACAGCCATAAGGCATGAAGCAGCAGCAGGGAATCTTTACCGCCTGAAACGCCGACGGCAATTCGGTCACCGTCTTCGATCATGTTGAAATCAGTATCTGCTTTCCGAAGACAACCCAGTGTTTTTTTCATGTCGTTCATCACTCCTGAATGAATCGGATGCTGTCGTGCTGGGTATGACAGAGGAAAATGGTTTTATAACGCTTTTTCAAAGCCTGGAAAGCTTTTTTTGAGGCGGTTTCAGATGAAAACACACCGAAAACAGCACTTCCGCTGCCGGTCATGATAGCATTTAAGGCTCCCAGTTCTTTCATAAACTGACAGGCCTGGTGAATCTCAGGCCTGAGACTTTCGGCCACAGGCTGAAGGACGTTACCTATACTTTCACATAAAGAAACAAGCTGGCCGTTTTTCAGCGCATGAAGCGCTTTATCCGTGTCGGGACGGCAGATGCTTTCTGTATTGTGCCACAAACGAAAAACCTGTGCGGTGCTCAGCCCCGAACATGGCTGAACAACAATCAGACGGTAATCATAAAGACAATCAAGATCTTCCAGCTTTTCGCCGATGCCGCGTGTTCTGGTCAGTCCGCCGCGAATAAAAAAAGGTACGTCAGCACCCAGTGAAAGCCCGAGCTTTTCAAGGTCTTCGTTTTGCAGTCCTGTTTTCCACAGATGATTCAGGCCAATGAGCACAGCCGCGGCGTCAGCGCTGCCGCCGCCCATTCCGGCACCGACAGGAATACGTTTGTGGACATGTACTGATACACCGGCAGAATAACCCGTCACATCCCGCAGCGCTTCGGCAGCGCGATAGGCAAGGTTTTTATCATCCGCTCTGACCGGCGGCCAGCCGTCCGTTGTAATTGAAAGCGTTTGTGAAGGGATCAGGGTAATCTCGTCTGAAACGGAAACAGGCTGCATGAGCATATCCATTATATGATAACCATCATCGCGTACGCCGCAAATATCCAGCGACCAGTTGATTTTCGCAAATGCTTCCAGTATCATATCTTCCTCCGGTGAACTACTTAAACAGAATCATACAGCCGGCGGGTGAAAAACGCAAGTTTACGGCAGTCCGGACTACCCCTGATCGGCTTGCAATATAAAAAGTTAGGATGTAAACTGTTGACTGAAGAATGAAAGGAGTTCTGAAAGGTGAAAGATCATACACCGGTATTTATCAATCTCCTGGCTATAGCCCGATATGATCATACGCCAGACTATCCCATACAGTTTATGACGACAGGAAAACTGTATTATACCAGCAAGGACGAAGCATTGATACAATATGCTGAATCTCAGCAGGATGAAGAGACGGGCGAGATGATTCAGTCAGACATTGTGCTTTCTTTCCGGAACGGTAAAATAACAATGGAAAGAAAAGGAGATTTTTCCAACACAATGGTTTTTTCCAGGGGACAGCGGTTTGAAGGCGTATATCATACGCCTTACGGTGAAATGGATATGGCTGTATTTACCAAAGAAGCCGCCTGCAATTTCGGCAGTTCGGAAGGATCCATGCACCTGAAGTATCAGCTGAACATACAGGGCAATTATACTTCAAGCAATGAACTGCACCTGGAATACAGGGCGGATCAGCATCAGAAAACAAGAAAAAAGGGAGAGCAAGCAACATGAAGATAACTGTTCTCGGAGCCGGAACCTGGGGAACTGCGCTTGGCAGGGCGTTATCAATGAATCATCATGAAGTTTGTATCTGGAGCCGTTTCCCGAAAGAAACTGAAGAACTTTCCGGGACCCGTATTCATCCGCATCTGCCCGGGTCTGTTATTCCGGATTCGATCTGTTTTACTTCAGATATTCAGACTGCCGCGGATCATGCCGAATACCTCCTCATGGCTGTACCCTCGATATATACAAGAGAAACCAGCAGAGATTTCGCGCCATATATCCGGCCCGGGACGATTCTGATCAGCGCGGCCAAAGGAATCGAAAAAGATACGCTGATGACGCTGACAGAAGTAATCCGGGATGAAATCAAAAAGGCAGGGGGATCCAATCCTGTTGTCGCCCTGAGCGGACCTACACACGCAGAAGAAGTGGCTAGGGATCTGCCAACCTTGATTGTATGCGCCAGCGATGATCTTGAGGCGGCCCGGAAAGTACAGCTTTTATTCGACGGTACCTGCATCAGACCCTACGTCAATCCGGATGAAAAAGGAGTTCAGATTTGCGGAGCGCTTAAAAACGTTGAGGCGCTGGCGGTCGGTATAGCCAGAGGACTCGGATACGGTGACAATACCTGCGCGGCGCTGATCACAAGGGGAATGGAGGAAATCCGCCGGCTTGGCATGGCCATGAACTGCAGGGAAAAAACATTTTTCGGTCTTGCGGGAATCGGCGACCTGATTGTCACAGCGACCAGCAACCATTCCAGAAACAATCGGGCCGGGTTCCTGATCGGACAGGGAAAAACCGTTGAAGAGGCAGTTGCCATGGTCGGTATGGTTGTTGAGGGCATGAACGCTCTGCCCGCCGCAGTTGCATTATGTGAAAAGTTCGGAATGGATATGCCGATTATCAGTTCGGTAAATGCCATTATTCATGACAAGGCGGCGCCGACTGATGTTGTCAGGGAGCTGATGGGCAGAAGCCTGAAAATGGAATAAAGCATCCGGGAGAGATATGGATGAAAAGATTACTGAATGATGGCTGGTCATATGCCAAGCTTCCGGCAGGGAGCAGCATGGATGATGCGAAGAAAGCTTCATTTGCCATAGTTGACCTGCCGCATGACTGGCTGATCTGGCAGGAAAATGATCTGTACGAATCTGCCGATGCCTGGTATTGCCGACGTATTGACTATATACAGGATCCTGAGAACCCCGTCACGCTGCTGCGATTTGACGGGGTTTATATGGATTGCGATATTATACTGAACGGGAAAATACTCTTGACCCACCCATACGGCTATACCGCATTTACAGTATCGCTGACCGGGCTGCTCAGGAACGGAGAAAATGAACTGATGGTTCATATCCGGCATATCAGTCCCAATTCCAGATGGTATTCCGGAAGCGGGATCATCCGGGATGTTTATCTGCTGTCTTATCCGATGAATTATCTGATCCCCGACGGCCTGAACATTCAGGAAACTGATCAGGGTGACGGCAGATGGCTTCTGTCAGTAAACCATGAGACCGCGGGATCTGATTCCATGCCTTTTTTCTGTGCCCTGTCAGATGCCGACGGAAAGCAGACTGCCGGAACAGAAGGCTGCTGCTCAGGAAACACAGCAAGGGCAGAACTGACTGTTACTGATGCACAGTTATGGTCTCCGGAAAGTCCTTATCTTTATACTTTAACGCTGAAATACGGAAAACAGACCGAAGTCTATAGAATTGGACTGAGGTCTGTTGCAATCAGTCCCAATAACGGATTTATCCTGAACGGAAAACATATGAAGCTTAAAGGCGTATGTCTTCACCATGATCTGGGCGCGCTCGGGGCCGCCTTTCATATCAAGGCAGCAAAACGACAGCTGATGCTGATGAAAAAAATGGGGGCAAATGCGGTCAGAACCAGTCATAATCCTCCTGCCTCAGCCTTTCTCGATCTGTGTGATGAAATCGGGATGCTGGTTGTTGACGAAGCGTTTGATATGTGGGAGAGAAATAAAACACAATATGATTACGCGAGGTTTTTCGATGAGTGGGCCAAAAAGGATGTTGCTTCATGGGTCAGGAGAGACCGGTGCCATCCATCTGTCATAATGTGGTCAATCGGAAATGAAATATATGATATGCACGCGGATCAGCGCGGTACAGAAGTAACAAGGATGCTGGCGCATGAAGTCAGGAAACATGATCCATTTATTCATGCATATACAACATTCGGCTGTAATTATATGCCCTGGGAAGGGGGACAGAGATGCGCAGGATATGTGGACGCGGTCGGATACAATTACGGGGAAAAATACTATGAACAACATCATCGGGATCATCCTGAATGGGTTATTTACGGCAGTGAAACAGCCAGTATCCTTTCCAGCAGGGGTGTATATCATTTCCCGATCGGACAAAGCATTATGGCTGAAGCGGATCAACAATGCTCTGCACTTGGCAACAGTAATACGAGCTGGGGAGCGGAGAGTTTACAGAAAATCATCATAGATGATATCAGGAATCCTTACAGCCTGGGGCAGTTTATCTGGAGCGGTATTGACTATATCGGTGAACCGACCCCGTATCATACGCGGTCCTGTTATTTCGGGCAGGCTGATACTGCCTGTTATCCGAAGGATTCGTTTTATCTGTTCCAGAGTTTCTGGACAGAGCAGAAGATGATCCATATCGGTGTAACATGGGACTGGAATCAGGGACAAATGATTGATATTCCTGTTTATACCAACTGCTGTAAAGCAGAACTGTTCCTGAACGGTGTTTCACAGGGCGTTATCAAACCGGACAGGAATGATCCGCAGTATGCTGTCCCTGTATGGAAAATACCCTTCGCATCCGGAACACTGACCGTCTGCGGACTGGATGAAGACAACACGATTCTGTGTGAGGATACGCGTATTACTCCCGGAGAACCCGTGCAGCTGAAACTTTCGTGTGAAAATGAATTTATGCTGAGTGATGGGAAAGATCTGATTTTTGTCAATGTTACTGCTGTTGACACTGATAATGTGCCGGTCGAAAACGCAAGGGAAAGGATAAAAGTGCATGTTTCCGGCGGCGGAAGACTCGTCGGAACAGATAACGGGGATTCCACCGATCCCGACGGGTACAAATCCGACTGCAGAAGATTGTTCAACGGAAAACTGCTTCTGATTATTGCTTCAAACGGAATCAACCAACCAGTTGTTATTTCAGTGACGGGAAATCAGTGCAGAGGCGCCGGGATTTCGGTTCCAACCCTGAAGGCAGATCCGCCGGAGGGCTCTTCCTGCTGCCAGATGATCAGTGAACACGCCATGAACCATGAGATTTCAGTCAGAAAACTCGAAATTTGTCCGCTTGACGGCAATCATCTGACACCGGATCATCCTTCCAGCTGTTTCAGCTACCGGATTCTGCCAGCTGAAGCTGAAAATTATCAGGTTTACTGGGAAATAACAAATTCCGCCGGCATAGAATCACCATTTGTCAAAGCATCAACAGATCAACATACGGTAACGGTGACAGCATCGGGAGACGGTCAATATTATCTGAGAGGCCTTTGCCATGAACCGGACAGGACGATCCTGATCAGCCAGATTGAATTCAGCGCGGCAGGATTCGGAAATCCCGCTCTGAATCCGTATTCCTATTTATCTGCCGGCCTGTATGATCTTCATGAAGGTGATATCGGAACAGGGAATGAAAAAGGTATTTCATTTGCCAGAGACGGGGAAAGCATGGTTGGTTTCAGTATGACAGACTTCGGAAAAGAAGGTTCCGATACTTTAACCGCAGATCTTTTCGCGCTCAACAGCGATCCGTATGACATGGAACTGTGGGCGGGAAGACCGGATGAAAAACCCCGGTTTATTTCTGTTCTCCATTATCAGAAACCCAGTATCTGGAATGTTTATCAATCCGAAACATGGCACTTGCCCGTACGCCTTACAGGGGTTATGACACTGCTGTTCAGAATGAAGGATAAGGTCCATTTCAAAGGATTCAGTTTTGAGCGGCAGTCATTTGCCTACATTCCTCACAATGCAGCCGACGCTGATTCTGTATACGGCGACAGTTTTTCAATCGAAGGAAATGATGTTACAGGTATAGGAAATAACGTAACACTGACATGGAATAATATGGAATTCGGCGGAGAACAGGAGGTTTTGCTTCAGATCAGAGGGTCAACACCTCTTCCTGTGAATTCAATCCGCATCAGCATCCGAAATGAGCAGGGCGAAAGTGTAGCTGCCGTGGCTGATTTTGATGGGAACGGGGGACCGGAACAGATTTTTACGATTCCGGTTTTGTCCGGATGCTGTTCCGTATCTTTTGTGTTTTTACCCGGAAGTCAATTTGATTTCAGCGCATTTCGCTTTTATCAAAAGGAAAACTGGACAGGAAAGAAGTAATAAGATAATATATCTAAGTTAAAATTTTTCAAGTCAAGGCAATGAAAGGAGCAGTTCATGAGTTCCGGACTCAAGAAGTTACTCAGTTTCCTGTTCATCGCCCTGACCATTGCCGCGGTATTTTTTATCGCCTTCAGCAACCAGGATCTTTCCAATGCATGGGATGCTATCCAGAAAATGAATCTGAAGTGGCTCGGATGCATCCTCCTTTGCTGGCTCATTTATACCATTGCCGACGGAATGAACTACTGGTTTTACCTGAGAGGGCAAGGGTTCAAAATCAGCATCGGCCGCGCAGTCAATGTCGCACTGATTGGGTTTTATTACTGCAACATTACCCCCGGTTCGGCCGGCGGTCAGCCGATGCAGGTCAATTCCTTCCGCAAAGCCGGCGTTCCTGTCGGATACGGAACAATGGCCGTTACCATTCGTTTTATTGCCAATCAATTGATGACTTCTGTCATAGCGCTTGTTCTTTACATCCTGAATAAAGAATTTGTCGATAAACAGCTTGAAGGTGCTGTCTGGCTTGTTCGGATCGGATGGCTGATCAATTTTGCCGCAGTTCCTCTGGTGATTCTTGCGGCTTTCAAGCGCAACTGGATCCAGAAACTGTCGGAATTGCTTCTCAGCGGCCTTCACAAGCTTCATTTGATCAGGAATAAAGAGGCGGCTGTATCAAAAGTAACAGAAGTGCTGGACACTTATCATACAGCGTTTCTTGATCTTATGCATTCACCCATACAGATTCTCCTTCAGCTTGCATGTTCCACGATCGGTATGCTGGCACTGTTCAGCACAACGATCTTTGTCTATTATGCCTTCGGACAGAGCGGCACACCATGGTATCAAATCCTGACATTAAGCTGCCTGCTGTTCATCAGCGCGAGTTACACACCGCTTCCCGGAGCCAGCGGTGCACAGGAGGGCGGCTTTCTGCTTTTTTTCCGTAACATTTTCAAGGATGGTACAATCGGACTGGCTCTGCTGATCTGGCGCTTTTTCACCTATTATCTCTATCTGATTATCGGTGTTTTCACAATCCTGCTGGAAAAACTGATCATCAGGAGAGAAGCGGGAAGAAGAAAAAAACAACCATCCTGAACATGAAAAAAACTTGTAACACCTCAGTTTCCAATATAATATGAAAAAGAATATAGATACTTTATGTTTCTGTATCCAGATTCATTTAACATCGGAGGTCTGTAAAATGAAAAAACTGTTTGCTGTCCTGATGACCCTTATGATGCTGGTTTCTGCCTGCGCTGCCTGTGCCGAATCCGTCACAGGCGTGGAAGACGGCGTTCTTACCGTGGCAATGGAATGCGCATACGCACCTTATAACTGGGCGCAGCCGGACGATTCCAACGGTGCTGTTCCGATCGTTGATTCCCCGTTTTACGCAAATGGCTATGATGTTATGATGGCAAAAGCTATCTGCGAAGCAAACGGCTGGAAACTCGAAATAAAACAGCTTGACTGGGATTCTCTTATTCCCGCGGTTCAGTCAGGCATTTGTGACGCGGTTATCGCCGGACAAAGCATGACTTCCGAACGGATGGAATCTGTTGACTTTGCCGGACCGTATCTCTATGCCACGATTGTCTGCCTGACCAAAAAGGACAGCGCTTTTGCAAACGCGAAGGGACTTTCAGACCTGAAAGGCGGAACATGCACAAGCCAGAGCGGTACGATCTGGTATGATACATGCCTGCCTCAGATTCCGGATGCCAAAATCGGTATGCCTGCTGAATCTGCTCCTGCCATGCTGATGGCTGTTGAATCCGGAACGGTCGACTTTGTCTGTACTGATATGCCGACTGCACAGGGGGCGCTGATTGCGTATCCTGATCTTGTATTGCTTGACTTTGCCGGCAGTGATGATGATTTCAAGGTATCTGATGAAGAAATCAATATCGGTATTTCAGTGCGGAAAGGAAACACATTCCTGCTCGAAGCAATGAACGGCTATCTGAAGGATAAAACTGCCGATGACTTTAATGCTATGATGGCTGAAGCAATCAAAATTCAGCCGTTAAGCGAATAAATCCTGTTCAGAGGAAGATTGCTATATGTTTTCACAGCTTCTTTCCGATATAGGCATTTTATGGTCAAAATACGGCACGCTATACCTTACGGGTATCGCCAATACCCTGATCCTGGCGACATCCGCCACTCTGATTGGATGTATCATCGGGTTTCTGTGCGGTATCCTTCAGACAATTCCTTACAGCCAGAATGATCATTTTGTAAAAAAGATTATCCTGAGACTGGTCAGGATTGTTATCCGTGCCTATGTAGAGATATTCCGCGGTACGCCGATGATTCTGCAGGCTGTATTTATCTATTACGGCCTGCCGTATTTCTTCGGCGTTTCATTCAAGGATATCTGGACCGTGAGTATCATTGTCGTATCCGTTAATACAGGCGCCTATATGGCTGAATCTGTACGCGGCGGCATCATGAGTATCGATCCCGGCCAGTTTGAGGGAGCCAAGGCAATCGGGATGAATCACTGGCAGACCATGCTGTATATTATTCTGCCTCAGACACTTCGTAATATTATGCCGCAAATCGGAAACAATTATATTATTAATGTCAAGGATACGTCCGTTATGTTTATTATCGGATTTTCCGACTTCTTTGCGGTACATAAAATGGTTTCGGGTGCCGTATTCAAATATTTTCCATCTGCGTTCATGGAAATGGCAGGGTATCTGTGCCTGACTCTGCTTGCATCATTCCTCCTGAGAAGACTCGAAAAGAAGCTGGCCGGAAAGTCCAATTACGAACTTGTCAATATCGATCAGCTGGTAATGACCGCAGGGACATACAATTATCCTGATGACGCCGGTTCACCGTTTGAGGAAGTGAATAAAGATTACAAAGGAGAGGGACAATGAGCGAACACATTCTGGAAATACGTCATCTCTCCAAGGCGTTCGGATCGCATGCGGTTCTGAAGGATATCGACTTTACTGTGAACAAAGGCGATGTGACAACCATTATCGGGGCCAGCGGCAGCGGAAAATCCACTTTACTGCGCTGTATCAATCTTCTTGAAACGCTTACGACCGGCGAAATCCTGTTTCACGGGAAAGATATTTCATCCGGTAAGGTCAATTCGTCTTCATACCGCGCAAAAGTCGGAATGGTTTTTCAGAGCTTCAATTTGTTCAGTAATATGTCAGTTTTGGCAAATTGCATGATTGGCCAGCAAAAAGTATTGAAGATTCCTGCTTCCGAAGCCAAAAAACGTGCACTGTACTACCTGAATAAGGTCGGAATGGCTCCTTATATCAACGCGCGACCTGATCAGATCTCCGGCGGCCAGAAGCAGCGTGTGGCAATTGCGCGCGCCCTGGCTATGGAGCCTGAGGTACTGCTGTTTGATGAACCTACCTCGGCACTTGATCCTGAAATGGTCGGTGAAGTCCTGGACGTTATGAAATCGCTCGCAACCAAAGACAATATGACGATGCTGGTTGTTACGCATGAAATGTCTTTTGCGAGAGATGTCAGTACACATGTGGTTTATATGGCTGACGGCATCATTGAAGAAGAAGGCGATCCTTCAAAGA
>Ga0310690_10011536_pt1 | contig 10896 bp, 14 predicted proteins | sample AusTroGonzalo_MG_2_FD_207661 | JGI IMG/M metagenome (GOLD analysis project Ga0310690, IMG submission 207661) | Bovine rumen microbial communities from tropical cattle in Woodstock, Queensland, Australia - Gonzalo_04 (v2) (version 2) | ecosystem: Host-associated > Mammals > Digestive system >...
AGATTGCTTGCGGTTAGGCACATCAAAACAGTTATAGATTCTAATCTCAGTATCTGATGTCACATACAACAACATCACGCGATGATAATTCCACGCATTATGCTGTACTTGAGCAATAGCAGCCAATGCCGTTTCATCAAATGCAGAAACAGACATAAACAACACACATGGCTTCCCTTCTGAAAAATAAATCTGATGCACCCCAATCTTTGTGATATCCTCGTAATCAGGATACTGCGTTGGAACATCGTTGGCATTCACCAAGAATCCTTCAAAGCCTAATTGCTGAATAAAATCTCTCATCATGGTCTTTTCAAATGTATGCGGATATCATGCTCACATTATGCTTTGCACAATAATCCGTGCAAAATTACAAAAAAAATTTCAAATATCAAAATATTTGACCTATATTTTTAGTTTTTTGTTTGTTTTTTATGTGTTTTGCCATATTTCATGCAAAAAATTCCCTCCCACCCTCCTTTCAATCTCCGATTAGCGGAGGGGATAGCCGAGCCAGGCTGAGAGTTGGTCGACTTCGGTTGCGGAAAGGAGTTTGGCATTGCGGATGTCATCGGGTTTACCGGTCATGTCGCAGTAGATGCCAAACCATCGTGCAAACTCCTTGTTGGTTACCTTCGTCTCCTTTTTGACTTTCTGCATCTCCTTCTCCAATCGTTTTCGGAGTGTACCTTTGCGGTACTTCTTTATTTCCTTCTCTTGTTTTTCCATAGGCTTACTCAAATAGTTTTCCCCATTTCGGATCTGGGTCGTGGTTCTTCTTAGGACTGTAATTGGCGAAGATTTTCGTCTTGCCGTTGGCATACTTACGAGTCCTGTATATCCAGTTTCCTACACGTCCATGGAGTTCGTGAATCATGCGAAACTCCTTCTTCAATTTCACCAACATAATTGATTAATTCTGTTGTCTATCTCTCGATAATGTCTCGGGAATGGTTCGACAATGGTTCGAGATTGGCTCGGCATCTGCGGGAGAGTCGGACTCGGGGACATCGCCACAAGAGGCAGTGAAGTTGATGGTGTCTTCCCAATCAGGCTCCGACTCTTGCATGGGTTTCACTTCCATCGCTTCACCCACGATGAGCGATAGCACATCCGTCAGTTGCGGCTCCATGCCTACGATGAGACCCATATCGGGTATCATGTCGTTGCCGGTAGTGTTCGTCGCTAACACGAGGTTGGTACTTGCTTTGGGTTCTGAGAGGATTACCAAAGCGTTGCGGTGTTCATACCAGCCAACCACTTGCGGATTGGCTTAATGAGATTATTCAATCTCTTTTCATTATTGCATTTCATAATTTGATAGTTTAATTAGATAATCAAAAAAACTTTAAAAAAGGAGGGGTAAAAATACCAAAAAATACCTAAAATATCTTAAGCATTTGTTGCTATTAGCAATAGCGGATCCAAGGGGAGATCTATTTCATCGGAGGGGGTGTGGTTGCGCTTGATGAGACGACCGGTGCGGGAGTCGAACTGCTCCATGCGGAGACAGGGAAGTTCGAAGCGCCATGCTTCCTCATACTCGATGGGTTGACGTCGTTCAACCGGAGAGAAGATGTCCAGACAGATGCAAATAGTCTTGCCTTCCCGCAGCAGTCTTTCTTGCTCTGCACCGCTAAGCCAATTGGGTTTGAGTGCCGCGAAGTCGGTTATCTGCCAATCTGCACGTGCCTTTCGTAAGCCATTCGGCTTGTCAAACTCAGCCATCAGTGCTTTCTTGAACCGCGGATTCAGTTTGCGCCAAGCCTCGTAGGCATCGTCTTTTTGCTTCATGGTAATCGGACCACAAGTGCGCCGGAAAGCGGCGCAGAAATCCGCAAAAGAAACCTCGGAGTCAGGCACGTCATGCGCTTGCATGCGTGCGTCGCTAATCTCTGTCTCTTCCTTATGTAAGGGGGTGCAGGGGGAATTGCTATTGGCAACGGATTTGTTGCTATCGGCATCGTTTTGATTGCTATCAGCAACGACGGGATTGCTATTGGCAATTTTGCTATTAGCAACAGTTTGCGGGACGTTGGTGGCAACAAAATCGTGCTTGTTATTCTTGCGCACCAGTCCCATTTCGATGAGTTGGTTCATAGATCTACAGATTTTGGATTTGGATATTTCAATTTGGTTTTCCATTTCTTGGAAGGTGCCGGACCATTTGCCTTGCGACTGGGTATAGTTCACCACGTGGCAGTAAACGGTGCGGAGGTAGAGATCCCTCGTCCCCAGCACGCGTACTGCCTTTTGATGGTAAACCGTTGTGAAATAGTCCTTTGGCATCATGGATTATACAACTGCAATACCTTGCTTGATTGTCCGGTCGCAACCCGGATGCGCCTTGAAGTAAATCTTCTCGTCGAGTTCCATCTGCGCCTTTGCTACAGCTTGTTGGCTGCGCAAGATTTCCATTTGCTCATCGAGTCGCTTGACACACTCTAACTGGTTACGCCAATCAACGCATTCCGGCTGATTGTACTTCTGCGGATTTGTCGAGAAGTCCATGGTGCTGGTCTCTTTGAGTTGGTACGAACAGCCATTGTAACCAAAGGTCTTCTTGGCTTTCTTTTTCTTGTCGCCAATCTCTTCCTTTAGTTCCTCAGCACGAGCTTGCTTGATGATTTCTTTTACTTCATCCAACGTCAATGCTTGCGCCAATGCCAAATCGGCAATGGTCTTGCCATCCTTGTCTTCGGCTTTGAGCACAGCACTCACAGCTTTCTCGATACTCTTGCAGAACTGCAATTTCTCCAGCGGTGTCAACTCACAGTTCTCAGCGGTTGTCTTGATTCGCTCCGCTATTTCTTCACGTTTGATTCTCCCGTTTGCTACATGCGCCGGGTAGATTACTAAATCTAAAATATTTTCCATAATTTTTAATGGTTTTTAAGTTAGTCAAAAAAGGCCACAAATTGACAAAAAAATTAGATTTCCATGTGGTGCGTCATCTCGTATTCCATCAGGTCTTGCGGATCACAGACGGTAAGCGTTGCATAGATCTTGAGCATGTCATCCGGAGTGCGATTCTTGGGATCGAGGGAGGGATCATTGAGGTCGCGGGCGGCACGACGGAGACGACGGAGGATCTTGGCGCACCGCCTGTTCTCTTCTTTCGTCACGATTCGCAGGTTTACCAATCTACAATCATCGATATTGCCGTTGATGTGGTCTATCTCTTCGCCTTCTCTACGCTCTCTTTCCCAGGCAAGTATAACCAAGAAATGGATATCATACTTGATACCATGGAACAGAATAAATGGGTAGCGTTGCCCGTTACGCACTCCGTTACACGACAATTTCCCGTAATTGTTTTTCTTTACATAACGGATACGTCTCTGACGCAGACCATACTTAGTTAATGAATAGACACGTCCGCCTTTAGACACATACAACTCCACTCCGGGTATGGCTTGCCGGAGTTCAACACCATTCCGCAGTCGTAGGATACGCGGATTTTCGGATACTACCTCATACTCCACTGGAGGGAGGGGTCGCCTCGGTTTTCGATACTTCTTGCGCTTCGCTCGCGCTTGTTGCCGCTCCTTAATCAGGAGTCTCTTACATTGTCCTTTCATTTGTACGAAAGTTTTGTGCTTGGCTTTGACGGTGAGTGCGCACTCTAGGGATATCCAAGCCCCTCAAAACTTTCGCTGGTTAGTACTATTTGTTATGTGCTCGGAACGTCAGATCCGAGTTTTCGCCGCGAAATTACTACATTTTTAATAAAGTGGGGTTGCGTATTCGCACCCATTTACAAAATTTCATCATTTTACACATTTTGTGCTGCCTTTCTTTCTGCTTTTACTTTCTTCTCCAGCCGCAACCACTGCCATTTCGTTCTTCCGAAATGTGTCAACATCTCCTTCAATGGATGTCTAACATCCAATAAGGAATAATGGATCCGTGTCTCATACATCAGTTGATAAACCAACTCATCCGGATCTACATCGCAGTAATCTGCATTCCGTTCTTTGAGCAAGGCAACCCATGCAGCAACGAGGTCTCGTTCTGTCAAGATCTCGTTTGATTCATTTGGTTGTTCCATAATTTTAAAAGTTTTAAAGATTAATAAATACAATACGCCCGATGGCTCTTACACCACCGAGCGTATCTTGGTTAACTATATAAACGAAAATAGAGTTGCAACTCCATTCGGAATCACAACTCTATTCTGTCATGTTTCAATATAATACTCTACTCCATACACATTACACCTTACCCTAATAAAGCACGCTTGAGCTTAATAAGTTTGGTCCGCATAGCTGGAGATACCAATGCTAACACTTTAGCCTTCCATCCTTTCTCCGCCCAACTACTCTCGCCCAAATGCTCACAATACGTCTCTTCCGTCCGCACATCCTCTCCCGTCGTCAACACCGGACAAAAGTAATGCACTGGATACACATGCAAGTAAAACTCACCCCTTTCATCCTCTAATCCTCTAATCCTCTCATCCTTTACCCACACATCCTTCTCTACTCCATCAATAATCATCCCTTGTGCTTCCAAACGATCAGTAAAATATCCGGTATTGGATAATAGATCCATCTTTCCATCAGGCATAATGAAAGAGCGAGTATCATACGTAGATAACATATCCGTTACCCACGCTCCATGCGGTTCAGATGCTATCACTCCTTGCATCACCGGTTGCCGCTTACTTCCTTCATATCCGGCAAATGCAGGGTACTGATTCATCAAATCGTCAAAGGGGCGATAGACCATAAAATTCACGTCCATATATAAGCCACCGAATTTCTCCAATGCCCACAACCGTACATAGTCCGACACAAATGCAAATTTTCGTGCCTCATACGCTTGACGTACATATTGCGGAGCCGCAGAGATGTCAAAATTGCTCTCATTCCACCATCTGTACTCCCAATCAGGCATATGTTGATGCCACGAAGAAAGACACTGCTGCTCCAACTCCGGCAACGGATTCTTTCCAAACCAGCAATAATGAATAATGTGTGGAATCATATTTCTATACTAACTCATTCACGCACCGTACCACCCACTCCACTTGCTCCTGCGTCATGCACGGACTGATGGGGAGGGAGAGTTCGGAGTCGGCAAGGAACTCGGTGATGGGGAGAGACAACTGCGGGAGGTTCCAAGACTCCTTTGCGTAGCACTCCTGTTTGTGCGGCGCTATCGGATAATGGATAACCGTCCCAATCCCCCGTTGCTCAAGATAGTCGTGTAGTCTATTCCTTATCTCTAATCCTCTAATCCTCTCATCCTCTAATCCTTTCACCAAAATCGGGAACAAATGATACACATTATGCGCATCGTCCAATCGTTCCGGCAGTTCGATGAGCGGATTATTGATATGCTCGTAGTAGTACGCAGCCACTTCCTGACGACGCGCCACATCCTCGTCTAGGTACCGCAGCTTCACGTCCAAAATCGCAGCCTGAATCTCATCCAAACGGCTGTTTCGTCCTGCGTATTTGAAGACGTACTTGCGCTGACTTCCATAGTTCGCTAAAGCACGCACCGCAGCAGCCAGTTCTGGATCGTTGGTCGTCACCGCTCCGGCATCACCCAGCGCACCGAGGTTCTTACCCGGATAGAACGAATGTCCGGCTGCGTCACCAATTGAACCGGTACGCTTTCCGTGCCAAGTACAACCGTGCGCTTGTGCGTTGTCTTCTACAAGTTTAAGGTTGTACTTCCGGCACAGCTCCGCAATCCGCTCCGTCATCGCACACCGTCCGTACAGATGCACGATGCAGATAGCTTTGGTGCGGGGAGTGATAGCGGCTTCGATAAGGCTATCGTCAATCTCCAGCGTCCGTGGGTTCGGCTCGACCAGCACCGGTTTCAGACCATTCTCCGTGATGCCCAGGATCGTTGCGATATAGGTGTTTGCCGGAACGATGACTTCGTCTCCCGGCTGCATCACGCCCAACTCGATGTACGCACGGAAGATCCAGATCAGCGCGTCCAAACCGTTGGCGCAACCGATACAATAAGGCGAACCGATATATTCGGCATAATGTTGCTCAAACGCCTCATTCTCTTTACCCTGCAGATACCATCCGCTGTCAATCACTCGTCTCGCAGCCTCACGGATCTCGTCTCCGTGCATGGCTGTGACGTCATGTAAACTCAAAAAAGGTACGTTCATATTATTTCAAGTCTATTTATTATCTATTATATAGTTCAACTATACGATTGGCAATATCTAACCAACTATATCCTTTTGCAATCTCTTTAGCCGTAGCAGAGAATTCATGCCATATATTTTCATCGGTCAGCAGTAGTTCAGCGCTCTGCGCCATTACATCCACATCGCCATACGGACAGAGTAACCCACTCTTTCCATCAGTTACTACGAATGGTATGCCGCCGATTTTGGTGGCAACGACAGGGAGTCCGGTAGCCATAGCCTCTGCAAACACTATCCCCTGACTCTCCTCACGGCTATGGAGCACAAATAATTTAGCCTCAGCATATGCTTTCAGTAGTTCTTCGCGAGGCAAATTTGCTTCCAATAATATGTCATCATAATAAGGACTATCGGAGATCTTCAGCTGCAACTGCTCATAATAAGCCTTATCAGCCAACGAACCAATAATCCGTAACTTGGCATCAATCCCCTTGGCACGTAACTGGTTGAACATCTCTACCGTATAGATATGTCCCTTTCGCGGAGCAATAGCACCTACACATAAGATTACATTGCTCTTGGGGTTGCATTGAATGCTATAGAATGTATCATCTATTCCTTGCGGTATAACATGCATCTCTGGAAAATGTTTCAAGCCATACACCTTCAATTTATCTTCTACGTATGCCGTATCCACAATTATCTTCGGTGCAGCCTCTAATAACTCTCGCTCATCGCGACTCTGTACAATATACTGATAGAGCGCTTTCAGCGATGGTTTACGCAACAATGCTTGTTTCTTCTCCTCATGCAATATCCCATGCACCGTCAGCATCATTTTGATACCATGCTGTTGCAGAGCAAAATAAATCTCTTTGTTGATGGCATTGGTGCCATGTACATGACAAACATCCGGACCGAGTGCCACTATATCTCGCACCATCTCCTTCAGCCGCAGTACGGCATCTTTGTTATGCGTACCAGGATTGGTGTACCGATGGATAGTCAGATTCCCATATCGCTCTACTCTATCCTTCTCGTTAAAACGAGGGATGTCAAAGACATCGACGGTATGTGTCTTGGCGAGTTCTTGCACTAAGCCATATACAGAGGCCTCCACACCTCCGTGAATACACTCCGCACTTATTGGATAATTTCCTATCTGTATTATGTTCATACTATTAACTCTTGAGCATTAACTTTATAAGTTTCTGCTTGCAATAACTTCCTGCCTGCATAATTTGTCGATGAACTTTTAACAACCATATCGGTCTCTTATACATAGTCTTTGCCTTCTTTGGCTGTTTAGCCCAATCCACTTTCTTTAACTCCTCAGCCGCATTCTCATGATATTCGTCAGACAACCAATAGTCGAACAACTCTGCCACTCGATGCTTATCCAATAACGCCTTCCACTCCACTCTTACCTCTTCACTTTTATCTCTTACCTCTTTCTCTATCTCTTGAAGATTGAACAACTTATGATACTTTGGTGCATGGAGGTTGCGCGTAGCGCGTAGGTGCGCAGGTACGTCATTATTATAGTAAGCTAACGGCTTTTCGCAGAAGGCCACTTTGTAATGCAAAGCTATTTTTGCCCACAAAAGGAAGTCTTCACCAAGTTTTATACCCAAGGGAAATCCTCCCATTTCATCAAAGATTTTTCTTGGAAGGCAGGCTGTATTGGAGGTGATAGGCATTTCTCCATGCAGGTATGCCTCCGGATAATTCATGTAGCCGCGTTCCAACTTCAATGCCACATGCGTTTTCCCCGGTTTATAATACACATAGTTGGTACAATAGATGCCTGCATCCGGGTATTCTTTTATCAACCTATCCATCTCCTCGAGATAGGTAGATTCCCACCAATCATCGGCATCCAAGAAACACACATACTCTCCCTTCGATTTCGCCACACCATTATTCCGAGCCGCAGCTACGCCACTATTGGTCTGATCATACACCGTACACTTTACACCATACACCTCTCGAACGAAGTCATTGGCTACGTTCAACGACTCATCCGTTGAGCCATCATTAACAATAACAAGTTCGAAGTCCCGAAATGTTTGTGCAGCAATACTTTCGAGAGCATGTCGAACGTATGGTGCTTTATTATATAAAGGAACTATTACAGAAAACCGAACCATTAAAATATCAAATCTAAAATGTCAATTATTAAATCATTAATATTCCTCGACTTTCTTGAGAAAATGTGCAGGATTACCAACCCATACTTCACCGGCAGGGATGTCGTGGGTGACGACAGAACCGATGCCAACCATCGCATTCTCCCCTATTGTCACGCCACATAATATTGTACTCCCGGCACCAATGCTTGCGCCTTTTTTCACAAGCGTTTTCTCCAACTTCCAATCTGCATTCTTTGCATGCGGATACCGATCGTTCGTAAACGTCACATTAGCACCAACGCACACATTATCTTCCAACGTGATTCCATCCCATATTTGCACCCCAGTCTTGATAGTCACGTTGTTTCCCATCACTGCTTCATTCTCGATAAAGCAATGACTGCATATATTGCAGTTCTCTCCAATCTTCGCTCCAGGTAGCACTACACAAAATTGCCAAATATTTGTACTCTCCGGCACTTTTGCCTGACAATCTGATAAATGATGTATCATAGTCCTTTATATGCTTTAAATTCGTTATAGTCGCGGATGTAGTCGTATTCATCGTATCCTTCAGAGGCGAGACACATAAGCACAGCTCCTCCCGAAAAATTCTCTAAGTCTCGCCATAGTCCGGGTGGTATGAGTAAGCCTTTCCATGGTCTATCGAGCATGAAGGACTTTTTGTTGGCACCATCATCCATAATCACCTCTACGCTACCACTTGTAGCGATGAGCAGTTGCTGGAGTGCCTTGTGTGCGTGTGCTCCACGAGCCACCTCCGGCACCATATAGAGGTAATAGATACGCTTAATGTCGAACGGTATATCGATCCCATTCTCTACAACAGACAGATATCCACGTGTATCGGAATAACGACGGATGTCGATAATTCTGCAATCATTTACAGTTGACTGTTTCATGTCCTATTCTTTAATTCATTATGATGTTTGTATTCTTTAATGTAATGCGCTGTAATGAAATGCAGCCATGTTTTTGAGAAACGTTTGGCTTGACGTAGTTTTGCAGAGTCCGGTATATTCGCGGATACCTTTGCAATGAGTCGCTTGGCTTCTTTATAGTCCATTTTATGTAAGTACATCAAGAACTCCTTATAGAACTCATATTCCTGTATCCACTGCTCAGCAAAACAAACATCTTCAGGGAAAAGTTCATTCAAATACCTACGGATATTAGCCAACCCCTTATAGTATTGCAAATATTTCGGATGATCAAACGAGATAAACGTCGCGGACTCTTTATACACTCTATAAACCACACACATATCATCAATATGTCCCCATTTACAATGCTGCGCTAATATCGCTTGCATCGGATAATCTTCTACCGGAAATCCTCGATTTACAAACTCGTCAAAGTCCACATATTTTAGTAAATCTCGCCTAATCAACAAACTCAAAGGCATCGCGTATACCCCGCCGGAATAATCTTTCGAAAAATAGAACTTCTTAATATCCCCGTCCTCTATTGGATGCAAAGGAGCGACACCAGGCACCATCTCATCACGCAGTACAAAATGACGATAACCGGAAGTAGATACAACACCTACCTCCGGATGAGTACGGAAGTAATCTAATTGCTTCTGTAACTTCCGCTCATCGCACCAATAATCATCACCTGCACATATCCCGACATAATCTCCTGTGAAAACTTTCATTACTCGTGTAAAGTTCGCCATAATTCCAAGGTTGTGGGTATTGGGCAACAACTTTACCACCTCCGAATAACGCTCTGCGTAATCAGCACAGATGGCATACGTTCCATCCGAACTACAATCTTCTCCTATAACGAGTTCCAAATCGAAATCGCCTTTCTGCATCAAGATGCTATCCAACGTTTGCCGGATTGTCGCTTGCTGGTTATAGGTTATTACACCAACTGATATTTTAGTTCGTTTATTCATACATCATACATCTATACATCATACATTCTCCGTTCTCTCATTCACATATCTATCATCCACGAGAATTCGTGGCAGATACCAGCGACTGGTAAACCACTTTTGCTTCAACGAGCCATCCAAGGCTGAAAAGCCGCACCAGTAATCACATTCCGACAAAGTTCGGATATTTGCCTTCGACACCTCTACCCTACGTCCAAATGGAAATGCAAAAAACTCCACCTTTTTCTTAAACACCTGTTCTAACCATGCCTTAGATTCTGTCATACTTTGATTCGCTTGTTCCTTCGTATAAAATCGAAACTTATGATGCGAAACACCATGCGCAGCTATAATGCATAATGGATCAGCAGCCATCTCCTTCAGATGCTCCATTGTGACCATTGGATGCTTAGAATAATTATCTATCCCATTAATTAGTCTCGGGGCGATAAACAAGATAAAAGGTACACCCATCTTTTTTAATATTGGATATGCATTTTCATATACGGAATCATAGATATCATCAAACGTCACTGCGAAATAGTTCTTGTACGCCTCCGGATTATCAACCGCACATTTTAGAGTCTCTGCATCCAGAGGTTTTTGTCCTCGCGACAGTTCATAGCGGATGAATTTCTCGAATGAATCTTTCGTGATTGCGAACTGAGAATATACCTGTTCCGGTGTATTTACTACGCTATGGAACATATATACTCTTGGAGCATCCTTTCCCTGTA
>Ga0310690_10011538_pt1 | contig 10895 bp, 6 predicted proteins | sample AusTroGonzalo_MG_2_FD_207661 | JGI IMG/M metagenome (GOLD analysis project Ga0310690, IMG submission 207661) | Bovine rumen microbial communities from tropical cattle in Woodstock, Queensland, Australia - Gonzalo_04 (v2) (version 2) | ecosystem: Host-associated > Mammals > Digestive system >...
CCGGGGTTGGAAGAGGTCCAGGCAAGCTTGCCCAGGACAGCGTTGGCCGGGTTGGCCGTCGCCGTAAGGGTGAATTCATCACCCACCACCACGTAATTCGTACGCGGGGAGATGGTGAGTCCCTGAAGCACGGTCTCCACCTGGTCGTTGTGCGGGATGGGCAGCGGATTGGTCCGGTTGTCCATCTCCTCCACCTTGCTGCAGGCGAAGAAGGTCATCGATGCCATGCAGAAGATGGCAATCTGGGAAAATATCTTTTTCATACTATTGTTTTTGTCTATTGGATGGTTCCTCTGATCAGCAGGGGTGCCGTTTCCACTCCGTCCACGCGGATGCGGAGGGTTTCCTTCACTTCCCTTCCCCGCCGTTTCCACAGGGCGTCGTACACGCCGCGGAGGTTTTCCCGGCTGTGGGGGGCGATGGTTTCCGGGGCGTACAGCGTAAGGCGCTTGCCGGAGGCTTCCACCGCCAGGGTCACCGGACGGTCCGTGTCGTTGTACAGGGGGATGGAGAAGACGTAATCTCCAAAGCCGTCCCTGGACAGCAGGTATTCGGAAGCGTCGGTGCGGAGGCCCTGGCCCAGGTCCTGGGCGAAGCGGATCTCGCCTTCGGACTGGTCCCGGAGGACGTACCCCTTGACGGTGACGGAACTCAGGATGGTCTCCTTGCCGTCCGACGTGACGATGGTCAGGGAGCGGTCCACCGGGCCGTAGAGGCTCTTGGGGTCCAGGACGGCGGTGAGGACCGCCTTCTGGCCGGGCGCCAGGACGCGCCGGTTCACCTCGCCGGTGAAACAGCCGCAGTTGGAATGGACCTCCAGCACGGTGACCGGCTTGCCGGAAACGTTTTCGAAAGGATAACGGAGGGTATGGGCACCGCTGTCAAAGCGTACCGTATCCACCGTGAGCTCCGGGGCCGTGAAACGGACCAGGGCGCCCTCCTGGGCCCGGGCCTGCATGCACAGGCCCAGACTCAGCAGCGTAACGAGCAGGATACGGGTCTTTTCCATTATTCGGGGCAACGGATATTGGCTTCGGTATAGCTGATGCCGCCGTGGGGCTGGCCGTCATAACCGTGGCCGGTGAGGTCCTTGCCGCGGTTTTCGGCGTCCAGTTTCCAGTAACCGAGGAGTTTGTTCTCCTGGGCTTCCTTCACGGGGTCGGCGATGGAGCACTGGCCGTTGATGAGCTCGGTGGCGGACAGGAGACGGCCCCAAACGCGGGCTTCGCTCACTTGACCGTTGAGGTAACGGCCTTTCTCGGACATGCCGATGGCGAACTTGGAGTTATAGACCTTACCCAGGTTGATGCCCTTGCTGCCCATGGGGGTGGAGCTGTCCAGCTCGCCGTTGATGTAGAGGTCGCAGGTCTGCTTGAGACCGTCGGCCACCACGGCGATGTGGTACCACTTCTCCGTGTCGAAATGGGCCTTGGAGGTGATGGAAACACCCTGGCCGGCCAGCTGGAGCTGGTTCTTGTCGCAGGAGATGTCGCCGAAACGGAGGAGGAAGTTCTCTTCCACGCCGATGATCGAGGAGATATAGGGGTTGGAGTAGCACCAGTCGTGCACTTTCACGCGGATCTCCATGGTGCACTGATTCAGCGCCAGGGCCGGATCAGACACGGTGGTGGGCATTTCGAAGTAGGCGGAGCCGGGCAGGTTGGCGGCGGAGGCGTACACATACCCACGGATGACGAGGTAGGCGTATTCCTGGCCGGGAATGGTGCCCAGGGTGGCATCGGTGCCGGTAATCTTGAGCGGCAGGCAATAGACCACGCCATTCTTGAAGCCGTCCACCTTGACGTCGGCGCTCACCGGCTCGGACACGGCGGTCCCGGCCTTGATGACGGCGCTGTTGGATTTAAGGGTGATGTTGTCGGCCGGTAGGAACCAGTAGTTGGTGCCCTGGGCCTTGTTGAAGGCGCCCAGGACGGCGCTGTCACGCACCGGCTCGAAGTTCACGTGCACATCCTGGTCCACCTTGCGGGAAGCGGCGATGGAGAAGGATACGGGGGAAGAGACCTCCAGGAAGGCGGCGATTTCCCCGCCGGCGGACGTCTGGAAGGACACCACGCCGTTGTCATACAGTTGCTCGGAGTAGAGGATGCTCTTCTGGCAGGAAGCCAGCAAGGCAACCACGCCAAGCGCTAAGATAATCTTTTTCATACGCTTCGCTCCTAATTAATTGGCTTTGTAATAGTCCACTTTCTGCTGGGCGCGGATGCCCATGATGTGGTGCTGGTAGTGCAGTTTCTTGCCGTCCTCGGCCCCTTCCAGGTTCCAGTCGCGCTGGCCGTGGAAAGAGGCGAAACCGCCCTTGTGGCCGTACTGCTGGCCGCAGGTGGAAGGCTGGAAGCCGGCCATCTGCTCCAGGACGCCGCAACCGGTGGCCCACATGTCACCCACGTTCTCCGTAGTGATGATCTTGGCGGGGACCCAGCCGGCCTGGGGATCCAGGTTGCCGGTGTTGAAGTCGCTCTCAGAAGCGGCGCTGGCACCGCCCAGGCCGCCGTACTTCTGATAGATCCAGAAGTTGCACATCGGGGCCCAGGAGGCATTGCCGGCACCGGAGTTGGTGTCCACGATCAGGAGGGTACCCTCCTTGCCGGACTTCGGGCCGATGAACTGGGACAGGTAGGTGAGGAAGGTGGTCATCGAAGTTCCGTCTGCGAAAGGTTCATCCTTTTCTCCGCCGTAACCCGAGGGCTCGTAGTCCAGGTCGTACCCGTCCAGGCCGTACTTTTCGATCTCGTCCAGGATTACCTGGGCGCCGTACACCACCCATTCGGGGTAGTTGCCGTTCTCGTCCACGGTCTTGTGCGCCTTGGCGTCGGCCCTACAGGCCTCAGCACCAGCATCACGGGCGGCGCTTTCCAGCTCCTGCTCGGTCATCTTGCCCTGAAGGACCTTGCCCATGTTGTCGTATTTGTAGGCGTTGTAGGCCTTCATGAAGGAAGGGATCTCGGCCTCCATACACCAGGAGTTGTTTTCCAGGAGACGGGTGATCTTGCAACCCACCACCTTCATGCCCTTCACCGTCTGGCAGGCCTTCATTTCCATGTAGTCCAGGGAGCCGAACTTGGGCACGCCGCCCCAGAGGTTGATCACGTCCAGGGAGTCGGGGATGTCGGCGAAGCGGAACGCCATGGAGCCGTAGTCGGCAAAGAAGATATAGGAGATGCTGCGGGTGGTGATGCCGTCCTTGTCGAAGGCGGCCTTCTTCCAGGCGCGCAGGTTTTCATAGTATTTGGCGTCGCGGACCTCGTTCACCGTGCCGGTGCCTTCCAGGTACGGGGCCGTCTGCTCCGTGCCGGGTTCCACCGTGTGGATGCCGGAAGTACGCTCGATGGTGAGGGGCTGCGCCTCTTTCTGGCAAGCGGCCAGGACGAGGGCGGCGCCCAGCATCAGGATATAGCTCTGTTTTTTCATAACCATTTCTCTGTTAGAAGCTTATTTCCGGTCCCACCAGACCTGGGTACCGCCGTTGTCGCCGGTGCCGTTGAGGGATTCGCCGTCCAGCAGGGTGACGCCCTCTTTCACGTTGGTCTCGTTGGCCGTGTATTCGGAGGTAGGATAGACCAGGCGGCGGATCTGCTTCTCGGTGTCGATCAGCCCGCCGGACTTATTGGTAGCGGTAGGGATCACCCGGGGATACCCGGTGCGGCGGAATTCGGCCCAGGCCTCCATGCCTTCCGGGAAACCGGCCAGGTACTTCTGGGTGATAATCTGCTCCAGGTGGCCTTCTTCCGAAGACTGGCTGTCCCAGGAAACGGCGGTGGAGGTGAGGTTGTTGCCGTAGGAGTTGCCGCCGGCCACAGGGTCGGCGTAGGAGCCCACGCCGTCCGTCCCTCTCAGGTAGGATTCCACGCCGGAAGCACCGCTGAGGGAGAAGCTCTTGGCCACGCCGTCCTCATACAGCTTCTTCGCCGTGGCGGCATCGCCGTTGCGAAGGGCGTACTCGGCGCGCAGGAAGAAGGATTCGGCGCCGGACATCCACTTGAGGGGATCGTCGTTGGTGCACCTGACGCGGGACCAGAGGGTGGACTTGGGATAGTCGCTGTTCACCGTTGCACCCATGCGGACTCCGTAGTACTTGCCGTCGGAACCGGCGGTGAAGTAGGCGGCGCGGCGGGGATCGTTGTAGCTGTTCATGTAGGTGACGATGGTGGCACCGGCCTTGGCGTCGCCGTCGTTGAAGTTGTACTCGATCACGTAGATGGGGTACTCCCAGGCGCCGGCGCCCTTGTGCAGGCAGACGTCTTCCTCGATGAAGCCCACGGTGCTTTCCAGGGCCTTGGCGGCCTCGGCGGCGTAGAGCTCAGGAGCGGCGTAGGCCACACGGGTGGCCAGGCGCAGGCGGAGGGTGTTGGCGAAGGCGGCCCACTTGGTCATATCGCCGTAGAAGACATTGTCATAGTCCTCCAGGTACACGGTGGTACCCTGGGCGATGAAGGCCTCCAGGTCGTCGATGGCATGGTCCAGGTCCTGGAACATGGCGGCATACACCTCCTGCTGCTTGTCATAGGCCAGGTGGCTGCGGCCGCTGCCGATCTGGGTGTAAGGGATGGGGCCGTAGGCGTCCGTCACGCGATGCAGGGCGGCTACTTTGAGGATGTCGCCGATGGCGGCATCGTGCGGAGCCTTTTCGCGGAGGGCATCCAGCTTGCTCCAGGGGGAGACGGCGCGCTTGAAGGCGTCTTCGAACAGGGCCTTGGTCCAGCCGTCGGCCACCAGGTTGTACTCGTTGGTCTGGTGGAAACCGGCGTTGGAAGCGGCTTCGTAGTTGGCGAAAATGTTGCCGGTGAGGCCCTGCACCACCTGGTAGGAGGCGCTGCCGTACTCCCCGTCGCTGCCGTTCTGGTAGGAAGGGAGCACATTGGCCATCATCTGGGCGATATAGGAACCCGTACGCAGGTTGTCCCACTCGAGCATTTCCTCGGAGGCCTGTTCGGGGTTGGTGTTGCGGGCCGTGTAGTCCTTCACACAGGAAACCGTGCAGAGGGCGGCAAGGGCCATCAGGGCAGGAAGGATCATCTTTTTCATAGTCACAACCTCCTTTGATTATTTGTTATTCCCCTTCTGACCGAACTTCACCTTCACGGAGAAGCCGATGTTGCGGGTGGAAGGCGTCATGAACAGGTCGATGCCGGCGCCGTAGTTACCGGCGTTGGAGACTTGCTCGGGGTCGAACGGGGCCTTGCAGTAGAGCAGGGCCAGGTTCCGTCCCACCAGGGCCACATTGAGGCCTTCGATCCACTTCACCGCCTTGCTGACGGGGATGTCGAAGCCCAGGGAGAGTTCCGCCAGGCGGATGTTGGTCATATCATAGACATAGTAGGCACCCAGGGCGTTCTGGCCGTCGGATCCGGAGATGGTCTGCCAGTAGTCCTGTGCGCTTACCTGATAGTAGTTGCGGGAGGTGCCGGAGATGCCGGCGGGGGCGAAGTTGAAGCCTTCCTCGCGGCCTTCCAGGGTGCGGTTGGTCACACCGTAGGCGTCCATGGCGGCCTCCGTGAGGGAGACGCCCACACCGCCTTTGCGCATGGTGAACATGAAGGCCAGGTTGATGCCCTTCCAGGAGAACTGGTTGCGCCAGGAACCGGTCCAGTCCGGATTCACGTTCCCGGCATACCACATGGTGTCCGGCGTCCCGTCGTTGGGGGCCTTGTGCATCACGCCGCCCTTGGAGGAAGGCGTCACGTACGGGGTCCCGTCCTCGTTGGTGGCCAGGCCGGCCACGTACATCTCACCCACGGGACGGCCTTCGATGAGCCACATGCGGACACCGGAGGTGCCGCCCACGTTCTCGCGGGTGCTCACGTAATGCTCGTCGCCGTTGGTGTAGTCCAGCATCTTGACTACCTTGTTGATGTTACGGGTCCAGATGAGGTTGGTGGTCCAGTTGAAATCGCCCAGGTCCTGGGTAAAGAGGGCGGAGAGTTCCACGCCCTTGTTGTCCACCTGGCCGGCGTTCACGTAAATGGTACCGGCGCCGCTGGTGGAGGTGCTGGTAGGCGTGAACACCTGGTTGTAGGTGGAGGATTTATAGAAGGTACCGGAGAGCTGGAGCTTGCTCTTGAACAGGCGCACATCGGCGCCGGCTTCCCAGCTGCGGGTACGCTCCGGCTGGAAGTCCGGGGCGGTGGCCCAGGAATTCAGGTTGGGGGTGCCGCCTACCACGGGATAGGTCACGTTCAGGATGTAGCGGCTGATGGGGTTACCCACCTCCGCGTAGGAGGCGCGGACCTTGGCGTAAGGAATCCAGTCGGACTTCTTTTCAAACATCTCCGTGATGAGCCAGGAGGCGCCCACGGAAGGATAGAAGAAGGGCTTGACACCGGTGGGGCCGGCCATCTGGGAGGCCCAGTCCTCGCGGGCCGTGGCTTCCACGAAGAGGAAGTTCCGGAAGCCCAGGTTCAGGGTGCCGAACACGCTCTGGGTCTGGTCCTGGAAGGTATCCTTGTTGAAGGCCTTGCCGGTGGCCATGTTGGTGAACGTGAAGAGGTTGGCCACGCCCAGGAGGTCGCCGCCCACGGAAGTGCCGCGGAAGAAATAGTCCTCGATGGAAGCGCCCAGGACCGCATTCACGGAAAGGAGGTCCTCGCCGAAGCTCTTGTTGAAGTTGAGCAGGACGTCGGCATAGGTCTGGCGGGTGCGCTGGTCGTCATAGTAATACCGGCCGTACTTGCCGGCGAACAGACCGTTGGAGCTGGCGTAGTGCTTCTGTTCGGCCACGGTGTAGTTCTGGTCCGTGCGGACGCGGGCCTGGACATCCAGCCATTCGGCGATGTCGTAGGACAGGGAGCCGCCCAGCAGGAAACGGTCCTTCTGGGTCTGGAACAGGTTGCGGTTGATGGTCCAGAAGGGGTTCTGCATGGACATCTCGTTGGCGCTCCAGTACTGGGTAGGGAAATTGCGGGTGGCGTTGTAACGCTCGTACACGGTGTAGGCGTAGAGGTTGTCGCCGGGGCTCATCAGGTACAGCGGCACCAGCGGGTTGTGATACAGACCGCCGGAGATCATGTTCTGCTCGTGGACGCGGATGTACATGCCCAGCAGGCTCACGTGCAGCTTGTCGTTCAGGAAATCGGCCGTGTGCCGGAAGGTGGCGTTGAAACGGTCGTAGTTGTTGTTGGGGACGATGCCCTGGGCCTCCGTGTAACCGGCAGACAGATAGGTGGTGGAATGGTCTCCGCCGGCGGACAGGCTCACGGCGTGGGCCGTGTTGTAGCCGGTCTGGAAGAAATCCTTGATGTTCCAGGTGGGAGCGGATTCCAGCCGGCCTCCCCAGGAGGCGTAGGAACCGGTCTTGGCGCCATATTGGGTCTGGCGGGCCGGCAGCATCAGCGGCGAGGAGAAGGTCGTGTTGTTGGAATAGGAAACGTGGAAGCCCTTCTCGCCGGTACGGGAGGTGAGCATGAGAATCCCATTGGCGGCCTTGTAGCCATACAGGGCGGCGGCGGAGGCGCCAACCAGGGCGCTCATATCGGCGATGTCCTCGGAGTTGATGTTGGACATTCCGTCACCGGACAGGCCGGAACCGGCATAGATGCTCCAGGAGTCACCGGGCTTGGTGGTGCTGAGGGTGGGCAGCGGAATGCCGTCCAGCACATACAGGGCGTTGTTGTTCCCGGAAATGGACTTGGCACCGCGCATGACCACCTTGGTCTCCGCACCGGCGCCTGCGGCCGTTTCGTTGATCTGGACACCGGCCACTTTGCCGGCCAGGGAGTTCACCATGTTGGCTTCGCGCGTGACGAACACTTTTTCGTCGAGTTTCTGGACATTGTAGGTCACGGCTTTCTCGGCGCGTTTGATACCGAGGGCCGTCACCACCACACCTTCCAGAACGGTGGCGTCTTCAGCCAGGGCGACATGAATCGCCGTCCGCCCCGCGATCTCCACCACCTGGTCCACCATGCCAATATAGGAATAGCGGAGATGGGTGGCACCCTCGGGGACATTCAGCGAGTAGTTACCGTCGATGTCGGTGACCGTGCCTATCGAGGGCTGTCCTTCGACTACGACGCCCGCCCCGATGAGCGGCTGGCCGTCTGCGTCCATCACGGAACCGCTCACGGTCACAGGACCCTGGGCGAAGGCCATGACGACAGCAAACAGACTGGCAACTACGAGGCAAACCTTACGTAAGCTGTTGTTACACATTGGGTTGAAAAATTGATTAGTATTTTGTTGGTTTTGTTTAGCGTATCAATACGTACCGCCACGTTAAAATGGCGGGCAAATATATGGAATTAAAACGATTTTACAAAAACATTTTAGCGCTAAAATTTACTATGAATTTTTAGCGTTTTTGCAGAAAAATATCAGTATTTTCCCCGTTTTCCCTTACAATCTGCAAACACAGCCTTTTTTGCCAAATCCTGTACGATTTTTGCAAATACCAATACTTTTTTAACACTGCTTTTTCTTCTCCAATTTCCCTCCCCTCCCCGCGCCCTACAACGCCTACAGCACACTATCGTTCCCTGAAAGTACGCTATCGTTCTCCAAGAATAGACGCCCTTCCCGCTCGGCTGGGGTCACGACAGCGTCGCAGGTCCTCATTTTTAGTGGGGACCTGCGACAGGAAATGGCCATAGAAAGCATACAACGTCGCAGGTGTCGCTCTTTTTCAGAGACCTGCGACGCTGCGACAAGGGAACCGACGGCAGAAACACCAGCAAAAGGATAGACAACGGGGAATCGGCCGGGGCCAATAGGCCCGAAGGCACCGGCTGGGGATTGACAGGACCCCTACAGCCCGTAGGCGCCTTCCACGGCGGGAGCCTCGCCTCCCCAACGGGCGGCGATGGTGTCCAGGAGGGCGAAGATCTCGTCCACGTCCTTGGAGGTGACCAGCTTGATGCGGGTTTCCTTGAAATCCCGGAGGCCCTTGAAGTAGCAGGAGAAGTGCCGGCGCATCTCATAGACGCCGGTCACGGGGCCTTTCAGGTCCAGCGAAAGCTGGAAATGCCGCTTGGCCAGCGCCACGCGGTCGGCAATGCACATGGGGGGCAGCTCCTCCCCCGTATCCAGCAAGTGCCGGATTTCCGTGAAGATCCAGGGGTGGCCGAAGCTGGCGCGCCCCACCATGATGCCGTCCACGCCCCAGCGGTCAAAGGCATCCTTCGCCTTTGCGGCGGAGTTGATGTCGCCATTGCCGATGATGGGAATGTGCATCCGGGGATTGTTTTTGACCGCACCGATGAGGGTCCAGTCCGCCTCGCCCTTGTACATCTGGCAGCGGGTGCGGCCATGGATGGTGAGGGCGGCGATACCTACATCCTGCAGGCGTTCGGCCAGGTCCACGATGATTTTGGAACTGTCGTCCCAGCCCAGGCGGGTCTTGACGGTGACGGGCTTGCCGACGGCCTCCACGATGGCCTTGGTGATGGCCACCATCTTGTCCGGTTCCCGCATCATGCCGCTGCCGGCGCCCCGGCCGGCGATCTTGCTCACCGGGCAGCCGAAGTTGATGTCCACGATGTCGGCCCCATGCCCGCCGGCCAGTTCAGCGGCACGGTCGGCCATCCTGGCTGCGTCCACCATCGCCTCCGGAATACTGCCGTAAATCTGCACGGCCACCGGCGCTTCCGCCTCCAGCGTATGCATCTTGGCAATGGTCTTGGCCACGTCCCGCACCAGGCCGTCGGAGCTGACGAACTCCGTGGTGACCATGGCTGCGCCCGCCTCCCGGCACAGGATGCGGAAGGACGCGTCCGTTACGTCCTCCATCGGCGCCAGCGTCACCGGCCGGAAGCCCAGGTCTATGTTACCGATCTTCATGCCTGCAGGTCATTACCGACGCACGCGAGCGAGCAGGGCGGCCGTGAAGGCCGCTGCATCCTCCGGCGTGAGGAACTCGGCCCGGATGGGAATGTAAAAGAGCCGCTGCCGGAGGGTGTCCGGCACCTTGGGGACGTCGCGCAGGCGCTGGGCGTCCTTCTCCGTGGTCATCACGCAGGCGGTGGGCTGCTCCTTGACAGCCGCGGAAACGCTCCGGATGTCCGCGCGCGTATATTTATGATGGTCCGGGAAGGAAAGCCGCTTGGAAATCTTGTAAGTATCTGACAAATAGCTCCGTAAGGGCGCATCATTGGCAATGCCCGTCACCAGCACCAGGCGCTGGGCGTAGGTGTAGCGGGCGTCGGCCTCCTCAAAGACCGCCTCCGGCGTCCCATAGGAAATGGTCGTAAAGAACAGTTGCTGGCTGTCCTTGAGCCGGAGCAGACGACGCCACTCCTGCCGGTCCCAATCCCCCAGGAAAGCCGGGCACTTGGTCACCACCACGAAGTCGGCCTTCCGCAGCCGGGACGGCAGGTCCCGCAGCCGGCCCCAGGGCATCAGCTTGTCCTTGAACACCGGTCGGTGATAGTCCACCAGGACGATGTTCACGTCGGCCGCCAGCTTCCTGTACTGGTAAGCGTCATCCAGGACGATGATCTCCGCAGCAGGGGCGACCGCCTCCGGGGCAGTGCCCCTTTCTGGAGCATTTGCCCGTACAGGGTCGCGAAGCGACGCGGAAGAAAGGGGCACTGCCCCGGAGGCACCTTCAGCAAGCTTCCGGCAGCCCTCCACGCGGTCCTTGTCCACCGCCACGGTGACGGAGGGGAACTTGCGGGCCAGCTGTAGGGGCTCGTCGCCGTAATCGGCCGCGGAGCCTTCCCGGGACACAATCTGGAAGCCTTTTTTCTTGCGCTTATAGCCCCGCGAGAGCACGGCGATGTTGCTGTAGGCCCAGTCATCGCTCTGCAACAGGCAGCGGAGCACCCATTCCGTAAAGGGTGTCTTGCCGGTTCCGCCCACGGTAATATTGCCGATGCAGACCGTCGTGACAGGGGCCTTGAAACGCTTCTTCCAACCCTTATCGTAAAACAGATGACGCAGCGCCA
>Ga0310690_10011540_pt1 | contig 10894 bp, 9 predicted proteins | sample AusTroGonzalo_MG_2_FD_207661 | JGI IMG/M metagenome (GOLD analysis project Ga0310690, IMG submission 207661) | Bovine rumen microbial communities from tropical cattle in Woodstock, Queensland, Australia - Gonzalo_04 (v2) (version 2) | ecosystem: Host-associated > Mammals > Digestive system >...
AAAACGGAGCTGAAATATCAATGGATGTAAATAATATAATGAGGCAAATTTTAAGAGAAAATGATTTTGTTATAAATACTTCTTCTTCAAAAACAATTGAAGATTATGCTAAAATAGAAGATATTATAGTTGATATGTTAAGAGATATTAATGTCTCATCTGAATTACAATTGTCTTTACAAAAAATAAGGAAAGTTTTATCTGCAGCATAATGATAAAAATAAAGAATTCGTATGAAACAGAAATTAAAAATTATAATTTTCTTTTTATTTGTTTTAACTTTTGATATATTTGCCGAAAATATTGAAGAACAAAACGAATATATTTATTTTGATATAGAACAAATTGAAATTCCGTTTCAACCCGATTATTCAAAAGATGAAAGATGGGCATTGATACCTAAAGAGAAAAATAAATATGCCGTGGATGTTTTTTTTGTTTATCCTACTATATTTTCCGGCAATGGTTATAAATTAATGGATGTAAAAGATGAACAATTGGTTAAAAAAGCACAAAAATTATCTAAGTTTTATACAGGTATTTTTGAAAAAGAAGCAAATATTTATGCTCCTTTATATCGACAAGCCTCAATAGAGTTACTTCTTTTAACAAGAGAACAACAGGTTGATTTTTTAATGACTGCTTTTTTGGATATTATGAATTCTTTTGATTATTATTTAAGATATTATAATAAGGGTAAACCTTTTATATTGGCAGGTTTTAGTCAAGGATCGGCTATGGTTTTGGAACTTATGAAAATAAAACTTAAAGAGAAGAAATTACAAGATAAATTAGTAGCTTCTTACATAATAGGTTATTCCGTTACTGAAGAAGATTTAAAACAATGTCCGTGGCTCAAAATGGCAAAATCCGATAATGATATTGGGTGTATTATTTCTTATAATACTCAGATTGCGGCAAATGGTTATTCCTCGGTTTTTTATAAAAAATCAAAATCAATAAATCCTGTAAGTTGGAAAACCGATAATATACCTTCTTCGACAAAACAATATAAGGGTGCAGTCATTTATGATTTTGAAAAAAATAAAATTGTTAAAACAAGACCTTTTGAAACGGCTTATTTGGAGGTAGGTTCAAATGCACTTGTTGTTGATGTTGATGTAACAAAATATAATGCCGGACAAGAAATATTTAAAAAAGGTGTGTTACATATTTATGATTACATGTTTTTTTATAATAATTTAAAAGAAAATGTTCCTGTTAGAATACAAAATTATTTTAAGAAACAAAAAATAAAAAAGCCAAATGAAAATTCCGGTAAAAATTTCATTAAATAAATATTTAACGATTAATTTAATTAGTATTTGTTGATTTTATTTTGAAAATAAAATTTTTTAATTTAGTAATTTTAAAATTATTTTATAACAGTATAAATTTATGATTTGTTATTAAGCCGATATGGAGTATTTCTTTTTTAATGGAAGGGATGTCTTTAATTTTAACATTAGCGGCAGGTTTGACTGCTGCACTTATTTTCGGTGTAATTGCCCAAAAACTGAAATTATCACCTATTGTAGGTTATCTTTTTGCAGGTATTGCAATAAGTCCTTATTCTCCGGGTTTTGTCGGTAATATTGAAGTTGCACAACAATTTGCCGGTATTGGTGTGGTTCTTTTGTTGTTTGGGGTAGGACTTCATTTTCGTTTTTCGGATTTGGTTTCTGTATATAAAGTAGCCGTTCCCGGCTCGATAATTCAAATTGTTTTAGCAACAACTGTTACCGTTTGTTTAACACATGTTTTGGGTTGGTCGTGGAAAACAGGGCTTATATTCGGTATGGCAATTTCTGTTGCAAGTACGGTTGCCGTTACCCGTGTTTTATCGGATAACAGAAATTTACATACTCCCGTAGGACATACGGCAGTCGGATGGCTTGTTGTTGAAGATTTATTTACCATTTTTGTTTTGGTTTTAATACCTGTTTTTTTCAATGAAAGGAACAGTGATGTCAGGTTTTTAGCAACAATAGGGATTACCGCATTAAAAATTTCAACTTTAATTGTTTTTGTTTTGGTTGTCGGTCAAAAAGTATTACCGAAAATACTTGAATATGTAGCAAAAACAGGTAACAGAGAACTTTTTACTTTAGCCGTTTTGGTTTTTGCTTTGGGAATTGCTGTAGGTGCTGCACGGTTATTTGGTGTTTCTATGGCACTTGGGGCATTCCTTGCAGGTATGGTTGTAGGACAATCCGAATTTAGTGCAAGGGCAACTTCAGATGCTTTGCCGATAAGTGATGCTTTTTCGGTTTTGTTTTTTGTATCCGTCGGTATGTTATTTGATATAACTTTGGTTTTTAATTGTTGGAAACTGATATTGCTTACTTTATTTATTATTATTGTATGTAAGCCTTTATTTGTAACAATACTTGCAAAAATTTTAGGTCAGTCTTTAAAAAAGGCGGTAGCTTTGGGTGCTGCTTTCGGGCAAATAGGGGAATTCTCTTTTATATCTGCAACAGTCGGCATAAGTTTGGGTATTCTTCCGAAACAGGCAAGTACCGCAATAATTTGTGTGTCAATAATATCGGTTACTTTCAATACAATAGTTTATAAAACAGTTCCGCTTTTGTTAAAAAAATTGTCAAAGTACAACAAATATTCTTTGGAAGAGAAAACGATTATAAATAAAGATGAAAGGTTTGTTATAGTTGTCGGTTACGGACCTGTAGGTAAAGCCATAACGGGAATTTTGCTTAAAAACGGTATAAATGTTATGATTATTGAAATGAATGTAGATACCGTAAGAAGTATATATAAAGAAAAAAAAGAAGGTCTTTGTGCAATTTACGGCGATGCAACACAAACAGAAATTTTAATAAGGGCAGGTATTGAAACGGCGGAAGCATTTATAGTTTCTGCACCGTCGGCACCTGTTGAAGAAATTATACAAGTGGCATCTTCTTTAAATTCAAGGATATGGATACTTGCACATACCACTTATTTAAGCCAGTCAAAACGGTTAAGAAAAAGCGGAATACAAAATGTATCTTCGGGTGAAGGAGCAGGTGCACTTGCAATGTCAAAAGAAATTCTAAAAAAACTTGGAACTATTGACGATAAAATAGAACAAGAATTAAAATTGATGATGAAGGAACAAATTTTATAATATCGGGATAACAAAAATGAAGAGATATGATGTAATTGTTATAGGCGGGGGAAATGCAGGTTGTGAAGCAGCCCTTGCACCTGCAAGAATAGGACTTAAAACTTTGTTGTTAACACAAAATATAGATTTAATAGCAAATATGCCGTGTAACCCTGCGATAGGCGGAATAGCTAAAGGACAGATAGTTCGAGAAATTGATGCTTTAGGCGGGGAAATGGGCTGGATAACCGATATGGCAGGTGTTCAGTTTAAAATGCTTAATAAATCAAGAGGTCCTGCAGTATGGTCACCGAGAGCACAATGTGATAAAAAATTGTATTCGGCATTTATGCAAAATTCGATAATATCTCAAAAAAATTTAGACCTTTTGCAAGCAACGGTAAAAAAAATAATTGTAACAAATAATAAAGTCACAGGTGTAATAACAAATTTGGATGAAACAATACAAGCAGAAACCGTAATAGTTACTACGGGAACATTTTTAAACGGTAAAATTTTTATAGGTCAAACGGTTTTTGACGGCGGAAGGTTCAGTGAAAATGCTTCAACTGATTTGTCGAAATCTTTAAAAGATGATTGCGGACTTGAAATTTCAAGGTTTGCAACATGTACTCCTCCGAGAATTAACGGAAATACCGTAGATTATTCCAAAATGACACCTCAACCCGGGGATAATCCTCCGATACCTTTTTCACATTTTACAAACATAAAATTATGGCAACAAACAAAAAAACAGGTTCCTTGTTATTTGGTTTATTCCAATCAAACTACACATCAAATAATTAAAGATAATATAAAAGAATCTTCTTTATATAACGGACTTGCCGATGCACACGGTCCAAGATATTGCCCGTCGATAGAAGATAAAATTGTTCGCTTTCCCGACAGAACAAGACATCAATTATTTTTGGAACCTGAAAGTTTAAGCACGAAAGAAGTTTATATAAACGGTTTATTTACAGGTTTGGGTGAGCAGGTTCAGGAAAAACTTTTACATTCAATTGAAGGTTTGGAAAATGCACAAATAATAAGATACGGCTATGCTATCGAATACGACTATGTTCCGCCGATACAAATTAAACATACACTTGAAACTAAAAATATCGAAAATTTATATTTGGCAGGGCAAATAAACGGAACTACCGGTTATGAAGAGGCTGCGGGGCAAGGAATAGTTGCCGGCATAAATGCGGCTTTAAAAGTTTTACAAAAACATCCGATTATTCTTAACAGGCAGGAAGGTTATATCGGTATTCTTATAGACGATTTGGTAACAAAAGGAGTTGATGAACCTTACAGAATGTTTACATCAAGGGCTGAACATCGTTTAAGTATAAGAACCGATAATGCGGATTTAAGGCTTATGGAATTAGGTCATCAAATAGGTTTAATTTCCGATGCAATGTATAAAAAATTTGAACTTTACAGACACACTTTAGTTGATTTGTATGAACAGAAAAACATTGAAATGCCTTCAGATGACGAACTTGCGCCGTGGACACAGGATAAAATAAAAGAAGAACTTGAAATAACAAAAAAATATGAAGGTTATATTCATATACAGGAACAGTCCGCAAAAAAAATAGCCAAATATGAAAATAAACAAATTCCGACGGATTTGGATTATAATTCAATTTCAACATTGTCTGCGGAAACTAAAGAAAAATTAATTAAAGTTAAACCGTTAACATTAGGACAGGCAAACAGAATTCCCGGTATAAAACCGAGTGATATAGTTTTTTTAAATATAGCAATTGAGAAAGCTAAAAAATCGCAAAACGATTTTTTTAGCTGATAATCTGATAGACTGAGGTCAAAACCTGCGGTTTCTTAGCTGAAAAGTTATAAAGACAGTTTAGAGCTGAGAGTTTAGAGTTTATTTGATATGTCATTGCGGACTACGATCCGCAATCTATTAAAATAAGTCCGAAGGACACCAAAAACTTATCAGCTTCTCAGCTGAGTGGACAAATCCACGGCTCAGCTTCTCAGCCAAAAATTTGCTGTAGCAAATTTTTAAATACGGAGTATTTTATGATAAATATTTATGTCTTTTCCGGAACGGGAAACACTTTACTTGTTGCAAACAAAATTGCGGAAATTTTTAATAAAAATAATAATTCTTGTTCTGTGACAAGAATGGAAAATATAAAACCTTCCGATATAAACTTAAACGAAACAATAGGTATCGGCTGGACCGTAGCTTTTTGGAATACATATCCTTTTGTAAGAAAATGGATAGATAATTTACCCAATGGTAACGGAACAAAAGTTTTTTTGTTTGATACTATGGGAGATAGTTCCTGCAAGATGATAGCTCACATAGCAGAAATTTTACAAAGTAAAAATTATAATGTTGTAGCAACAAAAGGTTTTATAATGCCCAACAATTTTTTACTTGTTTTAAATGATAAAAAAAATAAACAAAAAATTGAAAAAACTTTTGTTAAAGTTGAAAAATATGTTCAAGATATAATTGAAAATAAAGCTGTTGTCGATAAAACAAATATTTTTTCAAAAGTTGCATTTGTTATAACAAGTTTTATTACAACTAAATTATGGAATACAAAACTTGCAAAAAAAATAATGAAATTTAAAATTGATAAAACAAAATGTAACGGTTGCGGTATGTGTGTAAAGTTATGTCCGTTGGATAATATTGAATTAAAAACTATTCCCGAATTTAAAAATAAATGTATATTTTGTTTAAGGTGTGTTTCATATTGTCCGCAAAAGGCATTAAGTAATAATATATTGCTTAAAAGTTATAGAGCTTTAACATTAAATGATATTTTAAAGTAGAATGTTATTGCAGATTTCTTATATTTGATGTAACTTCAATATTTTTATCGTTAATATTTATTGTATGAAACCCGTAACAGTTTACTATTAAAGTGTTTTTATGTTTTGTAATTTGAGCATTTTGTTGACCTTCAAAATGAATGTGTCCGTGCAACCATAAAACAGGTTTTATTTCTTCTAAAAATTTTTTAAAACAGGTAAAGCCTTGATGGCATAAATCCTGTTTGTCATGAATACCTTGTATCGGGGCATGTGTTACAACTATAACTTCTTTTGGCTTTCTTTTAAAAATAAAATCTAAAAACCTTATTAATTTTATTTTAAATTTTATTTTGCGGACTATTTTTGCCATTTCTTTTTGAGTATATTGAAATGTTCCTTTATTATAACGGAGAGCACCTTCAAAACCTACAAAAATAAAGTTTTGAAAAGTTTCAAGCCGTGCATGAATATTTATTCCGCCGGAAGTGATATATTTATCTTTGGAATAAAAGTCGAATAATGCTTTGTTTAAATAATTATCCGTTTCATTTTGCGGCGGTAAAAATTGGTGGTTACCTTCTACAAAAAAAAGAGGTTTCTTTAAATTGTCAACTAAAAATTCCAAATACTGTTTTGAAATATCTCCGCAGGAAACAATTAAATCAATATTTTGAAGAAACGGCATATTCTTCAAAATACAGGCTTGTAATTTTGAATCGTCTTTATCGGATACGGCAAGAATTTTCATTAAATAATCCTAATTTATTTAACTAAATGTTTTATAATATCTGTAAAAATCGGCGGTAAAATATTAAGTATTTTTTTATTTTGAAATTTTTCGGCAAAGTCTTGTGCGGTATAATCAAACCCTACATCATGACCTGCCTGCTGGCTTAAAAAATATTTGTGTCGTTGAATCCATACATATAAGTCGGTGTATGTTCTGTGCGGAAATTTAGATAATATTTTTTCTTTTTCAATAAGGTTAACCGCAGGTAAGAATATCTGTGCATACCAAGTGTAAGAAGAATAAATTTTTGATTTTCTTGCCAGTTCACCGTTATTGTAATTCTTTTTAAAATCTTCTATTTCCTGGTTTAATGTCGCATAACTTTTAAGTTCGGTAACGGTTAACGGCTTTATTAAAATATTGTTGTTTAAATAAGTGCTTTTTTCAAAAGAATAAGCTTCCAATTTTATAAGAAAATCTTTTGTGCTTTCACTGTTAAAAGTATATTTTGTATTAGGGGACAATTCAAAATTGAATTTTACCTCTGTTACATCGGCATCTATATATTTTGCATTTAATTCGTTTTTTGCTACCGCTACCCTGTGGTGCCCATCAATTATAAAATAATTATCAAGTATTTGATAAACTTGAATGGGGGGAAGGCTTCCGCCTTCGGTCATAATTTTTTTTATTCGCTCATACCTTGTAGTTAAAACGTCTCTTTTGGGAAGAAGTGTTTCGGTAAAGTCAAAGTATCTGCCTAAACTGCCGATAATTTTATCAATTTCAATTGCTAAAATACCTTTGTTTTTTAAAGTGTAATTTTTAAGATTTTGTTCTATAGATGAAAAATCAAGAAGGATATGTTCCATAATTTTTACCAAAATAAAAATATGGGTAGAGAGGGAATTGAACCCTCACGGCTCTTGCGAGCCTCAGGATTTTAAGTCCTGTGCGTCTGCCAGTTCCGCCATCCACCCATACCTGCTATCTAAAAAACTTAGAGTATTATACTAAATTATTTTTTTTCTTGCAAATTCTTATCTTTGAAAAGTTCGGCAATACCTGCAATTGATGCTGTTACTCCGGAGGTTTCCAAAGGTAAAAATATTTTACTTGCTTTACCGTCTGCAACTTTACCCAACATTTCCAAATATTTTACCGCTAATAAATCATTTGTAGGATTCCCCTGATGTATTGCATTATAAACCGTATCTATTTCATATTTTTGTGCATCCGCAACTCTTTTTATTGCTTCAGCTTGACCTTCTGCAATTAAAATTGATTTCTGTTTTGCAGCTTCCGATTCCAATATTACGGCCTGCTTTTCACCTTCTGCTTTAAGTATTGCAGATTGCCTAAAACCTTCTGCTTCCAAAATATTTGCTCTTTTTTCTCTTTCGGCTTTCATCTGTTTTGACATAGAATCCGTTATATCTCTTGGCGGATCAATTTTTTGTATTTCGACTCTTGTAATTTTAACACCCCATTTATCTGTCGCTTCATCCATAACTGCTCTTAACTGATTGTTTATTTTTTCTCTTGATGTAAGTGTGCTGTCAAGTTCCATATCACCGATAACATTTCTTAAATTTGTTTGTGCAAGTTTAAGAGCTGCAAGTGCAAAATTTGCAACATTATATACAACTTTAACAGGGTCGGTTATTTGGAAATAAATTATTGCATCTACGGTTACGGTAACATTATCTTTAGTAATAACATTTTGAGGTGCAACGTCCATAACTTGTTCTCTCATATCAACTTTTCTTAAAGTTTGAAATATCGGTATTATTATGGTAACACCTGCACCGACCGTTGATGAATATTTTCCTAAAGTTTCAACCAAGCCTTTTTCATATTGCTGAACAATTCTAACTCCGTTTGCTATAAGTAAAAATACTACAACAACGGCTGCTATTGCTAATGGTATCATTTTATTCTCCTTATAAAAAATCGCTTTGCGATTTTTTTTTGTTTAAAGTTTAGTGCTTAGAGTTTAGAGCTTTTTAAACTTTCAACTACAAGTTTTGTTCCGTCAACGGAATTTATTTTTACGGTATTGCCAATTTCAAAATCTTCGTGGCTTATTGCCAACCAAACTTCACCTGCAATTTTTACTTTTCCTGCAGTTGTAGCTGAAATTTTTTCCGTTACAACTGCCGTTGAACCGATTAATGCATCAATATTTGTTTTTTCTAATTTTTTTGATTTGAAATATTTTATTAATAACGGTCTTATTATAAATATTGATAAAAAAGAAAATATACAGAATATTATTATTGAAGTAAATAAAGATGTTCCTAATAGTATTGCGGTTGCAGAAAATAAAGCTCCGACCGAAAAACACAAAAAGAAAAAAGTTCCCGGTGTAATTATTTCTATTGCCAAAAATGCTAAAAATGCCACCGTCCACCAAATATAAAGGGACATAACACCTCCAAAACAGCAATTTGAAATTTATAATTAACGATAACGACAGAAAACTTTCAACCCTAAGCCCTAAACTCTAAGCTATTAAATAAAAATTTATAAAACAAATTTTTATTTAATAAGTTTTATTCTGTTTAACGGCCAATAAACTATTAATGCTTTACCTTTTAAATATTTGTCCGGTAACGGACCCCAAAACCTTGAATCAAAAGAAAAATCCCTGTTGTCACCGAGTGCCATGTAATGTCCTTCAGGCACTATTACAGGACCGAAGTTATCTCGTATGAAGGCAGGGGAAACAGTTGCAAATTCACCGTTTTCCCAAGCTTTTTGATATTCTTCTTGTGTATTAAATAAACTAAATGTGTGGTATACATTTTCGTCTGTATATTGAACATAAGGTTCTTCAATTTCTACATCGTTTATAAAAAGTTTTTTGTTTTTAATTTCTACTTTATCACCCGCAAGAGCCATACATCTTTTAATATAATCTTTTTTTGTTCCGTTTAATTGTTCTGCTGTTGAAAGTGCCTGTGGCGGACACTGAAATATTATAATATCACCTCGTTTAGGCTCTTTTATATGCCAAACTCTTTTCCCGTCACTGAAAGGAATTCTAAAACCGTATATAAATTTTGTTGCAAAAAGATGGTCGCCTTCAAGTAAAGTCATCCGCATACTGCCGGTAGGTATTTTAAAAGCTTGAATTATAAAATACATTATAATTGAAGCTATAATTAATGCCGACCATATTGTATCCACCCAAGAATAGACGGTTTCAAAAGTTTTTTTTGCAGTTTGTGTTTTTATAAATCTTTTTTTTAGAACTAGCATCACCATTGCTATAACAAAAAATACACATCCTACAATAAACAACTTAATTTCCATATAAATTGCTCTTTATTAAATATTTTTGATTTTTTAATTTTCTTCCCATCTATAATTTAATTTTCTAAAATATAAACGGTACATAGGTCTTAATTCATCTATTCTTAAACCTGCTGTTTTATCTTTACCGCTACCCCAAAATGTTAGATGATCACCTTCTTTAGGTGATAAAGATATTAAAGAAAAATAATATTCCATAGTAAATTTTATATTGCTTCCTGTATAAGTTGAAATTGCTACTATAACATAGTCTCTTCTTTTTATATGTTTTTTAATAAATTTACGTTCTTCAAATCCACAGCTTTGTTGTAAATCTAAAGATTCGTTCTTTTGTAATTCTTTTGGTAAGAAAAATTTATTTTCGGCATCAGGAGTATAGTCAGAGTTTTTAAAAAAATGAGGTGTTGAACCGCTACCAACCCCTTCTATTACATTATCACCGGAAAAAGCTTTTGTAGATAAAGTAACATCATCTATAAGTACCGGCTGTATATAAGCTTTTTCAATGTGTACATTTGTATCAATAATATCAGCATTGAAAAAATTAACACCCACACCTTGTAAAGGTCTCTGTCCCCATTTTCCCCAATCTTCTAAATCCCATGTATTTATTGTTATATCATTACATTCTATAGGTTTGCTAATGCTATTGTTTACTGTTATTGATGATGTTGGTAAAGTTGTTTTGAAATTATCGCCGGTATTATATAAATTTCCGTTATATTTTGCTATGAAGTTTGTATCTTCCTCAGAGTCTCTTAACAAGTCTCCATTTACGCCCTTATAATGTCCGGCGTCTTCATTTGCCTGTATCTTCGCTTTATCCTCAAAAAATTTTGCTTTTAAACACTCTATGTAATAATCATTTTCTTCAAGTTTTTCCCAACCACGTGTAGAATCGACATAATCATAAAATATATTGGAAATCTGCT
>Ga0310690_10011541_pt1 | contig 10894 bp, 10 predicted proteins | sample AusTroGonzalo_MG_2_FD_207661 | JGI IMG/M metagenome (GOLD analysis project Ga0310690, IMG submission 207661) | Bovine rumen microbial communities from tropical cattle in Woodstock, Queensland, Australia - Gonzalo_04 (v2) (version 2) | ecosystem: Host-associated > Mammals > Digestive system >...
ACTTTTTTTTACCTTTTCCTACTCATTTACCTTTTTCTTCGGCAGTCGCTTAGCCTTGCGCAGCGCCTCGGTGATGATCCACTGCAACTGGCCGTTGGTGCTGCGGAACTCGTCCGCAGCCCAAGCCTCTATAGCGTTCATCGTCTCAGCGTCAACGCGGAGGATAAAACTCTTTGTACTCTTCTCTGCCATCAATCGTTCACTTCACGTTTCAGATACATCGTGCCGCCATCTACGGCCACGAGCTCCCAGCCGTCATAACCCAGCCGGTTCAGTTTCCGCTCTGCACGGAAAAGCGCCGTCATCGTCTTATACTCGTATCTTTTCATCACCAGTATCTTTACTTTTTTACCTTTTTACTTTTTTACCCTTTTACCTTTCCCACTTAGTGGTTCAGCGTTCCGGTATTCACCACGGGCTGTGCCGAGTCGTCGCCGCAGAGCACCACGAGCAGGTTGCTCACCATGGCAGCCTTCTTGTCGTCGTCCAGCTCCACAATGTCCTCGTTCGACAGCTTGTCCAGCGCCATCTTCACCATCGAGACTGCACCCTCCACAATCTTTTCGCGGGCGGTGATGATGGCCGATGCCTGCTGGCGACGCAGCATGACGGCGGCAATCTCAGGAGCGTAGGCCAGGTAGTTGATGCGGGCCTCGACGACCTCGATGCCTGCCAGTGCCAGTCGCTCGTTGAGTTTCTGCTCCAGTTGCTCGTTGATCTCCTCGCCGCCCCCGCGCAGGGTCAGCTCTTCGTTCTTGTTGTCCTCGTCGTCGTAGGCATACTCGCCGGCCACCTGACGCAGGGCAGCGTCGCTTTGTACGCGGACAAACCGTTCCAGGGCGTTCATGATGCTGCGCACGTCGGCACCTATCTGTCCTTGTGGCGAACCGGCCATCGTCTGTGAGTCAACCTCGAATAGGGCCTTGTATGTATCCTTCAGTTTCCATACCAGTACCAGGCCAATCATCACGGGGTTACCCGTCTTGTCGTTTACCTTGATGGGCTCTGCGTCGAGGTTACGCGCACGCAGGCTTACCTTCTTCGTTCCGTAGAAGGGGTTTATCCAGAAGAATCCTGTCTCCGTGAACGTGCCGCTGTACTTGCCGAACCATGTCAGCACCTTAGCCTCGTTGGGCTCCAGCATCAAGAATCCGCACGAACAAACGATGTTGGCAATGAAAGCCAGCATGCCGACACACAGCAGTACGCAGCCCAGGACTTCCTGGCCGTTCTCTTCAGCCAGCAATACAATGCCGTAGATGGCAACCGCCATGGTTGCTACGTACATCATTAGGTTTACGAACAGCATCAGAAAGCCGTTCATCACCATTCCGTCAAATTTCTTTTCTTTCATTTCCATGTCTTTAGTTGTTTTAAAAAGTGATATCATTTTGATAGCGCAAAGATATGTATTTGTTTTTGTATGGCAATGGAATCTGCTTGTTTTTTAATAACGTTTAACACTGCGTGACTTGAATTTATCCGGCGTTTATTATACCTTTCTCCCTTTTTCCCCGGCAGTTTCTCCCGGAGAGGTGGCGGGGAAAATGCGGGTAAACAATTTTTTTATTGTAATACTTGGTTAAAAATTTGGTATTACCGTAAATAATTTCTAACTTTGCAACATCCCAATGCCGATGCTTCCTTTTTTGGGTGGTGGAGAAGGTCAGGGGACATATATGGGAAAGCGTTCACGACCTCACGCTTTTCTTATATGTATTACCAATAACTAAATTATTAATTACTTTCTTGCATGAGGTCGGCAAGAGTGATGAACTTGAATATGTTAGAAACTATTCCTTGGAGAACAATTACTCATTATGGGCTTCACTTCATAGCTCCTTTGTTATTGGCGTTTTTTTTCAGAAAAGATCGTCGTGTTAAGGCATATCTGATAATGTTGGCTACGATGGTGGTAGATGCGGACCATTTGTTGGCTGATCCGATTTTCGATCCGAATCGGATGAGCATAGGTTTTCATCCTCTTCATTCATATTTTGCAATTGCTGTGTATGTTATCATGTGCTTTTTGCCTTATGAGAAGTTGCACTGTCCGTGGTGGCTTCGTGCGGTTGGTGTCGGTTTGGTATTCCACATGCTTACTGACTGGCAGGATTATGTACTTTGGCTATAAACGTTTTTCTATACATTAACTAAATTCTATCTGATTATGAAAAAAGTAAAAGTCATTATGATGGTCGTCATGCTTGCAATGAGCAGTCTGGCCAGTGCACAAACAACTAGAGGCCTTATTCGCGCTTTTGAACAAGTTCTGGATGCTTATTGTGTTGAGTATTACAACACGGACTTCAGTGGACGTTCTTATGTAGAAGGAAGTATCTCTGTATCAATGCCATCTGATCCAGAGGATGTTATTAATCCATTGACAGGAGCTTTGGACCTGACAGGCACTCATTCATATAAAGGTCAGTTCCGCAATATGCATTCAGGCGTAAAGTGGAGAGCCTCAATTAAGAAAATTGGTAATAATAAATTCAGAATAAAGTTTGATAAATGGTACGAAGCTGATTGGTTAAGAGGTGGTCATTGGGAAAATGGTCCTACGCGTGAGTTTGAATACAACCCATAATCCCTATATATAAATGATAATGAGTCGAATTAAGCTCTTGATGGTGGTGTGCTTCTTTTGTACCGCCATTCCAATAAGTGGAATGCATCCCAAAATAGGTCTTGTCCTTGGGGGAGGAGGTGCAAAAGGAGCCGCAACTATTGGTGCTCTCAAAGTGATAGAACAGTCTGGTGTTAAAATCGACTATATCTCAGGTACAAGTATTGGTGCTGTTATAGGAGGTATGTACGCGGCGGGGTTTTCTCTTGATGAGATTGAGAAGTATTTATTTCCTCTGGAACAAGTAGATGCCCTGGATATTAATCACATCGAAAGTGAAATAAGACGTCAACTTAGGAACCGTAGTTGTGAATACATTCAGAACACTAGGATTCCGTTCAGGTGTGTAGCCGTTGATATTGACGAAATGGAAGAGGTGGTACTCAAAGAAGGAAAACTCTGGAAAGCAATCATTGCCTCAATGTCCATTCCTGTTGTTTATCCTTTTGTCTCATGGGGAAACAGAGCTCTTAATGATGGCGGCCTGTTGAACAATCTTCCCGTTGACGTTGTTAAGGCTATGGGAGCCGACATTGTTATTGCTATAGACTTACAACAAAATGCTGATGATGGCTTGCAGATTCCTTCTTTGGGCTTGGGTGGCATGTTTGATACTTTAGCTGACTGGTCTGTGGCTCGTCCGGATAAAAAGAAGTACAATATTAATGTCAAAGCAGCTAATATCTATATACACCCCAATCTTTCCGGCTACAATGCTACAAGTTTTGGCAGGGCAAACTGCCGAGAGATGAAGAAAAGGGGCGAGAATGAGGCCAGAAAACACTGGGATAAGTTGATTCGATTGAAGAAATCATAATACCGTTTGTAATAATGACGGCAGATAAGAAAAATTTTGGAGCTAGTAAGAATCATCCTTTACTAGCTCCAAAATTTTTTTGTTTAGTTGGTCGGTACGATGCACCGCTGGCGGTAGAAAGCCTGGAAGTCGGTCCAGCGGTAGAACGGTGCCTGTGTGGTGGGCACGGGCAACGTGGCCTCGCAGCCGTTAAGCAAGCATTTGACAAGAATGTCGTCGGTGCCCGTCTTGCGGTAGAATATGAGCTGGATGTTGGAGGCCATGCAGGTTTGCCAGTTCTGGTAACAGTTCTTCACCTCATAAGGGTCTTCCGGGTCAAGGTCGGCGCCATTGATGCCCATCAGCACGGTGAGCGGACCGACGTAGGTGTCGTGCCCGAATCGCAGGTCTGCCAGCCGGTCGCTGCGTCCCTGCAGCCGGTCGTCAGCCTTGCGGAGGATGTCTTCGAGAATGGGGATGGCCTCGTAGCGTGGACCGAATACCCATGAGTAAGAGCCGAGGTTGGAGCCTTCCCACTGGGTGGCGTATTCTTCGTCGGTCAGAATGTTACCCATGAGCCCCTCGTGGCCAATGCTGGGAAGGGTGGAATAGAGGTCCCACAGGCAACTGCCGATGCGTTGGGGCGGAACAGGCAGGCTGTCGGTAGAGGTGAACACACGGGGCACAATCTCCTCTCGCAGTGGACTCGGTGCTACGAACTGCTCCTTATTTGCCTCGTAGCGGGGCTTGCTCTTGGGAAAGTCGCGCCGCGCAGGGTTCTGACGGTCGCCAGGAACCACGCCGTCAAGCGTGAAGCGTGATGATTGCTCACGGATTTCAATCTTCGGATTACACTGTACCAGTTCCTGACAGAAGGCTGACATGCTTAGAACGCAACGTCCGGAGAGCGACGCGATGGCCAGCACGTTACCACCATCCTTGAATACCTCGGGGAACGAGTTGTACATGATACGGGCAATGCCCTGATGCTGTTCCCAGCCTAGTTGCGTCAGTTCTGAGACACCCGTCTGAAGTTCCTTGCTGACGTCCATGTACCGCGTATAGAATGCCTCGCCCTCAGCCGTTAACTGGTTGCGACGATGCCCCACCTTCAGCAGCGTGTCCAAGTCGCGATACAGGCGGTCAGTCCAATAGTATCGTGAGCCGTGGCGACCATAGTGACTAATGTAGAAGGGCTCGTAGCCTTTAGGTGCCTTGGTTTGGGGCACCATTTCCAGATGATAGGGATAGTCGTTACCATAGGCCTTCTTCGGGTCGGCCTTGAGTTGTTCAAGCACTGCATTGCCCTGCGCTGCTGCAACGAGCATGCTGCAACCGACAATCATGAGGGTGAATAGTCTTTTCATCTTAAGAATTGTTTTACGGGTTAATAGAATAGTCGATTATTTAGAACAGTCGCACACCGAAACATGCACGGCTATACCACTTGTTCTGAGTTATTTGCTCTTCGCTGGACCGGTAGGTGTAAACGTTGATGACGGCGGTAGCTGACAGGAAGTAGCGGGGACCGATGTTATACACGATAGCCAGCCGATGGTTGAAAATCATCTCCGGGAAGTGGAAACCCACTTTCTGGCGCTCGTCGTTGATGGTGATGTTGTTGCGGTTGAGGATGATCACCGTAGGCATGACCGAGAGGTGGAACAACCACTTCTTTGCCACGAGGTTATAACCGTAACCACCGCCGATGGCGATGTTCCCCGCAAACAGACGCATCTTCGGAATGCCACGGTCTTCGTAGGCAGGACACTCCATTTCGTTGGCCTGATAACTGAATCCTGCCAGCCACGATCCGGCCGAACGCTTCTGAATATACGACTGTGTAAAGGCGGCCGGGAAAGAGAAACGCCGATGGTTAAAGGTGTAGTAACCGGCAATGTTCAACGTTTTCATATCCACCATACCACGTTCCAGATGCTCTGCCCTGTCGCCCATCCAGAAGTCGCCGCTGAGGGTTTTCGACACATGATAGCTCGCATCCAGGCTCAGGCTTCTGGTGAAGGCGTGCAATTGCAGTTCGTAGTCCTTATTCTTGCCGCTCAGTTTGCCGGGGTTCAGCGACAGTCCTGCACTGACGCCCAGATAGCTGAATCCCAGACTGACCGTAGCCTTGTTAGCGGTGGAGAGTTCCGATCGGTAGTCGATACCTGATGACACCCCCTTCGACTCAACGGAATAGCCGGAGACATTTGCCCGAAGTTTGAGCGTCAGTCGTCCCTCAGGACGACAGATGTATGCCGTATCGTAGTTTGCCTTGCTACGCCTTGCCATCCAAGCGCTGTCCACACGATGGTGCAGCGCTTCTAGTTTTGACTGTGACATAGCGGGAACGGCTATTGACAAAAGTAGAATCCAGATATATGTCCTTCTCATGCTGACAAAGGTACGAATAAGTGAATGAAAAACCAAATTTATTTGGGGTTTTCTGAGAGGAAGTACCTTCGACGAACTCAAAGTCACGAAAAAGTGAGTGAAAAACCAAATTTATTTGAGTTCTTCTGAGCGAGAGTACCTTCGAGACGCGGTCTCAAAGTTAATAAAAAAGTTTAAAGTTTAGAGTTTAGGGTTCAAAGTTTAAAGATTTTAGTAATTTTGCAGCATGAGTACAGAAGAAATACAAGGAAAGCGAATCGCTGTGCTGCTCTCAGGCGGTGTGGATTCAGCCGTCGTAGTGCACCAACTGGCAGAGCAGGGGCTGAAGCCTGACTGCTTCTACATCAAGATAGGTCCCGAGGAGCAGGAGGAATGGGACTGTTCCAGCGAGGAGGACATGGAGATGGCTACGGCTGTCGCCCACAGGTATGGATGTCGTCTGGAGGTGGTCGATTGCCACAAGGAATACTGGGACCAGGTGACACGCTATACCATGGAGAAGGTACGGGCTGGACTGACGCCCAACCCCGATGTGATGTGCAACCGCCTCATCAAGTTTGGTGCTTTCCACGAGAAGCGCGGCATGGACTACGACCTCATTGCCACAGGACATTATGCACAGACGGAGGAAGAGGAAATTGAAAATGGTAAATTGCCAAATCAATTGTCAAATGGTCAATTGTCAAATGGTCAATTGTCAAATGGCAAATTAAAATGGCTTTGCACCAGTCCCGACCCCGTGAAGGACCAGACCGACTTCTTGGCACAGATTTACGACTGGCAGTTGAAGAAAGCGCTGTTCCCCATCGGCCACATGATAAAGGACGAGGTACGTGCCATTGCCGAGCGCGAGCACCTGGTGAATGCCAGGCGCAAGGACTCGCAGGGCATCTGCTTCTTGGGCAAGATCAACTACAACGAGTACATCCGCCGCTATCTGGGCGAACAGCCCGGCGATGTCATTGAACTGGAGACTGGTCGTAAAATCGGCCAGCACAAGGGACATTGGTTTCACACCATCGGCCAGCGCAAGGGCATGGGATTCGGTGGCGGTCCGTGGTTTGTGGTGAAGAAGGACACTGAGCAGAACATTATCTACGTCAGTCACGGCTACGACCCCCAGACGGCCTATAAGCAAGACTTCCCTGTTTATGCTTTCCATAGTTTGAACGGACAGCTTCCCCCTGAGAACGTGACGTTGAAGATACGTCACACGCCAGAGTTCCTGAAGGCACGTCTGGAACTGACGGCCCCTGGTGAATACCTCGTACATGCCGATGCACCCATTCACGGCGTAGCACCCGGACAGTTCTGCGTCATCTACGACAAAGACCATCACCGCTGCTACGGTTCGGCGGAAATCACGCTCTAAACATAAAAAAACGGCAAATCATTTGGTGGTTTGCCGTTTTATTTGTATCTTTGGCTGCTTAAAACTATGTAATGTGACAACTGCAAGCCTATATGCAAATTGATATTTTCTTGAAAGTAGTTCATGGCCAGCCACTGTTTTCCATACCTTCCGCGGTGTGGATGGGCATTTTGGTCATTGTCATCTTTGTGTGCGCTGGACTCTATTACGACTGGCTCTACCGTCGTTTGGAGCGGCGCGTGTCGAATAACTATCGTGGTAAGAACAGTCGTCTGGCTCTGATTATGCGGGCGAATAATACCCGAGTATGGACCTATGAAGTAGCCACTCGTCGTTATCAGCGACTGAACAACGAGGGTCTGCTTGACAATGAATATACGCCCATTGACTTCTCGCGTTTCTTCGACAAGGATGACTTCGAGGAGATGCGTCATGAGATATTTTCCATCAGGGACGGTAAGAAGCAGTTCGTCACCATGCAGATGCGAGGTCCGAAGACCGAGGGAGGCATAGAACGCCGTCGTTACGAAATGTGGATTACCGTGTTAAAGAGTGATGAAAATGGTAAACCGCAGACTTTGTTGGGTGTTCAGCGTGATATCACCCACGAAAAGCAGAAACGTGAGCGTGAGCGTGAAGAGCTGTTGACCTACCAGAACGTCTTTGACTCGGCACTCCTCGACATGGTTTTCTACGATGAGAACGGTATCCTGAGTGACATCAACGATGCGGCATGCAAGACTTTCCAGATAGCCGACAAACAGGTTCTCATCAATTCGCAGACGCATCTGCATGATGTCACCTATTACGATGATGTGGATATTCCTAATCTTGAAATGACGCGTTCTACCTCCGTCATAGACCCCGTGGAGATGGAGAAGGAAGGTCGTAAGGCTGTTTCTGTGGAATCGGATGAGCGTTTGTATTACGAAATGATGCTTTATCCCATCCGTGATGAACAGGGCGAGATGTTAGGTTTCTTCCTCGAAGGCCGTAATGCTACGGACATGGTGGCGTATTACAAGATGCAACGACAGACCATGCGTAATCTGCAGAAGGCTACTGCCGATGTCAAGGCATATATTGAGAACATCAACCTGGCATTACAGACTGCCGAGTGTCGTATCATGAACTATCTGCCCGACACCCATACGCTACAGATAACCAGTGACCTGAATAAACCACTGCATATGTTCTCGCAAATCCGGGCATTAGACTTCATCGACCCGTCTGACCGGAGGTCGGCACGCCGCATTCTGCACCAGATGGATCACCGTAGTCTGAAATATATCAGGGAACGAATGAAGACCATTTTCCCTGCTAACGATGAGGAGAATGTCTGGTTGACCTTTAGCGGAGTCCCCATGCACGATGCCAAGGGACAGATTACTCACTACTTCGGTATGAGCCGTAACGACACGCGTATCGTCATGACCGAAAAGCGTCTGAAGGAGGAGACACAGAAGGCACAGGAGGCGGAGGCTCTGAAGAACACGTTCCTGCTGAACATGAGTTACGAGATACGTACACCCCTCTCTACCGTCATCGGCTTTGCTGAATTGTTCGACAAGGAGCATAATCCCGAGGACGAGTCTGTCTTCGTAGAGGAAATCAAGAGGAACTCCAACGACCTGTTGGCACTGGTGAATGATATTCTCTTCCTCTCGCGTGTTGATGCCCGCATGATTGAAGCCAAGCGCCAGCCCACCGACTTTGCCGCTTCATTTGATGCTCATTGTCACATGGGATGGAGCGGTAATACTAATCCGGAACTCAAGACCATCATTGAAAATCCTTATGAGCATCTCGTCGTGGATATTGACGAACAACTGCTGGGAGATGTTATTGAGAAACTCATCCAGAATTCGGTGTTCTATACCAAGGAAGGTACCATCCGTGCCAAGTATGTCTACCGTTCCAATAGGCTGATTATAGCCATCGAGGATACAGGTAACGGTCTCCCTGAAGAACTCCAGAAGCATCTCTTCGACCGCTTTACCGATAAGTCGCAAGCCCATCTGGGTAGCGGTTTGACACTGCCTATTGTCAAGGGACTTGTAGAACTCATGGACGGTTCCATTGAAGTGACGTCCGAGGTAGGAAACGGTACCACTATCTGGGTGAACATTCCCTGTGAAGTCACCAGTAGTGAAAAGAAAAAGGAAATCATCTAAACTCACTCCAAGACGCATATGAACATTACAGAATATTCCGGCTCAACGATTTTCAGTTTCATCTTGATGACAGTCATTGTCGTCGTTTTGCTGGCTTTCATCATCAACTATATCGTGAAGTTGCGTGTTGCCAAGACAACAGAACGCTACGTAAAGGTCAATAACATGCTGAAACAGTCACTCGACATGGGTGACCTGACAATTGCCTATTTGAGTCTTTCAGACAATAAGTTCTACAATTTTCACGGTGGACGGCTGTCGCGGGAGGGCGAAACTGGATTGTCGTATGAATATGCCCGTTCCCTGGTACACCCTGATGACGTAGAGGCTTACGACCGCTTTATTGATTCCTTCCGCCGTGGCGAGAATAAAGAGGGTGTCTTGGAGTACCAATACAATGTCGTCTATGATGCTTCAAAAGATCCCATCTGGCACCATCTTACCACCCATGCCATCTTGGAATTTGACGAAGGTGGAACACCGACCAATGTTCTGCTCATCATGACAGACGAAACAGACAAGGCCCGTGTCCGTCAAATGGGTGACGATATGTCGGAGAAATACCAGGCACTCTTCGAAGACTCCATCATCGGCATCTCTTTCTATAATGCTGACGGCTACCTCATCGACTGTAATAAGATGATGCGTGAGATCTGTAACTTCGAGAGTCGTTATGACAGTGCCTTCTTCGACAGCTGTATCTATGATATTGCCACCTATCCAGGTGTTACCCGAGAGAAGGTAGAGGAATATTGGGGTTGCTTCAAAATTGAGTTGGCCAATCGTAACATTAGCAAATATCTGGAACTGCATGTTCACCCCATCAACGATGCCAAGGGAAAACTGCAGTACATCGCCATGGCTGCCCGTGACATCACCGAGGAACGAGAATTGTATATGCAGAGCCGACTCAACGACAAGCAGATATTAAAGGCGAGTGAGGAGATCCGGCATTATGAGGAACAGCTGCGCTATCTGTTGGAAAACAGTAAGATGTACGTGTGGCGTTCTTTCTTTGACAGTGGAAAGATCGAGTTCCTGCGCGACCTTTACAATCCCGTTGTGCAACTTGACTTCCCTGATTTCGTTAAAACCCTGCAGACTGACGAGCAGGAAGTCGCCATGCAACGGCTCACCCTGACTCTCATAGAGCGTCCCCGTAATAGTTCTATTATTACCCGACCTTTCAAGAACCTTCTGGAGCAGGACGATAAGGTCCACTGGTATGATATGTCCAGCATTCCAAGTTATGATGACGAGGGGCAGCAGATTGGTTATTTCGGACTGATACGCGACGTGACAGAACTCATTGAGGAGCAGGAAATGCTGAAGCGTGAGACGGAGCGTGCCAACGACTCTGACCGTATGAAGTCCGTCTTCTTGGCCAATATGACCCACGAGATTCGTACACCGCTGAACGCCATCGTCGGCTTCAGCGACCTGTTGCAGGCCATTGAGGCTCCCGAGGAGAAACGTGAGATGATGCGCATCATCCGTAACAACTGTGACATGCTATTGCGTCTCATTAA
>Ga0310690_10011542_pt1 | contig 10893 bp, 6 predicted proteins | sample AusTroGonzalo_MG_2_FD_207661 | JGI IMG/M metagenome (GOLD analysis project Ga0310690, IMG submission 207661) | Bovine rumen microbial communities from tropical cattle in Woodstock, Queensland, Australia - Gonzalo_04 (v2) (version 2) | ecosystem: Host-associated > Mammals > Digestive system >...
TGGGAGGAGGTCCGGCGCCTAGCAAAGGCGTTTCCGAAAGACCTTCCAGCCTATGTAAGACTCAATGTCGCGGTGGAGGACTTCCTCCCGCCGGATACCATTGCGGAAGCCCGGAAACTTATCTCCGAAGGACAGGGACGGTTCTGCTACGTGAATGCACGCAGGGAAACCCGGGAAAGCGGTACCCGGCAGTCTCTCACGGTGTCAGAGTTCCGCGCGATGGACCCGCTCGAGGTCGTGCGCATGTACGCAAAGGACAAGGGTATGGAGTTCGGGGAGGAGCTGGAGAAACTCTTCCAGGAGGTCGAGGAGGACGTAAAGGAAAAGGAACGCGAAGCATAGGAGGGAGTTATCATGAAGATACAGAAACTGCTCATCCATAATATGGCATCCATTGAGGATGCGACGATTGACTTTAGCGCTCAACCGCTCGCTGATAGCGATGTCTTCCTCATCACCGGCAAAACCGGTTCGGGTAAAAGCACCATCCTGGACGCCATCTGCCTCGCACTTTACGGCACAACTCCCCGCCTGGAGAATACCAATATGCAGGGTGCCGTGGGGCCGGAGGGAAAGGAAGTCCAAATCGACAATCCGGCACAACTCATCCGGGAAACCTCGGGCGAGATGTTCGTCAGGCTCAGGTTTGAAGGGACTAACGGCATACCCTATGAGGCAGAATGGGAGATTCACCGCGCCCGGAAGAAAGCTACCGGAGACCTGCAGGGCAAGACCTGGACCCTGAAGAACCTCAGCACGGACGAGACCTTCGTGAACGACAGGCAGGTCAAACCGGAGATTGCCAGGGCGATAGGGCTCCCCTTCGACCAGTTCTGCCGTACGACCATGCTGGCCCAGGGAGAGTTCACCCGTTTCCTCAACAGCGAGGACAAGGACAAGGCCTCTATTCTGGAGAAAATCACCGGAGTTGACACCTATTCCAAAATCGGCAAACTTGTCTTTGACCGCTGCAAGGAGAAGAAGGAGGCTTATGACCAGGCGGCCGAAAAGATTGCCGGGGTGACCCTCCTCTCAGACGAGGAGAAGGAGGCCATGAAGGCCGATATGGAATCCACGAAGAGGGCCGTGTCGGTAGCGACAGCCTCTCGCGACGATATGAAGAAAAAGGCCGACTGGCTCGTCGTGGACGCAGACCTCAACACCCGGATAAGTTCGGCCGAGAGTATGCTGAACGATAAGAAAGCTGAGATTGAGACCGAAGCTTTTTTGGAAGAAAAAGCCCGTATCGCCAGCTGGAAAGAGACCGTGACGGTTCGCGGGGACATCGCCACGGAAGAAAGTGAAAGGGAAAAGGAGTGCGAGGCCCTGAAAGCCATCGGCCTGGACGAGCCGGCCTTTCGCCAGGTCTTTTCGGGTAAGCTTTATCTCGAAAAGCGAGAAAGGGAAATAGCCTCCGGACTCACTCAAGCGCGGAATGTCCTGGACTCCTTGAAGGACGAGCTTCCGGCTATCGGGAAGGCCCAGACGATAGAGAGCCAATTGGATATCATCGACAAGGCCGAAACGCAGATTGACACGCTGAACGGGGAAATACAGGCACTGAAAAAGGAACTGTCCGATACTTTGAATCCTGCCAAGAAAGCAGCGGAGGCAGCCTTTCTGGATGCGAAGAAAAAGAAGGATGAGACCGAAGTCCTATTACATGAAGCCGAGAGAGCCGTGAAGATGGCCGGACTAGCCGAAGCCCGCGAGGAGAAGTTACGCCTGACCGGAGAGAAAGGGCTCATAGGGCAAGTACAGGAAAGGATAACCGCTTATAAAACCGCCGTAGAGAACAGGGGGAATGCCGAAAAAGCCATTGAGGACAAAAAAGGAGAGGTTGAGGGGATGAATACCCGGCGCAAAGAACTCGGGAAAGAGGTTGAATCTCTCCGCATCAAGGCCGATGCAGAAAAACTCGCCTATGACCGGGTGATGAAGGAGACGGCCGAGGACGTCGAACTGATCCGCAGTTCCCTGTCGGTCGGCTGCACCTGCCCCGTATGCCTTCAGAAAATTGAAAAAGCGCTCCCGACGGATGAGCAGCTTAAGGAACGCCAGAAGCGCCTGAAGAAGCCCTATGAGGATGCGCAGGCTGCATACGACGGGAAGAATGTGGAACTGACGAAACTTGGAGCTGAAATCAAGGCGGAAGAAAGGCTCCTTTCCAGGCTCCAGGCCGACTTTGAACGGGATAACTCCGTCACGCAGAGCCGCCAGGCCGTCATCGAGAGACTCCGTGATTGCGGCATAGAAACTTTCGACGAGTCGACGGAAAACAAGCTTTCTGTCCGCCTGGGAGCTATTGCTGTGCGTTTGTCCGAGTTGGAGGGAATCCTGGAAGCCGGAAAGGCCCTGGAAGAAGCGGAAAGTGCCGAGCGGGAAGCCGACCGGCTGGCCCGGCAGGAGCTGGACGGGAAGAAAGAAGCACTTGACAAGGCTGCAGGAGCGGTGATTGAAGCCGAAGGAAAGAAAGGCACGAAGAAAGCCCTCAGCGACACCCACAAAGGGGCCTTATCTGCAGCTGTCGCGGCAATCACTCCCCTCCTCCGGAAAACCTGCTGGGAGACCTCCTGGCAACGCGACAGGAAAGCGTTCCGGGAGAGCCTCGGCCAGGCCGTGAGTGTTCATGACGAGGCCGAAACGAAAGAGTCCGAACTTCTGGCAGAGAAGGAAAGCGTTTCCCGCACCCTCAGGACGGCCGGAAGCCACATCGACACCATCCTGGAGAAGGTACCCGCCTGGAGGGAGCTGGGAGTTAGCGAGGCCGAAGAACGGCCCGCCCTGGAATCGGCCGCAAATAAACTGAAAGAGGATATCCTCATTGAGCAGGAGCATGCCGCAAATGCCCGGGAGGCCGCGCGGAAGGCTGCCGGGAAGGTTACTGCTTTCCTGCAGGAGCACCCTGCCTATACGCGGGATTCTCTGCTTGCCCTATCGGCCTGGTCCCAGGACGCCATCGAAACCCTCGTGGAAAAGCACCAGGCCCTGGAAAAGGAAGTGGCAGGGGCCCGGGGAGCACTGGAAGGGCTTGAAAAACAGCAGCGGGAGCACGCCGCCAAACGTCCCGACTACTCGGAAGAGGATACCCTGGAGAATCTCCGTGAAAGGGAGAAGGCCTTCGATGAGCAGTCACGTGATTTGAGCGGAAAGCTCTCGCTCATTCAGCAGGCTTTGGAGGAGGACGAGAAAAGCCGGAAGGAGCTGGGAGCCCTCAAAGAAAAGGCAGACCATCTTAAAAAAGCATGGGAGAAATGGTCCAGGCTGGACAGCCTTATCGGCGATGCCACCGGTGCCAAATTCCGCAAGATTGCCCAAAGCTATGTCCTCGGAAGTCTTGTCGCGGCCGCGAACGGATACATGAAGGACCTTACGGACAAGCGCTACCAACTGACTGTGGTTCCCGGAACCTTCATCATTTCTCTGGAAGATGCCTATCAGGGCTATGCCGCCCGTCCGGCCAGCACCATCTCGGGTGGAGAGAGTTTCCTGGTGTCTCTTTCCCTGGCCCTGGCGCTCTCCGACATCGGGGATGCCCTGGCCGTGGACACGCTGTTCATCGACGAGGGCTTCGGGACGCTTTCGGGAGACCCGCTCCAGGCCGCCATCGATACGCTCAAGTCGCTCCACACCAAGGCTGGCCGCCACGTTGGCATCATTAGTCATATCGACGAACTAAAGTCCAAGATTCCCGTGAAGATTCTGGTGGAACAGAGTCCCCGGACGGCGGTCAGCACAGTGAAAGTGACCTCGGACGACGACCTGACTACAACCCTTTAGTCTTCAATCATAAGCATAGGGTATGGTTAATTCTTGGCTCCGGTGTAAGAATGCCGGAGCTATTTTAGTATATAATGGTATTAATAAACAGCATCCTGTCACCATAGGTTCCCGGGCTTTTCCTTACACGGAATTCTGCTTTTTCTTTTTCACTGCGGTTGGAAATGGTAGATAACAGGCAAAACAATTTAAAAAATAACAAAAAACTTTTGCAAATCCAAAAAAAATATCTAACTTTGCAATCCACAATCGGGGTATTAGCTCAGTTGGTAGAGCGTTTGAATGGCATTCAAAAGGTCAGGAGTTCGATTCTCCTATGCTCCACTTCGAGAGGTTTTTCTTTAACGAAAGTTAAATGGAAAACCTCTTATTTTATTGATAATCACCACTTTTCTTAAATTTCGGTGTTAAACCGTATAAAGCCCCGAAAAGGAATTTTAGTACACTTTTAGTACATTTTTAAGGATTAATTTCGTATATTTGTGAAGACGATTTTAATACTTATGTACTATGGCGACATTGTTCACATTACTGAAGAAACAGACGTCTGGGATGGCGACTGTTTATGCAAGGGTCCAATGTTCACACCCAAAAGTGAATGTTCGTGTGTCCACCGGCATCGAAGTTGACGCCGCAAAGTGGAATCTCAAGCGGGACGGTGTCTCGTTCCGGAATTTCCAGAGTTCGCCTGAAGGCGAGAAGCTTTTCAACTATCTTGGAAAGATTGAGAAGGCCATCAACTATCAGCTGGATCAGGGAAAAGCGCTCACTCCTCCTGACGTACGGAAAATCATCGAAGAAATTGTGTTCGAGGAAGAGAAGCGCCTGCAGGAGGAGAAGATGGAGCAGGAGCGGCTGGAGATGGAGCGGGCGAATCGGCTGACGCTCAATCAGTATATGGAAAAGTATGTGGAAGACATCAAGTCAGGTGCTCGCTCCACGTACAAAGGCAGCAACTTCTCGCCTAATTCCACCAAGACCATCAATAGCGTGGCCAACCGCATCAAGGAGTTCCAGGAAGAGCAGGGCCGTGTGCTGGGGTTTGAGGACATTGATATGGACTTCTACCGGGATTTCATGGCTTTCATGAAGAGCAAGTCCTATAATATTAATACTACTGGCAAGATTATCAATCTTTTCAAGACGATGCTGGCTTGCGCTGAAGAAGATGGATATCCGGTCAATCCGGCTTTCCGTTACAAATCTTTCAAAGGCCAGCGGGTTTTGGTTGATACCATATATTTAACACGCCAGGACTTGAAGAAGATGATGGCCGTGAATCTGTCCAAGATGGATCCTTGCTATGCCAAGGCACGGGATATCTTTATGATTGGCGTCTGGACGGCGCAGCGCGTCTCTGACTACAATCATCTGACCAAGGAGAATCTGTCGGAGCAGGTCATCCGCAAGAAGGAGAAGAATGGCTCTTATACTGAGCGAACGGTCAAGACTTTGACCATTGTCCAGCAGAAAACCGGTAAGCGAGTTATCATCCCCTGCTGCAAAGAGCTTTGCAAGATCCTGGACAAATATCCGGAAGAGTTTCCCTTCCTCTGGGATCAGAAACTGAATAAGTACATAAAAGAAATCGGTAAGAAGGCCGGTTTGACGGATCCGGTGGAGGTCACGACTACCAAGGGCGGCAAGATTGAGAAAACCATCCTGCCCAAGTATGAGCTCATTACTACCCATACGGCACGACGAACGGGAGCCACGCTGATGTACCTTGCCGGGATGGATGTCTTTGATATCTGCAAGTTCACTGGCCATAGCGATGTTCAAACGCTGCTGCGTTATATCCGGGCCGACGAACTGGAAACCTTCAAGAAAGTGGCAGAGCATTATGAGTACTTCAATTGACAGGAAAGCCCTGGACCGGGCGAAAGGCTTGATTGTTACGGTGGGCGGAGCGATGCGGAATGCATCGGCTTCGCTTGCCGGCGCAACGGCACTGGAGGAATTCGATGCGCGGTATGATGCGGCGCTGGTAGAAGAGATTTTTCCGGATGTGTCTGCTGCTCTTAATGATGCTTTTTCATACATTGCGGAATCCTGGGAAGATATCCGGGACAATGAAGTCCGCTTGTATGAGGTGTTCCTCTTTGTACGTGAGTTCCGGAAGTTCATGGAGGCAGTAGATACATTTGACGATGTTGTCAATTCCTGCAGTTTTACCCCGGAGGTGTTCTCTGATTCGACTGTGGGCAATGAGTATTATTTGCTTGCTTCCAAGTATGAGCAACTGCTTCAGCCGGTCCTTTCGGCTGCTGAAGGACGCTATGGAAAGAATGCTGGAGACAAACACGACGGGGTGGCCCATGCACTGCACTATTACATTCATCTGGCGAATGACCTGATCCTGAATGACATCATTACCGGTCAAAGCGTGCCTGAACGGAAGCTTCTTTGGACGGGTCCATTGAATGAGGCAACCATCTTCGGCCAATATTTTGAGCTTTCGTGTAAATGGATGAATGACTGTTTTGAATTCCGGGGCAAGGACAAGCGCCTGATGCAGCTCAATTATTCGCATAACCGTCTTAACTACGATGTTAAGGAATACCCGATTTATAACATCCTTGTAAAGTATTACCCAAAAGAATAACCACTTTCGAACACCTTTTGCAACGAGACACATTTGCGGCGGCTTCCGGTTTGGGAGCCGTTTCTTGTATCAGGCACCTCTCTTGACACCCAAAAACACCTTCTGAGTGGTTTTGAACATATAGATACCGATTAGTATCTTTGCATTGTCAAGAAAAAATTGATACAGGTTTGGCCAGTCCTGTTTTGTAGTTCTTCAACATGAGACCGTATGGATTATTCAAGTTATTTGAAGTCCTTCTGTCAGGAAGTGCTGCGCCCGATCATCGTGGATGCGGTGAAGGAGGCCGTGCCGATAGAACTCCAGAAGAAGGACAAACAGTATTACACCCGCAAGCAGGTGTGCGATATGCTGCACATCTCCGCACCTACCTTTTACAGTTATGTCGATAAGGGCATTCTGACGAAGGTAAAAATCGAAGGCAAGACGCTTATCGAGGTAGCAGATTTTGAACGGGCCGTGGCAGCCAAGGAACTGGTTCGCTATAAGCATACTCCCCGGAAGAAGAAATAGCCCGCTATCATGGTACAGAATGAAGTGGGTTGCCATAGGCCGCAAGGCGGCTATGGTGACGTGCCGGTGAGCCTGTTTCCCAGCACTATGCCTGATCCGGATTCGATAAAGGGTGGAAAGAGTGAGGCCTATCGGCAGATTCTTACACCCATGCAGACAGTTTCCCTTTCCGAATTTCTCTCCTTGGGGAATGTTTATGGGGATATCATTGCAAGAATCCGCATGACAGATGACAAAGATGAACGGGGACGCCTCAAGCTTAGGAAACTTCCCTGTGCAACCATTTCTGCAACCTTTGGCTCAAGGAGTCGGGATATCCCGCTGGAGGAACGCCTGGTGCAATACAATTCCCTGATGGTACTGGATTTCGATGGAGTGGCCGATGTTGAGGACGCGAAGAAACGCCTGACCGATGTCCCGTACATCTATTATGCAGGACTGTCGGTAAGCGGGAAGGGGCTTTTTGCCATCGTCCCTATCGATACAGATGACTACCGGATGCACAAGGTCTTCTTTGAGGCTCTGCAGGAAGAAATGCTGCAGCTGGGCTTTGTGGTTGACAAGGCTTGTTCGGATGTGACACGCTTGCGGGTGTTGAGTTATGATCCGGCGCCGTATATCAATGAGGACTGTGAAGTGTTTGTGCTGCCCGATAATGATTCCATCAACGCTCCGGATCCTAGCGAGGATGAACCGGAGGAGATGATGGGGCCGGAAACCGACACGGCCGGACAGGTGGCCAGGTATGTAGATGTTTGGGAGAAGAAGGAGATTCCCTTGGACGATTACGATGATTGGCGCTCGATGTGCATGGCGTTGTCGACGCTGGGAGAAAAAGCCTGGGCATATGTTGACAGGATATCCAAGTTCTCGGCCAGGTATAACCGGGAGGATAACCGCAAGAAGTTCCGGGAGTTTGTTCGCTCGACGCGGAGCATTGGCCTGGGGACATTCTTCTATAAGTGCCATTCTTACGGGGTCTTTCCCTCGGATTCGCCGCATTATGAAATGGTTCCGTTCCCTGTTGAGGTTTTTCCAGAGGCCGTTCGGGAAATCATCTTTGCTACGCACGACTGCCTCAACTTCCCCATTGACTACATTGCACCGGCGCTCCTGTTCACGGCATCTGTTGCCTGCGGCAATGCGGTAACCATTGAGATCAAGAAAGGGTGGACGGATAAGGCCATCTTCTACATCGCCATTGTGGGAGACCGGGGTACGAACAAGAGTAGCTGCCTGGCGTTTGCTCTGGCGCCGCTACGGGAGAAGGATATGCAGGAGTATGAGAGTTACAGCAAGCTGAAGCTCCAGTACGATGCTGAATTCCGGAAGCCGCTCCGGGAGCGGGACAATGCCTTGGAAGAGCCGACCTATTGCCAGACCATCCTGAGCGACTTTACCTCGGAAGTGGTCGTGCGGCAGCACAAGATCAACCGGCGCGGACTGGCAGTGTATTACGATGAGCTGATGGGATTCATCAACAATTTCAACAAATACCGCAGCGGGTCGGATGAACAGATGTGGACGCAGCTATTCACCGGCTCCGGGATTGTGGTGAATCGCGTTTCTTCAGAGCCTGTAAACATTCCGGATACCTGCATCGGCGTGATTGGCACCATCCAGCCGGAGGTGCTGAAGGACTTTGCCCGGAACAAGATCTCGAGCGGATTCATTGACCGCTGGTTGTTTGCATACCCTGACAAGGTGCGGTACCCGGAGCTGAATGACAATGAGATTGACGGGAAGATTCCCAAGGAGTGGAGCCGGATTGTGTCCAGGATCCTGGGTATCAAGTACGACGGGAAGTCCAAGGTGCTGCGCTTCTCTCCGGAGGCAAAAGCTGCGTTCTATGACTGGTTCAACAATCTGTCTCACCAAAAGAACAACGGCAGCTCTTCTTTTGCCGGCATGGCAACGAAGATGGAACGCTACTGCATCCGATTCTCCCTGGTACTGGAGGTGATCCGGTACGGCTGTGGCGAGAGCAAATTGAAGGAAGTCAGCCTGGAGAGTGTGAAAGGCGCCATCAGCCTGTGCTACTATTTCATTGCCTCGGCCATCAAAGCGCACCGGAAGTTCTCACGCAATCCTCTGTCGGGCCTGACGGAGAAGCAGCTGGCCATCTATAATGAGCTGCCGATTACCTTTGAGACCGGTGAGGGCGTGGAGATTGCGAAGAGCCATAAAGTGAGCGAACGGACTTTCAAGGACTGGCTGAAGAGTGATTTCTTCCGGCATATCAAGCATGGAACCTATGAGAAGAAGTATAAATAAAGGTATAGGCCGGTTGCATTTTCTGCACTTTCCGCACAATGGGGCATTTTCTGCCTCTGCTCCAGAATGCGGAAAATGCGGAAAGTGCAAAGGACTGAGAAGAAAAAATAGTAAATTTGCAAAACCATTACTCTCAATGAGGGAATGACTTAAGATGCCCTCCAAGGCTGACTGCGTTGTTCGGTTTTTTGCATATTTTTTTTGTGTTTATCAAAAAAGTTGTATCTTTGCATCACTAGAACTCGCCAAGCCTCTTAACAATGCTCAAATAGGCGGGTCTTTTTTTATATATATGGTACCATACACCAAGCCTGCCAAGTCACCGAAAGACTTGGTTAACCAATTGAAACAGAGAGGACTCATCATCAAGGATGAGGCACGAGCTGAGCGGTATATCCAGAACATTGGATATTACCGACTAAGTGCATATATGTTTCCTTTCTTGAAGGATCCGAAGACTGCTCATCAATATAAACCCGGCGTCACTTTCGACCAGGTGCTTCGTCTCTACCGCTTTGACAAGAAGCTTCGCGTCGTGCTTTTCAATGAGATTGAAAAGATTGAAGTTGCTTTCCGAGCAGCCATGGTTAACACCATGACTAACAGAACTGGGGATATCTTTTGGATGACCAATCCTAGTTATGTCAAGCCCGCAACTCTTTCGCTAATCCAACGGGAATACGCTCGTTCCTCAGAAGATTTCATCACCCATTTCAAGAGCTCATATTCTGATCCATATCCTCCGGCATGGATGATTTCGGAGATTCTTCCTTTTGGAAACATCACCTGGATTTTCAAAGAGTTATCCGATAGCAACAAAAAGGCTATTGCAAAACAGTTTTATCTTCAGGCTCCTATCTTCGAATCTTGGATAACCATCATAGCGCTGACTAGAAATGACTGTTGCCACCACGCTAGAGTTTGGAACAAGGTCCATTTCATCATATCATGCGATATGTCCAAGATGACCCGTCCTTGGATTTCCCTTTCAACTGACCTGAGGCGCACCTACTATAATATATGCATTATCAAGTACTTTCTTGACATCATCTCCCCAAATAACGATTTCAAGGAAAAACTGATTGCTTTGTTCAAACAATTCCCGGAGATAGATTTGAAGGCCATGGGCTTCAATGAAAATTGGAAAGATGAGCCTCTCTGGAAGTCTGAAAAGGAATGTTGCTTTAAAAGCCTCTTTTCCAAACTAAAGAAATAACCATCGCCTAAACAACAATCGAATCCTGCTAACCTTTCGGCTGGCAGGATTTTTTCGCATTTCTGGCTTTTTCTAGAGCCGATTATCTACCATTTTTAACTATCTTTGGTCTGCCGACCTGCAAACCTAAAACCTTGTCCTATGAAAATCTTGATTGACAACGGACACGGCCAAGAAACTGCAGGAAAGCGCTCCCCTGACGGCCGTCTCCTTGAATGGTCTTACAACCGCGAAATTGCGCGCCGCGTTGTGGCCGCCCTCCAATCCGAACACTTCTACGCTTCCCTGCTGGTTCCGGAAGACGAAGACATTTCTCTCGCCGAGCGCTGCCGCAGAGTCAACCGCGTTTGCTCCGAGCTGGGCCGCCGCAACGTCTGTCTCATTTCCATCCACGTGAACGCCGCCGGCCGAGGCGACAAATGGTACAATGCAACCGGCTGGTGCTGCTACACGAGCAAAGGCCAGACGGAAGGAGATAAGCTGGCCAACTGTCTTTGTGCCGCCG
>Ga0310690_10011543_pt1 | contig 10893 bp, 10 predicted proteins | sample AusTroGonzalo_MG_2_FD_207661 | JGI IMG/M metagenome (GOLD analysis project Ga0310690, IMG submission 207661) | Bovine rumen microbial communities from tropical cattle in Woodstock, Queensland, Australia - Gonzalo_04 (v2) (version 2) | ecosystem: Host-associated > Mammals > Digestive system >...
CGAACGGGAGATAGATCGCCTTGCCGGCGTCAGTCTTGAGTGCGGACGCATCGGCAAACTCTGGCATCTTCCCCTCGCAGCCGAGCGTACCGCGAACTGTGCGGTTAAACCAGCAGCGAGCGCCCTTTGGAAGCGTCATGTCGGCCTTCTCGCAGTCTACGATGCCCGACTTCTTCGTCTCGAAGCGGTAGGCGACGCCATCGTTGCGCGCGGCGAGACGAACAGCCCAGTCGCCAAAGTCTATCAAAGTTTCATTTCCCGAGAGATCGAGCTTGCCCTTCTTGTAGACCGACGTCGGCGCAAAGCCGCTGAACTTCGCAGGGCGCACGGCGCAAGGTTTCGTGACTCCTTCCTTGACGCACTTGCCGTTCATCTTAAGCCCGATCTCGGTCTTGGCGACAACGACAACTCCATCACGCATTACCTCGTATGCGAGGGGATTGGAATAGAGCCGTATCTCGTTCTTCCCGTCGGGAGAAAAGGCAGAGTTCACATCTGGATTGAACGCAGAGCCGAACAAGCAGCCAGTCAGAGCCAAAGCAGCCGTAGTCGCGGCAAGACGGCGCGTCGCCCGTTTTATTGTTGTCTTCATGGTTTGATTCCGCCTTGACTTTGGTGTGTAGATTGTTGCCAAATATATTATACAATATCTTCCGCTCGTTTTCAACCACCCCGCCAAAATCCCCGCGGAGCGGCGCGTTTTGGTATAATACTCGGCGATGAAAGTCAATCGCTCCATTCTGCCTCCGGGTCGCATCGGGCTAGCCGTCTCCGGCGGGTCCGACTCCGTTGCGCTGATGTTCCTCCTGACAAAAGGCGGAAAGAAGAAGAACGCCGCAAAGCGCTTCGTCGTCTTGCACGTAGACCACGGACTGCGCCGGGAGTCGAAGGACGAATACAAGTTCGTCCGCGCACTCGCCAAGCGCCTCGGCATTCCCTTCAAGGGCTGCCATGCCAAGGTGTCGCAGCGTCGGCGCGAGTCGCTGGAGATGGCCGCTCGGCGCGTGCGCCTCGACTTCTTCGAAAAGCAGACCAAACTGCTGAAGCTAGACGCAATCGCCACAGGTCACCACATGGACGACGTGGCCGAGACTTTCCTCATGCGCATTCGGCGCGCCTCCGGGCCGGACGGACTCGCCGGAATAAAGGAGACGTCACGGGTCGGCGCGATCCGATTCGCAAGGCCGCTGCTCGGATGCCGCGACGCGGAGCTGAAGGACTACCTCAGGAAATACGGCGAGGAGTGGATAGAGGACGCGTCCAACGACGACGTGTCGATCGAACGCAACAAGGTGCGCCACACGGTGATTCCGTTCCTTGAAAAGACGCTGGACCCGAACCTGGTCGAGCACATATTCAGGATTACGCAGAACCTGATGGCGCCGCGCCGGTGCGTCAGGGGTTCTCAGTGACGCCGCCGGGCGGCTCCGGCCATCCAAACCCCTCTTGGTCGACGGGGTCGGGCGCGGGCGCTCTGCGCGATTCGCGGCGGTGCGCCTGGAGCGCGACGACCGTGCGGGCGTAGGAGCGCAGGAAGAGCATGACAAGGACCTGCAGAACGGACGCGACGGCGACGCAAAGGCTCTGAAGCCTCGCATAGTCCGTCGGGAAAATCCCCTCGGAAAGCGCGGACACCGCTTCCGGGGACGGATTGTCCAGAAGAGGCATCACTATTCTGTCGAGCCCGACGTAGGTTATCCAGTCCACGACCAGCGAGGACGCGACATAGGCGCCAAACCACATCATGAAGTACGCGGCGACGCGGCGCGGAAGCCTGGCGCCCTTCCAGCCGGTCGGATCGCCGGGGTCATCTGCGACGGAGACGGCCCACAGTTCGCGGAGGAAGAAGTACGGCATGAAGAGGCGCCACACGGGGATGAGGTAGTTGACGAAGCTCCAGCACGGGGACTGCGAGAGGCCCTTGGCTCCAAGCGCCCGGGCGTTCGCCGCAGCGCGGAAGAGCCAGCTGAAGAAGCACACCTCCGCCATGATCCAGGCGAACCCGTCGGCCGAGGCAAGCGCGGCGACGATGCCGTTCGGGGTGACCTCAGCAATGCGCACCTGCGCGGCGTCCACGCCCGCGAGCGCGCGGAAGCGCATGCACGCCGTGATCGCCGCGGAGAACTTCGTGACGATCGCGACGGTGAGGCACGAGACCGTCCAATTGGCCAACGACTGTCCGTCTCTGTACTGGTACTTGCCGTCCATCCGGGGCTCCCGTCAGGAATTGCGCCAGTTCGCGAACGACGCAAGCGGCGCAGTCTCGTCCGCGCCCGTCGCGATAACCGGCTTCAGGGTGCGGCAGCCGATGGCCGAAAGGTCGCGCGAGAGGGCGGCGAACTGCGCGTCGTCCTCGAACGTGCCGACGATAGCGCCGCCCGATCCGGCGAACTTCGCGCTCGCGCCGCACTTGCGCGCCGTCATGACCATGCGGCGGTTCTCCTCGGCGACGTTGAATATCTTGTCGCGCAGGTCGAAGTTGGCGTCCACGAGCGCGGGAATCTTCTCAAGCCTGCCTGCCACTAGCGCGTCGCGCCCCTGCTGGGCGATGTCGGCGAACTCCGACATGGCGGCGAGGACGTCGGCGTTCTTCGCCTCGAAGAGCCGCTTGACCTCCTTGTGCGCCTCGCCCGACTCCTCCGCGCGCGTCGCGTCGTAGGCAACGTAGAGGTTCGGCATGAGCTTCGGGTCGATGCGCTCGTAGCGTCCGCGGTTGTTCGCCTCGACGAACGACTTCTCGAAGTCCATGAACACGACGCCGTTGTACATCTGGATCACGCGGTCCTGGAAGCCGCAGTTGATGCGCAGCTCCTCCTTCTCGGCCTCAAGGCAGATTGTCGGGGTGACTTCAAGCGGTATCTCGACTTCGTAGAACTTCATGAGCGCTTTGAGCATAGCCGAGCAGATCGCGGACGAGCCGGAGAGTCCGACAAGGCGCGGGATGTTGATCTTGTACTCCGCCGTGAAGTTGCGCTTCGGGAGCGACATGCCGTTCTTCCGGCAGTATTCCCAGAAGCGCTTCGTGACGGCCTTGAGAAGCCGGATTCCTCCGTAGTAGCCGTAGAGCCGGAGGTCGTGCACAAGCTGTTCGGGCGAATCGAACGTCGCGTCGTCCACCTCGCCTGGGACGAACCTGAGCCGCGCCGACTCGGTGAGCGTCAGCTCCACGCCGAAGTCTGAGAACGCAAACGAGAGCGTCTTGCCGAAATAGCCGTCGGACGGATTTCCGAGGAAACCCGCGCGGGCGAAACTCCTTGTCCTGATGGATTCCATTGTGTCGTCTCCTTTCGATTTGCAGTAGCGCCTACGCCTGCCTGAACGCCTCAAGCGCCCTGAAATAGCCTTCCGGATTGCCTATGTCCTGACGCCTGCCGGGATAGACGAACCCGTACAGCGGCCGCGACGCGATCATCCTGCGAATGGCGTCTGTAAGCTGTATCTCGCCTCCGACGCCTGCGGTCTGGTCTTCGAGCAGACGGAAGACCAGCGGGTCGAGGAGATAGCGTCCGGCGACGGCGATGTCGCTCGGCGCGTTCTCCGGCCGAGGCTTCTCCACGAGGTCGGCGACGGGGAAATGCGAGCCGACGGCTATGGGCGCATCCGACGCCGGCTTGAGGATTCCGTAGCGGCTCACCTTCTCGGCAGGGACGCGCTCGCATCCGATGACGCTCGCGCCGCCATGCGCCTTCGATACTTCGACCATGGACTTTGAGGCGTTGCACCCCGCGACGAGCGCATCGCCGAGGAGGACCAGCACAGGCTCCGACTCGCCGCGCACGGACTCGGCAGCCTGCAGAACGGCGTGGCCCAGACCGCGCTGTTCCTTCTGGTACTGGAACGAAACGCCGTCGGCGCCCTCGAAGTAGCGGCGGACGAGTTCCTTGCCTTCTGATATCACGAGTACTATCTCGGTCGCGCCCGCTTCGCGGGCCTCGTCCACAATCAGCTCCAGCGCGGGTTTCGCGCCTATCGGTAGCATTTCCTTAGGAACGACCCGCGTCACTGGAAGGAACCTGGTGCCAAGGCCCGCCGCTGGTATTATCGCTTTCATGCGGATATTTTACCATATTTTTCAGCCAGCTGTCCAAACGCCGCAGGTCCTAGGCATGCGGAGCCTAGTCCCTGTCAGTGCGCATGAACAGACCGAAGAGTATCAGAACCGCGAATATCGAAAGCGCCACCGAGAGCCCGAACGCCTTTGAGACGGCGCCTATAACCGGCGGAGCGAAGAAGAATCCGAGGAAGCCAAGCGACGAGACTATCGTCACTGCCGCGCCGGGGGCCATGATCTTGGTGCGGGCAGTGCGCGCGTAGACTATCGGCACAAGGCCCGATATCCCGAAGCCTGCGACTCCGTAGCCCACGGTCGCGACGATGTGCAGGGGAAGACCTGCGATGGGCATATACGGAGACGAAAGCGCAACCGCCAGCCCGAAGAAGACGAACAGCGAGTAGGCGTGGACGACGCGCGCGGCGGTGTAGCGGTTCACGAAGCGGTCTGTGAGAAAGCGTCCGACAGTCATCGCGCCCATGACAGCGCACGAACCCCAAAGCACGCGCTGCGGCGGCGCGGCGAGCACGTCCTTGTAGAAGACTCCGGCCCAGTCGTAGATGGAGCCTTCGCAGCCCATGAACACCACAGCCATCAGCCCCAGCCCTAGGAGCGTCCTGTCCGGCCAGCGCCATCCGGCCTTCCCCTTCTCGCCCTCACGGACGTCGCTGGGAATGAGCCCGCCCATTCCCAAGAGCAGGCAAACAGCCGCCGCCGCGACAAGCGCTCCCACGCGCAGATACACGGGAAGCCTGAGATACGACGCCAAAAGCGCGAAAAGCATTCCCGAAAGGTTGGTCACGCTCCATATCGCGTGGAAGCCGCTCATGATGCTGCGCCCTGCACGCATCTCCGCAAGCCCGCCCTGCGTGTTGGCGCTGGTGTTGAGGAGGTTCCCGCTCGCGCCCATAAAAGCAAGCGTCGCGCACCAGAAGTGCCATTGCGCGTTGACGGCGAAACCAACTGCGAGCATAGACGCCGCGACCAGATATCCGCATCCGCCAATAATCGTCGTGCGTTTGCTGCCAAGCCGGGTCAGGAGGAATCCGACAAAGGCATAGCTCGTCGCCGTGCCTATCGGGCCGGAGAGGAGCAGGCGTCCGAGCTGCGCGTCGTCAAGCCCCAGCATCGACTTGAGGTCCGGGATGGACGAGACCCATGCGGCGCAGACGAAACCCAGCACCGCGAAGTAGGCGCTGATCGAGAAGCGCTCCCGCCCAAGCCCGAACCACGTAAACTTTCCAGTCATGCCGACAACCGACCTTTCATGCCAGGAAGTCGCCAAGCGTCTTGAGCGACGGTATCCGGTCCAGCGCGTACCTGACGCCGAACGCCTTTTCTGTTTCCATCACGAGACGCAGGTGGTTTACGCTGTCCCATTCCGGAATGGATCCATAAGCCGTCTCTTCTGAAAGCGATTCGCGGCCTACACCGAAGACGCGGGCGGCAAGCGCGAAGAACTCGTCACGCGTGAGCGCATCAGCGAAGGCTTCGGCGACGGAAATCACGACTTCTTCACCCCGTATGCGCCGACGGCGACAGTCCCGAGAAGCGACAGAACCCCGAGGACGAGCGTCGTCGGATTCGGGCTCGGCAGCTCCGGCGCCTGCGCGAACTTCGGGAACGCCTTCGGCACCTCTATGAGCGCCCCGCCCCTGTATGTGCCGAGAACATGCGCGCGCATCTGCCTTATCTGCTCCATGCCGCGCGGATCCTTTAGAATCCTGGCATCCACGAACTGCATGTCGGCGTCGGCGCGGTGCGGAGCGCAGTAAAGCCGGTCGTTGCTTACGAGATCGACAACGCCGAGGAGGATGACGACAACCGCCCCGATTGTCTTGACACGAAGGCTGGCCCTTTTGTCCTCTACCTTCATCCAGCCCCAGATTCCGTATCCTGCCAAGACGCAAAGGCAGAATTCGGTGAGGTGGTGCCATTTTACCGGAGCACGGAGGTAGTCGCCAAACGGCAGCGCATAGACAAGACGGTAGACTGGCTCGCAGTAACGTCCCATGGAAAAGAGCCAGAATACAACTGCTGAAATGACGAAGAAAAGGATGGTGCCGGTGCTTGGTGCATCAAACCGTTTAAACATCGTCCAAAAGACGCAAGCAAAAGCGAAAAGGCAAGTAGCAATCCCGACATAAAGCGAGTGCTGGCGGTAGTTTCCGGACGGCGCGTCAATCGGACGCCCGAGGCGCCCGGCATAGGGACGGATTCCGTTCCCGCGCTTCTGCCCGATGGCGAGGGTAAACGGACAGCTCGTATCTCCTTCGATGCTGGAATGCCAAAACTCCTTTGTCGCTTCAGGCGGCATCGACCAGTTCGTGACGAATATCCAGCGCTTCTCGGCGTCGTCTTTAGTGGCGTTTGCAGCGACAGTCTGCCCTTCCTCGATCTGCTTGTCGCGTCCGGCGAGGTCATTGACGAACGCACTTCTGAAGCTCGCCCCGCCAATCGCGAGAAGCGCGGCGAGAGCAAGCCCCGAGCCTTTCGCCCAGCGCACTAGCGCGTCCCGTAAGGCGCCGCGGTCTTGCGGCATCCCGCGGATTACGACAACAAGGCGGAAGAAGAAGTACACGCCCGTGAACACCGAGAACAGAAGCCACATGTCGGGCTGGCGCATAGACCCCCATGCAAGGCACGCGCCGAGAAGAAGCCAGTGGCGCGGCTTGCCCTTTTCGAGCGCACGGTCGACAAGTCCGAACGAAAAGACGCCATATGTCATCCACTGGAACCAGCCGAGGTGTCCGGCGGAAAAGAGCGTGAACCAGTATCCAGAGAACGCAAGCAAAAGCCCCGCGCCGTAAGCCGCGACGCGGGGAAGTCCCCTCCCGCGAAGGAAATAGACGAGTCCAAGCGCCGCCATGTATGCGGCGAAGGCGTACTGGAATTCAGTCCAGAGATAGGGGCTGCCAATCCAGTTGATCGCCTCTGCGGGCGCGAACTTTCCGTTCTCCAGCCATCCCCTCAGCCATTCTAGGAACCAGTGGACGGAGTACGACGTCGGGCAGTCCGGCATGACCGGCGCAATTTCGGTCGACCATGTCCCCCAGAAAACGAACCCCGCCAATACCGCAAAGACGGCGGTAAAGGCGAGGAGCCAAGCGTGTTTCGGCCTAAGCCGCATTTACTTTATGAACATGATCGCGATGATCGCAAAAACCATCGTGAAAATAGCGACCGTCTCGACGATGCCGAGTGCGCCGAAGTAGTTCGTGAGACCCTGCCCCGTCTCGCCCTGCGCGTCGCACGCTGCGGCGGCGGCACGGCCCTGGAAGAGCGCGGAAAGCCCGATGCCGAGCCCGGCGAAGACGCCGAGGATGATGCAGGGGACGCCGGCGCCGGCGATGTCGCGCTTCATGAACATGATGAACATGAGAATCATCCCGTACAGAGTCTGCGTGATAGGCGCGCCGACAAGGCCGAGAAGAATGAATGGCGCGGGCTTGCCGGCCGCGTAGCACTTCTTCCACGCCCCGACCGCGGCGGACGCCGCGAAACCGGTGCCGAACGCCGAACCTGCGGCGCTCATTCCCAAACAGGCGACTGCGCCTGCGATGACCAATGCTGCTTCGTTCATTGTGTTTTCCCTTCTGTGTTGTTAAGTGGTTGGATAGTTTGGTGGTTAAGTGGAAGTTCTGCGGAACGGGCTGAACGCATAGCCCGCCCAAGTCACGCCCTTGTGGTTCGAGAACTCGAGAGTGTTCAGGCGGACGGCGTGAACAAGGATCGAGAGCCCCGCCATGGCGAAGTTGAGGCCGTGGCCGACAAGCAGCACGAGAATCATGCCTACAGCCGTAACCGGCTTTAGCCAGACCATGTCGGTGCAGTTGAAGACCGAAAGCGCCATGTCGTTGAAGTTCTCGGCGACCTTGACGGACGCAAGCCCGACCGCGAAAAGGCGGACATACGAGATCACGTCGCCAAGCGCGCTCATGATGTTGAGCGGCAGCATGCCAAGCTCGACGCCGCGCGTCTTCAGCTCGTCGCCCTTCAGAGTGAATCCGAAGACGAGGACGAGGGATACGCCGAACATCCAGAACGCCCACGTCGGTATGCCTGAGAATATTCCGACGATGGAGTTCGTGACGAGGTACATGAAGAGCACGACGCCAGCCCAGCCGAACTGCGCAAGGCAACGGCGGTCGTTGATTATGGTGATTCCGGTCCAGATGCGCGCAACCATCAGATGCGAGACGCCGATCGTGAAGCAGAGTAGCATCATGTTCTTGTAGCTCGGATCTGCGAGCCACTTCACCGTCGGCCAGTCGGCGCACCACGGAATCCCCGCGCCGAACCAGGTGTTCGAGAGAAGGCCCCAGAGAATAGTCGCAAGCGAGAATACGGTCAAGAGCGTCAGCCAGCTCTTTGCGACAAGCGTCCGCTGCGTACGCGTCTTGAACCACCCGAAGGCCGCGAGCGCAAGAATCAATGCGCCATAGCCGCCGTCTCCGACGAGCATCGCGAAGAAGATTGTGAAGTAGCAGAAGAAAGGAACCGAGACATCCGACTCAGTGTAGGCAGGCGCAATGCCAAGCCCCGAAAACAGCGCAGTCGCCGGACGGAAGAGCTTAGGCGGTTCAATTAGCGTCGGCGGAATCTCGCCCTCGGCCGGATCGCGGAGGAGGTATCCCCACGCGCTTTCGCCTGCGGCGGCCTTTAGATCCGCGACCTTGGTCTCCGGCACCCATCCGGAGACGCATGCAACCGCCCCCTGCTCGGACACCAGCTCCTTCGCGGCCTCGAACGCTATCTTGTCGGCAAGCGCGGGATACTCGCCGAGAATCGCCTTTTCGTCGCAGGAAGCCAACCGCGACGTAGCGTCGGCGATCCGGGACTCGAGGTCTGCAAGGACGGAACGCATTTCCGAAAGACGCATCTCCGGCAACTTCTCGGGAAGCTCCGCTACACCCGAAAGGTCAACTCCCGCATCGAGTATCTTCTTTGCCAGCACAGGGTCGAAATCGCCGTAGGGTTCATACTCGGCGATGCTGAGCTTGATTTCGTCCGCCTTTGACTTCAGCCCGTCGCGGTCGGCGTCAAGGGCGAGAATGTCATGAACGGGAAGCCTTTGCACCGGCGAAACATTCAGCGCCGCGTCCTTGCGGGCCTTGAGGACCAGACGCACGGCCTTTTCAGCGGCGGCGGCTTCACCCTTCGCCGCAGCGACTTCAGCACCCTGCGCGGCGGCAAGGTCAAGGTGCACAACACCCAAGTCGCGCAGCTTCGCAAGCGTCGTCTTTTTATCGGCGGCGACGCAGACGAGGTCGAGGTGCTTCATCTTGACGATCATGCCGCCGCCTCCTCTCCGTCGGGCGACCCGGAGGTTCTGGATTTCGCGATCTTGCCGCGGGTCACTGCAGCGGTCTGCTCGTCGCCGATGGCGATCTTGATGACGCGAATCGCCTCCTTGCACTGGGGAATCTTCACCTTTTCGAAGAGGTTCACGCGCTGTGAGGTCTGCTGCAGTTCGCGCGTGACGAGACGGCGCTGCTCGTCGAAGACGGCGCGTTCGCACTGGAGCGAAAGAATCTGGGTCGCGGCGTCCACGGCGCTGTCGACCCACGCCGGCGTCGCCCAAAGATCCACTTCGCGCACGTCAGTCTCGATGGACTCGAACGTGGGAATGGGCACGCCCGCTATATTGGCTGTCCCGGTCTTGACGGACTTCACCTTGACCAGTCCCTCCACAACAGATTCGTCTGTCGCCAAAAGCCCGATCCAGCGGTCGAGTGCGCTGCGCACCTCGCGCTCCTTTGCGCCTACCGCCTCCGCCTTTGCGACAATCTGCGCGATTTCGCCCTGCAACTGCTGCTTTTTGAGCTGAAGCATGGGCAGAAAGCGCTGAAAACGCTTGAGAGCGTCGGTCTGCGCCTTAAGTTCGGTCTTTGTCAACTTGACTCGTGCCATTTGGATGAATATTATACGCTTTTCGGCGGCGATGTTCAAATGGGAATTTTAACAAGCCTCTCCGTCGTTCATCATCTGACTTCCGCTGCCGCTTTTGCGGCGAGATCGGCGAAGGCGGTCTTGTCGCGCGGATGGACGTCGTTCGGGTCGCCCAGTCCCGCCGCGAAGGTGTCCACGAAGATCGCGCCCGTCTCGTCGCAAACCTGCTTCTGCACGGCGCGATACTGCTCCCACGGACGGTTCATCTTTGGAAGCCCCATCATGATGAATGGAATCTTCTTGTCTCCGCGCAGCTCCGAAACGAGGGCGCGAAGCGTTTCGAGCTGGTAGTCGCGGTCTGTCGGCTTATCCGGCGCGACACAGGTTGTCGCGTTCGACTCGCCCTGATACCAGAGGATGCCGTCGACCTTAACACCTCCATCCTTAATGCGCTTGATTCCATTGTCATACATCTTCGACACTGGCCACCAATAGGCCTCTTCCTTGTTCGCCCTACGGCGCGGATACTCGCGCGCGACCCACGCGCACGGGAAGTCCTTGTTCTGGTCGAGGCGGTGGCGGTTGGTCGCGATCGCGGCAAGATGCGGATAAAGTGGCTTTCCATCCTTGCCCATAGCGCACATCGTCTGCTCGGAGAGGAACGATTCCGTCGGCGCACCGCCTGCCGCGACATAGAGCATGAAGATCGCCTTGCCCGTTTCTTCCGCGCGGCGGATCGCGAAGCTCACCCCGAACGCCGATTTTCGGAGGGCGTTTTCCGGTGTGAGTTTCGTCCATTGGTTGTCGTTGAAGTCCCACAGCCACACATTGAGCTTCTCAAGCCGCGTCATCTCTCTCTTTACGCGCTCCTTCTCCTCTTGCGTCGCGTTGAATTCGTTCCATCCCTTTTGCATGTTCGACTGCCCGGCGCAAAGCCAGTATTCGCCTGG
>Ga0310690_10011544_pt1 | contig 10892 bp, 11 predicted proteins | sample AusTroGonzalo_MG_2_FD_207661 | JGI IMG/M metagenome (GOLD analysis project Ga0310690, IMG submission 207661) | Bovine rumen microbial communities from tropical cattle in Woodstock, Queensland, Australia - Gonzalo_04 (v2) (version 2) | ecosystem: Host-associated > Mammals > Digestive system >...
ACCTGGGTCTGCACCGTTTTTACGAAGGAAAAATCTGGACAGGCATTCTGTGGCTTTGCACCGCAGGTCTCTTTGGCGTAGGCGTTGTCGTTGACGCCATCTTGATCGTCATGAAACCGGAACATTATTAAACCATATGAAACACCTTTTTGTTATCGCAACCGGTAGTGCCGGAAAAATTAGAGACTTCGCTCATATTTTGGGCACCGACCACTACGAATTCAAGACTTTGAAAGATATCGGTTTTGACGAAGATATCATCGAAGACGGCAACACTTTTGCCGAAAATGCCATCATCAAGTCGAATACGACGGCGCAATGGCTCGCCAAGCGCAACATCGAAGCGACCGTTCTCGCCGATGACTCTGGTCTTGAAGTTTTCGCCTTGAACGGCGAACCTGGCATTTACAGCGCCCGCTACTGCGGTAAGCACGGCGATGACGAAGCCAACAACGTCAAGTTGATGCAAAAGCTCGAAGACATCGAAGACCGCAAGGCACGTTACTTCTGCGCGCTCTCGTACCAGACCGTGACCAAGAACGAACAAGGTGAATTTGTCATCAGCAAGCCGATTATTTTCGAAGGCGAATGCCGTGGCGAAATCAACCACGCACCTGTCGGCGACATGGGCTTCGGTTACGATCCGCTTTTTGTCCCAGATGGCGAAACAAGAACGTTTGCGCAGATGGAACTTGAAGAGAAAAAGGTCATCAGCCATCGCGGAAACGCCATTAGAGCTTTGAAGAAAGCGCTCGGGAAATAAAATTGAAAATTCTATTTGCACCGCTACAAGGTTACACGACGGGCATTTATCGAAAAGCCCACGCTGAAATCTTTGGCGGTGTTGATGCTTATTACGCACCATTCTTGCGGATTGAAAACGGAAAACCGCGTGAAAAAGATTTGCGAGATTTAAATTCGTTTGATGGGAATGCACGAGAGATTCCGCAGATTATCGCGAACAGCGTCGATGAATTTAAAATCCTCGCAAATGCGCTAATCGCCAAAGGCTACACGGAAATCGACTTCAACATGGGTTGCCCCTTCCCGATGCAAGTCAACCGTCATCGCGGCGCCGGGCTTTTAAGCGACACACAAGCCGTCCAAGAAATAATGGACGTGATTAGAACTGCACCGGCAATTGTAAAAGGGACTGCGCCGGTAAAATTTTCCCTCAAGATGCGCCTTGGGCAAGACTCCCCCGATGAAGCCTTTGCCCTCCTCCCAATTTTAAACGAAGCACCGCTCTCACAAATCACACTCCACCCCAGACTCGGCAAGCAACAGTACAAAGGCGCAATTGATTTTAAGTCGTTCGAAAAATTTTATGAGGAATGTCGCCATCCGCTCGTTTACAACGGAGACATCACAAGCGTTTCGCAAATATGTGAAATGGAAAGACGCTACCCAAAGCTCGCAGGCGTGATGATTGGACGCGGATTGCTCGCTCACCCAAGTCTAGCCGCGGAATACAAAGGCTTGAGCGACATAAACGGCGCAGCCCCGCAAGATTTCCTCGGCAAAATTTTCCAGATGCACCAAGTCATATTTGACCACGCTTGCAAAACATACCAAGGCGACAGCCAGATTCTCTCGCATGTTCAAAGTTTCTGGGAATATCTCGAGCCGAGCATTCCCAAAAAGATTTTCAAGAAAATCAAGAAAGCAGGCAAGCTCAGCGAATACCAAGACGCGATTACAGAGATGAGGGAACTGTCGTGAACAGTGTCTACATCGAAATCACGAATGTTTGCAATTTGCATTGCAGCTTTTGCCCCTGCGGCAAGGAGCCCACAAGCCGCACGTTCATGGATTCCAAGCTGTTTGAAGCTTGCATCGCAGGCGCACAAGAAATCGGAGCGACCAACGTCTACTTTCACGTTCTCGGTGAACCCACGCTCCACCCCGGGTTTGCGCATTACATCAAAAAGTTAGAACAAACGCCATTAAAGCTCACGCTCACGACTAACGGCACAACAATTGAGCGCACTGGTCGCCAAATTCTTGCCTCGCCCGCCGTCCGCCAAGTCAACTTTTCAACGCACGCCTACGCAGAACTCCCCCGCGAAACCGCCGAACGCTATTTGCAAAATGTGCTTGATTTTTGCACTCTCGCGATTGTCGAGCGCCCCGACCTCTACATCAATTTACGTTTATGGAACGTCGGCGCCGAAGAAGCCTCCCCGTGGAACAGCTACATGCTAGGCCGCATCCACGAAACATTCGGCGTTGATGTAACACCCGGACATTTTTGTAGCCGCCACAAGAGTTTCAACATCACAGGTCGACTTTATTTGCACGAAGATACAAGATTTGAATGGCCTTCGACGCAACCCGAAAACAGCAACAACAGTCTTCCAGAGCAAAACATCGCGGGCACTTGCCGTGCGCTAGACACGCACGTAGCAATCCTACACGACGGTCGCGTTGTCGCCTGTTGCCTTGACCACAGCGGACAAATTACGCTCGGTCACATCGGAGAGCAAAGCATTGCCAAGATTTTAGAAGGCCCACTCGCACAAAACATCAAAGAAGGGTTCGCGCAGCACGAACTACGCCACCCATTCTGTCAAACTTGCAATTTTTGCAAACGATTTAGCAAATAACTTCACATTTTTTACTACTATTATCATTGATAATAGACAGGGAGTTTGTCAATGATAAAGCCTATCTTAGCCGTATTAGCAAGTACCATATTAATCGCCGCATGTGATGATAGTTCAAATTCACCCAATACAGGCTCAAATTCAACAAATTCATCATGGAATTGTCCCAACGCAGACGAGCCCCTTATAGACACACGCGATGGGAAAGTCTATAAAACCGTTCGAATCGGCAACCAAGTTTGGATGGCCGAAAACTTAAATTACGAAACAAATTACAGCTGGACTAACGACAGTCTCGATAAGGACGGAACGATTTACGGCCGATACTACGAACATGGCCCCGCAAAGACGGCCTGCCCTGAAGGCTGGCACCTCCCCTCGCGCGATGAATTTCGAGAATTAATCAAAGCCGTTAGCAGAGATACACTCGCCGCATGGAATTTGAAAACGACATCGGGATGGCTCCAAGACGAAGACGGTCACAATGTAAATGGCGGTGACACCTATTGTTTCGGAGCAAAAGCGGCAGGCGAAATGACCGAACAATATCCTAACGCCTACAGCATCGGAGAATACGCCCGTTTTTGGACTAAAGATACTTACAAGCCAACAAGATATGACCCAACATATAACATAACGTACAATGACCCCGAAGAGGCTTTTGTTTTAGAAATCGCAAACGACACCAATGAAGTAAGTATCACCGGTCATCGAACGTATTACGCATCGAATATCCGTTGCCTAAAAGGTGAACCAGAACCCGAGCTATACACGCAAGAACCAAACAGCACATGCTGTTCAGACAATTCAGGAAATCAATAACGGGTCTTGTCCGTCTTTGTAGCCCACTTTTTGAAAGCAACAAGAGCTTCGTTCCGCATAAAATGATCGCACATGATAGCACGTTTTTCGTACGGCAAGTCGAGTTGGTCATAGATAAAGGAATCGTCGAATTCAATTGCAGCGGCATCTGCTTTTGTATTGGCGTAGCAAATGCGCTTGACACGAGCCCAGTACAGAGCGCTCAAACACATTGGGCAAGGTTCGCAGCTCGTGTAAACAGTACAGCCATCCAGCATGAACGTTCCGAGTTTTGCACAAGCATTGCGAATTGCAGTCACCTCGGCATGAGCCGTCGGGTCGTTATTCGGCACAACACGATTTGCACCCGTCGCCACGACTTCGCCATCCTTGACAATCACAGCACCAAACGGACCGCCGCCATTATCGACATTGTCGACAGACAACTGAATTGCCATCTGCATAAAACGCTTGTCTTCATCCGTAATATTCTTCAATTCTTCTTGCATAAAAACTCCTTGACCTCACTAAAATAATCAAAAACTTTGGGAAAATCAACAACAGGAAAACTTCAAAACACGCTATTTTTCCCAAAGTCTGTCATGCCAGCCACTAAGCAGGCACCGCCTTTTTTGCCCAAGGCAATGGATTTTTAACTATTTTTTGGCAATGATGATTACAGTTCAAGATTTCACGGGCGTTTACGCCGAGCAAGCCTTTATGCAAGAACTGCGCACCACCGCAGAAACAAGCAAGGACGTTCGCTGGCTCGACTGCACGAAAATCGTAGGAACCGACTGCTACTGCGACGACGACGCCATCAAGGAAATTAACGAATTGATTGATAACGCAGAAACTTGCGGCAAAAGTGAATGCAACATCGAAAATCGCGGCAATTCCACAAACGACATTGCGCCACAACCAGCCATTCACTTCTTTGACAACGGTAATTATCATTACATGAGCAAGCTCTGGACAGACAGAGTCCAGGAATCATTCACGCTCATCGTATTCGACCATCATCCCGACATGCAACCGCCCCGCTTTGGTGGAATTTTAAGCTGCGGAGGCTGGGTCAAAGAAGTCCTCGACAACAACAAGTTTGTCCAAAACGTCATTATCATCGGAGTCAAAGACGAGCTCATTGAAACCGTCCGTGAAGAACTTTCGCAATCCGGTGAATCGAACATTTTAGAGAAGGTTACGTTCATCAAAGAAAGTGAACTAAGCTCTCTTTCATCAACCACCTGTAATGAGCTTGCTAGCGCTTTTTCGTCTAATCTATATATTTCCATCGACAAAGACGCACTCTCGGATACCTACGCCGTAACCAACTGGGATCAAGGTTCATTAACGTTCGACGCTCTCAAAGATTGCATCACAGCACTTACCACAGGTCGCAAAATTCTTGGCATCGACATCTGTGGCGAACGCGCTCACGACTTCGAAGGCGCCGAGCACCACACAATTCAAGAAGCAGACTCGCTCAACAGCGAGCTAAATCGAGAACTTGTCGATTTTTTAAAGAAGATTTAAACTAAGCGCAAAGTCAAGAAATTATACTTCATTTTCTATTTTTTTGCTCAGAATGCTCATGTTCATAGATTACCTTCTGCATTTCTATTTCGCGAGCAAGCACCTCTTTAGAAGGCAAGTACGTCAAATACTTAGCAGCATACATGCGTTTATTTGTTGCAAGCGTTGAAAATCTTGCCACATCAGCATTGGTTTCCGAACAAAGAATCACACCAATAGTCGGGTTATCCCCCGTATTTCTTTTATAGGTGTCATATAGCCTGAGATACATATCCATTTGACCAACATCTTCGTACGAGATTTTTGTAGTTTTCAGGTCAATCAGGACAAAGCATTTTAAAATGTAGTTATAAAAAATCAAATCGATATAATAATCATCTTCGTCCGTATGAATATGTTGCTGGCGTCCGACAAAAGCATACCCCTTCCCCATTTCCATTAAGAATTTCTGCAAGTGGTTCAAAATTGTACTTTCTAAGGTTGATTCCGTCAATGCGGCATCTTGATGGAGCCCCAAGAATTCAACAACCAAAGGATTCTTAATAAACTCAGATTTTTCTTTCTGATAATCGGCAGTTAAAGTTTTCATTTCATTAACAACAGGAGTCCTCTTAGCCTTCGGTGTTTGCATCAAGCGATAATAATATTGCGAAGCAATGTTGCGCTTCAATGTACGATAGTCCCATTGTTCTGTAGCAGCTTCCTGCATATACCATTGACGGGCTTCAAGGTCAGACACACGCATCAAGCTTTCATAATGACTCCAGGATAATTGAGGAAGCAATGGTTGTTCTATCATCGAAGATTCAACAACATGTGATTGCATTTTTTCTAATTTTACGGATTTAGCAGGCAAAGCCTGCTGAATCTTTACAATCTCATTTTTAAATTCAGCAGGCAATGCCTGCTGAATTTGCAGAAATTTAAACAAACAATAAAATTTTCTAAAATTCCTAAGTTGAGTCTCAGAAAAACCACTGCCAAATTTTTCAGTCAACGAAGCAGAAGCCTCTTCAATAACTCGTTTCCCATAATCAGCCCTTGTCTTCCCTTGCTGCTCCTGCTCTACAATTCGCCATCCTAGCAGCCAGTTACAAGCCACCTGCATCAAGTTTACTGCACGAAAACTCATTTTTCGTGCAGTCGAGACTATAGACTGCAAATCAGCGATATAATTATCGCTATCAGTTTTTCTTTTTTTAATTTCTCTAGACTTCATTTCAGCCTCCATTTAGTCGCAATTTACGACTGTTAAATTTTAGAGGCGTCCCCTTATTCCAAAATTTCAGAATAAAAAAACGCATTTCTCCATTTGACAGAGAAACACGTCATGCATTAATGTACCTATTATTAAAATATCTGGCTAGGGGTGCAATAAAATTTTACATATTTAGGGATTTATGAACTGCAGATATGTGATTTTCAGAAACTTATAAACCACTACATACAATCATCAAGGAGTTCCTTAGCAGATGAATATTTTTTTGCCTTGGAATTTTTAGCAAGTTTTTTAGCCTCTTCGATAGCGTCTAGCGTGAGATTAGAAAAAATCTCAATATCGGCCCTAGTAGCCTTATCGATTTTTGTCTGTAAAACATCATTTGCCATAGGATTATCTCGTTTTCTATAAATCTAATCCTATGGTAATGTAAGTGCAATACCCCGAGCCGTTATTCTGCGGACGAAAAATTCGACAGCGAAACACTCGTGACTTGAAATTATCTAAGCGACCAAAGAGAATTAGTTCGGGATGAATTTCCCTATTGACAAACAGAATTTAATTACATATATTAAATTCCGTTAATAAAGGATTGATATGCTTTTAGAATTCTTAAAATCAAAATTCGGGCCAGGAAAACCCATTTTTACGGAAGATGCCGAACCTCTAGGACTTTCAGCAGGAAACCTACGTCAACAGTTCAAGAAACTTGTTGATTCCGGAGAGCTTTTTCGCTATGAGCCGGGAGTCTATTTTCTGCCAGACACCAATCATGAATACAACCCGATTTCGTCTAATATGGTTGCGGAGTACAAGTACATTACCAATGGAGACGAGATCTATGGCTATTACTCAGGCTACACCTTCGCAAATCAGCTTGGTTTGTGCTTACAAGTGCCTTATAAAGAAGAAATCGTAACAAACAACACAACAGCCATCGCACGTGAAGTTAAAGTAGGAAACATTCCATATTACATACGTCGCGCCAAAATCGCTATCACCAAAGAAAATCGCAATGTTCTTCAGCTTCTGGACTTGCTAAAGGATGTGGAAGAATACACCGATTACTGCTGCGAAGAGGAAGCACCTGACATCATCCGCAGGCATATTTTGCGCAACAAAATTCTCCGTGCCGATGTGGACAAATATATCGAGAACTTCCCTCTAAAAACGTACAAGTACATCTACGACTTAAGGCTTTATGATGTATTTGCATAAAGACAAAGAAATGTTCTTTAACTTTTTGGAATCAGTCAGCAAGATTTCCAAAATACAAGCGGATCTTATCGAAAAAGACTACTATGTTTCACTCATTTTGAAAGAAATCGCTACATCTTCAGACATAGTCGTTTTTAAGGGTGGTACATCTCTTTCAAAAGCTCTCAAAGTCATTAACCGTTTCTCGGAAGATATAGACATTTCATTTTCGGAACATATCGGAGCATCTCGCCGAAAGAAACTCAAATACAATATAATAGCACCTATCGCTCAAAAATTGGGACTTACTATCACAAATTTTGATAAGGCTCAAAGCGACCGAGATATAAACAATTACATATTCGAATACAAGCCGATATGTAACTCCCATGTACATATAGTTCCTGCAGTTAAGGTAGAAACAAGCTTAATTACAGCAGTTTTTCCCTTCAAGGTAATGCCTATTGGAAACTACATCGCGGACTATGCAAAAGATATTTCACTGAAAGATTATGGGCTAGAACCATTCATGATGAACGTCCAAGCTTTGGAACGTACTCTTATTGACAAGATTTTCGCCATCTGCGACTATTATCTTACCGGGAAATCTCGTCGAATATCACGACACATTTATGATATTCATAAAATACTTCCGCTAATCAACTTTGATGAGCAATTCAAAGAACTTGTGCAAAAAGTTCGCGAAATACGTTGCTCACTAGATACATGCCCTTCTGCAAAAACCGGAATAAATATAAACCAACTTTTAAAAGAAATTTGCGACAGGAATTTCTTTAAAACAGATTACGAGAGCGTAACTCAATTTTTTATTTTTGACAACACAAAATATAAAGAAACAAAAAATTCTTTGAAAAGAATCATTGATTCAAATGTATTTGCATAAGCGCTCATGCGTTCTGCGCAATGACGTAAAAAAAGATGCCGCACGGAGTTCGGCGCGGCACCCCCATTTCTACTTCACGGTAATAAACTTGCTTCGATCCACACCTGCGTCGGGCGCGGTCATACGCATCACATACAAGCCAGCAGGCAGGCCACGAGTTATCCAGGCGACATCACCAACTTTTGCGGACAGCACATTCATACGGCGAACCAGCGAGCCCTTCGTATCGAAAATGCTGACGCGGTAAACGCTAGGCTCAACCACAGCAGCTGTTTTCGTGTGAATCGACGTTGGCTTTTCCGTCGTATCTTTTTCAGCAGCCTTCACAAGCGTTACATCGAACTGGTCGATGTTCGGGCCGTCATTGCCGCCAACGGTTGCAAACTTCACTGCATTTTCGCCTGCCGTAAAATTCACCAGAACTTCAGCAGTTTCCCACACAGTCCAGCCGCCAGTTGTCTTGAAAGATGTCGTTGCGGTATCTAAACCTGCAGAAATCGCAAGAGAACGCGCTTCGCTGGAGCCGTTTGCAAAATCAATAATTAACTTGTATTGACCAGCCGTATCGACTTTCACGTTCACAACGACATCGCCGCCCTTATCGAAATTCACGTAGCCATCGCCGTGATAGCCGCCATTGTTACTTTCAGAAACGCCACCTGTAATCGTACCCGTTTCGGCCTGGAACTGTTTATCAGGTGTCGGCGGCTCCGGTTCCACATAGTTTGCATCGCATTCCGTCGGGCTTTTGAGCGTTGCACCCGCATTCGCTTTCACGGCAGCTTCGACTTCGCTCGCCTTGAGCATAAAGCTCGTGTATTCATACGGCGGTGTAAAAGAAGTTCCCGTTCCCTTCGTATTGCCCGAGCAGTTCGTGAAAATGTTGTCTATAACTTCGTTCACGCCCGTGCCGTTCGCATTGCCCGTATAAATTGGGTTTGCTTCGTTGATAAATACATTACGTTCCGTGCGCACTTTGCACATGTGGCCAGCCGAAACGCCAAGCACATCGGTTCCGTTTGTGATGCTAGCATTGCCCGTAAGCAAGTTGTTCACCACATGAACGTTTCCGTAACGGCAGCGTGGTTTGCGCTGGTTGGCTGCCTGCCACCAGTTGAACATGTAGGTCACATTCAGCTTGCCTTCGCTTTCGGGTTCATTGTCAGAACTACCGATGAGATTCGAAAGGTTGTGCGAACTCTTTTTCTTGTAGCCAAAAATGCACCACGTAAACGTTACGTTATCTGCACCTTTTACCACATCGGCATTGCCATCCTGACCATCCCAGAATTCACAGTGGTCAATCCATATATTTTTGGAACCGTTATTTTCAATGGTGAGGTTGTCCCAAGCCTGCTCAGCATTACTGCCCGGCCCTTGAATCACGATATTGCGGACGATAATGTTTGAAGCCTTGCTGATGTGAATTGGCGCTTTAAGCACAGTCCCCGGCTTAAGTCCGATGATGGTCTTGTTGGAACCCGTGATATTCAAGCGGTCCCCCGTTCGCCCGCTCCAGCCATCGCCAAGCGTACCGTCTATGTAAATCACACGCGGAGAAGAATCCTTCGCGTACTTTTGCAAATCAGCAAATGTTTTTACGGTAATGGGAGTTGCATTTCCGCCACCGGTTACATTAAATTCAGTCGAAGTACGGCCCGAACGAGTCGCCCAGCCAATCGGCTTGCACTGATCTACCGCAGCAGACGCACAAACAGCAAGTCCGCACAACACCGCTAAAATTCGATTAGATACTTCAAACATCTCAAAAATTCCTTAATATTTTACCAATATATAATCTACATTCCTAAAGCCATTACAGGGCGCAATTCCGAATTAAATTTCTAGACATTTTGTCAAAGAAACCAAGCGACGAAACTAAAATTGCTATTATTCCTTACGGATTACAAATAATCAATAACTATAACTAGCAAATAACAACTATGGATATCAATCAGCTCGCACAACAGCACATTTTAAAGCAGCCGCTCTACGTGACCGGCAAACCCATCGCCTACACCGCTCGTGAATTCGGCCTCGACCCGAAAGACATCGACAAGCTCGCCAGCAACGAAAACCCGTTTGGCCCGAGTCCGAAGGGCATGGCCGAAGCTCGCAAGGCTTTGGAAGAAGTGAACCTCTATCCGGATGGCGGTTCTTACGACCTCATCGGAAAGATTGCTGAATTCCGCGGCGTGAACCGCGACCAGATTGCTGTGGGTAACGGCAGTAACGAACTTTTGGACATGATTGCCCAGGTGTTCCTTGGCCCCGGCACGGAAGCCGTCATGGGTAACCACAGCTTCGCTGTTTACAAGCTCGCCACGATGGCTATGAACGCCAAGATTGTTGAAGTTGACATGCCTGCTCCGGGATACAACTACAACCTCAAGGCTATGCGCGACGCCGTGAACGAAAAGACCCGCATCGTGTTCCTCGCCAACCCGAACAACCCGACCGGTTCTGACCTCAGCGCCAAGGAAATCCTCGACTTCGCCGACAGCCTCCCGGAAACTTGCGTTCTCGTGATGGATGAAGCCTACACCGAATTTATCGAAGACACGCCGGAACTCGTTCCGGATTTCAACAGCCGCATCGCCGCTGGCAAGAACATCATCTGCTGCCGTAC
>Ga0310690_10011549_pt1 | contig 10890 bp, 6 predicted proteins | sample AusTroGonzalo_MG_2_FD_207661 | JGI IMG/M metagenome (GOLD analysis project Ga0310690, IMG submission 207661) | Bovine rumen microbial communities from tropical cattle in Woodstock, Queensland, Australia - Gonzalo_04 (v2) (version 2) | ecosystem: Host-associated > Mammals > Digestive system >...
TACAACTTTTATCTGGTACTTCCAAATGAATTAAAAAATTTATGCGAAAATTTTCGCAACGAAAAATTTCGCAAAGGCTTCACCTCGGAAATTTCCAAATAAATTTGGTATTTCACTCGATTTGCACTATCTTTGGCTTCGCCGAAATTACTCTCGTTCGAGAAAACTCAAAATTATTTTGGTTTTCTTCTCACTTATTCGTAACTTTGCAGCGGAATTTTAACGAGCAATTATTCAACTGTATGAGAAGAGCCTTTTTTTCATCTGTCCTGTTGTGCTTTTGCATCAACTTGATGGCACAAACACCCTTTGGTAAGGGACAGCTGACCGTGAAGAAGGTAGCCCGCAATGCCGTGCGCGTGCAGTACACGACGGATGACGCCAAGACCAGCGACCTGCCTGACTGGTTGTATGTGAAGCACGGGGAGGTGGAGAGCAATGACATCGCCTTTGAAGTGGATGCCAAGAAGCAGACATTGGCCATCTGCAACCAGCAGGGCAAGGCAGTCTTCAAGGCCACAAGGCACGAACTCATAGATGACGTGGCGACGCTGGCGTTCGAATCTCCTAAAGACGAGTTTCAGTTTGGACTCGGACAGTTTCAGGACGGCTACAGCAACGTGCGTGGACTCTCACGCAGACTGACACAAGTAAATACGCAGATCTCCATTCCCATGCTGCTCTCTAACAAGGGCTACGGCATTCTGTGGAACAACTATGGGATGACGGAGTTCAATCCTTGCCGACAGAGCGTCCGCCTGCTGAAGGCAGATGGCAAAGGAAGGACGGAGGAGGTGGACGTGACAAGTACCGAAGGTAATAAGAAGGAGGTGCGTGAGCGCCATATCTTCGAGGCCACCCTCGACATCAGGGAGGCGGGCGACTACTCGCTGTTGCTGGATGTGGGGCAGAAGATGGCCAGACGCCACAACCTCTGCATCGACGGTGTGGCCGTGATAGACCAGCAGAACCTCTGGCTGCCCCCGACGACCTCGAAAATCGTGTTCCTCGACGAGGGGCGTCACAAGCTGACAGCTGAACTGACAAAGGATGACCAGCCCTCGGTGTATTATAATAAGGTGGATGATGAGACGGTATTCCGGTCACCCGTAGCGACAGCCGTGGACTATACGGTCTTTATCGGCACTCCCGACGAGATCATCGCTGCCTACAGAGAGCTGACAGGACCGTGTCCGCTGATGCCGAAATGGGCATTGGGCTATATCCACTGCCGCGAGAGATTCCACTCGTCGCAGGAGATACTCGAGACGGCCAACAGGTTCAAGGCTGAGAAGATGCCCCTGAGCATGATCGTGCAGGACTGGCAGTGGTGGGGCAAGCATGGCTGGAACGCCATGCAGTTCGACGAAGACCACTACCCTGACCCCAAGGCACTGACCGACAGCCTGCACAAGATGGACATACGACTGATGCTCAGCGTGTGGTCAAAAATCGACAAGACCTCGGAGGTGGGCAGGCAGATGGAGCGCGACGACTACTACATCCCTGAGACCGACTGGATAGACTTCTTCAATCCCGACGCTGCCGCTGCCTATTGGAAGAACTTCAGGCAACGGCTATTGCCTACGGGCATCGACGCCTGGTGGCAGGACGCCACAGAGCCTGAGAACGACGACCTGGCAGGCCGTCGCGTGAACAACGGCCGATGGAGCGGTGAACAAGTGCGTAACATCTATCCGCTGCTCGTGAACAAGACCGTGTACGAAGGACTCGTCGAGGCTGGCCGTGAACCGATGATTCTCACCCGTTGCGGATTCCCTGGCATCCAGCGTTATGGCTCTGCCCTGTGGAGTGGTGACGTGGGCAACGACTGGGATGCCTTCCGCCGTCAGATCGTGGCAGGACTGGGTGTGCAGGCGGCAGGTCATCCCTGGTGGACGTACGACGCTGGTGGATTCTTCCGTCCCTTCAACCAGTACACGGACAGTGTGTATATCGAGCGGATGCTGCGCTGGATAGAGACCAGCGTGTATCTGCCGCTGATGCGAGTACACGGCTATATGAGTAATACCGAACCCTGGAACTACGGTGAGGAGGCCAAACAGATCATCGCCGACTGTCTGAGGGAGCGTGAACAGCTGCGGCCATACATCGAACAGTGTGCAGAGCGCGTGGCCAACGAGGGATACACCCTCATGCGACCTCTCATCTTCGACTTCCCTGATGACGAGGAGGCACTCCGACAGTCCTGCGAGTATATGTTCGGCCCGGAACTGCTCATCAGTCCGGTCACAGAACCTGATGTCACCACATGGACCACCTATCTGCCCAGGCAGGAGGGTGGCTGGACGGACATCCGCACTGGCCAGCACTATGAGGGTGGACAGCGCGTGACGACGAAAGTGGACAAAGCTCACATCCCAGTGTTTAAGAGAACAACGGATTGAACGGATTAAACAGATCATTGACGAACCACGAATTAAACGAATTACACGAATATATAAAATGAAAAAGATGATTAAAGAATGCCTGATGGCGGGAGGACTATGGATGTTCTCTATGAGCGCAGGCGCACAACTGTCAACAAACCCGGACAAGTTTCTGGGAAACATCACAACCGGCTGGAACAACGACATGGACACAGACGGGTTCAAATTCTCCGACTACTGGAACCAGGTGACGCCTGAGAACGCCACGAAATGGGGCAGTGTGGAAGGTAACAGACACGGCACATACAATTGGGGAGGGGCCGACAAAGCCTACAAGTATGCCAAGGAACACGGCTTCCCCTTCAAGTTCCACACCCTCGTCTGGGGATCGCAGTATCCCAGCTGGATGGACAACCTCTCGAAGGAAAAGCAATACGAGGCCATCGAGCAGTGGATGGACGAAGCTAAGAAGCACTATCCTGACCTGCAGATGATCGACGTGGTGAACGAGGCCGTCAGCGGCCATGCCCCTGCCCCCTACAGGGCTGCGCTGGGTGGTGACGGCAAGACGGGCTACGACTGGATTATCAAGGCCTTTGAGATGGCCCACGAGCGCTGGCCAGATGCCATCCTCATCTACAACGACTACAACACGTACCAGTGGAACACGGAACAGTTCATCGACCTCGTCACAACCATCCGCAATGCAGGAGCACCCGTCGACGCCTACGGTTGTCAGGCCCACGACCTGACAGGTTGCAGCGCCAGCACCCTCAAGAACTCGCTGAAAAAGCTACAGGATGCGCTGAAGATGCCGATGTATGTGACAGAATACGATATCGGTACTGCCAACGACAACGACCAGCTGCGCGACTATAAGGCCCAGATTCCCCTGTTGTGGGAGGCCGACTATTGCGCAGGCATCACCCTCTGGGGATGGATCTACGGCAAGACGTGGGTGACAGACGGCAACTCGGGTCTCATCAAGAACAAGCAGGAGCGTCCGGCCATGGAATGGCTGCGCGAATATATGCAGACAGATGCCGCCCGTCAGGCGAAAAGTCCCTTCCCGGGCATGGTGAAGGAGGCCTCGGTCTATGTGAAGTCTGGAGAGAAAGGCGTGGAGAGGGGTACGGCAGTGCCCATCAGCGTAGACGCCCGTCTGAAGACCAAGACCATCGAGAGCGTGACAATCTTCGTGAACGAGGAGGAGATTATCCCAAGAACGGCTGAGACGAGAAGTGCTGCTGGAGGACAAATCTATTTGGCAGAATATACCCCTGCCGAAAAGGGCGACTACACCATCAAGGCTGTGGTGAAGGCTACAGACGGTACACAGTATGAGCGCTACTCGGGCTTCAAGGTGTTCGGAGAGCGTTCGCCTCACAATGGTGTGAAGCAGATTCCCGGCATCTTCGAGGCCGAGGACTTCGATGCCGGTGCTGAGGGCTATTCGTTCCACGACTCAGACAATATCAACGAGGGTGACTACAAACCGGCATACCGTTCCGACAGCGAAGGTGTGGATCTCGTGAAAGGCAACAATGGTTGTGTGATCGGCTATACAGCTACGGGCGAGTGGCTCGAGTACACCATCAACGTGACACAGGCAGGTGAATACGAGTACGAGGCCACCGTCTCGGCAGGCAACGACAATGCCGCCTTCAGCCTGTCGGTAATCAACGGCAACGAGATGACACAGCTCGCTAAGGTCAGCGTGCCCAAGACAGGCAACAGCGACTGGAACAACTATAAAGTGGTGAAGGGTAAGTTGAGTAAGCCTCTGGAGGCCGGAGAGCAGATTCTGCGCCTTACCATCGACAGTCCGTATGCCAACATCGACAAGATCGAACTGAAACTCGTTTCGGAGACAGGCATCAATGGTGTGAAGGCTGTTGATGACAGTCAGGAGACATTATATAACCTCGCTGGTCAGAAGGTGACAACAGGCTATAAAGGCATCGTCATCCGTAACAGTCGTAAGGTGGTGATAAAGTGAAACAAAAAACAATAAGAATAACGTTATGAGAAAAACTTTGCTTGCAATCATGATGACGGCTTCGATCCTCGGCGCAAAGGCTGCCGAGGAACCGGATCCCAATTTCTATATCTACATCTGTTTCGGACAGTCGAACATGGAGGGTAATGCCCAATGGGAGGCACAGGACGAGGGAAATGTGGATGAACGTTTCCAGATGTTGGCGTGTGTAGACTTCCAGAATCCTGCACGCAAGAAGGGCAATTGGTACACGGCGACTCCTCCTCTTGTCCGCCAGGGTACAGGTCTGGGAATGGCCGACTACTTTGGACGTACTATGGTCGAGAAACTGCCAGAGAATTGTCGTGTTGGTGTGATAGACGTAGCTATTGGCGGCACATCCATCGACGGTTTCTTCACGGAAAAAGTGGAAGATTACCTGAAAGGCCAGGCCGACTGGTTCCTGAACTACTATGCAGCCTACAACAACGACCCCTACGGCTGCATCATTGAGATGGCAAGGAAAGCCCAGAAGAATGGTGTCATCAAAGGCATCCTGTTGCATCAGGGTGAAACGGACAATGGCCAGGCAGACTGGCCTCAGAAGGTGAAGGAGGTCTATAGGAGAATGCTAAGAGACCTTGGCCTCAGGGCTTCTGATGTGCACATCTTTGTCGGTGAGACGGAGTATGAGGAGATGGGAGGTGGTTGTTCCTGGCATAACACCGTGGTGGCAAAGATCCCCGAGGTCATTCCCACAGGCCACGTCGTATCGGCCAAAGACATCCCCGGCAATGGTAAAGACCCCTGGCACTTCTCGGCTGAGGGCTACCGTATCTTCGGAAAGCGCTATGCCGAGGCAGTCCTCGACGTGATAAACAATCCTGATGCCTACACCAAGAAATGGACTATTGACGAGCGTCTCACCGGCTCTTTATCTGACTTGTCAGGTAAGAGCTTCGCCATCGTCAATGAGGCAGATGGCAAGGCTTTATATTGCTCTATAGCACAGGATCTGGGTTACAGCGATTACAACAGTGCCTTCGACGTATCCAATGAGGGTTATCTCTTCAAGATTTCGAGAATCACCGGTGGACGTTCCCTGAAGCTCGTTACCCCTGACGGCGAAGAATACCAGATGGATGGTGACATAGGCTATCTTAACTCACAGGACGTTACTGGCGACTGCTGCCTGATAGGCGGTCTGAACAACCAGAGAGGTTACAACATCCCCGATGGTGCTGTCTGGGACATCCAATATGTTGAAGGCAAAGGCTGGACACTCAGGAACGTCGGTACGGACAAGTATCTGAAGGATGCAACTGCCGCCAAATACGACGAACCCACCTACTTCACTTTCTGTACGCTGAAAGAAGATACCTCAACCGATATTCGTCAGGCGACGCTGAGCCATCGTGAAAGAAAAGACGACAACAGTATCTACAATCTCGCAGGACAGAAAGTGGACAGCAGCTATAAGGGAATCGTGATTATCAACGGGAAGAAAGTCGTTAAATAGTTTACGGTTTACAGTTTACAGTTTAGAGTTTAAAGTTTATAGTTTATAGATATGAAACGAACATTATTATCAACAATTCTGCTGTGCATGGCCTCATGGGGTCTGGCACAGCCTGCAGGCGGCTTCGGAGGCTTCCAGGTGCCGCAAGTGAAACTCGAGACCAGTCAGGAGTGGAAAGACGTGAACTATGCCGGCGACGACCAGGCCTACCACACCTGCGATATCTACCTGCCCAAGGAGGTGAAGGACAGCTATCCAGTGGTGATCCACATCTACGGCAGTGCATGGTTCAGCAACAGCAGTAAAGGCATGGCCGATCTCGGCACCATCGTGAAGGCCCTGTTGGAGGCTGGCTATGCCGTGGTATGTCCCAACCACCGCTCAAGCATGGACGCCAAGTGGCCGGCTCAGATCCACGACATCCGTGCCGTCATCCGTTTCGTGCGTGGCGAGGCTGCCAAATATAAGTTCGACACCTCGTTCGTCGCCACCAGCGGCTTCTCCTCTGGCGGACACCTCTCCTCGACGGCTGCCACCACCAGCGGCACGAAGCAGACAAAAGTGGGTACCGTGGATATCGACCTCGAAGGCACCGTGGGCAACTATCTTCAGGAGAGCAGTGCCGTCAACGCTGCCTGCGACTGGAGTGGTCCTATCGACCTGACGGCCATGGACTGTGGCGAGAGCATGAAGATGGGCGATAACTCACCTGAGGACGTGCTGCTGAACTCCAAGCTTGCCAAAGAGCCAGACAAGTATCTCAGTCTGAGTGCCACTACCTATATCGACGCCAACGACCCGCCAGTGATCATCTTCCACGGCGAGAAGGACAATGTAGTGCCCTGCTGTCAAGGTAAGAAATTCTTCGAGCTGCTGCAGGCTGCAGGTGTGAAGAGCGAGGCCACTTTCGTACCTGAGGGCGGTCATGGCGTGGGCATGTACAGCGAGGAGAACCTGCAGAAGATGGTTCACTTCCTCGACTGCGTCCGTCAGAAGGGCGCCTGCTGCAAGGGCAAAGAGGGAGGCTGCTGTAAGTAATCATAAGAAAGGTGCCGCTTCTGCGACACCTTTTATGTATTTGTTACTTACTAAGTTTCTGCACGTACTTCACAGGGAGGCCGTCTCCCTTGAGCACATCGGCAAAATCCTGAGGCTTAATGGTCACAGGCCCACGCATGAACTCAGGGATGTTATAACTCTTCAAGAACTGACGGTGATAGTCAGGATCGGCACAAGGCAGTTCAAAAGGCTTTGTGCCTTTTCCGTCTTTATCGATATGGGCGATGAACGGTCGGGTGTAGTTCCCGTCGTTCCTTCGGCTGCTGAACACCACCCAGCGCCCGTTGCTCGACCATGAGTGATAGCTCTCCGTATCCCGTGAGTTCAGTTCGAAGGCCGGGCGTGCCTTCTTCGCCTTCAGGTCGATCATCCAGAGGTCAGCATCGTGATGCCAGATATGGAACACACCATACTTAGCCATGGTGAACAAGAGGAAACGACCGTCGGGCGAGATGCGCGGCAAGGTGGCACTCATCCCCACCGTATCGGCATTGAACACCAGTTCGCGGGGACCAAACTGCATGGTGGCAGGATTGAAGCCCTTACGGTAGAGGTTGTATCTGATGTTGTAGGCCTGCTTCACCACCTCCAGCTTCTGGCTTTCCGTCGAGTCGGGGTACTCGAAGTGTGCACTACAGTAGTAAACGTACTTTCCGTCTGGTGACCAGAAGGGATAGCACTCAAACTCTTTGGGATCGTTCTCGATATTCGTCACCTCATTCTTCGCCACGTCGTAGGCGATGAGGTCGCTTTCCGTATCATATACCTCGATCTTGTTGTGATGGGTCAGGTGGAAGATCTGGCGTGTCATGTTCGTGGAATACACAATCAGCGGCAACGTGGGGTGCCAAGCCGGATACACACCGGCAGAGAGAATTGAGTCGTTGCGCATGTTGATCTTGCGGATTTTCCCGTCGTAGGCTACCACAGTGCCACCCATATTATGACGGGCGTGGAACTGCATCCTGTCAGGATTATACTGCTGATAGTTGTGGCAGTTGATACACTGTCCCTTCGGACCGTCCGAGCAGAGCATGTTGTCGTAGATCACACTCTCGTCGTAGTTCTCCAGGCAGCGCTGGCTGATGGTCAGGTCTTCATATAACACATACGACGGATGGATCAGACGGTAGCTGATATAGGAATCGATGGAGTCGGGCGACACGTATATCTTGAAGGGTTTGAAGCGTGTCCACTTCCCGTCTTTCCGGGCGTATGTCTCCACTTCGATGGTCTTGCCCTGGGCTGCGGCAGCGAGCCGTTTCCAGTCGTCGATATCGGGCTGCGACTTGGCTCCCCTACAGATGATCTCGTCGTCTGCGAAAGAATAGCGTACGGCCATTTCCTCTGTCGAATCCATCTCAAACGTCAGTGGTGCGATGTTCACGGGAACGGTCACGTCCACATAGTCAGGATATATCCTTGGCATTGAGTCAGACTGGGTGAACTCTGTTGGCAGCTGCTTGCTGCATGAGCAAATCAGCAGAATGAGAGCTATGACAGAAAGAATCTTTTTCATAATCTTCTTATCTCTTAATTCTTAATTCTCTTAATTCTTATATCTTAATCCTTAATTCTCCTCATCATTTCATATCCTGCAAGAAATAATAATAGAAGTAATAAGTATTCCCAAAGAACGGGTGGAGTGCCGTGCGCCCTACGACGGCCTGTTGCCCGTGGTATTTCTTACCCTCATTTACAAAGGCAGCATAGTTGTCAACCACGCCCTTGTCTAAGGGTACGTTGCTCACCAAAGGGTTCCTTTCCAAATTACCGAAGAGAAGCGCAGCCTCCTGGAAGATGCGGGGGATTGGCTTGCCATTATTCAGAGAGAGGTAACGGCTGAAACGGGCCCAGAACAGTTGGGGATTCCTCTTCCAAAGCGTTGCCAATACAGCCTGCTCCTGAAAATACGAACTCGGAGAGTCCTGATAGGCCAGCACATTCATCAGATATTTCTCTATGTTGCCTTCGTCAAGTCCTAAGGCGTTCTTATACTGTAACATGCGAGTCACTGGCCCCATCTCCTTGTCGTCAGCACGCTTGTTCAGGTCGTCGAGCAGCTGAACCATTTCGTCAGCCCATTCTCCGCAAAAAGTCGTACGGTGCAGTTTATCCAGTATCATTTTTGCAGCCCGCCTTTCGCCGCTCAGTATGTAACATCGGGCCATGTATTGCAGTGTCTCCACGCTCCATCCAAACTCCACGCCGTCTTCCATGCACTTCCGGTGACAGTCGTTCAGCAGTCCGTACTGATAGTAAATCATTTTACTGAACACCTGGTTCAGCATATCATAGGGCACGGCCGGGTCGCCGATTTTCCTTCCCCAGGGGAAATCGAAGATCTCATCAATCCTACCTAAACGTGAGAGAGCCAGATTGTGCATCATAATGATGGTACGGGTGGGCTCTACATCCCCCTGTTTCTGCCCCTCACGGATTACGCCCTCCCAGTCTGCCGACTCTATACAGTGCTGCATGGCCAGTTCGTGGTGGAAGTTCTCGTCCTTATACCACCAGTGCCATACAACGGCCATCAGGGCTATCACCAACACTCCCTGCACGCCCCATCTGTAGAGGGGTTTCTGCATCCATCCCTGTCGCTTGGATCTTTCAAGGTCATTATCTGTAAACCGTAAACCGCAAACCGTAAACAAGAAATACACTCCTCCTAATATATAATAAGGTATATAGTTGGACTGATAGTTCTTCAGAACGTTTGTAATAGGCAGGCCAGTTGTCCAGAGGTCATCGAAGAAAGTCTGGTAATAGACGTAACGGTAACATACCAACGGTACGGCGATGATACAGAGCAGGGCCACCACCGACAGAATGACATTCTGCGTGCGGTTACCGGTGAGACGCCATACCCAGATGCCCATCAGCAGCACAGCTGCCAAGGCGTAGATGCCCAATAGCGGATAACCCACAACCGTCGCCACGACTATCCAAACGATGCCTAAGATTGTCGGTTTCATCCGTAAACCTATCATCGCCCGGAAGACCCAAAGCATAGCCACGGCAGCCGTCGTACCGATGGTAGGTACGAAGAAATATCCTTGCAATCTCATAAAATAATGCCAGTAGCCCAAACCCACACCGGCTATCAGCAGGGCTGCTACAGGTATCAGAGCCAGTGATGCCCAGGTGTCAGGAATGCGGAAGGCCCGTTTGGTGAGCCACATCAGCAACAGCCACCAGCCACAGAGAATCAGCACACCCAGCCAGGGATGATAGAAAAACTGTGTGAAGTAACAACTGACATAAGACAGGAATCCTGCAGGCACCAGCATCTGATCACGGAAGAAAAGCCGTGTGTCCAGGAATAAGTTGTTCTGCTGAACCTTCCAGAGCAGATCGCCCTCGAAAAGAAGCAGCGCAACGGCAATGAGCAGCAAGGCTCCCAGCCACGGTAAGAATGGAATTAACCTTTTCATCAGACAATTGTAATTTTTGGCTGCAAAGGTAGACATTTTTTCCTTTATTCAGTTTATCAAATATTTCATTTATCCACATGAAATGTAACCAAAAGGCGAAAATTAACAGCCTGAAACATTTTTTAACCAAAAAGGAAGGCCTAATTCAGAATAATACCTTATCTTTGCAACGTATTTCGAAAAAGAGAGATTTACATATCTTATAATTAACATTATTCATTAACTAACAAGTTTAAATTTGCTTATGAAAAAGTTATTTACTTTAGTTGCATTGGCTTGTATGGCCATGACTGCAAACGCTCAGGCAGTTGTTGCTGAGATCGACTGGACACAGCGTTCAGAGTATCTGGATCTGTGGTATTCAGATCTGGCAACTGTTTCTGTTGAGCAGGGAACTGGTCTGATCATCGACTGCGCTGCTGACGGTACAGGTAACTACTGGGAGCCTCAGGTGCCCATGATCGGTCACATTGCTGAGATCACCGAGGGTGGTCAGTATCAGGTGAA
>Ga0310690_10011550_pt1 | contig 10889 bp, 14 predicted proteins | sample AusTroGonzalo_MG_2_FD_207661 | JGI IMG/M metagenome (GOLD analysis project Ga0310690, IMG submission 207661) | Bovine rumen microbial communities from tropical cattle in Woodstock, Queensland, Australia - Gonzalo_04 (v2) (version 2) | ecosystem: Host-associated > Mammals > Digestive system >...
CTCTCGGTCTGGACCTTGGTCTTCGCCAATTCGGAACGGTATTCCCCTATATCCTCTGTGCCTTCGACCTCGGTCCTTAGCTTTATCGTTAGTTCCTCTGCCATTGTATCTCATCCTCAATGCCATGAGTTGAGCCTGTTGGACGGCTAACTGCTGGCGCTCCTCCCTCTCTTCCTTGATGCGTTCAATCTCATCCTCTGTGAATAGATGTGCTACTGCGTCAAGGGTATCGGATTGAGTGCTGAACCCTCCGAGGATGAGGTTCGCCGTAGCCAATGATATGTCTATCTTGTCCTGCCTGTTCCGTTCATAACGGATGCGGGCAGCCTTTACTATTAGGGATGGAGATGCCTCGAAAGGCATCCCCTCCACGAGACAAATTGTTTGGATCGCCTCGGTCACTGTGCGGAACGATCTTCCCCGGATGAAAACCCCAGTTCCTCAAGGCCGGGATTTATCACTTCGAACAGCTTGTCAGCCGTGAAACCGTCCTTTTTCGTCCAGTCCTGCCATGTTCCCTTGTATGTGGTAAGGGAAAGGATGGTCGCCAGATCGGTAAACCTCAGCGTTTTCGTGTAGTGCCTTACGACCAGAAAGATCGAGCTTTCGGGATGTTTCGACTCGTACTCACATGCTTTGTCGAAATCGAGACTGACATCAATCTCCCTGCCATCTTTAGTAGTGAGCTTTACCATCGAGATCACTCCGTTCCGCTCTCGACCTCGTCGCTGCTCGTGTCCTCGATCCACTGAGCGTAGAGAGTTACATCGGAATCCATCGTAATGGAGTCCACTCCTGCGGAGTAGGTCGATCCTGAGCCGTCAGCCATGGTGTTCCATGTGCTGAACACATATCCCTCGGGTGCTGTGAACGTGCAAGCAGGAACGGTAACGGATGCTCCTGCACTTGCCGTCTGCGATGCCATTTCGCCAGTTCCCTCTCCGCTTGCACTGACAGGGTTGAACGACAGGGTGTATGTGATCGTTCCTATGTCCGTGAATGCTGGCGCACTTCTGGGGATGATTGTAAGCTCCGCCTCCATAGCCTGCGACACTGCTCCAGCTCCCATGTTCCAACTCCAGTCTCCGACAATGATGACCTGCTGGTTGAGTGCTGGATAGACTACGATCCACTGGTAGGATGCATTCTTGTCGAGGGACTGTATGAGGTTGAGGTTGCTGGACTCGGCTGTGCCGTCCGATACATAGGGCTGGGCATTCATTGTGAATGTCAGGTCCTGCGAGTAGTCGGGAATGTCCTTGATGTACTCATGGGCATCCGATTCGAGATGCGTCACATCGATCTTGACAGGCGACTCTCCGATAGGAGGAACGGCCTTGACTTCCTTGAAGAATATAGGGCTTGAACTCGGTCCGTTGAGATAGACTCCGAGCTTTATGCCCTTCGCTGATTTCGCTTTCGTTACCATTTTAACCACCTTAGTATGTGAATGTGTTTCCTCTTCTATCCACTGTCACTGACAGCGTTATAATCGCCCGATAGACGCGCAATTCGTCATCGTAGAAGTCCGTCAGACCTGTCCGATGTAGATTGTACCTGCTGAGGGCATTGACTGCCTTAGAAACGAGAACATCGGCGACATCCTGAGAATCGGCATTGACATCTATCGAATACGTCAGGTTGGCGATCACCTCGCTACCGTCAGCATCGGACATCTGGACGTTTCCGCTTATCCTCGATACGAGGACGGCAGGCATCTTGACCTTCTTCTTCGGCCACCTGCGATAGACCCTTCCATCAAGATCCTCGATCTCATTGAGGATGGCGATGATGTCATCGATAATGTCAATCAATCGAAGACCTCCGTCAGATTCTCCTTCAAGATGTCCTTGAAGATCCCCTCGTTGTCATAGAGGGCAGGACGCATGAACGGTCTGGGATGCTGAGCGAATCTCATGATCCATTCTGGATGCTCCGGGTCGTTGTCCTTGCCGAAGTCTCCGTTATAGTCGGGATTATGCTGGAACCAACGTGCCTTGGGGGAGAATGTCACTCCCTCCGATGTATGGCCGTTATAGTCGGCAGAACCCTTTATCCCTGTCCCGAACTCGATGTATTTCGCGTAATCAGCTGAAGATGCTATCCCCATGGATACGGATGTCTCTCCTTCACGGATGATGATGTCCTGAGCCGATATTATCGAGTTCATGAGGTTTCCTGTAGTGCGTCTGCTGTTCCTGTCATAGACCTTCTCATTCAGCCTGTCGAGGGCATAATTCCTCATTACCTCGCATATCTGGGGAGCTACCGAATCCTCGATAATGTCCGCCATGTTCTCAAGATCCGAGAGCTTGGAGTCGAGCTCGTTCCAATCGTCAGTCATAACGACCTCACATAGAACGTCTGCTCAGTCGGGAACGTCTGGACGGAGAGAACGACATAAAGCTCGTTCTCGCCATCCGTCAGGATGTCCCCTGCCCTTATGCAATTGACTCCGTCAGCTATACAGAAGAAGACGGAGGATCCTTCGGAATAACCCTGTTCGAGCAGCTGTCTCTGAGAGGCACCGGGACGGAATGCGATGCTGATAGGTCCATCGGTCTCGAAGATGGGGGTTACGATCCCATTCTTCTCGGTCTCGGCGACTTGGTACTTCCTGTAATAGGAACGGATGTCATAGTTTAGGGGTTGCATTTACTCCAATCACCTGTCTATACATCTTCATGCGTGCCGTGACCTCTGACGGCAGTCCAGTCTCCTCAGACCATTTCCTCTGCATCTCTCCGTCCTTGGCATCCTTGATACCCTCCATACCTTCCTTTCCGATGGAGTATTTCGCGATGTCGCAGACAAGGGAATCAATCGCCTCTCCGGGATCCACCGACCTATGCGTATAGTCGAGGAACACTGACAGAGCATCCTCCAAGTAGACTATCAGGGATTCATCGCCCTTGCCCTTGAAAGCATTGGCTGTCTTGATCCTTGCCAGCCTTCTCAGAGTATGCTCTGTCGCCATTCGGATCAACCTCAGCTCTTGACCTGCATGTATGCCGCAGGACACTTGTTCTTAGGTACGATCAGGTCGTGGAAGATACGGTACATGAAGGTATCTCCATCGTAGCGCTGGTTGACCTCGGCAGGGATGACCTTCGTTGCATTGATGGCGGTGACCGCATTGGCGACTCCGGGGGTTGTGATGGCGAAGTAGATGTCCTTCGCTCCGGGTGTGTAGCCGTACTTGGTCCTGTCGATAGATGTCTTGTCAGTGTCATCGGACAGTGCATTCGTGAATCCGTTGTTCAGAGTGATGGTTGTCTTCATCCTCTTTGGAGGCACGAACACAAGCCTGTTACCGTGGATGGATCTGATTGCCATGTTGACATCCTTTCCACCGTTCTGGACATCCCAATTCTTTGTAACCTCGCTGGACTTGTCGAGTGCTGATCTCATGAGTCCGTTGACGTAGATCGTCATGCCCTCCTCGTTTCCAGTAACGTTGGCGACGGCATCGATACCGTCGATGATCTTGCTGACGATGTTGGCTGCGGTAGGTGCGGCCTCTGCGACAACGTTGCTGTTGGCAGAGTTCTGAGCGTAGAGTGCGGAGTAGAGCTTCGCCATCCTTGTCGCATCGATCTCGGGGACTACCTCCTGCCTCATTGTCTCGGCGAGTGCCGCGGCTGCGGTAGCGAGTCCTCCAGATGTCTGGGTGTCCCTTCTGTCGATTGTAGCGGAGATAGCCCTGTCGTATGCGAGCTGGTAGCTCTCCCATGAGAGCTGGACTCCACCGACAGGATAACCTTCGATCTTGTCGTAGTTTCCGAGTCCGGTAGTGAGCATGGTCGCGAGCTTGACCGTTCCTGCAACGGATGTCGCCTGAACGAATGCCGGGTCTGCTGTCATTCCGCTTGTCTTAGCCTCCTGAACGATGATGTCGTCCAGTTTCTCGGTAATGAACTTGGTTACTTCATCGATGTCGTTTCCAAGGTTCTGTCCGAGTCCAGTATATGTTCCGTTTCCTGCTGTCGGATCTGCCATATTGTGTTCCTCCCTTTATCTCGTGCCTCAGCTCATCCCTTGACCTTCATAGCGGAGGCGATCTCTGCCTGCCAGTCGGGTCTGGACTGAGCCTCGGCATTGCCGAGCTTGGGGGAACCACGTGCGATGGATTCGTTTACCTTCTGGGCTACGAGTTCCTTCACTTTAGCATCGAACAGCTGAATATTCTTCGATGTCGTCTCATCGTTCTCTCCAACGAACTTGTCAGCGAACTCAGTCGGCAGGTTGAGAGCCGCCAGCTGTGCCTCTGCCTTCGAGATCGCCAATGCCATTCTGGCATCGTTCAGCTCCTTGGCGAGGCTGTCCTGATCCCTCTTGAACTTCGCCATCTTAGCATCGTATTCCGCTTGGAGCTTTTCCTGTCCTGAGAGGGATTCGAGCCTTTTCTCCTCCTCCCACTCAGTCCTCGCTTTCGCCACTGCGTTCTCGATGTCCTTCTGTTTCGATTCCTCGAGGTTCGTTATCTTAGCGTTGAGCTTGTTCACCCTCTCCTGCACGATAGTATTGAGCTTTTCCTGCTGTTCGGGTGTGAACGTGACATCCTCCTTGTTCGGAGTTCCAGAATTATCATTATTCGATTCTGCCATGAAATTCCCCCTATGTTGGGTGATGACTTAACAGTGTTAATTTAATTTAAAAGCTGACTGGAAGGTGTTTGGAAAAGGTTTATGAGGGCTTTTTAGTACGATCACTGAAGAAATCGACCCAAAAAGGATTCTCTGAATCGAATATCTGCCTCTGTTCGGGTGTCAGTTTATCGGGATAGTCGCGGAACAGATTGAAAACGGTCTTCTTGTCGAATGAGAATAGGATCTCCCCTATCTTATCGGGGGTTTCGAGCCACCATACCTTGTCGGTATCGTGCTCCTTATAGAAATCCTGCTCATTTAGCATATCCGCCGACTCCTTTCATCTGTCTATCGGCTTTCGTGTTTATATAACCTAACAGCCTTTCGAGTTGGGGATTGTCCCTCATCGCCTCCGTATCGATTATGAAGGAATCGAGCTTGTAACTGCCTTTTTTACGGCATTTGAACCTGTCATGCAATATCGTTGCATTGAGCGGCTTGAATCCGTTCCTGTCCTCCGATGACTGCAATTCGAGGTATTCGTACCCGGTTTCGACCTTGCGGACGATGGCGGCGTGCTTGCCTGCGGCGAAATAATACTCCCTGCCCTCGACAACGTTCTCGTCCAATAGCTGTTTAGCTATCTTGACATCGTTGGTCCCTTCCAGCGTCTTTCCGCCAGTGATCTTGACGATCTCCCTGAGGGTGCGTCTTTCGGAGAATACCTCCCTCGACTCGCCTCCCCTGTAATCAGTGACATCCAGACCGTTCCTGTTACCAGCGTATGCCAATGCCAACGATGAGCAGGATCCAGCCGTCCTATCGGGTCCTCCTATCTTCGTGACTATCTCATTGGAGGTGATCGGCTCCTCCAATTTCGATACAGGCCTGTATTCGACATCGAGTTTCTGGAGGAGCTTTTCCGAGTCAGTCTCAGGAAGTTTCGGTACGACCTTCTTGGATCTCTCCTTCTTGGGCTGTGTCGGGCCTACTGATTGCTTCTTCCATTCATCGAATGTCATCTGATCCCTTAGAGGCAGGGCATGGCCGTTCTTTATCGCATTCTCCTTTAGCCTGTCCTTGACCTCCTTGGAGAGAGCCGCACCAGTAGTACAACGGCAGTTCGGATGTATCGGTGGGAAGTTTATGCCCGGTCTCTTGTCATCGAGATTGAAGATCCTTCCGTCAAGGCTACCGCATTTCGAACAGGTCCTCTCGTTGAACATCGCCCTGAACTCGTATCTCCTGACCCCGTGTTTCCTGTATGAATCCATCTGGGCATCGTTAGAGACCGCCGTGACTGTGGTCCTCGCCATCCTGTTTGCTCTGACCGCTGAGATTTCCTCGACATTCTGGATCCTTCTCGACAGCTTATCGGGATGCTCCCCGAGCAACATACCCTCGGATATTTGATCCTCGACTATCTTGGACATCGGCTTGAGGAACTCTGTCGCATCGTTCTGCGTCCATCTCTTTTTCAGGAACGCATCGACCCTCTCGATCCCGGGTCTGTCGACCTCCCATCCGATGCCTACGGACTTCTGGACCATGTACTCGCCTCTCAGCATGGCCTCGTCAGCGACACCCCTTAGAGCACGCTTTCCGCCCTCATAGAGGTCGATAGAGTGCGTATAGGTGTCGAACTGTATGACATCCCTTATCGCTCTCTTGACAGTGAGATTCCCTGTGCCTATCTGCCCGTATAGCTTGGATAGGACCTTCCTCCTCTGATTGTCGGGGAGTCCGTTGGCGATGCGTTCAAGCTCCCTTATCGTTGATGCATCGGCAGGACGGAGCAGTACGGAGGGATCCTGAGCACCGTTGTACCCTGCGGCACTCAGGATGTTGCTTATCTTGGTAAGCATCCCCTTCGCTGTCTTGTTCTGATATTTGACAAGGATGTTGCGAAGAGGCGCCTCCTTCGAATAGTAGGCGATGATGTTGGATTCGAGGTCATTCCTCGGTGTTATCCTCATCTTCGTCCTTCCTCGGGACATTGTTCAGGAGCTTGTTCTGCTCTTCGACCTCATCGTAGTCGAATGTGTCCTTGGTCCTCTGAGCATCGGCATCCTGCTCCTCCTTGACAAGCTCATCCTCCTTCTCGGGGTCGGCTATGGCGGAGATCAGGGTTCTTGCGGTCTTCCTTGACAGGATGTTCGCACCTGTGAGCTGAGTTACCGCCGTAGTGACGTATGCGATGTCCTGCGGAGTGTTGAGGTTGAATGTTATCTTCATCTCCTCGATCATCGACCTCGGCTCGTAGTTGGGAGACATTGTCGGGTTATTGATGCGATAGTCGTAGAGCTTGCATCTTCTCGTAAAGCCCTTCTGTACCTCAGCCTGCTTGCCCGATACTATCTGGTCCGTACCGAACAGCTTGTACGACATGGCGACACCCGAGGCATTACCCATGAACTGCTCATCGCTCAAGTCCGGGACCATAGCGAACTTATGGATGTCCGATGCGTACTGGTCCTGTACGATCTGGACTCCTGCCTCGTCAGTGGTCTTTACGAGATACTGTGCGACAGCATCATCGTCCAGCTGGAGTACCTTGTGCTTTTTCAGCTCCTCCTTGCCCTCGTTTATCTCATCGGCTGTCAATCCGATAACGGATCCGGACAGCACGAGCATCGCCTGAGCGAATGAATCCTGATTGTCCTGCCTGTCTGAGAGGAGGGAGTTGTAGGCATCCTGAAGTTCGATGATGCTCTCGAAGTCCGACATCGCCCTCCTGTTGTTCTTGTATTTGATTATCGGGACTCTGCCGAATCCATGGGGTATCGGACCGCTCACTCTCGTCCAAGTCCTCGGAGCATCGACATTGGCATCCGCCTCCCATTCGGATATGTTGGCCGTGTCGTAGACGTAGATGTGATAGGTAAGGATGTCTCTGTTGTTCTTGTACGAGAACACGATCACCCCGAACACTGAATCCCTCTCGACATCGCCAGCGAATGCTACGAATCCGTGTCTGGGATCAATCTCGATGGAATCGGGTATGTCCTTGTCCTTCGGCATGAATACGAGTTCGAGCGTCTCACCGAATATCGACATATCCTCTCCTATCGACTTGTCCACATTCCACTTGTTCTGTTTCTGCATCAGCTCGATAATGTCCGAACCGTACTTGTCGCTGTCTGCTGTCGTATATCTCGGCTCGTTGCCGTACTGATAGCCTACGAGAACGTCTGTGATGTACTTGCAATGGTTAGCGACTATCTTGTTCTGTCCGTCTCCCTGATGGACGGAGCTGAACCTGTGCCTTCCGAGATAATAGTCCTCGAGGAGCCTGTATCTCGGCTGGTTGTCGAGCCACTGCTGGAATGCTATATCGATTGTCTTCTCGTTCACTTCTGGGTCGACCACTATCTCCACTGGTAGGGGGACGGTGGTATTGTCCGTTGTCTTGATCGGTTCTGTCATGTGAATCCTCCTAAAACTGGTTTCATAAAGGTGTTAGCGAAGTAGCGTAATGCGTCAACGGCATCATCGTTCTGTTTGATGGGTTTCTCATCTCCCCTCTCCGATGCCTTGGGATCCCACGAATAGGTAGAGAACTGCGACCTCAGATTGCGACATCTGTCGCATAGGACGAGAGCACCCGAATAAAGGACGTTGCGAGTGAACTCTATCCCGGTTAGGACCTCGTTCTTGGCCTTGATGACGTTCAATCCGTGTTTCAGGAACTCCTGCCTCAGGACCTTGGCCGCAGGATCTATCGCGATGATGATGTTGTTCGGATCCACACCGAGATTGTTGCATTCGTTCAGGAATCCTACATAGTGGTCGTATGTGGTCTTGTCGGAGTTCTCATCGTAATACTCTTGGACTATCCTCCAATCCCTCTTGTTCTTGTTGTAGATGCCTCCGAACATCATACAGGTGGCATGGGTGGCTCCGAAGTCGATTGCGCAGAACTTGACCTCTGTACCTACCATGTCCTCGGCTGGTCTGAACATCGATGCCGTTATCTTGGGATAGATCAACCCCTCCGCCATGACCCTCAGACCGAGTATGTATCTCTGATAGAGATAGGAGTCCTTGGGGTATTGTAGCTCCATGGCTTGTAGCATTGTCGGAGTCAGCGAGGGGTTATCAGTCGGGACGTAATGCCACCAGTGATACCCTCCGAGCTTTTTCTTCTCCTTCTTGCTCATCATGTCGTATCTATCCAGATAGTCCTTGTATATGGGAGCGTTGGGATTATCGGGGTTCAGCGACCAGAAATGCTTACGGTCAGCCGATTTCACTGTCCTGTTGAATGCCTCCTCGATGAATCTCGGGTCATGCATATTGATCTCATCGGCGAACCATCCTGCGTATGTGTTTCCACGGATGTTCATGTATGCCTTGACATCGGCGGCTCCCGACACATAGACCGTCTTGGACACTCCCTTGACCGCGAATGTGATGGCGAGCGAGTTGCCCACCTTTCCGTATCTCGCACCCGGGATGAACTCCAAGATGCCGAAGTCCCCGAATATACAGTTCTTCTCGATGGTCTGGAGCGTCCTGCCCGACAGGAGGAACACCCTCTCGGGGGAACGGACGATATACAGGCAGAATGCGACCAGTGCGTACACGGTCTTTCCCGACCTTACCGCACCCTCCCAGACGTTCAGATAGCCTATGTTGGCGATTGAGCGAAGGGTCTTCCTCCTCGATTCGGGATCCTCGGACAGCAGGATGTCAGTCATCATCTTCCTCCTCGTCCTTGTACCTGTCAATCGTCTCAGCCAGCTTTTCCAATGGGCTTACGGATGCCTGTGCTGGCTGCTCTCCCAGAATATCCCTCAACAGCTCGATTGCCTTGACATCCCCCTTGGATGCCTTGCCTGCCAATGAGAGCAGGATATGGTCTTGGACTGTCAGATTGAACACGAGTTCCCCGGTGTTGGGATCCTTCCTCGATGCCGATTTTATGGATTCTATACCGCTTATGCTGTCGACCTTACCATCTCTCAATGACATCTTCAGGACGATCTCGGCGGTCTCCTTCCATGACTTGCGAGCCTGTCTTGCCTTGGCGGATGCGATACCCCCTGCTCTACCACGCTTGCGTGCTTCCTCCGTGGTTAAAGGAGCAAAATTCTCGGGATTTCCGCCTTTTTTTACCATCCTATCACGTTCTCAGGTCGCAACAATCCTCTGGATTGGCGTTTACCTTCTCTCTGAAATACTGATAATGGAGATTGTTGTCCTCGCATACAGTGATCCTCTTCCCGGAATCGATGAACGGCTGGAGCAGTTCCCTCTTCTTGGATAGGGGTAGATGCTGATAGTTGCCGTCATTCTCGCTCCAATCGGAGAAGTCCATGTAGGGCATATTCCTCTTGATGAACGCATTCACCCTCAGGAACTCGACAAGCACCTTATCGACAGGACTCTCGAGAACCTTGTTTAAATCGATGAACTGAGGCACATAAGGGCTGATACGCAACTGGACATCGTATCCTCTGTCAAACAGCGTCTCTGCCGCCTTTAAACGGCTTTCCGGTGGGGATGCGTGCTCATAGTTGGACGGAGCATAGCCCTCCGTGTATGTGTAGCTTATCTGGATATGGGCTAACTGAGGATGCAGGATCCTGCAATCCGCCACTGTCGAGGACTTGGTCACTATGAGGTAGCCTATCCTCCTTTTATTCAGCTCCGAGATCAGCCATTCCGTACAATGATATTTGGACTCGATGGGCTGGAAGGGGTCTGTCATGCCTCCCAATCTGACGATCTTACCAGTCGGGATGCTGTCGAGGACCTTCTGGACTCTCCTCCTGTCGGCTGGCATCGGGTGTTCTGGATGCCACATATTGCGGAAGGAGAGCAGGGATTTAGCGTAGCAATATTGACAGTCATGCTCACATCCTCTGCCATACATATCGATCCTCGTAGGATAGTTGCATCTGTCCCCTTCTCCGCCTCCTACGGTCTTCATGTATGACTTGAACATGGTATCACTCCAATATGGACAGGACCTCTGCCCTCAGAGCGTTATCCGTCTTGAACCTGCCTCTGAGCGTGTTGGTCTTGGTGGATGTGTTGACCTTCCTGATGCCTCTGGCGGTCATACAGCTATGCTTAGCCTCTATCGATACCGCTATGTCATCCACGTCAAGGATCATATGCAGGATGTCGGCTATGTCCGCACCTATCCTCTCTTGGAGCTGTAATCTCTTGCAGACCATATCGGCTATCCTCGCTACTTTTGAGAGTCCGATGACCTTGCCCTTGGGGAGATATGCGACTGATACCTTCATGTCGTACATCAGGGCCATGTGATGCTCGCAATAGCTGAAACAA
>Ga0310690_10011551_pt1 | contig 10888 bp, 29 predicted proteins | sample AusTroGonzalo_MG_2_FD_207661 | JGI IMG/M metagenome (GOLD analysis project Ga0310690, IMG submission 207661) | Bovine rumen microbial communities from tropical cattle in Woodstock, Queensland, Australia - Gonzalo_04 (v2) (version 2) | ecosystem: Host-associated > Mammals > Digestive system >...
GAGGAAACCGGCATGGCATTTTTTGGGTTTTTTACGCCTAAAAACCGTGCCTACCATCTTTTACCATTTTTTCTATACAATCTATTGTCTATTTTCTTGTTCTTAAAGCTAATTTATCCAACAGACGCCCCCTATTGTGTTGTATTTCTCAAAAAAATAGCAATTCGACAAAAAATTTTGCAAAATTACTTGACAAACAGAAAAGGCTTGTGCTATAATCGGAATCGTTCAAGGGACTTAGCCGTAAGGCAAAAAACCAAACTTCCCCTTGAATAGAAAGGAAGTAAATTATGGATAATGAATTATTAGAAAAGTGGGCGGAAGATAGGAAAAAGTATATTTCCGAGTGTTTAACTAAAATACAGGAAATGCTTAACGAAAATGATTTTAGCGGCGTGAAATGCTACGCAAATTTTGTAGAGCAAGCCGCAATCGAGGCGGCAACCTATAAATCTATGATTGAAATTTTTGAATAATAAGCAAGCGCGCGGCGGCGCGAAATCTACAACACGCGCCGCCGCAAACAAAAGAAAGGAAGATAAAATAATGAAAGATTTGTCTATTTATTACGACTTCAATTCTATCGGATATAAGATTGATGATTTTAATGAAGAATTGCAAATTTGGCTTGCGGAAACAAAAAAGCAGGGCGCGGTTTATTATGAAATAGACGGCAAAGCTAAAACCGCAAACAATGACATACAATCCATAAAGGTTGAAATTGTTGATAACTATCGGATTGTTATTATTGTCAATGATACGATTCGTTGCTTTGATGATATCGTCATCACGGCATACACGCAAGACGCCGACGATGATTTATTAGAATTATCGGACGTATTCATGCGGGAAAACTGGTAAATCAAACAAGCGCGACGGCGCGCCGTCGCAAATAAAAGAAAGGAAGTATAATATAATGATGTATCACGTATATCTTACCAACGAAGAAGAAACCGACTTCCTCTATATCGGCTATATGGACGAACAGGCGGCGCGGTGGTACGAATATCATTACAACGCTTATATCATAGAGGACTAAAACAAAACAAGCGCGGCGGCGCGAAATCTACAACACGCGCCGCCGCTAAATAAAAGAAAGAGAGGACAACAACATGAAAGGCGACACTATGAGAAAGGACTATATCAACAACGGAGCGGCGGACGCGTTCGCATTAGGCTTTACCTATAACGGACTTGTTTATTTACGCTTAACACATTCTTATAACCACGCTTTACAATATGCAGTATACGATAAAACAAGTAAAAAGCACGGACGCCTTGCCTGCTTGCGTTTCCGTCCCACAGCAGAGCAGAAAAAAGATCTTGTTGAAAACTGGAGCGTAAAAGCTTTGTGCACAATTGCAGAATTAGACGCAGAGCGCAAACATGGCGAAAACAGAGGGCACGCCTTCGAAAGACTGGCACGCAGAGAGTTTGGCGCCATGCCATGCATAGAGCGCGAATGGTGGAATGGCGGTGACTTCATGACATGGACAACAATCTACCAAGCAAAGTTTGAGGGTGGCACATTCTGCACGGCTAAACAATGCAGAGCCTTGCGCGGATAATACCGAGAGAGCAGAGGGGGCGGACAGAGCGCCGCCCCTAATTCTCCATGCTTGTCGGCGGCGCGCCGGCGGCCGCACTCCCAGCCGGCGCGCCGTATTTTATAAACCTGTCAGTCGCGCAATTTTTGGCACCAATCGCAAGCCTTCTAAAGCCAATCGCGCCATCCCAAAACCGGCGCTTTCGCGCATTAAAGCGTGATCACTTTAGCGCGTTAAAGTGTTATCACTTCAATTTGCTAAAGTGCCTATTGCCGCCTGGGTTTAATTCCAAAAGCGCAAATTAACATATTTCTAATTTGAAAATTAGTTTTTATAATATTTATTTATTAAAATCTAAAATGAATTTATTAACAGTTCCATTTAAAAATTTTTAAAAAAAACACTTGACAAATACAGACAAGTATGCTACAATAGAGACAACAAAGAAAGAGAGGTAAACAAAAAATGACCAAAAGACAAAAAAGAGAGCTCCTTATCAAACGGTGTATAATTCTGTTTTCAGTCCTGACAATAGTAATCTGTTTATTTTCATGGGCGGCAAACACAAATAAAACAAGATACTATGCGGAAGCTATTTGCGAACAGGAAGGCGGCGAGCTCCATTTTTACTTTAACAATCAAGAATTTGTATGGACGCTTGGCGCGGGCGACAAAATTCCGAATAAAAAAATTTGTGTGCTTGTGATGGAAAGCAACGGAACAGATTCCTATGTAGACGATAAAATCATAAGTTATAGATAAAGCGCGGAAACGCGCTTTTTATTTTTTTTCTAAAATGAAATTATAGAAAAGCTGTCTCGCCAAAAATATTTTGATTTTTTTTAAAAAAAGTATTGACAAACCTGGCTTTATGTGATATAATAAAGACAATAAAGAAAGAGAGAGGTAAATAAAATGTTCTATCTGTTTGAAGTCGAAAGCCGTCACAATTGGGATGAATGCTTTGAAGTGTTCGTAAAAGCTTATGATGAGTATGAGGCAGAAACCCGCTTCAATGAATTGTTTCCCTTTCATCTGTATTCTGGATATCTTGAAGATGAATATACTGAAGAAGAAGCAGGAATCCTGGGCTTCGATGTGTATTAAAAAAGCGCCGCAAGGCGCTTTTTCTTTTCAAAATGAAAAATAAATTTTTTAAATTTTTTTTCAAAAACCTATTGACAAATCCCGAAATCTATGCTATAATAAAGACAACAAAGGAAAGGTAAAGGTAAACAAAATGATTAACATTAGGACACTTCGCAAGCTTCAGAACAATGATGGTCTCACTCTTAAAAATGGAAAATCGATCACTTACAAAAGCGGCTGGCAGGTTGCTACCGAAGGGATCGAAACAAAAGACCAAAAGGAAGCAATGAAAGCAATCAAAGCATACGGCGGCAATTGCGGAATCTGGTTTTCAGATGGGATTTATTATATTGACAAAAGCAAGCGTGTAAACACTAAACGCGAAGCAATGGAAATCGGTAGAGCCTGCAATCAAATCAGCGTGCTTAAATGGGCAAACATGAGTTTAGCATATTGCTAAACTCTTTTATTTTTATTTTTAGTTTTCATTTCAATTTCATTTTTAAAAATGAAAATTTTTTTCAAAAAATTTTAAAAAAATACTTGACAAACACAAACAGGTATGTTATAATAGAGACAACAAAGAAAGAGAGGCAAACAAAATGAATACTTTTAAAGGATATCAAAAAACTTTGGCGCTTGCGGGAGTTGAGTTTGAGGCATACGAAGCTTATGACAACATGCTGAAACAAGATTGTTTAGTAATTTCCTACTGGGACAGTCATACAAGAATTGAAATGGTCTATGACATGGAAGGAAATTTCCTTTATGCTGATGAAGAAAATGACTTGGATTATCTTTAAGGAGCGCGTAAACGCGCTCTTAAATTTTTTTTTTAAAAAATTTTCAAAAAGTACTTGACAAATTAAAAAAGATGTGTTATAATGTACCTGTAAGAAAGAGAAAGAGAGGTAATAAAAATGTACGAAGATTATTACGACGACTATCTGTTCGAGTCCGCGATGGACGAGCTGACTTGCTACGATGATGGGGATGACCCGATGCTGGAATGCGGTTTCGACCCTTATCTCGGTTGCTACACGGATGACTGCTAAGGCAGTCATTTTTTTATCGCTCGGTCGGCGCGGCTACGATCGTACCTCACTCCGCCGCGCCGAGTTTGCGTTTGGTGATATTATACAAAATTTTTGCGTGAAAGAGAGCAATTTTATGCAAAACAGAGAAACACCCAAAATTATAAAAAAAAGTACTTGACAAACCGGAAAATCTGTAGTATAATATTATCGAAGAAAGAAAAGAGAGGTAAATAAAATGTTCAAATTGTATGGTGTCCCCGCAGCAGTTAAAAAAATAGGTATTAACGGCTCTTGGGCAGTATGTGAATATAAAGATGGCAAATTTTGGTTTGTAACTTCTGCCAAAAATCAAAAAATGGCGGCTGAATTTTGTGTGATAAGTCCTGATTATAGAGCAATAGAACTTGATGATAATGTAGAATTAGTATAAAAAAAATAAAAAAAAATACTTGACAAACCGATAAATCTATGCTATAATAATTACAGAAAATGAAAGAGAGGTAACGACAATGCTTGATTACGAAATCTATGAGGACGAGTTCGCGTTCTTCAATCTCTCCGAGGCGGCGGATCTGATTCCGCTTCCGAGCGAGGATGACCTCGCAGAATGGAACGGCGGTTGGTATGACTAACTGCCGTTCCTTTTTCTTTTGGACGGCTCGCTGGCGTACGATTCCAGGCCAGCGAGCCGTGTTTGCGTATCGGCATATTTACCAAAAAATCGCGCCAAAACCCGGGCTTTTTGTGCAACATGCACAAGTCCCATAATTGGGATATAAAAAACCTGCTGGGGCGGAGGTGGTTCCCCAACAGGTCAGGAGTAATCGCGGTCATGGGAAAGGGCTTACTGCTTTATGCGTTTCTTGGCGTCCGTCTTATTACCACATGGGCTTTATTGCGTTGTCTCTCACCGCTCTAAGCCTTACTGCCTTTCCCCTTTGACACCCTTATTATACCATAAAGGTTTTGGTTTGTCAATACCTTTTTCAAAAAAAATAAAAAAAAATTTTTCAAAAAAACACTTGACAAGCGCAATCAAAAGTGATATAATAAAGACGAAGAAAAGGAAAGGGGATACTCCAAATGACAAGCACTCACTACATGAACGATCGGCGCGAACGCGAAGCCCTTATTCAACAAATCGGTTACGGCTACATTGTAAAAACGGTTGTGGTTGACCGCGGTCACAGGAACGGTCCTGAAGTCCATAAGATCAGCAGTACGGGAATCGTTACGGTTTACAATCAGCGCACGATGAAAATGGTCACCCGTTTGATTGCAAGACCTGGGCAAATCTCAAGATACTATGAACGGCGCGAAGAAATTCCCGCGGGGCTGTTGGAGCTTGCTTATGAACATCTGCAGATGGATTTCAATGAGCGGTAAAAAAAATTAAAAAAGGGCTTGACAAAGGCCCTTTTGTATGTTATAATTATTACAGAAAGAGAAAGAGAGGTAACAAAAATGAGAAAGCTTTGGACTAACAACACCTTCTGGGAAATCATCGGTTACGCTACCCTTGCCCTCTGTATCTTCGGGCAAATCACTGTTGGCTACTTTTACATCATCGCGCAGGTTGCTTATCTGATTGCAAATGTTCTCGGCGTGATTCGTGACTTTGCGCTTGACCTGCCCCGCGCAAACAAGGTGCGCGACATCGTTTTCACGGCTATCACCCTCGCACTGATTGCACTGAAAATTTTCTAAAAAAAAATCCAAAAAGGGCTTGACAAACAAGCCCTTTTGTGTTATAATACTATCAGAAAGTAAAAGAGAGGTAACAACATGAAAACTTTAGAATCTTATCTTAAAATGCTGGAAGTCGCTGGTGTCGCGCCTGATGATTACGAAGTATTTGAAACCGCAGACGGAAACCTGTGCTTGCAATTTTGGGAAACGGCGCACACTATGACGGAAGTTTTGTTTACCGCTGAAGGGAAATTTCTTAAAGAGAAAGATATAAATGATTGGGATTTTATAAGATAATTTCAAAAAACACTTGACAAATACAAAAAAGTATGCTATAATAATATCAGAAAATGAAAGAGAGGTAACGACAATGGCAAGAAAGAACAACAGACAGGGATGGTATTATTTTGAGGATGGTTATGCATGCTGGACGCGCGGGTTCTCTTCACAGGAACGCGGAGCAGAAGTCCGCAAGCATGGCAAGGTCGTGCGGTTCATCCCCGACTAAAAACGCCAAACAGGGCACGGTCTCCGCGCCCTCTCTTTTCACTTCCGCGCTTTAGCGCTTTAAAGCGTCAGAGTCCGCCGGAGCCGAAATTTGTGCAAACACCCCATTCCATTATAACATTTTCAAAGCTGGTTGTCAAGAGTTTTTTGAAAAATTTTTCCCAAAATTTTAAAAAATTTTTTTTGAAAAAACTCTTGACAAATCGCTAAAAGTATGCTATAATTAAGACAACAAAGAAAGAGAGGTAACTACCATGAACTTCACTTATGAAATTAAAAACTTGGATACCGACTTTACTAAAATCTCTGAGAATTCTAAATACGATTTCTATGTTTCAAATAAGAAACTTGGCGGCGACTATTATGTTTATGCTATTTTAGCAGGAACAAATTTGCGCGCATCAATGGCAGGTTTTACCACTAAAAAGGCAGCTAAAGAATGTGCCCGTACATGGGCTACATGGATGGGAGTTTAATCTCCCATCTTTTTCTTTTTAAAATGAAAAATAAAAATTTTTTGATTTTTTTTTAAAAAAACACTTGACAAACACGTTAGAATGTGATATAATAAGTATATAAGGTGAGAGGGAGAGGCAACCTAAAGGTATGACCCACGAGAGTCAGTAAGACCAATCCGACAAAGACTCACCACCGCACGGAGTCCTGTTGCGCGGGATATAAATGTGAACCAAGCGATTAAGTTCGCAACCCTTACGGCTCTGGAAGGGGGACGGCAGGACGAGCCATTCCAATTTGAAAATCTGATTCCAAATATTTATCCTTTCGCCAAGAAGCCTGCCAATCGGTGGGCTTTTTGGTTTGGACGTGTCGCCGGCGGCCTCGGCGACACGAATTCCGCGTAACTAAATAGTATAGCATTTTTTTGAGCAAAAGTCAATGGGCAAAATGCACAAATCACAATCCCAAAATCCAGGAATCTTTGTGCAATTTTACCACTTGACATTTTTAATTTTTTATATTATAATACCAATAGAAAAAGAAAGAGAGGTAACAACAATGACTGACTTCCGAAACGACTTACTCACTCGCATGATTCGCATTTATGGTTTTGAGCATCCGCTCGTTGTGGCATTTGCTAAATTGTGCGAAACCTATATTTCTCCTGACCTTGCGCCGAAATGGGATGAATGTCTTGAAGCACTTGTTGAATGCCATGAAAGCATATCTTGTAATTCAGAAGAGGAGGAATAAACAATGGAAACCATGACCGTACAAATGTTTGAAGCTTGGGCGAAAATCCTTAAAGAACAATGTGAATTAAGCGATTGCGGAAAATGCCCTTTTTATAAGACAGAAGATTGCTATTGCGTAGTCCGTCAAATAACTTGCGCAGACCCACCTTGTGATTGGGAAATTTAAAAAATTTTAAAAAACCTCTTGACAAAAGAGGTTTTTTATGTTATAATAAAGACAACAAAGAAAGAGAGGTAAACAAAAATGGTAGGCATTTATAGGTACAACATGGGACTTCAATTCACGGGTATTATTGCAAAAGATGAAAAAAGCGCATGGGAGTTCTTAGATAAAACGCATGGAGAGGTTGGCAAGCAATATAGCTACCCTGTAAACAGAGATTGCTTTGAGATTAAACCTCTTTATACAGTAATCGGTGATGAATAAAAGCGCGGAAACGCGCTTTATTTTTTTGAAAAATTTTTCAAAAACCTATTGACAAATGCGGAAAAGTATGATATAATAAAGACACAAAAGAAAGAGAGGTAAACAAAAATGAAAAGAGAAGTTATCTACATGAACACCGAAACAGGCGAAGTCTTTATGACACAGGAATCCGCGATGGTTGAGTTTAACACCTACAATGCCACGATTCAGGTTCTGTACCGTAATGCTGACGATACCGAATGGAAGTACGGACCGACATGGGAGCACTAAGCTCCCTTTTTCTTTTGGGCGCGTCGCCGCCGGCTGTGGCGACGCGAATTCGCGTAATAGTATATTATACCACATTTTCTGACCAAAAGTCAATAGGCAAATTCACCAAAGATTTATCCCGAAATAGCCAGATATTTGTGCAATTTGACTATTGACATTTGCGCCTCTGTATACTATAATAAAGACACCAAATGAAAGAAGAGGTAAGAAAAATGGAAATTCTCTACAAAGCCTGCGACGGTAGAATTTTTGATGACGAGGACGATTGCGCAAACTATGAAATCATGCTTGATATTGCGGACAAGGCTTGCGCGTTGTTTGCAACCTATCAAGGAAAAATCTTTACCATCAAGGATGCACTTTCTCCCGATGGTGAGTATGGGCCTGAAGCCGTGATGTATGTTTACGCGCCTAACCTCGAAGCCTTTGCAACTGCGCGCGATTACATTTTTGAGGCTTATGGTCTTGAAAGTCCCGAATGGGATTTTGAAGCCCCTGACGATGCTCCGCAGGCATGGGTTTATGAAAGCAAATTGGACGGCTGGAAATCCTGGGCAAGCATGGTTCAAGATTTCTACGAAACAAAAGAAATTTTTGAAAAAATGAAAGAAAAGGCTTGACAAAGCCTTTTTTTTATGATATAATATAACTGTAAGATAAAGAAAGGACGGTAAGAAAATGACTAATGAAACTATCCGCAAAGCAAATAAAAAAGAGGGCGAGGAACTTCAGGAGTACCTCAAGACCATGAAACGCCACGGTGTTGTCCCCGTGAAGAAGGGCAAAGGTTCCAAATACAATCGCGCCAAAGAAAAGCGCGCGCTAATGGCATAGGAGGATGATGAAAATGAGAAACCCTGATAGAATTTTCGCTTTTTGTGAATACTTCGCCGCAACTTGGGAGGCGTACTGTCCTGACCTTCGCTTCTGGCAGTTTGTGTTGGTAGTGGCAGGCTACATGGATAGCAATTTCAGTAAAGACCCCTTCTACGCCGAGGAAAAGGATTGGGAAAAGGCGCTTGACCGCATGACCGCGTACTATGAAAGTAAAAATTAACCTACCTCCGCGGTAGGTTTTTGCCGGCCAAATGTGAACAAATTATGAACTTTTCAAAAACCTCTTGACAATGGAGGTTTTTTGTGTTACAATAAAGACACAAAAGAAAAGAGGTAAACAAAATGAAAAATACTAAATGGATTGATGTGCGGGTTGGAGATAAAATCTTTACCGTTAAATGTCATCGTAATTGGGAAGAATGTTTAGGAATGCATGTACGCATTAAGGTTTTTGCTCAACATCCTTTTCCTGTAAAATGGTATCAAAAACTGTTTGAAAGTTTCAAATATCCTCTTTATCGGACAGCGGGCTGGTATGAAAAATTGAGTGATGTTTCTCTCACAGAATTTATTGATTGCGAATGCGGGCTTGAAGCCTTAACGCAAGACAGTTATCAAAATACAATAAATGAATGGGAAAATTTATAAAAAATATAAAAAACCTCTTGACAAAAGAGGTTTTCTGTGTTATAATAGTATTAGAAAGAGAGGTAAAACTGATGAAATTTTATGTTGCAAGTCCGCTTTTTACTGTTGCCCAAAAGATAAGAATAAAAAAGGTCGTGGATGCTCTGCGTTGGTATCATGATGTTTATTCTCCGATGGAACATCAAATCCCGAATGCATGGGAGTTACCAAATGATGAATGGGCGCGGGAAGTATTCAAAAATGATATTGAGGCATTGGATAACGCGGATGCGGTAGTCGTTATCTACGACGGGCTTTATAGTGATAGCGGAACCGCGTGGGAAATTGGCTATGCCTACGCAAAAAATAAACAAATTTTTGTAATCGTAGCAGATGAAAAAGAAATGCAGTCGCTGATGGTATTCGGTTCTGCTTCTCATTTATTTACGATTGATAATTTTATTAAATTTGCCGAAAACAATAAACCTCCTTATCTGTACCATAATTATCCCAATCAATTTATACAAAGTTAAAAAAACACTTGACAAATGTATAAAAGTATGATACAATAAAGACGACAAAGAAAGAGAGGTAACGAAAATGGTTAAGAAAACTGAAAGAGAACAGGTTTGGGTAAGTCTTACCACAGGCGAGGTTATAGAAACTAATGCGGAAGCAATAGAATTTTATAAAGCAGGACACGACTTACAAATTAAATTTCGTTATCGCTATAATGATGGAGAATGGACTTCATGGAAATATGGAATACCTTGGGAGCATTAAATGCTCTCATTTTTTTAAAAAAATACTTGACAAACTATTATAAATATGCTATAATAAAGACAACAAAGAAAGAGAGGTAATGAAAATGTACAAGATTATTTACATCAATAAAAAATGGAACGGCAAATGCGCTATGTATGGCTTCAAACCTTTTGTCAAAGAACAATTGTTTAAGTTTACCGTAGATACCGATAACTATGAAATTTTGTGGGTACTGCCCCTAAGCAAAACTATTGACAATTTCAAAAAGTGCTGGAAAAAAACTTACCTTGTGCTTGAAAAATTTCCAAATATCTATTGACAAATAGATATTTTTGTACTATAATAAAGACACCAAATGAAAGAGAGGTAAAAGAAAATGTTGAATTATTTGTTTGAAGTCTCTGGCGAAGAAAGCGACCTGTGCGGCGAACAGTTTTTTGTACAGGTTGACCCCGATGACAAAAGTCCTCTTAAAAAAGCGTGGAAAATCGCAAGGGAAAATTTCAAAGGGGAAGCTTTGATTTTAACAGGATTATTCAGTGATGAAATGGCTGAAATGTTGGGGTTCGATACTTATTGAACCCTTGACTTTTTTAAAATTTTTTGTTATAATAATTATAGAAAATTAAATAAGGAGGAAATGGCGCAAATGGTAATTTCTGGTGACCTGTTTAATGCAATACTTTTCCTGGTGCGTTTTTGTGCAATTTAGAACGATTGTAAAAAATGCCCTTTAAAAGATATTTGTAATAAACAAATTCAAGATTGGTAATTTACCACGGCTTCGGCACAATTCGTGCTACAGTCGAATTTGCGCTACAGTAGACTCCGAGATATTTCACACTGATTCCGAAGCGAACGCAGTGTGTTTTTTATTTC
>Ga0310690_10011552_pt1 | contig 10885 bp, 9 predicted proteins | sample AusTroGonzalo_MG_2_FD_207661 | JGI IMG/M metagenome (GOLD analysis project Ga0310690, IMG submission 207661) | Bovine rumen microbial communities from tropical cattle in Woodstock, Queensland, Australia - Gonzalo_04 (v2) (version 2) | ecosystem: Host-associated > Mammals > Digestive system >...
AGAGTGTGTTATTATCAACGCCGTGGAGTGTGAGCCCTATATTACTGCCGACTTCCGTCTGATGATGGAAAAAGCCGACGAGATTCTCGTAGGATTGGAGCTGCTGATGGTGGCTGCCAAGGTGACGACGGGCTACATTGGCATTGAGACCAACAAGCCTGCTGCCATCGAGTTGCTCACGAAGAAGTGTGCCGAGAAGTTTAGTGCTTCGACGTTTCATGTCGAAGTTGTGCCCCTGAAGCAGCGTTATCCTCAGGGTGGTGAGAAGCAGTTGGTTGATGCCGTTATCCAGCGTCAGGTTCCTGCGCCTCCCGCCATTCCTGTTAACGTTGGAGCAATAGTTCAAAACGTTGGTACTGCCTATGCTGTGTATGAGGCAGTTATGAAACATAAGCCTCTCTTTGAACGCTATACCACTGTGACTGGCAAAAAGCTCCAGAGCCCCAGTAATTTCCTTGTTCGTATGGGTACGCCGATGCAGGATCTTATTGATGCTTGCGGCGGTATGCCAGAGGGCGACAACAAACTGTTGGCTGGTGGTCCGATGATGGGTAAGGCGCTCACTTCTGTAGAGGTCCCAGTCTGTAAGGGCACGAACTCCGTGACCATCCTCAGCGACGACGATGCTCGTCGCAAGGAACCGCAGCCCTGCATCCGTTGTGCCAAGTGTGTCAGTGCCTGTCCGATGGGCTTGGAGCCCTACCTGCTGGCCAAAATCTCTGAAGTGCAGAACTGGGAACGTGCTGAGCGTGAGGATATCACGAGCTGTATTGAGTGTGGTTCATGCCAGTTCACCTGTCCTGCTCATCGTCCGCTACTCGACAATATCCGTCAGGGCAAAGCTACCGTTATGGGAATCATACGCAGCCGTGCTGCAGCATCTCAGAAAAAGTAAAAAGGTAAAAAAGTAAAAAGAAATATACAATGGGAAAATTAATCGTATCCCTCTCGCCACATGCCCACGGCAACGACTCGGTGGAGCGTAATATGTATGGTGTCATCATCGCTTTGGTGCCTGCGCTGCTCGTGTCGTTCTACTTCTTTGGTCTGGGCTCCGTTGTCGTCACATCGGTGAGTGTGGCAGCCTGCGTCTTCTTTGAGTGGGCTATCAGTAAGTATCTTCTGAAGCAGCAGCGTAACAGTGTCCTCGATGGTTCGGCCATTCTCACTGGTCTGCTCCTGGCCTTCAACCTACCATCCAACCTTCCTGCTTGGATTATCATTATCGGTGCGCTGTTTGCCATCGGTGTTGCCAAGATGACGTTTGGCGGTCTCGGCAACAACCTCTTCAATCCTGCCCTCGTCGGTCGTGCAGCCCTGTTGGTGGCTTTCCCTGCGCAGATGACGACTTGGCCGAAGGTTGGTCAGTTGACGAGCTATCTTGATGCAGAGACAGGCGCTACACCTCTTTCTATTATGAAGGAGGCTATCAAGAGCGGCGATGCTACGGTGCTTAATCAGTTGCCCGACTCGCTGAGTCTCTTTCTCGGCAACCATCCCGATGGTGCCGGTGCTATGGGTGAAATCTGTGCGTTGGCGCTGATTCTCGGCCTGGTCTTCATGCTTTGGAAGAAGATTATTACATGGCACATCCCCGTCAGCATCATTGCAACAGTGTTTGTCTGTGCTGGACTGCTCCACATGGCAAGTCCTGTCTATGCCGACCCTGTTTCGGTGATTCTTTCCGGTGGTCTGATGCTCGGTGCCATCTTCATGGCTACCGACTACGTGACCTCGCCGATGACACCGAAGGGACAGCTTATCTATGGTGTGGCCATCGGTCTGCTGACCGTCATTATCCGTAACTGGGGCGCCTATCCAGAGGGCATGTCGTTCGCCATTTTGATTATGAACGCCTTTACACCGCTCATCAACAACTATGTGAAACCTAAGCGCTTCGGCGAAGAGTTGAAGAATTGAAGTTATGAAGAAGCTTGAATCTACATTATTAAATATGGTGCTGGTGCTTACGGGTGTTGCTGTCGTCATGGGTGGCATCCTCGCTCTCGTCAATCATCTGACGGAAGGCCCCATTGCCCAGCAGAAAGAGAAGACGCTTGCCGACGGCATCAAGGCCGTGATGGTGTGTGACGATTTGATTGTCACCAAGACCGACACCGTGAAGCGGAATGATGCCAAGGGCAAGGAACTGACATATATTATCTACCAGACGCAGGACAAGGCCGGCAAGGATCTAGGCGCTGCTGTGGAGTCAACGACTGGTGGCTTTGGCGGTGCTCTGAAGGTGCTTGTTGGCTTTGATGCCGATGGTAAGATTCTTGGTTACACGCTGCTAGAGCATGCTGAAACACCGGGACTTGGTGCCAAGGCTGACAAGTGGTTCCAGAAGGGCGAGAAGGGCGACATCATCGGTAAGGTGCCGGCAGAGCCGCTGACCGTCTCGAAGGACGGTGGACAGGTGGATGCCATCACGGCCTCGACCATTACCAGCCGTGCTTTCCTGCTGGCTGTGAACAATGCCTATAACGCTTACAAGGCAACGCCTGCTGCCGATGCAGAGACGGGAGCCTCAAAGCAAACTAAAGAATAATTGTGAATTATGAATTGTGTATTATGAACTATATAAGTATCATCAAAAACGGCATCGTTAAGGATAACCCCACGTTTGTCCTGATGCTGGGTATGTGTCCCACGCTGGCCACGACCACCTCGGCCATGAACGGCATGTCGATGGGACTCGCCACGATGGCGGTGCTCATCTGTACTAACGTCGTCATCTCCTGTCTGAAGAGTGTTACGCCCGACAAGGTGCGCATCCCCGTTTTCATTGTGGTTATTGCCGCCTTCGTCACCATGCTGCAGCTTGTCATCAAGGCCTTCCTACCCGATATCGACGCTGCACTGGGACTCTTCATTCCGCTGATTGTCGTGAACTGTATCATCCTGGGACGTGCTGAGGCTTTCGCTGCCAAGAACTCACCATTAGCCTCGCTGTTCGACGGTATCGGTATTGGTCTGGGCTTTACGTTGGGACTGACGCTGCTGGGCATCTGTCGTGAACTGCTCGGTTCCGGCTCCGTCTTCGGCTTCACGCTGCTGCCCGAGACCTTCAATATCCTGCTCTTTGTGCTGCCTCCGGGTGCTTTCATCACCCTTGGATTCCTCATCGCGATTGTCAACAAATTGCGCAATTCATAATGTTCAATGGTTAATGTTCAATAAAATAATATGGAATATATTTTGATTTTCATTAGCGCCATCTTTGTGAACAACATTGTGTTGTCGCAGTTCCTCGGCATTTGCCCATTCCTCGGCGTATCCAAGAAGATAGATACCTCGCTGGGCATGTCGGCAGCTGTCGCCTTTGTGCTGACGCTGGCCACCATCGTCACCTGGCTGGTACAGAAATACGTGCTCGACGCTTTCGGCTTGCAGTATCTGCAGACCATCGCCTTCATCCTCGTCATCGCCTCGTTGGTGCAGATGGTGGAGATTGTCTTGAAGAAGGTGTCGCCAGCACTCTATCAGGCCCTCGGCATCTTTCTGCCTCTGATTACGACCAACTGTGCCGTACTCGGTGTAGCCATCCTCGTCATCCAGAAGGACTTCAATCTGCTGCAGTCGGTGGTCTATGCCTTCTCTACGGCTATCGGTTTCGGCTTGGCACTCACCGTCTTTGCCGGCATGCGCGAGCAGCTGGAATTAGTAAAGATTCCCAAGGGCATGCAGGGTATGGCCATCGTCATGCTCTCTGCCGGACTCCTCTCGCTGGCCTTCATGGGCTTCTCGGGTGTCGATGGTGGTTTGAAGGTCCTCTTTGGACTCGAATAGAACTTCATGAGAGTTTCCTCTCCTCCCCATATCTCCGAAGCCCTACCGCTTCGGAGATTTTTTTGTAAAAATACTTGGAACTTTCAGAAATAATGTCTATCTTTGTCCGCGGAATAAATATCAAAGCATTATAAATATGGAAGCAACCGCACTGAATCCTACACAAATGCACTTACTGAAGCTTTTTTCCTTCAACAACAGTGAGGACTATGCTCGTGAGATACAAGCAGTACTGACAGCCCACTTCCAGCGCAAACTCGATGAGGAAGCTGATCGCCTATGGGATGCTGGTATCTTGAACCAACAGCGTCTCGATGAAATTCGCCGTGAAGACCTTCATGCCAAATAAGTGGTAATATGGCCCGACTTGTACTTGATACCAATAGCCTGCTGCAGTGTATCGCCCGTCGAAGCCGATATCACGACCTGTGGTTGTCGCTGATAGATGGGCGCAATACTTTGTGTGTGTCCACTGAAATATTGGAAGAGTACTCCGAGATATTAGAACGCAAGACAAGTGTTAGGTTTGCAGATTTGGCTCTTGATGTCATAACAAACAATCCGTACACGCTATTCGTTTCGCCATACTATCATTTCCATTTGATAGCAGCAGACCCTGATGACGACAAATTCGTTGACTGTGCTATTGCCTCAAATGCCAAGTTTATTGTAACCGAGGATAGTCACTACGATGTGCTTCAGCACATAGATTTCCCGAGGTTAGATATAATCAAACTGGATGAAATTATCCAGATAATATAATATTGTATACCCTATTAAAACCGTGATGCCTATGGGCTAAGGAAGAAATAACAGACATAAGGATTTGAACATCCACTTTTAGATTCTTGTTCTATCGAAAATCGGCAAATTTTCACAAAAGACTGCAAGAACTGAAGTAGATAGTTCGCGCCGCTCGGCGTGGACTTTTACTCGTTTAAGCAGTTAAGGTGTTTGCCGATACCTCGAAAGACGTAGACGAAGTAAATTGTCCACGTTTTCTTTTTGTATATATTCGAACGAAATATTAACCTAAAACAATCTAATATGAGTATTACAGGTTGTCATGGATATAACTAATACAGATTGAATATGGCTTGGAACTATCGCAAACGAATAAAAATTGCTCCGGGGATTCATTTGAATCTCAGTAAAGGAGGGGTGAGTACTTCCATTGGCCCCAAAGGAGCAAAAGTGACATTCGGAAAAAATGGCACTTACTTGAATAAGGGTATCCCAGGTACAGGGCTATACTCGAGAGAAAAATTATCCGGTGGAAACAAATCTTCCAACAGTGGATGTGCAATCGTCCTATTGGCAATATTTCTAATGGGCATTACCTTTATATTGAACTAAGTATTAACCTATAAAAATAAAACAATATGTTTACACAAGAAGAATTTGAAAGTGCTTATGAAATCATATCGGGGTTTAATAATATTCGTAAGCAAATTAATGATGACCCTAAGTTGCTAACAAAGCTGTATGAAATATACAAAAATAGTGTATTTGGTAATGTTAAAGACTATGGTGATGTTGATAATAGTTTTACTAGAGATGTCCGTTGCTCCGTTTTGGATTGTTATATCTGTTTAGGCTATCCTCACGAATATAGTAGAAATACATTTGAGCATTTTGATCTACTTACTGAAGTCTTTTATAGGAATGAGAATTATTTGGATTATAAAGAATATGAGAGTATATGTACAAGTCCCAATTCTGTCCAGAGGAGTGCTGTTTATGAAAAAATATTTAATGCCTGTCATAAATTTGCAGTAAAATATTCTACACTTTCAAGAATCTATACATACTTGTTAGAAACAGATGAATATATAGCGGAGACTTATCTGGTATTAATAAAGAAATTGGCATTTCAATTATCAAGGAATAAGCGTTATGTAACAACTGATGGAGATGAATGGCGTTTAAAGTTGTGGCGTAACGAGTTGAACCTTAATTCAGATGACAAGCCAGAGTATATCATGAAAAGTGATGAAAAACTTGTTATCGATATTGAGTCCGATTTCTTTGATTTAATAGATGAAATTACAAGTGAGTTTAATTTTTTTGTAAGACATGAGTTGCTTGGCTCTGAGAGTATCTCTCATTATATTATGACCAATGAAGATTATAACAATTTTGTCAAAGACATAAAAAGGAAAAATACCTTAATTAAAACACTTGTCCTAAAAGATTTATTTAGTGTATTTTCCAAATTAAATCATAGCATCAATATTGACACATTAGAAGGAAAAATACTTTTCCTCTATCAACTAAAGGATGCTGATATAAATCCGGACTTCCAATCTTTTAATATATATTGTTACTCATTCTCGCTTAACCCCAAAATAATAGAAGTCCGCGTAGGTGTTAATAGCTTGATAAAGCAAGCAAATGAGATGACATTTGGTTTGAAGCTTTTAAATTCTTATGACTTTTATTTTAGGCATGTACTTGACCAAGTCGACAAAGAACTGTCTAAAAAATACATGGTGCTCCTTTACCGTTTTGCTTCAGTTGTTGCAAAAGCTGACGGGAAAATTACAGAAGAGGAAGAAGAATGGCTAAGTCAGATGTTGGCTTTGACAGAAGCGGATAATGAGCGTGATGAAGAACAACCGGATTCTCGTATCTCTCAGGGTGGCAGTAACCCCATAGAAGAATTGGAGTCTCTAATAGGATTGGAGAGCGTGAAAAAGGATGTCGTTTCTTTAGCAAACTTCATCAAAATGAAAAAGATGAGGGAAGAGAAAGGTTTAAAAGCTCCAAATATATCCTACCACTGCGTGTTTAGTGGCAATCCTGGAACAGGCAAGACAACTGTAGCTCGAATCTTGGCTAATATCTTCAAGGAACTTGGCATTTTAAAAATTGGCCATTTGGTGGAAACTGATCGTTCTGGATTAGTCGCTGAATATGTTGGCCAAACAGCTGTAAAAACAAACAAGATCATTGACAGCGCATTGGATGGGGTTTTATTTGTAGATGAAGCATATACTCTTGTCGGAGGGCAAAATGACTATGGCAAGGAAGCGATTGCAACTCTTTTGAAACGAATGGAAGATGACCGAGACAGACTCGTTGTCATCTTAGCCGGTTACTCCAAAGATATGGAGGACTTCATCAATTCAAATCCTGGACTCCGTTCAAGATTTAATAGATATATAAACTTCCCTGATTATACCTCATCTGAGTTATTTGATATCTTCCAACTCAATGCATCTAAAAACGAGTATGTAATAAGTGAAGAAGCGAATCAGTATCTCAAGAAAAGACTAGATATGGTAGTTCAGAACAAACAAAAAGACTTTGGTAATGCCAGATATATTCGTAACTACTTTGAGTTGGCAATTGAGCATCAAGCCAATAGGTTGGCTGTAGAATTGAATTTGACTCCTGAAATGTTATGTGAATTAGCTATAGATGATATTGACATTGACACATAAAGTTAAAGCTCACAGTGGGACTGTAAGAGAAGGGAATCGTTTGACAATTATTTGAGGAATTGCAAAAATAAATGAGCGTTTTACAGAAAGAATTATATATTCGATTCTACATCTAAAAGAATATTCAAATTCATTTGAAGTAGCTGTGAGTCATAGTAAAAATGATAGAGGAATAGCCTGCAAACATCATTGCAGGCATTTTCTTTTTGTAAGTTTTGTCCTTTCAAGAAAAAACTGTACCTTTGCAGTCTAATGGATACGGAAATAAAATCAATAGAAATACTCATCGCAACTATCCTTGATGATATCCGCCAAAAAGGTTATTCATCCGTGCAGCCCTTTAGTATCGGCAAGGTTGAAACGAGAATGACGCAATTTGCACAAGCAAACGCCATAACTCTTGCCAGCGACGAACTATACATGAGCGCAAAGCAGTTGCAACATTGTATGAGAGCATCAAAAGCTACGAAAGGGTTAGTCGTAGATGATGCTGATTTGATACATTTCCCCATCAATCGTTTCCAGATGAATCTCTACTACGATGGTGAGTGCTTTATCTATACGGACGGGCTGTCGAAATTCATTGTCCACCCAAACTACAAAATGAAGATTAGCCGGGAACTGGTGGCACAAGTGAATTTCATTACAGCTACGAGAGTGAAAGATCCAGCAGAATTCACGCTGCCCAAATATCAGAAGATATAAAAAGCCGGCCACACGTGACCGGCTATGTTTGAGTGAAGGAAACCAAGCGGCAAGGTCGAATTGCTCATCATCTCTGCGTTTCCGCAGCCATGCCACCGTTCCGCACATCGTGGCTCTACTTGGTTTCTCCTTTCACGCTGCAAAGATAGGTATTATTTCCGTAAGTTCCAAATTTTTGAGCAGCGAATGCATAAAAAAGTTTATTTTTGCTCTGCTGAGTCGAGCTCACAGGGGGACTGTCCCCGTGTGAGAACAAGGAAGATAACCTTGCAGCAAGGACAGGTGTATATCCTGACGATTGACGGCAGAACGCTGAAGTTCGCGCTGTAACGACAGAATTTGTGTTTCACCCCCATACCCCCTCATAATCTCCCGGAACGCCTGTGTTTATCGGTGTTTCGAGATGAGGGGGTTGCGACGTGAGTCCCTCATAGCCCCCACTCAGCCCCCTCATAAAGTCCCTCATAAATCATTCATTGAGGCATTACGATGGTAGTAAGAATTGACGGCGCATAGTGGGGGTAAATGAGGGGGTTATGAGGGGGTTTTCAGAAAAGCCCCTCATCCTGAAATACCCTGTGGATGGGCGTTTCAGAAGCAAATGAGGGGCTGAGGGGGTATGTGCGATATGATGTCTGAAGGCTGATGTTTGATGCCTGATGCCTGATGTGTAAGGGATAAAGTCCGAGTATTATCCAAAAGGGGCCGAGAAATTTCCAAGAGGGGCTGACTATTTTGAAATACTCGGCGAGTATTGCGCAATACTCATTGAGTTTTTTCGAAAAGTCGTGCCCTGGCGAAAGTCGTTGAGATAGCGGCGTATCTCCATGAGATAGAATCGTATCTCATGGAGATAGAAATGAATCTTCAAGAGAAAGAAAAAAGCAGGAAGTTTTGGTAACTTCCTGCTTTTTTGGTACCTTTGTGGGCTCAATTTAATAGAAGTATGATTTCTGTAGAAGGACTGAAGGTAGAGTTTGGCGTGAAGCCGCTGTTTGCAGATGCCAGTTTCGTCATCAATCCCCGTGACCGCATTGCCTTGGTGGGTAAGAACGGTGCGGGCAAATCGACGATGCTGAAAATTCTTTGTGGTCAGCAGCGGCCGACGGCAGGAACGGTGAGTGTGCCTACGGATGCTGTGGTGGGCTATCTGCCTCAGGTGATGAATCTGCAGGACTCGACCACCGTACGCGAGGAGGCGCAGAAGGCCTTCGCGAACATCAGTGAACTGGAGTCGCGTGTGAAGCGAATGGAACACGAGATGTCGGAGCGAACGGACTATGAGAGCGACGACTATATGGCGCTGGTGGAACGCTACACGACGGAGCATGAGCGACTGCTGATGATGGGCGTCGAGGGACGCGAAGCCGACCTGGAGCGTACGCTGGTGGGACTGGGCTTTGAGCGCACAGACCTGGAACGTCCGACGAGTGAGTTCTCGGGCGGTTGGCGCATGCGTATCGAGCTGGCGAAAATCCTGCTGATGCGTCCCGATGTGCTGTTGCTCGACGAGCCGACTAACCACCTCGATATTGAGTCTATTCAGTGGTTGGAGCAGTGGCTGGCGCAATCGTCGTCGGCAGTGGTACTGGTGAGTCACGACCGCGCGTTTATCAATAATGTGTCGAACCGTACGCTGGAAATCAGTTGTGGACGCGTCATCGACTATAAGGTGAAGTACAACGAGTATGTGGTGCTGCGCCAGGAACGTCGTGAGCAGCAGTTGCGTGCCTATGAGAATCAGCAGAAAGAAATTGCCGAGATGAAGGATTTCATCGAACGCTTCCGCTATAAGGCCACGAAGGCCGTACAGGTGCAGCAGAAGGTGAAGCAGCTGGAGAAGATTGTGCCTATCGAGATTGATGAGGTCGATAACTCGGCTATGCACCTGAAGTTCCCACCTTGTCTGCGCTCGGGCGACTATCCGGTAATCTGCGACGAGGTGAAGAAGGCGTATGGCTCCCACTTGATTTTCGACCATGTGAACCTGACCATCAAACGTGGTGAGAAGGTGGCCTTTGTCGGTAAGAACGGTGAGGGTAAATCGACGCTCGTGAAGTGTATCATGGGTGAGATTCCGTTTGATGGTGAGCTGAAGGTGGGGCATAACGTCCAGATAGGTTACTTTGCCCAGAACCAGGCGCAGCTGCTTGACGAGAGTCTGACGGTGTTTGATACCATCGACTGCGTGGCAAAGGGTGAGATTCGTCTGAAAATCAAGAATATACTCGGTGCCTTTATGTTTGGCGGCGAGGAGTCGGATAAGTATGTGAAGGTGCTCAGCGGTGGCGAGCGTAGCCGTTTGGCGATGATTCGTCTGCTGCTGGAGCCCGTAAACCTGCTCATTCTCGACGAGCCCACGAATCATCTGGATATGGCGTCGAAGGACGTGCTGAAAGAGGCTATCCGAGCCTTCGACGGAACCGCTATCATCGTCTCGCACGACCGCGAGTTCCTCGATGGTCTGGTGACGAAGGTTTATGAGTTTGGTGGCGGCAAGGTGCGTGAGCATTTGGGTGGTATCTATGACTGGATAGAGACCCACCCAAGCGCCTCCAAGGGAGGGGACGCTCAGATACCTAAGGCTGCTTCTAAACCTTCTTCAAGTAACCAGACATCCCCTACTTTGGAGGAACCAGGGAAGACTTCCAAGGCTGTCTCCTATGCTGAGCGCAAGGAACAGCAGAAACGACTGAACAAGGCAGAGAAGGCGGTGAAGGAGAGCGAGCAGAAGATTGAGAAGATGGAGGCCCGACTGAAGGAGCTCGACACGCTGCTCTGTGACCCGCAGAATGCTTCCGACATGACGCTCGTTACCGAATATACGGACACGAAGCGCCAGCTCGATGCCGAAGTGGAGCGCTGGGAGGAACTGTCGATGACGATGGAGGAGATGAAGAGTTAAGAATGAAGAATGAAGAATGAAGAATGAAGAAGGCTGC
>Ga0310690_10011553_pt1 | contig 10885 bp, 7 predicted proteins | sample AusTroGonzalo_MG_2_FD_207661 | JGI IMG/M metagenome (GOLD analysis project Ga0310690, IMG submission 207661) | Bovine rumen microbial communities from tropical cattle in Woodstock, Queensland, Australia - Gonzalo_04 (v2) (version 2) | ecosystem: Host-associated > Mammals > Digestive system >...
CTTCGATGCCCTTGGCACGGGCATATTCCACTTTGTCGATGGCCTTGATGCCGCAGTCCAGGGTGATGACCAGCTGGACGCCGTTGTCCGAAGCGAAATCCAGCCCCTTGTAGGACAGGCCGTATCCTTCGTCGTAACGGTCCGGGATATAGAAATCCACCTTCTGGGTGAACCGGCGGATAAACGAATACACCAGCGCCACCGCGGTGGTGCCGTCTACGTCGTAGTCTCCGTATACCAGAATTTTCTGGCCGTTTTCGATGGCTTCGTGCACCCGTTCCACGGCTTTGTCCATATCTGCCATCAGGAACGGATCGTGCAAATCTTCCAGACGGGGGCGGAAGAAACTGCGGGCCTGTTCGAACGTTTGTACGCCTCTCTGGACCAGCAAATTAGCAAGAACCCGGTCTATACCGAGCTCCGCCGCCAGCTGCGCCGATATCTCTTCATCGGCCTCAGCTTTCACTGTCCATTGCCTGTCCGAAATGCCCATAATCGCACAAAGTTATGAATTATCGGGCGGAAAAACAAGACCTTCCGGTTCGTTGAAAGGAAGCAGGAAAGGGTTGCACTGACCCTCGCGGGCGATATCGGTAGGCTGGCCATGACCCGGAATCACGTCCGTCTCCCCCGGAAGGGTCATCACTTTCTTCAGGAGGGAATCCATCAGCTGGTCATAGTCCCCGCCCCCGAGGTCTGTCCGGCCGATGCTGCCGGCAAAGAGCGTATCTCCGCTTAGAAGCAGGTGGTTCTCCTTGGACCAGTAGCATACGCTGCCGGGCGTATGGCCGGGCGTATGGATAACCGTCCAGGAGGTTCCGCCAGCCTGCAGCACATCTCCATCGGCAATGTCCACGGTGGCGAAATCGTGCTTGAACGCCTTGAACGACGGCATGCCTTTGAAGACGGAACCTCCGTCCAGGAGAATGTTGCGGTCTGCAGGATGCATATAGACGGGCACCTGGAAAACCTTCAGCAGGGGGGCAACTCCCCAGACATGGTCGAAGTGTCCGTGGGTGAGGAGAATGGAAGCGGGCACCAGGCCGTTCCTGTCCAGGAATTCCAGCAGGGTTTCCACGCTCTCACGGTAACTCATGCCAGGGTCTGCCAGCGTACAGGAAGGGTTTCCCTCTGTCCAGAGCACCACGCAGTTGGTGCCCAGCGGATTGAACTGAAAAATATGGGAATGGAGCATAAACAGGTCATTTTCAGATTGCAAATTTACAATTATTTTCCCAACTTTGTAGAAATAACCACCCTTCGCATGCACATCGGAATAGCAGGCAATATCGGCAGCGGGAAAACCACGCTCACCACCATGCTCGCCCGTCATTACGGCTGGACGCCCATCTTCGAATCCGTCACCTACAACCCCTATCTGGCCGATTATTACAAAGACATCAAGCGGTGGTCCTTCGCCCTGGAAATGTACTTCCTTCAGCAGCGCCTGCACGATGTCCTGGAAATCTCCAAATCCCCGGAAACCATCATCCAGGACCGTACCCTGCAGGAGGGCGTTCACATCTTCGTGGCCAACAATTACGCTCAGGGTAATCTCTCGGAACGGGACTACAACACGTACATGGACACATACCGGGTAATGATGTCGGTGGTCAAGCAGCCGGACCTCATGATTTACCTCAAGAGCAGCATTCCCCGCCTGGTGGCCCAAATCCAAAAGCGCGGCCGGGAATATGAACAGACCATCTCCATCGAATACCTCTCCGGCCTCAACGAGCGGTACGAAAAATGGGCCGCAGAATACGAAGGAAAGATGCTGGTGATAGAGGCCGACGGGATGGATTTCGTGAACCGCCCGGAAGACTTTGCCTCCATTACGGACCGCATAGACGCGGAACTGTATGGGTTGTTCTGATAAAATGATTATATTTGTAAATTAAACAGCATTGAGTTATGCATATAGCCATCGCCGGTAACATCGGAAGCGGAAAGACGACGCTCACCAAAATGCTCGCCGCCCACTACGGCTGGACGCCCAAGTTCGAGTCTGTAGACTTCAACCCCTATCTGGCCGATTTCTATGAGGATATGGAACGCTGGTCGTTCAACCTCCAGATTTATTTCCTCAACAAGCGGTTCAAGGACGTGGTGGAAATCTCCAAGCAGCAAGACGTAATCATCCAGGACAGGACCATCTACGAAGACGCCCGCATCTTCGCCCCCAACCTGCACGCCATGGGGCTCATGTCCACCCGCGACTTCGAGAATTACACAGACCTGTTCGACCTGATGATGTCGCTCGTCAACCCGCCGGACCTCATGATATACCTGCGCAGCTCCATTCCCAACCTCATCGCCCAAATCCAGAAGCGCGGAAGGGAATACGAGCGTTCCATCCGCATAGACTATATCACCGGCCTCAACCAGCGCTACGAAGACTGGATCCAGAATTACAAGTCCCGCCTGCTCATAGTGGATGTGGACAACGTGAAGTTCGAGAACAAACCGGAAGACTTCCAGTATATCACAGACAAAATAGACGCAGAGCTTTACGGCCTGTTCCCCGCCGAATCTTAACTGAACACCTATGGAAAGACCAACCATCATCGATTTTGTAGAAAAGTACACCCGCCAATACGCAGACCAGGTATATCTCCGGGAAAAGGTTAACGGAGAGTGGAAGGAAATCACCCAGGAGCAAACCCGCCAGGAGGCATACCGCATCGGCGCCGGCCTCATGTCGCTGGGGCTCAAAAAGGGAGACAAGATTGCCCTCCTTTCCGAAAGCCGTTCCATGTGGATCCTGGCAGAACTGGGTGCCATGTATGCCGGAGCCACGGACGTTCCCCTGTCTGTGAACCTGGGAGAAGGCAAAGACCTTGTCTTCCGCATCAACCACTCGGAATCCAAGTGGATCCTGGTGTCCGGCAACCACCTGCCCAAGATCCGCGCCATCCTGCCGGAATGCCCGGATGTGGAAAAGGTAATCGTTTTCGACGACACCGCCTTTGATTTCGACAAACTGGAGCCCAAGGAAATCCGCATGTCGGAAATCCAGAAGATGGGAGACGAGTTCCTCAAGGCCCACAGGGCGGAATTCGAGGCCCGCTACAAATCCATCGGCCCGGACGACTACGCCAACATTTCCTATACTTCCGGCACCACGGCAGACCCGAAGGGTATCCTGCTCACGCACCGGAACTATACCGCCAACGTGGAACAGGGCAACTCCGTCATCAGCGTAGGCTTCCAGTCGGTAATGCTCATCATCCTGCCGCTGGACCACTGCTTCGCCCACGTGGCCGGTATGTACACCATGATGTACTACGGAGGTTCCATCGCCTTTGTCCCCATCGGCAAAAATGCCCTTGCAACGCTTCGGAACGTGCCCACCGCCATTGCGGAAACCCGTCCGCACGTTATGCTGTCCGTTCCGGCGCTGGCCCGCAACTTCAAGAAGAACATAGAGTCCGGCATCAAGAAGAAGGGCGGTTTCACGGAAAAACTGTTCTATTTCGCGCTGGACAATGCCATCAAGTACAACAAGGAATACTACAACCGCGGCACCGGCGGCACCTTCTGGAGAAAGCCTCTCGTAAGCCTGTTCGACAAGATCATTTTCTCCAAGGTCCGGGAAAGTTTCGGCGGCCGCATGCAGTTTTTCGTAGGCGGCGGCGCCCTGCTGGACATCGAACTGCAGCGCTTCTTCTGCGCCGTGGGCATGCCCATGTTCCAGGGTTACGGCCTCACGGAAGCAACGCCCATCATCTGCGCCAACTCGGCCGGTCACGCCCGGTTCGGTTCCTCCGGCCGCCTGGTGAAGCCCATGGACTGCGTTATCCTGGATGCCGAAGGCAAGGAAGTTCCGCACGGAACCCGCGGAGAAATCGTCATCCGGGGAGAAAACGTAATGGCCGGCTACTGGAAGAATCCCAAGGCCACGGCAGACACCGTCATAGACGGCTGGCTCCATACCGGAGACATGGGGTATATCTGCCCGGAAGACCCTGAATTCCTGTACGTTGTGGGCCGGTTCAAGAGCCTGCTCATCTCTTCCGACGGAGAAAAGTATTCTCCGGAAGGCTTCGAAGACAACATTACGGAAACCTCCAAGTGGGTAAACGCCTGCGTGCTGCACAACAACCAGAAGCCGTACTGTGTTGCCCTCTTCGTTCCGGACAAGACCGCCCTGGCGGAAGCCGCCCAGAAACACGGCCTCAACCCTGCCTCCGAAGAAGGCAAGCGCTATATGCTGGATCTCATCCAGGCAGACGTTGACACCTACAAGAAGGGCGGCGTGCACGAGGGAATGTTCCCGGAGCGCTGGCTGCCCTCCGCCATCGGCATCTGCGACCAGGAATTCACCATCGCCAACAAGATGATGAACTCCACCATGAAGATTGTCCGCGGCAAGGTGGAAGAGCACTACGCCTCCCTGCTGGATTATCTTTATACCGCCGAAGGAAAAGACATCCATAACGCCCGCAACCTGGAAGCTCTGGGTTAGGCCATCGATAACAGTTTTATGAGAACGCTTCAGTTATTCCTCTGCGCAGCAGCCCTCTCCGCAGTTGCTTTTGCATGCGCCCCGTCGGACCCGCTTGTTGTCCGCACCCAATCCGGCCTGGTTAAAGGCATTGAACAGGAAGGCACACTTGCCTTCATGGGTATCCCTTACGCCAAAGTGGAACGGTTCATGCCCCCGCTGCCCGTAGATAAATGGGACACCGTGATGGTCTGTGACCATTTTGGTCCGCAGGTAATGCAGGGCAACGGTCGCCGCCAGGTGCCCGAAAGCGTCATGTCCGAAAAGAATTCCTGCGTCCTCAATGTTTGGACCACGGACACGAAGGCCCGCAAGCCCGTGATGTTGTGGATCCACGGCGGCGGTTTCGACTCAGGTTCGGCCGCCGGCAATCCCGGCATGGGTCTGGCCAAACAAGACGTGGTTGTAGTGAGCCTCAACCATCGGCTGAATATCCTGGGTTTCCTGGACCTTTCTTCCTTCGGGGAAAAGTATAAGCACTCCGGTATGGTGGGCATGCTGGATATTGTGCAGGCCCTGGAATGGATCCGGGACAATATCAAAGCCTTCGGCGGGGATCCGTCCAACGTCACCATCTTCGGAGAATCCGGCGGTGGCGGCAAGGTGGGCACCCTGATGTGCATGCCGGCCGCCAAAGGACTCTTCCACAAGGCCATCATCATGAGCGGTACCATCCTCAACGTGAACACGAAGGCCATGACGGAGGAACTCGGCCGCGCCGTGGTGGAGCAGTTGGGTATTGGTCCGGATGAGCTTGATAAGCTTGCGGAAGTTCCTTACGGAGAATTGGTTGCAGCCGGCCAGCGGGCCATGGCGGCCAGCATCGGCACCCGCTCTCCCGGCACCCCGATGATGTGGGGGTTCGGCCCAGCACCAGACGGAGAAGTGCTGCTCCAGCAGCCCTTCCAGCCTGGTTTCGCAGAGATTTCATCGGACGTTCCGCTGATGATCGGCACCACCTTCAACGAGCTGCAGCGCCGCTATTACGGCACGCCCATGACCCTGGAGGAAGCCAGGGAGTTGCTGAAGCCCACTTTCGGAGACCGGGTAGAAGAATACGTGGCCGCCTTTGCAGAAGCCTGGCCCGACTATACGCCGCAGGACCTCCTTTCCATCGACATGATGTTCCGCCCCAAGACCCTCATCACCGCAGACGCCGTGGCTCCCGTCCGGAAAGCCCCCACCTACATGTACATGTTCACGTGGAAATCCCCCGCCGACCAGGGCTCGGTGCATGGTTACGAGCTGAATTTCTGCTTCAACACGCCCCATCTCCACGGCCAGGTGCTGCCGGAACCTTCCGAGGCCGACTGGCAGCTGGCACAGAACATGAGCCGCAGCTGGGCCAATTTCGCCATCACGGGCAACCCCAACGTGGAAGGCCTTCCCGCCTGGCAGCCCTATACCCCGGAGAACGGAGAATGCTTCATCTTTGACTATGAGTGTTCCGTCCGCCGCAACTTCGACCGCCCCCTGCAGGCCATCCTGAACGACTGCTGCTTCACCCAGCTGGACGAATTCCGCAGGAGCCATTAGCTAACGAGGGGCAAGCCCCTCGAGCACCCCGCGGCCTTTTCGCCTTTCCGTATTTGCTTGCAGCAAATACCCGGCCCGGCCGTGCACCTGATGGTGCAGTCGCTTCGCTCCGAAATAACTAACGGTGGAGCGGGCCTCGAGCACCCCGCGGCCGTCGTGCTTTGCCGCGAATCCACTAAATCGCCATTCTGTGCATTCTGTGTGTACTGGCGGCAAATGAATAAGGGCCTGCCAGTTGCGGGAAAAAGCAATATGTGCTATCTTTGTATTCCCTATGGCAAAGAAGGAGTACATACAGGTACGCGGGGCGCGGGCCAATAACCTGCAGAATATCAACGTGGATATTCCGCGGGGAGAGTTTGTGGTGGTCACCGGACTAAGCGGCAGCGGAAAGAGTTCGCTGGCGTTCGACACCATCTATGCGGAAGGCCAGCGGCGTTACATGGACACCCTGTCCACCTATGCCAAGCACTTCATGGGTATCCTGGAAAAGCCGGAAGTGGAAGAAATCAAAGGGCTCAGTCCCATCATTGCCATCGAACAGAAAACAACGGGCAACAATCCTCGTTCCACCGTGGGCACCATTACGGAAATCTACGACTTCCTGCGGCTGCTGTATGCCAAGGGGTCCCGTGCCTTCTCGCCGGAAACCGGCCGGGAAATGGTCCGATACACGGACGAACAGATTGTAGACCTGATTATGACCCGGTACGGGGGACGCAAGTGTTACCTGCTGGCCCCGCTGGTAAGGGGTCGGAAAGGTCACTACCGGGAACTCTTCGACCAAATGCGCAAGAGGGGCTATACAGAGGTTCGCATAGACGGAGAAATCTTTGAACTGCAAGAAGTTACAGCCCTTGATCGTTACAAGCCCCACTTTATTGAACTGGTTGTGGACCGCCTGAAACCGGAAGCCGGTGACGACCGCCGCATTCGGGAATCTGTCGGCCGGGCTCTGGGTATCGGCAAAGGTTCCGTAGCTGTTCTGGATATGGAAGAAGGCTCCCTGGCGCATTTTTCCAAGCATCTGGTGGACCCGGAAAGCGGGCTTTCCCTCCAGGAACCCCAGCCGCACAGTTTCTCCTTCAATTCGCCGCAGGGGTATTGCCCCCACTGCAAGGGCCTGGGCACCATCGTGGATGTGAACATGGATACCATCATTCCGGACCGGAGCCTCTCCGTGGCCGACGGTGCCATCGTCCCGCTGGGAAAGGTCCGGGAAAACCGCAAGTTCGATATCATCCGCGCCATCGCCCGCAAGTATAACTTCAGTCTGTACGACCCGGTGGCCGCCCTGCCTGACGAGGCCGTGAGCCAGCTCGTATTCGGCTCGGAAGACCTCTTCCGGATTGGAGAAGGGAACCTGTCCGAAATGGCCTCCTGGGGCGGTGTAATTGACCATATTGAAGAAACCGTTACCTGTCCCGTCTGCGGAGGCACCCGCCTGAACCGGGAAGCCCTCTGCTTCCGTGTGGCCGGAAAGACCATCCCGGAAGTGTCCGCCATGGAAATGTCGGAGCTTCGGGAATGGCTGGACAAGATTCCGGAAGGGTTCAACCAGAGGGAGATGAACGTTTCGCGGGACATCCTCAAGGAGCTCCGGGAACGCGTGCAGTTCATGCTGGACGTAGGCCTGGACTATCTTTCGCTGGATCGTCCCACCGCATCGCTTTCCGGCGGGGAAAGCCAGCGCATCCGCCTGGCCACCCAAATCGGCTCCAAGCTGGTGAACGTGCTTTATATCCTGGACGAACCCTCCATCGGCCTGCACCAGAAAGACAACCGGAAGCTGATTGCCTCCCTGAAAACACTCCGGGACGAAGGGAACTCCGTAATGGTGGTGGAGCACGACGCCGAAACCATGTTCAGTGCCGACTGGCTGGTGGACGTGGGCCCCGGCGCCGGCGAAAGGGGCGGTAGAATCTGCGTCAGTGCACCGCTGGACACCCTGCTGAAAGGAGAACCCCTGGATGCCGATACCGCCGGACATGCCGCTATCGGCCCGTCTGTTACGCTGGAGTATCTGCGGGGCCAGAAGTCCATTCCCGTTCCGGCCTCCCGGCGCAGGGGGAACGGCTTCTTCCTGTCGCTGAAGGGTGCAAGGGGCAACAACCTGAAAAGAGTGGACGTGGATTTCCCGCTGGGCTGCCTTATCGGCGTGGCGGGGCTTTCCGGCAGCGGAAAAAGTTCCCTGGTGAACGAAACCCTGATGCCTGTCCTCAAACAGAAGTTCTACCGCTCCAAGGAAAAGCCCCTTCCCTACGACAGCATCCATGGGATTGAGCACATAGATAAGCTGATAGAGATAGACCAGAGCCCCATCGGCCGAACGCCCCGGTCCAATCCGGCCACCTTCACGGCGGTGTTCAACGATATCCGGGCCTTGTTCGAGGAAACCCCGGACGCCAAAGTGCGCGGCTTCAAGAGCGGACGGTTCTCGTTCAACGTCCCCGGAGGCCGATGCGAGGAGTGCAAAGGCGCCGGTATCAAAGTGATTGAGATGAACTTCCTGCCTTCCGTCCATGTGCCCTGCGAGGCCTGCCGCGGACGGCGGTACAAGGAAGACACCCTGGCCGTCCGGTATAAAGGAAAGAACATCAACGACGTGCTGGAAATGCCTATCAGCGAGGCCTATGAGTTCTTCAAGCCCGTGCCCCGGATTGCCGCCAAGCTGAAAACCCTGGTGGACGTGGGCTTGGGCTATGTCCATCTGGGCCAGAGCGCCGTCACCCTTTCCGGAGGCGAGAGCCAGCGCATGAAACTGGCGGCCGAACTGTCCCGCCCCTCTACCGGCAGTACGCTGTACATTTTGGACGAGCCCACTACGGGCCTGCATTTCGAGGATATCCAGGTACTGCTGGGTGTACTCCAGCGGCTGGTGGATGCCGGCAACACCGTCATCATCATCGAGCACAATCTGGATGTGCTCAAGAGCGTGGACTATCTCTTCGACCTGGGGCCGGCCGGCGGAGCCCGTGGCGGCCGCATCATTGCCCAGGGCACCCCGGAGCAATTGGCCAAGAATCCGGACTCCGTCACCGGACCTTATCTACGGGAGGTACTCGGATGAAAACCAGGCTTCTCATATTCGACTTTGACGGGACTCTGGCCGATACCCGCGCGTACATCGTCCGCACCATGCAGCAGGCCATGCGGGAAATGGGCCGGGAGATACCGGAGGAAGACGCCTGCGCCGCTACCATCGGCCTGCCCTTGAAAGGCTGTTTCCAGCAGCTGTATCCCGGCATTTCGGATGCCGATGCCGAGGAGTGCATGACCGTGTACCGCCGCATCTTCGACCAGAACCGCCAGGCTGTGGGCATCTCCCTGTTTCCGGGAGTGAAAGAAACGATGGAGCAGCTCTGGAAAAAAGGGTATCTGCTGAGCGTGGCGTCTTCCCGCTCTACCCGCACCCTGAATGAGTTCCTGGAAGAGGAGGGTATTGCACCGTGGTTCTCCCTTGTCATCGGCGCCAATCAGGTGCAGCATGCCAAACCGCATCCGGAACCCGTCCTGATAACGCTGGAAGCCCTGTCCGTGCCCGCCGGGGAAGCCCTGGTTGTGGGCGATATGCCGGTAGATATCCTGATGGGCGCCGGAGCCGGCACCCGAACCTGCGGCGTCACCTACGGCAACAGCTCCCGCGCGGAACTCCTGGCCACCGGCGCCACCTTCGTCATAGACCGCTTCGCAGACCTGCAAGGCATCCTGTAATTTGCCGCCAATCCATCTGGAAGGCCCTGCAAGGCCGATTGGGTGGATTCGCGGCAAAGCACGACTGCCGCGGGGTGCTCGAGGCCCGCTCCACCGTTAGTTATTTCGGAGCGAAGCGACTGCACCATCAGGTGCACGGCCGGGCCGGGTATTTGCTGCAAGCAAATACGGAAAGGCGAAAAGGCCGCGGGGTGCTCGAGGGGCCTGCCCCTCGTTAGTTACAAGGTTTGCCCACCGATGAACTCCCGCATGATGGAAGTGGGCGGGATGGCGGCGATTTCCGAGGGCTGCAGGGCCACGATAAAGTTCAGGAACTTGAGCAGGCGGCAGGCTTCAGCATAGGCCGGAGAGTCCGGGTGAATGCGAAGAAGAAGCGGTTCCGCGTAATACTTGAGCATAGGCAGTTCGTACAGCAGGGCGCTGTTGAACTGGGCGTCGGCATTCTCCTGGAACGGGAAAATGTAATGGTTCTCTCCGCGGCGGACGGAGGGCCAGCGAAGGATGGTAGATTCCGGGGTGATTCCCCGCACGCGGTTGTCCCGCACCATCCGCCTGAGAAGACGGTTGTCCGTTGTGGAAATGCAGCAGTTCTCGTCCAGCTTAAGGGAAGTTAAGGCCGATGCGTAAATGCGGTAAATGCGGCTCTGGTCCACGGAGGGGACCATTTTCGGGTCCAGGGCATGGATGCCCTCCATTACCAGGATATCATTCTCTTCCAGGCGCATCCGGTTGCCTTCGAAGAACGGCCGGCCCTGCTTGAAATCGTACCGGGGAATCTCGATTTCCTCTCCGGCCAGCAGGGCGTTCAGATGCTCTCCCAACAGGGCCAGATCCATGGCCTCCAGGGCTTCGAAATCGTAATTGCCTTCTTCGTCCTTCGGCGTTCTTTCCCGCTCTACGAAATAGTTGTCCAATTCTATCACCTTGGGATTCATGCCCAACACCTTGAGCTGCTGGGCCAGCCGCAGGGAAGAAGAAGTTTTGCCGCTGGAGGAAGGTCCTGCCAGGAACACGATACGCAGCCGTTCCCGCTCGGCAAAAATCTTGTCCGCCACCTCGGCATATTTCCGCTCCTGTCGGGCTTCGCACAGATTAATCAGTTCCACGGCCCGGCAGGAGCGGAAATAT
>Ga0310690_10011555_pt1 | contig 10884 bp, 15 predicted proteins | sample AusTroGonzalo_MG_2_FD_207661 | JGI IMG/M metagenome (GOLD analysis project Ga0310690, IMG submission 207661) | Bovine rumen microbial communities from tropical cattle in Woodstock, Queensland, Australia - Gonzalo_04 (v2) (version 2) | ecosystem: Host-associated > Mammals > Digestive system >...
CTGTTAGAAATTCATTGAAGTCTTCCTGCGTCGCGAGACGAGGATATTCGACGTTATCGTTGCTCGATTCCGAAAGCATATCCCACACGCGCCCGATCGTCAGCACATCCATCTCCTGCAATGTCAGACTGAGCTGCTTGCATCTCAGGAGATAGAGTCCGACTGTTATTTCTCGGGTGGTGCGGGCCGCTGGTTTTTTGCTTTTGCGAGCTCCTTCGCGTTGGAACCCCAGAGCTCAGTCACGAGCGGAAGGATCTCGAGCATGGAGAACTGGCTGAAGTCATCCAGCCATGTCCATTCATCGGGATATCTCTCCCGGAATTCGCGCTGTGCCTGATTCATGAACGGCGATGTGTTCAGCGCCTGGTAGGCGTATGTGTACATCACACGCATGAATACGGAATACTCTGCAGCGGTGAAGTTCTGCACAGGCTCAGAAGCCGATTCTGCAGTTCCTTCTTCGTCGTTGCTGATTCTTTCGTTCATGGACTCCAGTGCCATCAGATCCCGAAAGAAATCTCGATTCGGGAAAAGGGTCGAATAGATCACCGGAGTCACGGCAGAGGCCCGGAAGCGGACCTCTTTGCCGTCAATCGTTATCGATTTCTCCAGTGCCATGATTACGGATTCGTGGTGGTTGTGGTGTCGGTGGTTGTGGTGTCATCGCCGCCTTCACCGTCGTCACCGTCTTCGCCGTCTGCGGTCGGAGCGGTTCCCGGGAGCTGCAGCGTTGTGAACCACGCGCCCCATGTGGTGGCGTTGTCGGACTTCTTGATCGCGCCTCTGACGACGTTGATATCGACCGTACCTTCGTTTCCGTCGGAGACTGTGAGCGGAAGCGGAGAAGCTGTGAAGTTCAGTTCTTCCTCATCCGGCTCTTTCATGTTGTCCTTGTTTTCGCCCTTGACGTTCGGACGGCTCGCTGTGCAGTTGAAGAAGACGAATCTGATGTTCTCGCTGTCTCCCTTGAACTCACCCACAAGGGCGAAAGGATTCGGCTCAGCATCTGCGTTCTCATACTGCATGCCAGTCGCCTGATCGATGACTTCGTTCAGGCAGTCGCGCTTGAACTGGTCGCTGATCTTGACGAAAGTGGCTGTTCCTGTGTATCCGTCATTGCTTACGACCACGATATAATCGCGGCCGTCGGCGCGGATCTTGGTGGTATCACCTTCAGCGCTTACATCAAGGGACCTCAGGCCGGGAAGGGAAACGCCAGAAGCGCCGTCGAAGGAAATATTCCCGTTCTCGTCCTTCGTGCCCTTGAAGTAGTAGCAGTTTTTCACATCGTAGTGATAAAGGTTCGCTCTAGTTGTCATGTTTTCCTCTCACTCACATCTGAAATGTGTATGTCGTCAGATAGAGTCCGTCGATCGGATCGTATGTGTTCTCGCTCATCACTGGGCGAAGATCCGCTCCGATCAGCGCATTCTCTACCGTCTGCTGACTTTCTCCGTCGTTGACGTCGTCGTACAGACGCAGCGTCACCTGTGGAATAGTCAGGTAAATTTTACCATCAGCATGAATCGCCTCTTCCATAATTTCGAACTCCAGAAACGGAGTCCGGATCTTGCCGGAATTTTTTTCCGGCGACATGTGGTCGGGGTGATCCGTGTCGAATGTGATTCCTGTTTCCAGGAGAATGTTCTTCAGTTCTTCAGTAGTCATGATCCGATCCTCTTCTCAAACTCTTCCGTGAAGATTTGCTCCGTCACGGAATCGTCGGGGATGTGATCCCATCCGGGAGTCGATCCGTACGATCCCCTCTTGTTTTTGATCGCATGAGGGTTCTGCAGCAGATGAGGCAGACGAGGATTCGTGTTATACACGACGCGATCATGTCGGAATCTGCCGTCGGAATTCTGGAGTTTTTCCTTCCATCCTCGGGCATACTTTCCGGTCGATTTCCGTTTGCTTCCGGAGACCGGGAACGTCGCTGACGCCTGTTCCTGAGTCTTCTCTGCGACGCGCTTCGCTGTGGCATCCACAGCATCACGGCTCGCCTGCAGAGATTCATCAGTGAACTCGTTCAGGATCCCGTTGATGGTTTCCTGAAACTGCGACGCCTTAATCCTGTACTGTGTCGCCGCCATCGGTCTCACTTCCTTCCTCTGGATCGGGATCGGGATCGGGATCAGGATCCGGATCAGGATCAGGTTCCGGATCAGGTTCCGGATCGGCCTCGGCTGTCTTGTACTCGATCGGAGACTTCTGAAGGGACAGGAGCCAGGATTCCGGCATCTTGTCATCCTTCAGATCCTTCTGGACGACGATGTACTGTTCATCGCCGATCACCACAAGATCGCCGAAGTCGACGTTCGTCTCTTTCCGCACCCGGATGGTCCTGACGATCAGGATCCCCGCGACGTATGCGTCCCAGTGCCGGCGCTCGCCGACTGACTGCTCGGAGAATCCGCAGCCTGTTTCCTTTTTCTCGTCGATCCGGCGGTCGATGACCTTGTAGACATCGCAGTCGCCGTCATTGAAGAGCAGGAAACGCCGCCCCTTTCGATCACGATGAAGCATTCCCGTATCCTTTCGCGGCCGCATACTGTGCGGTCCGATAGGAGGCGTTCTGCTGGATCAGATCCGCTCCGAAATCTGTGCCGAACGTGTCAGTCGCGCCAGACTCAGCCCTGAGTACATACTCGCAGAGTAACTGCCCGGAAACAGTGCCAGGGGAAAAAGTCGCATCCGGATCCGCGATCTCGTGAAGATACGCCATGCCGGACGCGATCTTGTCTTCCAATTCCTGACGATCAGATTCGGAGAGCTGATGGTTGATCTGAAGGAAACGCTTCACCATGCTGAACACGTTCTCCGGAACGGTTCCGGTGTTCGCTGTGGCGGTGTTGTTCTCTGTCTCAGCCATCACACTCTCCCTCTCTTACTTTGCAGCGGTTTTCTTGCCGCTCTTTTTCTGCTCCGCCGGGGTGGTCCCTTTGGAGCTGGATCCTACGCATACAGGCATCTCAAGCACCTCCTCACTCTTCGGGTTCCAGAGTCAGACCAGCGAGGGAGAAAACCTTCGCGGTCGCCTGGGTGCCCTTGGTTGCGATGAACTGCACGAGTTCCTGTGTGTTCTTGATCCTCAGGATGACGATTCCGTCTGACTGGTCAACAGTCACAGCCGGATGATCTCCGCCGATCAGCTGAACAGTGATGCGGTCATTGCTCACTTCTCCGGTGCTGACATGGAGAACGAGGAAGTGACCTTTCTGTTCTTCCGGATCTCCGGAGAATCCTGTGTAATCGTCAACATAACTCAGGGTTCCTTTGATTACATCTCCAGAAATGGAGACGTCTTCCTGCAGATCCCCGACTACCTTGCCGAGAAGATCCGTCCCTGCCGCGATATCTGCGTCACACGACAGGGAACTCAAAAAGCCTCGAGCTCCTTGATGAGAACGTATGCCGGGTTCAGGTTCGCGATGTTCACGTTGATGAAGCTCACGTTGTCGATCGGCTGGCCGTTGCCATACACACGGGTTGTATAAACACGGTTGTCGTCGAGGAACTGAGCCTCGTCAGAGTATTCGATGATGCCGGATTTTCCGCCGTTGATCGCTGCGAAGTAGTTCTTCGCGATGCCGACCTTCACATATCCTTCTTCGACGAAAGCGGAAGCGATAACTCTGGTCGGGAACTGGTGACTGATCACATCGATCACGCCTGCCATGGTGACAGTGTGCTGTGCCGGGCGGAGCTTCTTCACATAGTCCTTCGGATTGCAGACCATGAGAACCTCCGGAACGATCCGATAGTCGCCGTTTGCGTCGACCAGCAGATTGTTCGCGATCAGAGCAGGGTAGTCAGCCCAGTCTGTGAGAGCGATCGCCGACTTTTCGGAATAAACGCCTTCGACCGGGTGAGCGATATCGTACGCCATGCCGATCGGCTTGTTCTTGCCGTTGCCGGCAACGATCGCATACTCGAGGCCGTTCGCACACACTTCAGAGAGAACGATCCGGATGTACTGGTCGACCCAAACCGGAGCGAAGCTGAAGTTGAACTTCACATAATCCTTCGGGATCAGGAAGAACGCGGTGTACTTGTTGACTTCCATGTCGATGTAGCGAAGCGCACCGGCGACTTCCTCTACGATCGCGGAAGCGACAGCGCCCCAGCTGCCGAGCTTGGCCATCATCTGGGTTCCGTTCATGACGAGCTTGGTCGAACCGTTGGCGTTCTGGAAGGTGATCTCATCCAGGAGCGGATGAGACTTCTTCATGTCTTCGATGACGCGGTCGATGATGGTAATGGGAAGGGGAGCGGTGATGTTGGAGATCGCCTGCTTCGGGTTGTTTGCGTGGGATGCCTGGATGAACTGTTCATACCAGTCACGCTCCTCGGAAGTGAGGACAGCGAAGCCGCGACCGTTGAGAGCAGCGACATCGGAAGCGCCGCGCTGAGCGTTGAATTCTGTCTCAATCATCTGAGCGATGGCTGCGGAGAACTCCTGAATCGCGTCTGCTGCGGCGTTTTCATCATCACCGGAGAGCGCCTGCGCAAGCTGGGAAGCCATGTTCTTGCTTTTTTCCTGAACGATGTCTTTGTTAAGCATTTTATTTTTCCTCCATGAGTTTTCTGGTTGCTGAAACGAAAACGTCCAGCATCGATCGCCGGGCGCTTTCTTTTGTCTCCGGTTCCGGCTGCTCTTCAGCTTCCGGATCCGGATCGGAATGTGTTTCTTCAGTTTCTGGTTCGGCTTCAGCTTCTGCCTCAGCTTCTTCCGACTTCTCACTTCTCGCGCTCGTCAGCGCGTACATGATCGCCGGGAAAGCCGACTGCTTCGCGGTTTCCGTTTCAAGGACATCCTCGATCACAGTCGCGAACCCCATGCTGACAGCATCAGCCGGAAGGATCCAGGATTCCTCGTTCATCAGCCGTTTGATCTCCTCTTCTGAGATCGTGCAGCGCAGTTTATACGCTTCGACCGATGCCTGAGTGATCGTTTCGATGTCGTCGGCAGCCTTCCGAAGATCATTTGCATCGCCTGACACGCATGTCCAGGCGTTATGGATCATCAGAAGCGATGCGGCGTTCATGATCCGCTCGTCTCCAGCCATGAAAATGACAGAAGCTGCAGAGCATGCAAAGCCGTCGCAGACCGTTGTGACCTTCTTCTCGCTGTTCTTCAGCGCATTGAAGATCGCGAGTCCTTCAGCGACTTCTCCGCCGTAGGAATTGATGTGAACCTTGATGTTGCTCTGTTTCAGATCCTGAAGCTGTCTCACGATTCCGTAAGAACTGACATCAGATTCAGCCCACTCCCACGATGTGATGTCTCCGAAGATGTAAAGATCCGCGGTGTCTGAGTTTTCATCAGTCGCCCACGACCAGAACCTTTTTCTCTCCATAGCGTTTTTTCCTCCTTTCCTGATGCTTTGATATTCCCCGTCGATCAGGATCCTGCAGTTTCTTTTCCGCCGATTCATCAGCTCGATCTTCAGCAGCAGCGCTGCCTTCCTCTCCGCCTTCCGTCGTCTTCTGAGAAACAGCATTCTCGCTGTTCGAGTAGGTTCTTTCCATCGCGTTCTCGATCCGGGCATAGTTGAGCGTCATCCAGTGCTCTGTGCTCCAGTCTGTATCGAGAGGCGAGTCTCCGGCTTTCTGCCGGATTTCATCGATTGACCATCCACCACAGGCGATCAGTTTGTCCGCCTGGGTCGAGATGTTGAATATGTCGAAGTGTTTGACGGTCGATGTGTCGACCATCAGGTACGTTCCGCCCAGAACTCTCTTGCCGTTGCGCTTCCGGTTCGCCTCGCGCTCGATCATCTTCGCGTACGGATCGATCGCGAATGTGATCAGGTTGTCCGTGATCTGATCGACCTGGGAAACGTCACCGCTCAGCAGTGCCGGCGGGATCTGCAGCGCGTTGGCCACCTTTGCGTATATCTCACTGGTGAGATCCGTGATGTCCTTCACTTCGCTGGTTGACTTCCGCGTGCCGTTGGCGCTCTTCGGCTCGTAAGCAAAGCCCTCCCAGAGGGGCATGACGGCGTTCTGTGACTTGAAATAATCCTTGAATGAATCATTGATCATCTCAGAATAAACGTCGTTAAACGTCCGCGGAGTGCCGTCTGCTTTGACTCCGTACGTCGCCGTTGTCGCTTTCGCCTGAATGTTCAGGATCCCGCGCTCACCGGTCGATCGGAAATAATTCTGGATGGCTCCTTCGAGCAGCTGGTTGTATTCGCCCACCAGCTGATTGAGAAGCCGGGAGATGTTCTTGTTCGAGAGTTTGAAATACATCACATCAGAAGCCCGGAATGGCCTCGGAAATTCGAATACGTCGCCGTTGGCTCCCTCATCTGGGAAGATCCTGACGTTTTCGAAAGTGTCCTCACTGATTCCGTTCGATTTTCGGACGTACTGATCCGCGATGTACAGATCGCCCTTCGATTCAACGATCAGGCATTCGTTCTTGTAGATCAGTGCCCACACGAGTTTCTGAATGAACTGAGATGCGTTCTGATTCGGATTCGGAGAATAGTTCCAGAGATAGTACTCGGACTCTTTTCTTTCCTGACCGCGCATGAATGTTCTGAATTCGCACTTGCTCAGCGCATAGGCGATGATATTGATCCCGGAATGAAGTGCGAAATCATAGATCGCCAGCCGATTCCATTCATCGCGATTTATGAAACCTTTCAGATCCTCGCTGGTGATCGTGTACTCACCAGATCCGAGCATCTTGTTCTGAATCGCTTTCCAGAAATCGCCGATAATGCTCATTTGCTCTCTCCTTTCCGTCAATATTTCGCGACGCCGAAGTTCACGCCGCACAGGTTGACAGCCTGCGGCAGCTTGTCTTTGATGCACAGTGCGTGCGCTGACGCCATGAAGACGTCGTTCTTCCTGGCGTGCGGTTCGATCTTTGCGAATGTCCAGTTGTTGTTCGTGGACATCACGAGCTTCGTGTTGTTGGCCGACCATCTCCAGAGCGGGTTCTCACCCACAGAGATCGCCTCATTGACCAGCAGAGACTCGATCACAGGCACGTTCAGGACGATGTCAGACGGACGGAGCAGTTTCACAGATTCCTTGTCCTCGGCGCTGAAATGAGCCTTCTCGGCAGCCTTCTTCATCATTCCCCAGCGGTACGTGTCGCACGCCATCTGCAGGATGTGAAAGCCCTGATCGACCGCCCACTGGATGATCAGATCCGGATCGATCTCGACCGCGTTGACGATGTCCAGCAGGCCATCATCGGCCCACGACTGGATCGGTGCTTTGATCCTGTCCCAGTCGCCGGACTGTCTGCACAGCCACCCGTGAGCGATCATGTGATACCTGTCCCGGGTGTCATCCGCAAACAGAAGACACGCCCCGGCCATGTCGGTCGTCTTCGTGTAGTCGATGCCGAGCACGCACGGCCGTCCGTCGATCGGGAATGCCGGAGGTTTTGCTGTGGCCAGAATGTACTTCCAGTCGACCACCTCCTGATCAGTCGGGATAGACGGAAGACAGCAGCGTTTCGTCTTGAACTCCGGGCGCTTCTCCGGGAAGATTTTCTGCTGCTCCCATGCAAGCTCGATCTCATCGTGGAGATTCGGCATGAACTCCAGAGATGGATTCGCCTTGTACCACTTGTCCGGCTGATCGACCTCTTCCTCGGATTCCAGACGGCAGAGGAACGGAAAATAACGCAGCTTGTTCTCGCCTGTCTCGAGGATCTGTTCACACGCCTCGATGGTTTTGTCCAGCGGACCGTCCCGGACGAATCCCTGCGTCGTGATGATGAACTCGCGGCGCTCCGCAACCTTTCCGAAAGCGGACTCGAACACGGAGTACTCATCCACGGACTTATATGCATGGATCTCGTTCAGGATCAGGCAGCCGATCTGCTTCCCGTCCTTCGTCTGGGCGTTGGATGTGTTGAACCGGAGAACCGATCGCGTCGAATAGTTCACGATCTCTTCTTTGTTCACATCGAATAGTTCCTTGAATTTCGGAATAACTTTTCCCTTGCGGGTCATCGTGTTGTACGCGACCTTGTAGGAATCCTCGATCTGCTTCTCACTGTTGGCGACGAGATCGACGTGATATTCCGGGATGCCGAACATCGGCGTCTGGAAGAAATTCCCGATCGGGACGATCAGATGGTCCTTGCCGTTGCCTCTCGCCATCAGGATGACGAAAGTCGACCAGTACGGCCTGGTAAGCTGCGCATCACGGTACACGAATATGCAGGAGATGATGCACCGCTGATAGGGGAACAGCTGCAGGCCGTAGTTCGCTTCGATGTATCTGATGCAGTCAGAACATCGCCTCCGGTCGAAGTGAGCGTCCGGATCCTGAAGCATCGGATCGATGACCTTCTCAAACAGAAGCCATCGGTCGCGATTGATCCATTCCAGATGTGCTTTCATGTACTGCCGGTAATCTTCGATTTCTTTTATCACCAGCATGGCCGGAACCTCAGAAGTAGGACGATGGATCCGCCTCGTCCGTCTTTCGTGCCACAGGCTCGCGCAGATTGAGATCGTGCAGGATCTTCAGCATGGTCGACGTGACCTTTGTCATCTGAATGATCCCGTCGTGGGTCTTGTGGCCGGTGACTTCTCCCTTGCCATTCGTGACCGGGACCATGACGCCCCGGTATTCAACGTCGCGCTTCAGTTTTTCCCTCGTCTTGAAGTACCATATGTAATCATTGACGAGATCACGGTAGAAGTCGGCGCTCTTGCCTTGCGCGTCGAGCTGATCGGTGAGGCTTTTCCGGATCCGACGGATGGTCGTTGACTCGCTGACCACTTTTTCCGTCTTTTTTCTGGTTTTTTTCGGTTTTTCTGATTTTTCCGATTTTTCCTGCCGTTTTTCAGCGGCCATCGATGGCACCTCCTCCCGCGCCCACGCGAGAAATGAGATCAGAGAGAAAATGGCCAGACACCTGGCCGGTCCTAAGGGGCTGAGCGCTTTTCCGTTTTTTCTGACCCGGGGTCAGTCGACCGGGCACGCCAGCCGGAAAAATTTTTCCCGAAAAAAACTTCAGACAGTGTGCCGATCGTTTTCTCTTTCGTTCCGGAAAAATATTTTTCTCGTTCTCTTGTTTCTCTTCTTCTCTTCGCTTCGTTTGCGCTTTGTTTCTGATGCTGCTTTAAAGAAGTAATCTTCAGACATTCACGCATGAGTTGCTGCTTTGAGAAAACAAAAAAAGAAATCGATCAATCATTCACCATCTTTCAGGATTCATGAAATGATTCTCTCTTTCTTTCCACTGTCTTTCAGGATGTTCTTCTTCGTGACATGCAGCGCACAGTGATTCCAGGTTCGTGTCTGTCAGCGCCAGCTCTGGACAGTCACGCAGATGGACAATGTGATGAACCGTGTTCGCCTGTGTGTATTTCGCAGGAATCTTCCTCTTGCATCGCTGACACTGATGATGGTCACGCTCGAGGATGGCCTCCCTGCAGACCCTCCACTGCTTGGTGTGGTAGAAGGCTTTCCACCCTCTGGGTGATTCGGCGGCGAGCTTACGGATCCATTTCCCTGTGGCGATCTGACTGAGGCTGAACGTGACAGCTGGGTTGTCTATTACCGGAGTATTCATCCACAGATCGGATCCTCCTTTCAGGGCAAAGAAAAGGACGAGCGATGGCCAGATCTCTCGTCCCTTCTTCGACAGGCTACAGTGTAGCACCCGGGTACATGTGACTGTTGTTTACTTTTATGTACTTTTGTAACCTTTTGTAATCAATCGGTGACATTTGTATCCCCGAAGTGTGCCGTGATCCTCTTGATCAGCGGCTGATATGATGTGCTGCCGAGGATCATCATCGCCGTGTTTTCCCATGTCCAGCCGAGAATGTACTTGTACCGGAGAATGGCAGCCACCCGGAAGTCTTCGAGATCATCGACATACTTCTCGCAGTCCTTCTGCTGTTTCTCGAGGATCTCGCGCCTGGCTCTCAGCGTCTCGATCCGCCGGACTTTCTGTGCTGTCGGATCAGAAGGGGATGAGGAAAGTGACCCCGGGGTCATTCGCCCGTTCGGGCTTGAAACCTTGCCGTATACCCAGTTGATCTCATCGTCGATCGCTCTGATCGCGACTTTCCGGGACTGGTACTTTTTGATCTCTTCGAGGGTCATGCTTTACTCCTTTTTGTTGAACACAGGACACGTCAGCTGGTGGGGGACATATGCCGTCATGCTTAACTCTGCTTTTTTCGGTTTTCGGCCCTGAACAATGTCGCCGTCAGGAAGAACAAACGGACTGCAGCCGGCCTGTTTGCGCGGATCCTTAATAATCGTCACATCTGCCGGCGGCCAGTCGACCGGAAACTGATCTGCTCCGATCCGGTCGATCAGAAGGATGGACTTTCCGCAGAGCTTACACTTCCGCTCCGTCCATCCCATCAGAATCAGCTCCTCCATGTCTCCCGAACCAGTTCGCCCGTCTGCATGCCGCAAAATGCGAGCATTTGATCCGGTATGACCTTATAGAGTGATACTTGTCGATTTTTTCGCGATTTTCGAGAAAAATCGTCATATATTCGAGCGGACACTGATGACAGATCGGCATTGTTACGGTCTCGACCCGTTTTCCGAGAATCATGTTGAAAACTTCGGTCTCTTCCAGATCCGGATACTCTTCCCGCGTGAATTTTTCCATTTCTTCAGGATCTTCTTCCGGATCTTCGGTTTTTTCCTCTTCCTGGCTTCCGGAATCGTCAGGAATGGATCCGATTTTCAGCGTGAGCTCGTTTTCTTCTCTTTCCTCGCGGATCTGATGTGCGAACCACACCGGGGTCAGAATTCCGAGCACTGCGATCGAGCACATAAAGATAAATACAGGGTAATCCATTTATTCCTCCATTTCATTGATTCGAATAAGCACCCCGGGGACATCGGAGAACATTTTCAGCAGATCCAGAT
>Ga0310690_10011556_pt1 | contig 10884 bp, 8 predicted proteins | sample AusTroGonzalo_MG_2_FD_207661 | JGI IMG/M metagenome (GOLD analysis project Ga0310690, IMG submission 207661) | Bovine rumen microbial communities from tropical cattle in Woodstock, Queensland, Australia - Gonzalo_04 (v2) (version 2) | ecosystem: Host-associated > Mammals > Digestive system >...
GGCTCTGCCTCTGGACACCGCCTAAGGAACACGTCCCTTAGGAATCCCGTTCATACTTTCAGCAAGTAAATTTCTCCCTGATATTTCTACTCACTAATCACTAAAAACAGCCTTAGAGTTTGTCTCTAAGGCTGTTTTGTCAGTTCTTCTTATTCTTTTTGTCCTTGCTCTTGCTGTCCTTTTTGTCTCTGTCGTCGTTGAAGCTGTCAACGGTGTTCAGATACAGTGCAGGATCAAGGCATATACCCTCGTGGCGTACCTCAAAGTGACAGTGCGAGCCGTCAGAGTTACCTGTGTTTCCGACCTCTCCGATAAGCTGTCCGCGTGCAACGAACTGTCCCTCAGTTACCAGAACAGCGCTCATATGACCGTATACCGTCTGATAGCCGTCGGTATGACCTATCTGTACGAAGTAGCCGTAGCCGCCTGTGTTCCAGCCTGCGGAAACTACCTCGCCGTCGGCTGCCGCATATATCTCGGTACCTGTGCTTGCGGCGATATCCATACCCTTGTGGTTTCTTTCGCCGCCGAAGATATCGCTTACCCAGCCGCCGTCAACAGGCCAGCCGAATTCGCCCGAGCCCGTAAGAACAGTGCTTGAGCTGTCAGGTCTTGCGGCGTAAATGCCTATTCCTATTTTTTCTACAACAGGCTCACGGGTTATCTTTGTGCTTATGGTCTTGCGCGAGTACTCCTTGCCGTCGATGTATGTTACCTCGATGTGGCTTGTCTTTTCGCCGCGTCTGCCCTTTACAAGGATATCCCTTACACCTTCGTTGAGGGAGCTGGTTTCGACCTCGATAGTCTCATAATCGAGGAAGGATATAGGATCTATCTCACGGACGTACTGTATAGGCAGATAGCTCTCGGTCTCGACAACGTTTACAAAAGTGCCCTTGCGGCAGTTGTTCTTGATATCGGGGTTGAGCTCTATGAGCTTGTCGTAATCCATGTTGTATTTCTGGGCTATAGTAGCTGCTGTATCACCGTTTTTCGCAATGTAAACGGCTTTTTTCTCCTTGGAGGAGGTCAGCAGGTCGATTGCTTCCTGTTTTTCCATGACGCTGTCCGCAAGGTAGATACCGTGAGAGTACTCGATACTGTTCTTGTACTCGATGTTCTTGACTATGCCGTCTATGCGGAAGTTGAGTATCCTCTCGTTAAGGGCGTCCTGTATAGGCTCCTTGTCCTTGACAGCGCCTATGAACTTTCCGTCGATATAGATGCCGTAGGCTTCTGTAAGGGCGTGGTCTGAGGCTTCAAGCATTTCGTTGGCAAGCTGAGCCGAGGAAACTATAGTGTCGTTTTCGTTTATGATTTTCAGCGAATACTTAGCCGATAGGTCAATGGGCTCGTCGTTGTCGTGGTATGCGATTCTTTGCTGGACTTCGCGCTCGGCTTCCTCAAAGTCAGCCTCTGCGGTTATCATTCCAATCTCTCTGCCGTTGTACTCAACGCTCAGACCGTATTCAAGTCCCGAGCCGTAGCGGATAATGCCCACAAGGAACACTATTGAAAGAGTTGGCAGGATATAGTTGAAGGCGGTGTAGAAAACTCCGTCCTCGCCGAAAAGATATGAGCACCAGAACTCAAAGAGAGCCTTTTTGTACTCCTCTGCGCCTTCTTTTTTGGCTTTGTTGACTTTTCTGGTCATGTCCCTGTTTATATTGAAGCGCTCGCGGAAGGGCGCTGTAAGCTCCTTTAAAACCCAGAGGAAGAATTTCAGTATAGAAACGCCAAGGCTGAGAAGCTCGGAAAGAATGAACTTAACGCTTTTCAGCAGTCCTGTGAAAACAGCCGTGATAGTTTTTGTGGCAAAGCGTCCGAATTTTTCAAAAAAGCCCGAATTACTGCGTGAATATGACTTCTGCGGTTCGCCGTAGCGCCTGTAGAATTCCTCGCGGCTTTTTCTGTCCATTGCACTGCCTCCTTTCTTCCTTTTTACGTAAGCAAATTATATTATAACACATTTTATTTTAAATATCAAGAAATATGCTAAAAAAGAGTAATCCTACAAAACATATCGGAAAAGTTTCTGCATTTCTATTGACAGGGCAAAAGGGGTATGATATAATGTAAATGTTGAAAAAAACAATGTTTTTCATTTGAAAGGAGATATAAATATGGACCTTATACCCAGCTTTTCCGTTGACCACACTAAGATAATCCCGGGTATCTATGTCAGCAGAGTGGATACTCTTGGAGATAATATGATAACTACTTATGATGTGAGAGTCACAAGACCAAATATCGAGCCTCCCGTTGATGTGGCAGCAATGCACACTCTGGAGCACCTCATCGCTACTTACCTGAGAAACGACGACGAATGGAAAGATCAGGTAATATACTGGGGACCTATGGGCTGTCTGACAGGCTTTTATCTTATCCTTAAAGGCAATCACAAGCCAAGTGAGGTATGCGGACTGCTCATCAAGGCGTTCAGATCAGTCGAGGACGCAGAGGACGTTCCGGGTTCGTCAGCAGTAAACTGCGGCAATTACCTTATGCATAACCTTGTTTTTGCTAAATGGTATGCACGTAAATTCGCTGATTACCTGACCGAGAATGCAAACGATCCCAAGATATTCGAGTATCCCAAGTCCGAAAGACTTGTTACCGATGATGGACGTAATTTCTATGATTCATGATATAAACTATCCACGAAGCGATAAACATGATACTCATATAGAAGTTTATAGTTATTTATCGGGGGAAACCTTTCTGAGGAAAGGTTTCTCTGACGGAGGCGCGCCCCTCTGTCCTTCGGACATCTCCCCGCACTGCGGGGAGTCACCCCGAACTCCTTTCCAAAGACTTTTAGCTGATTTTTTCTATAATAGAGCCCCCCTATAGTAATATAGGGGGGCAAGTTTTATTATGGGGCTCTATTATAGAAAAAATGAAATAACGGTCTTGAAAAAGATACGAGAAAAGCCTTTTATCAAAAGAGTTCTCTCAATAATAAGCATAAAATTTCTGTGTAAGTACTATGTTTACCGCTTCGGGGATAGTTTTATGTATGGTCAAACAGTCTTTTTATATCCTCGGACAGTTCTGAGGTAACGGTAACAGGTTCACCTGTCAGCGGCTCGCGGAAGCTTAGCTGACCGCAGTGGAGCGCCTGTCTCGGTATATCGTCGCGGAGTCCGCCGTAGAGGTCGTCGCCTGCGAGGGGAGCTCCGATATGAGCGAAATGCACCCTTATCTGGTGGGTGCGTCCTGTTTCGAGGTGTATCTCCGCAAGGGAGTACCTCTCGTTCATCATCAGCCGCTTGTAATGGGTAACGGCTCGCTGTCCGTCCTCGCGGACGCAGCGCAGAATTATGGACTCGCGCTCTCTGGCTATGGGAGCGTCTATAGTGCCGCTCTCGGGGATAGCTCCGTGTACAGCGGCGTAGTAGACCTTCTCACAGCAGCCCTGCAAAAGCTTTGCTGCGTGGGCGTCCTTGGCTATTATGCAGAGCCCCGAGGTGTCGCGGTCGAGCCTGTTCACCGAGCGGAATGTGAGCTCGGGATAGCGATAAGCGAAGTAATTCCCGAGAGTGTCGCCCTGATGACGAATGGACGGGTGAACGGGCATACTGCTGGGCTTGTTGAACACCACAAGGCTGTCGTTTTCATAGGCTATCGGCACATAAAGGCTAGGATTCGGCTCTAAGAAGCTGTCGTCCTCAAGATTCAGGACTATTACCTCGCCTTTTTGAACCATATCTATGCTGCGGACAAGCTGACCGTTTCGGGTAATGCCGCCCTCCTGCCGTTTAAGCTTCGTCAGCAGCCGCCTTGATACGTCTTTTTTTGCCAAAAGGAATTTTTCCAGAGTTATGGGACTTTCGGCGTCTACCGTAAGCTCTATCTGTTTCAAGGTATTCGTCCTCCTTGATAAAAATGTCGATACTGAGTGAAAAAGCGGTCATCAGCTTTGTAAGTGCGTAGGGAAGTCCTGCAATTGTCAGCATTTGGGGCAGATACACCGCCAGAAGCCGCAGTAATACGCTTTTTCTGCCGCGCATGAAGCCTACCGAGAATATCATAGCCCTAAAAGCTGTCATCTTCGGAAATCGCACTAAAATGTAAGGCACAGCGGCAAAGCTGAGCTTCAGCGAAAGCCATAACATGACCGATACTCCTGTGAGAAACAGGGCGTTTGCTGCAAGAAAAGCCTCCCGAGGGCTCAGCTTTTCACCTGTTAGTCCGTATGCGGCAGTTCCGAAGAACACCGCCGGAGCAAGTGCAAGAAGTCCCACGGCTTTTGTCCACAGCGCCGCGGATATACTGCGCTTGAAGGTGCATTTTCTCAGCAGTATCCGCGAAAAGGCTTCACAGCGCTTTTGCGGCAGCTCCGAGGTCATTCCGTAAAGGCGGTACGCCGCCGCATACATAAGGGGAGCTGTAGTCAGCAGCCGCAGAAGCGTGCTCGCCGCTGTTACTCCCAGCTGTACGGGACTGCTGCCGCCGAAGAGCCGTATAGGCTCGATATTGCCGAAATACAGCAGCATACTGTACACCGCCGCCTCTGCGAAGCGGAAGAAGAGCTCCGCGCCGAGAGGGAGAATGCATATCATCATAGTCCGTGCCCGTCTTCCTTTGAGCAAGCCCCGTGAAAAGCGGATAAGCTCCCGAATTTTCATATCTGCGCCTCCGAAAAATGGTTTTGCAGATATTATTGGCGGACTTTGGACGATTATTCATTGATTTGCGGACGATATTATGGATTTTTTGCGTGTAGGGGGCGATGCCTAACAGGCACCCGTACCCTCTGTCCTGCGGACATCTCCCTGTACTACAGGGAGTCACCCACATCGCCCCGTTAGTATTATCTGTGTTTTATCGGGCTGATGTGGGCATCAGCCCCTACAGATTTATCAATACTCGTCGTCGGCTTTGTCAAGCTTCTCGTAGGGGCAGTAGCCCAGTATCTCGAATGCCTGTGAATTCAGCCACATCTGAGCTGTTACCATGAGCTCGAAGCCCATGCCGAAGTCGCAGCTGAGCGTTTTCGGATCGTACTTGGGCAGTCCGAAGCAGCTGAGCATATTTGAAATGATACCGCCGTGAGTGATGACTGCGCAGTGGGTGAGCCCCGACTCCATCATGTCCATGATTATGGCGTGGAGCGCTTTATAGCAGCGGGCGGTCATTTCCTCAAGACTTTCGCCGTTCGGGGGACGGTTGTCCTTGCCGCCGCGGAGCCACTTGTTGTAGTCCTCGCGCTTTGCAAGCTCGTCAATGCTCTTGTTCTCGAAATCGCCGAAATTCAGCTCTCTCAGGTCGTCCACAGGGACTACCTCTGTGTAGGGGAATAATATATCGGCGGTCTCGGTACATCGTTTAAGGGGCGAGGTGTATACCCTGTGAACGGTGGGGTAGTCGAATTCGTCCATTTTTGCAGCAAGGTCTGCCGCGCCCTTATTTGACAGTGGCACATCAGTTCTGCCGATGTAAACGCCCTTTTCGTTTGCCTCCGTTATGCCGTGACGGAGAATACTTATCCTGTAACCTTTCATGACTTCTCCTTTGCGTTGAATATATCGGCAATCATACCGATAGGATAATATGCACAAAAATACTGCTCGTTTTTTTAACTGTTAGTAAAATTCACGAAAAATACTACAAATTTCCACAAATAGTTTCACGTTTTTGTGTATTTACAAATTATACATTTTGTATTATAATAATAGTAACAGATTTTAAAATAATCTTTTAGGAGGAATTTCAATGAACTCGGATTTCGCAAGAATAATAACACTGCAGCGTAAGGAAAGACACATCAGCCAGAAGCAGGCTGCTACAGATCTGGGCATATCTCAGGCACTGCTCTCTCACTATGAAAAGGGTATCAGAGAATGTGGTCTGAATTTCCTTGTTAAGATCGCTGATTACTATAATGTTTCCTGTGACTATCTCCTTGGAAGAACTCCCGAGCCCGAGGGCAAGACTATCACTATCGAGGATATCCCTGATGACGACGGAAACAACAGCATGAAGATGCCTTCTCCCGAAATCATCAACTTCAACAGACGTATCATCAACAACTCTATCAGTCTGCTCTTCAGCCTTGCGCAGAAGGCTAACAGCATTACTCTTATCAAAGAGGTTTCATCATATCTTATGCTGTCTGTTTACAAGCTTTTCCGTATCGTTTACAACGCAAATCCTCATAACGACCAGAAGCTTTTCCGCATACCCAAAGTCATCGCAAACGACAGTGCAAATGCTATCGTATCCATGAGTGAAGCCAACATTAAAGCCGCGTCCAGCGGAATCGCCCTTGACGGCAACGACTGCGTTGATAATTTCGATACCCTATATGTTACTACTGCGACCTTGCAGAAGGACTACGCCCAGTACTCGTCATCGCTCCTTAACCTTATCAAGCGCAGTGAGGAAAGTATCTCGCGCACCCGTGCAAAGTACAGAAGCGATATCAAGTGACCGCCTGTCCGCAAGGACTGTTATACTATTATATCACGTTTGCAGGCAGTTGAAAAGTCCTTTTTTGATATTTGATATACCGTTTTCCATTGATATTTATCTGAAAAGGCGGTATAATGCGTGATATTTTGAAGCTTCACAACAGTTTTTTTCTGCTCATCGCCTAAATATTCGGCGTTTTTGGAGAATTTGGACCTATCCCCTTGACATCATGGCTCTGCTGTGTTACAATTTACAGTAGTAAACCGATGAAGAAGTGTAAGTAGCTCTTGTGTGAGCATTTCAGAGAGCCTGCGGCGGGTGTGAGCAGGTATGCGAAACAGGTGTGAATGGGCTTCCGAGGGCGAGCCGAAGAGGGGGAAAGGCTCCTTGTGTAGGTAAGACGCAGAGGTCTGCGTTAACAAAACCTTTGTATTTACGTACAAACTGAGAGGACGCAAAAGCGTCAAGCAGGGTGGCACCGCAGAAGTATACAGCTTCTGTCCCAGCATTTTGCAGGGACAGAAGCTTTTTTATGTCCCGATATATACGCCGATAAATATTTTTATTTCAGAAAAGGAGATATTATTATGTCAATGTCAGATGAAAAGATCCCTTACAAAATTTATCTTGAGGAGAACGAGCTTCCTAAGCAGTGGTACAATGTACGCGCTGATATGAAGAAGAAGCCTGCTCCCCTTCTTAATCCTGCTACAGGCAAGCCCTGTACATTAGAGGAGCTCAGCCACGTTTTCTGCGAGGAACTTGCTAAGCAGGAGCTTGACGAGGATACACCTTATATCGACATTCCTAAGGAGATACAGGACTTCTACAAGATGTTCCGTCCGTCTCCTCTCGTAAGAGCTTACTTCCTTGAGAAGAAGCTTGGCACACCTGCTAAGATCTACTACAAGTTCGAGGGCAACAACACCAGCGGAAGCCACAAGCTCAACTCCGCTATCGCTCAGGCTTACTACGCTAAGAAGCAGGGACTCAAGGGCGTTACTACAGAGACAGGCGCTGGTCAGTGGGGTACAGCTCTTTCAATGGCTTGCTCATACTTCGACCTCGACTGCAACGTATACATGGTTAAGGTAAGCTTCGAGCAGAAGCCTTTCCGCCGCGAGGTTATGCGTACATACGGCGCAAACGTAACTCCTTCTCCTTCAACCACAACTGAGGTAGGAAGAAAGATCCTTGAGGAATTCCCCGGCACAGGCGGAAGCCTTGGCTGCGCTATCTCCGAGGCTGTTGAGGCTGCTACAACAAAGGAAGGCTACCGTTACGTTCTCGGAAGCGTTCTTGCACAGGTACTCCTCCACCAGTCTATCATCGGTCTTGAAGCAAAGGCTGCTATGGACAAGTACAACATCAAGCCTGATATCATCATCGGCTGTGCAGGCGGCGGTTCCAACCTTGGCGGACTTATCTCACCATTCATGGGCGAAAAGCTCCGCGGCGAAGCTGATTACCGCTTCATCGCTGTTGAGCCTGCTTCATGCCCAAGCCTTACAAGAGGTACATATGCTTACGACTTCTGCGACACAGGTAAGGTTTGCCCTCTCCAGAAGATGTATACACTGGGCAGCGGCTTTATGCCTTCACCAAACCACGCAGGCGGTCTCCGTTACCACGGCATGAGCGCTACACTCTCAGAGCTCTACGATCAGGGACTCATGGAGGCTACTTCCGTTGAGCAGACAGCTGTATTCGAGGCTGCTGAGATGTTCGCAAGAGTTGAGGGTATCCTTCCTGCTCCTGAGAGCAGCCACGCTATCCGCGTTGCTATCGACGAGGCTCTCAAGTGCAAGGAGACAGGCGAGGAGAAGACTATCCTCTTTGGTCTTACAGGTACAGGCTACTTTGATATGTACGCTTACGGCGCATACAACGACGGCAAGATGAGCGACTATATCCCGACTGACGAGGAAATTGCAAAGTCAATTGCAAATCTTCCTAAGATCGAGGGCTGATATTGAAAAAAGGACTTCCGCAGGGAAGTCCTTTTTTAGCCTTTAGCCTGTAGGGGCGGCGTTCCGCCGCCCGCATGATACCATATAAATTTTAACGGGCGCTCGGAAAGCGCCCCTACAAAAAAAGCTCCGCGTTTGCGGAGCTTTTTGCGATTATTATTCAACTGCAAAAAATTCGACTAATTTAAGGTCGATATTCTTTTCTTTAAGGAAGTTTTCCAGCTGTGTGCGAGTTTTTTCGGAATCAGCGCACTTTACAAGAACTGTCTTGTTTTTTAAGTCTGCTTCTTCATCTGTAGGATCAATGCTTGCATTGATATTGTTTTCGAGAATATAGCAGTACAGCAGGGCTCTTATCTTGTTGAGCTCTGTGTCGCTGTCTATTTTGTAGGGGATAGACTTTATAAGGCTGCTGTCGATGTCGGAAGACTTCAAAAACGCACCATACCGTGCAGCATAGCTTGTATCAGCGGTATTTACCTGTATAAATACATACTTATCCGCAAACTGCTCGGGCATTTTGTCCCTTGGGATAACCGAATAGTCTATCTTTTCGGCGGTAAAGAAGTCAGATAGCTGCTGTCTTATTATTTCAAGATCTGATGTGTCAGCTACCGTTATGCTGAATTTCTCGCCGTCCTTGACTTCCATATATCGCAAGCCGTCAGAGCCGTCTGCTATATAGACAATGTCATTTCCTGCGATTTTAAAGCGGTTGGTGATAGTTTTTCCTTCGCCCTCGTTTTTCTCGGTAAGGATAACAGTATCTCCCGTTATTTTCCATGTTCCTCCGCCGAGATAGCTGCTCAGAACTCCCGGAGAATATAAAAATGTACCGTCTTCATTGAATTCGATATTGCAGTAGCCACCGAAGCCCTCTTTTTCATAATAAAACTTCTTGCCTGCTACAGCAGAACGGTCAACACCAAGTATCTCACTGATATCATAGCCGAGAAGCTTCTTCTGGATAGTCAGAGCGTCGCCGATTGTAAGTCCGTCGCCGTTCATATCGGCGTTGAGCTTGCCCAATGCAGTGATACCTGTGTATTCAGGTGATTTTTCGCCGTACCTGTCGGGATTTGCAAGAGCCTGCATAATGAATACAACGTCTGCCATATCAACCGAGCCGTCGCAGTTGGAATCACCTTTTATTAAACCAGCATTTTCTGAAACCACCTTAACATCATGCACTCCGGTGAATTGTCCGGGGAATGTTTCAAGGATTCCGGAATAACCCAGTGTAAGCTTCATTCCCGGAACAGGATCAATATTACTGTCTATATATTTTTTATACAGGAACATCAGGTCCCTAAAAAGACGCGAGCCATCAACACTTACTAATACATGAGTATCATATGTTTCCAGAACCGTGAATGTTTTGAGCACAGTGACCTTTTTTATCTCGCTGAACTTAGCAGGATATGTGGTAAGAAAATCCTTGGTATAAGTTACTTCAAGCATCATTCCTGGGGCAGGAGCAACACCGCTGTCGATGTATTTCGTCGGTATTGCAAATTTGTTGGAGACTTTATACGCCTGCGAGCCTTCTTCGGGCTTTACGATAAGGATGTCTCCGTTTACTTCAGTAACTGTGACCGTTACCGTTTTGGTTCTTTCGATTGTATCGCCTGATGTTTCTTTCAAAAACGCTTCAATATCATCGGTACGGATATCAATAAAGCGTTCACTGCCTGAATAGCGAAGTCTTGCGTAGGCGATATCATAATGCTCTATACTTCCCACCATGAGAGTATATCCGTTTCCAAGGTCATATTCAAGAATAAAAATACCCGAACCTGCAATAACTCCTTTGTATTTAACGAAATCCTTAAAAGTAAGAGCATTGCCCTTCTTGGAAAGCTCAACGACATCATCAAGCGTCATCGTTTCGCCTTCCTCAAACATACCAAGATCCTTGATCGTTGAATCGGTAGTTGTTGTTGTAACAGTTGTAGTAGGTTTAGCTGTTGTCGTTGTTGTTTTTGCTGTTGTAGTTGTCGCTTTTGTAGTTGTGGTAGTTGTTTTAGCTGTTGTTGTCGTTGTTGTTGCGGCTGTAGTTGTGGTAACAGTGTCTGTTTTTGCGTATTTGCTTATGAATGCGCTGACATCACCTGTTTTCACATCGACGTATGTCTCGGTGTCTTTGTAGCAAAGCCATACTACCTCGGGACGGTAATCCGGCTCGCCGCCTATCACAAGGAAGAGATCATTGCCCAGCTCTATTTTTGCAAATCTGGAATAGGCAATGGTACTGCGCCATTTTACGTTAAAGCCCAAAAAGTCGGACCAGTCCAGCTTCTTGCCCTTTTTTGAGAGCTCCTGTACGTCGTCGAGAGTCATATTCTTTACTGTCTGCGTTGTATCGCTGTCAGCGGCGATAACTTGTGCGGGCATAACATTGGGTGCAGCCGCACTTCCGAAGCATATAGCCGCCAGCGCCAAGGCTATAATTTTATTTTTCATAGTATCGGCTCCTTTTCTTGATGTATTCCCGTTC